>ERZ747221.4393-NODE-4393-length-10304-cov-3.504253_pt1 | contig 10304 bp, 7 predicted proteins | sample MGYA00374949_ERZ747221 | MGnify/ENA primary metagenome ERZ747221 (study PRJEB28779, sample SAMN05720172) | bioreactor metagenome | isolation source: Anaerobic biogas reactor | place: USA:Washington, USA | collected 2015-08-08 ... | reverse complement strand
GATGGGGTATGCCGCCACGACGTCTGGGTTAATCTGGCGCATCGCTTGCGAAACCGATGTAGCGCCCTCCAGGGGCAGGAACTTGCTTTCTACCATTTTACCTCCAACCTCATGCGTCGCTCTCAGCGGGTTCGGGCACCATCTGGATCGCTTTACCCATTTCGCCCGTTTCGCTGTGCGGTTTTTTGATGTTGACAGGGCATTCCGCAGCGCAGATACCACAACCCTTGCAGTGCACCAGGTCGAACCCCGAAACCTTGCCATCTACGATTGGGATCGCGCCATCCGGGCACATGATCCAGCAGATCAGGCACTGGGTGCACTGTTCCATGTCGCGGACGGGCCGCATGGTGCGCCACGTGCCGGTGATATAGGTCACCGAGTTGCCCGGCGCCTGCACCACGCCACCGGGACTCACCTCGGTCCAGGGGCGATCGAGCCGAGGAGCCTCGTATTGCTTGCTCATGAAATGTCCTCCGATGTATGGGCTGTCAGCTGTCAGCTATCGGCGTTCGGTTGCGGTCGCATACGTCGGTGCCGTCGCCTGAAAGCTGATCGCCGAACGCTGACCGCGGGTTATCCCTCGGCGCACTCGTCATAAGCGCGCTGCAGGGTGCGCACGTTCGCCTCGACGACCTCGGGCCGCAGCTTGCCGCCGAGCTTTTCACGCGTCAGTTCGATGGCGGCATCGAGGTGAATGACGCCCGTGGCGCGGGCCACCAGTGAGAGCATCATGGTGCTGGGGATGTCGCGCTTGAACTCCTCGACGGCGATTTTGGTCGCGTCGACACACCACACCTTGCCGGTCGTGCGCTTGAGGCGCTTGCGGATCTCGTCCGGCGTTTGGGGCGTGTTGATGAGGATGATGCCGTCAGGCTTGAGGCCCTCGGTGAGGTCCAGATCCTTCACCGCCAAGAGGTTCGGGTTCACCACGATGACTACATCAGGCTCAAGGATCGGGCAGTGGAACTCGATGGGCGTGTCACTGATACGGGTGTACGACTTGATGGGAGCGCCCATGCGCTCGGAACCATACTCTGGGAAGGCCTGGAAGTACTTGCCCTCCTCCATGGCCGCCTCGGCCAACAGCTCGCCAGCGGTCACCACTCCTTGACCGGCGCGGCCGTGCCACCGAAACTCGGTCATCTGGCTCATCCCTGTACCTCCTGAATGGTATGTGAGACGATCGTCAGGCACTACGCGGTGGGCGCTTCTGGCATGCGACGCTGACGCCCCGAGCGCCGGTCGGCGCGGCACAGAAAAACGCCAGGCCGTGCGTAACTAGCGCGCCGCACAGGCGCTGGCAGCCGCTCTCGCGAGCGTTGGTCGAGGACCCCGGACGGCGGACCGTTCTCGCCGCTACCGACCACAACCGCGTGGCGCGAGGTTCCTGCAAAAGCGGATGAACACGGATGGTTCGCCCGATGCGACGCCGACGTTCCACGATAGGCGGGCGCCCCCGCGAGACACGAGACTCGAAACTGGTCTATTCTAGAACGGAGCAGCCCCCTTGTCAAAAGGGGGCTGCTCGTAGAGTGCACAGAACTGCTGCGGCGCCGGCGCTCGGGCGCTGCACGATGACTCGGCTCAGACGTCGTCGTCCGAATCGTCGATCTCTTCCTCGAACTCTTCATCGAACAGGTCCACGGCCTGAGGCGCGCTCGCCAGGATCTGGTGGCGGCGGATGCCCTGTTCCAGCTTGCTGGCGCAGCTCACGCACAGCGTCGTCTCGGGCATGATCTCCAGGCGTTCGGCGGGAATCTCGGTGCCGCATAACTCGCAGATGCCATAGGCGCCCCGAGCGGCGACACTGATAGCATGGTCGACGGCGTGGAGCTTGGTTTCCATGCTCTGAATGAGCGAGATGATCTTGCTCCGCTCATAGATGTCGGCCGCAACGTCGGCCGAATCATCGTCTGTTGCCGAGGCGGGCTCTATCTCGGCGTGAAGCTCATCCCTGAGTCGCCCGATGTCGTTGAGAGTGCGTATACGCAGGCGCTGCAGTTCCTCCAGCTTGGCGTCCTGATCTATCATCTTTCTGTCTCCTGATTGCCCCGACAACCCGGCCGATCCGATATGCGCTGATCAGACGGGTAACTACGGGGCCGAGTCGTTCGAGGCAGCGACACGCCCAACGCGGCGCCAAAGTCGCGTCAGGCGCGACCTTGGGGACCTTGGTCGTGCCTCAGAATCTGATCAGCGAAAACACCTCGTAACCTTCCAGTTTTTTGGCGCCCTGCAGTGATTCCAGTTCAATGAGAAATGCTGCTCCGACGACGACGCCGCCGAGACGCTCCACCAACTCGATGGCGGCCCTCGCCGAGCCCCCGGTGGCCAAGAGGTCGTCCACTAGGAGAACCTTCTGGCCGGGCTCGATGGCATCCACGTGCACCTCGAGGGTGTTCGTCCCGTACTCGAGGCTGTACTCCACCGAGATCGTCTTGGCGGGTAGCTTGCCCGGCTTGCGCACGGGGACGAACCCCGCTTTCAGCTTGTATGCCAGCGGTGCGCCGAACACGAATCCACGAGACTCGATCGCCACGACCTGGTCGACGCCCCTGTCCGCAAAGCGGCCTGCCAGCGCATCCACGGCCTCACGAAAGGCATCGGGGCGCTGGAGCAGCGTGGTGATGTCCTTGAAAAGGATCCCCTCCACAGGGAAATCCGGGACGTCGCGCACCAGTTTGGCAAGATCCATGACGGGCAGGTCTCCTTGATCTACATTGAGCGAGCGCGTTGTGCCGCGGGAGGCCATATGAACGCCAAGGCCGCCCGCGGCGCGCAACGTCGAGCGTGATGCGCACCACAGACCGCCTTTCGTCCAGACATTCTAGCATCCATTGTCGTACATGTCAAGCTTTTTTCTGTCGCGTACACTAACGTGCAGCTAGCCTCGCACGCCTCGTGCGGCTGCCGCCTCTAGTCCGCGCGGCGGCACGCGCCCATATCGATGCCTCTCGGGTTTTCCCATGATGCGGGCGTTCTGTGCTATAATAGTGCCACGGTTCACGCCATGCCCCGATGGTGGTGGCGTTTCGTCATGCATCATTGCAGGGCCTGGCAAGGTGGAGGCGGATGTGTACTCTGGCGTAGGGCGTTCCTCGCGGCCAAGAGAAGGCAGAGGGGTGTTGGTGGGCCCGCTGGCGCTGGCGCTCGTCCTGCTTCTCTGGCAGGGGGGGTGTTCGTTCCTGACGCCCGAGGCACCGCCGGTGCCTCCCTCCTCCGAGACGCCCACGCGGGCGCCGCGCCCTACGTCGAACGCCACTCCCCAGCCGCCTCCGGCCACGCGCGTGAACCCCAACGCGCCCATCACCCTCACCCTGTGGCTGCCCCCGGAGATGGCCCTGGTCGGCGAGGAGAACCCCGGCCGGCCTGTCATGTCGGATTGGAATGCCGAGTTCCTGGCGGCGCGCTCGCGGGTGCGCATCGAGATCGTCCCGAAGGCGGCCTACGGCCCCGGCGGGATCGTCAGTATGGCTCTGGCAACGCACCCTGTGGTGCCTGCTCGGCTGCCCGACGTGATCGCGTTCGACACCGCCGAGCTGCCGCGCCTGGCGCGGGCCGGCCTGCTCCAGCCGCTGGACGATGCGCTGCCTGCCGCCCTGTGGCAGGGGATGTACCCCTTTGCGGTGGACGCGGTGACCGTAGATGGGCGGCGGTTGGCTGCCCCATACCAGGCCGACATCGACCTGCTGGTGTATGACCGCGAGGCGCTCGAGGAGCCCCCCCAGGCGTGGGAGACCCTGCTGAGCGCGCGCGTGGAGGGGGAGGGACCGCCGCTCACGTACATCTTTCCCACCGCCGGCAGCGATGGGTCCGCGGCGGATGCCTTCATGGTGCACTACCTGGCGCTCGGCGGGCGGTTGACCGAGGAAAACGGCCGCCCCTACCTCGACTCGGGCATTGTGGCGCGGGTACTGCGCAGCTATCGTGGTGCCATGGATGCCGGTGTGATGCCCGACGCCGTGCGGCGCATGCGCACACGCCAGGACTGCTGGGCGTCGTATCTTGGTGGTGAGGCGCAGTTGGTGAACGTCACCACCCACCTCTATCATTGGGACGAGGCCTCGTTGGAGGGGAGCGGGTACGCCCGCCTGCCGACGGTCGGGGGGAACCCCACGACGGTGGCACGCTCGTGGGCCTGGGGCGTGATCACCGATGACCCGACGCGGCGCGACCTGGCGGTGCAGTATATCGCTACGGCGCTGGAGCCGGAGCGGGCAACGGCGTGGGGCGTGGCGACGGGTTACCTGCCCACCCAGCGCGACGTGCTGCCCGCCATCATTGAGGACGCGCCGTACAGACGTTTTCTGGACGACCAGCTGGCGCATGCGCAGGCGTACCCGAGTCTTGCTGATTACGGCGCCATACAGGCCGCCATCGTGCGCGCTATCGAGGACGTGTTGGACGGCCTGGCCACGCCGGAGCGTGCGGCGGTCGCGGCCGCGGCCACGGTCGTTCGCCTGAGGTGAAGGAGACTATGTCAGAGGGACGCAGCGGCATCCTCATGTACGAAAGCGCGCTGGGTGACGATGCCCAGCGGCGGTTGAGGGAAATCGGGCGCGCCGATGTGGTGGTGGGGATACCCAGCCATCGGAACGCGCGCACCATCGGGGAGGTGGTGCGCGCCGTGGCTGAGGGCGTCACCGTGTACCTGCCCAATCAGCGCGTTGTGCTGATGAACGCGGACGGCGGCTCCTCAGACAACACCTCGCGCTACCTGACGGACGCCACCGTAGGTCCCAACGTGGAACGGCTCGTGACGGTGTACGAAGGCGGCATGGGCAAGGGCGTGGCCATCCGTTCCATCTTTGAGGCCTCGGCGATCGTCGATGCCAAGGTGTGCGTGGTGATCGAGGCACGCGCGCCGGGCATCGTCCCCGAGTGGATACCCGCGTTGGTGAATCCGGTGATGAGCGGCAACGATATCGCCCTGGGGTGCTATCGGCGCAGCGCCTACGCGGCGGCGCTGACGGACAACCTGGCGTATCCGTTCCTGCGCACCTATTTCAATGCCGACATCCGCGAGCCCCTGGCCAGTGAGTTTGCGCTCTCGGGCGCTATGGCGGGTGAACTGGCGAATCGTGACGTGTGGGAAACGGATGTGGCGCGCTTTGGCATCAACATCTGGCTCACGATCCAGGGATTGGTGGAAGAGCGCCGCATCGCGCAGGTGGACCTGGGATACCGGGGCGAGGGGAGCGGCGAGCCCGGAGCGCCGGGCGACGCCCGCTTTGGCCACATGGTGGGCACGCTGTTCCGCACCCTCACCGTGCACCGCCGCATCTGGCAGCGCAACCTCCCACCGCGTCGGCCATCGTTTCACGGTGGGCGCAGCCCCGACGTGTCGGCGCCGTGCAGTGACTGCGCCACGGCCCTGGTGGAGGCCATGTTCACGGCGCGCAAAGACTATACTCCCCAGTGGGAGCAGTCCCTCTCGCCGGCCGCGATGGCGGCCGTGAACGCGCTGTTCGAGCAGCCGATCGACGCCTTCGGGTTCCCTATCGACCTGTGGGCCAGGGTGGTGGCCGACTTTGGTCTGAGCTACAACAAGGGGGATGGCGACCCGGACAAGGTGGGGGATGCGCTGTTACCCCTCTTTTACGGGCGCGCGGGGTCGTACGTGCGCGAGACCGAGGCGATGACGGTGGTGGAGCGCGAGGCGGTGGTGCAGCGCATCGTGCGGGCCTTTGAGGCAGTCAAGCCCTACTTTGTGGAGCAGTGGGACGATTACCAGCCCTGGGTCGACTCCCTCGGGTACGGCTTGGGGCTATGACGCGACCCACCGGATCGTCACAACCGGAGCCGGCCCCGCTCATTCTACTGACTAACGACGACGGGATCGCCTCGCCGGGGTTGCGCGCCCTGGTGGAGGCGGTCGCCGACCTTGGCGAGGTCCTCGTGGTGGCCCCCCGCCACCAGCAGTCCTCCACGGGACGCGCCCTGGGGCGCGTCGGTCCGCTACAGCGCGAGGCGCTGGCGGCCAACGGACATCGCGTCATGGCGTACTCGGTGGAGGCCACGCCCGCCTCGGCGGTGCGCGCCGGCATCCTGCTGGCAGCGCGTCGGCCCGTGTCTCTCGTGATCGCCGGCATCAACTATGGTGAGAACATGGGCACGGGCGTGACGGTCTCGGGGACGGTGGGTTGCGCCATCGAGGCCGCGAGCTATGGAATCCCCTCCATCGCCATCTCGCTAGAGACCGACGCCGAGCATCACTTTTCCTACAGTGAAGTCGTTGACTTTACCGTCGCCGCGGCCGTCGCTTGCCGCCTAGCCCGGCACGCCCTGAGCCATCCATTCCCCGGCGGAGCCGACGTGCTCAAGGTGGATGTGCCCAGCGATGCCGCCCTCGATACCCCCTGGCGGTTGACGCGGCTGACGCGTCAGCGCTATTATGAGCCTGCCGTAACCGCAGGCCCCGACGGGCTGCCTCGCCTCAGCGGCTACTATCGTCACGTAGACGCTGCCACACTCGAACCAGACAGCGACGCCCAGGCGCTCCTCGTCGACCGCGTCGTGTCCGTGTGCCCCCTGACCATCGATCTCTCCGCGGGTTTCACCCACGAGGGGGCAGACGGCTGGTTGGACCTCTGAGGGCTGGCCCTCCCGTGCCGGCGCCGTTCCATACCGTGGAGGATGAGACATGGTGCCGATACACCCCATTCGGCCGCACCTGCCGCTTGGCCGGGCGCAGTGGCGCGCGCTCGGGCACACGTTGGCGCGATGCTTCGCGGCGCTCGTATGGCTCCTCTCCCCGCTAGTCATCGACGCAAGCCCAGGGCCGGCGTCGCTCGCGACGCGGCATGCCGTGGCGTCCCTCGCCACGCAAGACAATGAGGCGCGGCGCGTCATCGTGCAACTCGATGAGCCCGCCGCCGCCGTCGCCCTTGGGCCCGAGCTGGCGGCCGATGGGGGGCCCGGGCTCTCCGCCGAGATGAGCGCTTACCTGGCGGGGCTGGATGCGGCGCACGAGTCGGTGGGCGCGTCGATTTCCGCGGCCGTGCCCGGCGCCGAGACGGTGGAGCGCTATCGGTGGGCGCTCAACGGCCTGGCGGTGCGCCTGCCGGAGGACCTCGATGGTGCGGAAGAGGCGCTGCGCACGATCCCCGGCGTGCGCGCCGTGTTCGAGGAGGTCATCTATCGCCCGGCGCTTTTTTCCAGCCTGGAGGCGCTCGGCGCGCCGGCGCTGTGGCCCACCTTGGGGGGCCGGGCGGCGGCGGGGCAGGGGGTGCGCATCGCGGTGCTGGACAACGGCATCGACGTTAGCCATCCCATGTTCGCCCCGGGGGTGTTCGCCTATCCCGAGGGGTATCCCCTGGGCGATGGGCGCTACACCACGCCCAAGGTGCTCGTCGCTCGGGCATACTTTCGACCCACCGACCCGCCGCTAGCGGGCGAGGATTCGCCGCTGCCCGGCCCCAGCGCGTCGGGGCACGGCACGCACGTGGCCGCTGTGGCCGCCGGCAATCCCGTGACGGCGACGGTCAACGGGCTCACCCTGGAGCTATCGGGGGTGGCGCCGGGCGCACAGCTGATGAACTATCGCGTCTTTTACCCCGGCGAGCGTACCGAGGTGGAGGAGGCGCGCTCCGCTGAGGTCCTCAAGGCGCTAGACGACGCCATCGCCGACGGCGCAGATGTGATCCTCAGCAGCTGGGTGAGCGCGTCGCCGCGGCTGCCGTTCGCCACCGCCGAGGCGTCGGCGGTGCAGGCGGCCATCGATGCGGGGATCGTGGTGGTGTCGGCGGCGGGCAACGACGGACCGGCGTATGGCTCCGCGAGCCGGCTGCTGGGGGGCCATGACCCCACCATCGCCGTGGGCGCGGTGACCAAGAGCCCCATCCTGGCGCGCAACCACCTGGACGTCACCGCGCCGGGCGAAGTGCCCGACTTTTTGCAGGACCTCCCCTTGGGACTGGCGCTGTTCGGTGCGCCCCTCGATGCGGTGTTCGGGCCGGCGCCCTACGTCAGCGTGGCGAGCATCCAAAGTGGCGCCTTTCGCTTCGCCTGTGAGCCCCTGCCGGCCGGCAGCCTCGAGGGTCAGATCGCCCTGATCGAGCGCGGCGAGTGCGCCTTCGCTGATAAGGTATTCTACGCCCAGCAGGCGGGCGCCGTGGCGGCGATCATCCAAAACACCGATGAGACGGTGATGGAATTCGCCTGCTCCGGCGACTTTTGCGGCCCCGGCGAGATCGGCATTCCGGCGGTGATGGTCACGAAGAGCGCCGGTGAGGCCCTGGCGTCGTGGCGCACCCTGTATCCCGCCGCCACCCTGCAACTCGACCCACGCGCGCGCCTGGCGGAGACGGCCGAGGGTGTGATCTGGGAGAACAGCGCGCGGGGGCCGGCGTTCATGCGCTACCTCAAGCCCGACGTGCTGGCGCCCGGCGTATCGGTGCTGGCGGCCACGCACGACCCGGACACGGCTCAGCCGCAGTACGCGCAAATGACGGGCACGAGCGTCGCGGCGGCGCACGTGGCGGGAGCGGCGGCCCTGCTGCTGCAGGCCAACCCCTCCTGGGGGCACGACGAGGTCAAGGCCGCCTTGATGGGCAGCGCGAGCATCGAGGGATTGGCGGTGGATGCGGAGGCATCGAGTCCCGCGGGGGTGCTGGATCGTGGCGCCGGCCTCATCGACGTGGCCGCGGCGGCGTCCGCGCCGCTGCTGGTCGACCCACCCAGCATCGCGCTTCCCGAGCTGCGCGCCGGCCAGACCTACACCGTGCCCCTCGTCCTGACGGATACCCGCGCCTCGGGTGAGGAGATCGTCTACACGCCGTCGGTGAGCGTCACGGGGATGATCTCGGTGGCGGTGCTTGACGATATTTCCCTCGCGCCGGGCGGCACGGCGACCGCGTCGATCCGACTGACGGTCAACACCGGCGCGGGCACGGGGGACGCCAGTGCGGACCTCTTTTGGGCGGGAGGGGGCCAGGACGCCCATGTGCCGTTGTGGGCGCATCTGGCGCCGGCCACCGAGGCGGCCGATGTCCTGCTGATCGACAACGACTTTTCCAACTTTGACACCTTTACCGACTATGCGCGGGTCATCACGCCGGCCCTCGACGCGCTGCCGTACAGCTATACCTACTGGGACGCCGACCTGCGCTTCGACGGCCCCCAGACCATCCCAGACTTGGCGACGCTGCAGCGCTATCCCACCATCATCTGGCTGACGGGCGACAACAAGAGCCCCTTCGGGACCTTTGTGGTCGATACGCCGCTGACACCCATCGACCTGCAGCTGTTGGCGGATTACCTGGACGGCGGAGGACGCCTTCTGGCCATCGGCCAGAACCTGGCCGAGGCGAGCGACGTGAACCCTAACCCGGACCCGACCTTTGGGCGGGCCGACCTCTACCACTACTATCTGGGCGCCCGCTGGCTGCAGGGGAACGTGTTCGCGCCGAACGATGGCGCGACGCGCCCGCCGTCCAACGAAATCGCCGTGGTAGGCGTGGCCGGCACGGCCATGAGCCACGTGGCGCTCGACCTGGGCCTCGAGGGGGACGGCGAGGGGAACCAGACCTCTATCGACGAGGTGGCCCCGGGAGGGGTGCCCGACGGTTCGGACTTGGACCTGGTGCAGCCGGTGCTGCAAGCGGTGAACGCCCGGCCGGTGGGGGCGGGGTTCGTAGGAGTCGCCAAGTGGGACGACCCGACCATCGAGGAACGCGCGATGGACATCGCCTATCGCAGTATGTACCTCGCGTTCGGCGTAGAGGGGGTCAACAACCGCGAGGGGGTGACGTCGCGCGCCCAACTCTTGCGGCGCGCCCTGGACTGGCTGAGTGACGAGGTCACGGTAGAGTTGCTGCCCACGGCCGCCGGGTTGGTCGACCTCACGCGCCTAGAGGCCAGCGCATCATCGTCGGTGCGGTCGCCCATCACGCGCTATCGCTGGCTCGTGACGTCGGGAGATGAGGTGGTGACCGAGGCAACCAGCGAGGAGCCTGTCATCCACGTGGCGTTCCCCGAGGCAGGTGAGTACCTCGTCACGGTGGAAGCGACGGACGCGCTGGGGCACACGGCCGTGACCGAGGAGGTGGTGACCGCGGTGCCTGGCGGCGGCTCGACGTTGTCCGTGGACCGGACCCAGGCGATGCCGGGAGACACGCTGGTCTACCGCACCGTGCTACAGAACACCGGCGACGTGACGACGACCGTGGCCTTCTCGCTGAGCGTGCCCGCCGGCACAACCTACGTCTCACACACCGGCGCCGGCGCCGCGTTCGACGCCAACACGGGGACCGTGGCGTTCGCGGGGACGTTGACGCCGAACGCCATGGTCGACGTGCGCC
>ERZ747221.4388-NODE-4388-length-10313-cov-3.574932_pt1 | contig 10313 bp, 7 predicted proteins | sample MGYA00374949_ERZ747221 | MGnify/ENA primary metagenome ERZ747221 (study PRJEB28779, sample SAMN05720172) | bioreactor metagenome | isolation source: Anaerobic biogas reactor | place: USA:Washington, USA | collected 2015-08-08 ... | reverse complement strand
TGGCCATCTCGGCCACGTGGACGGTGCCTCGGTGGTTGATGTCGTAGGTGAGGTCGGCGTCGACGTCACCCAACGGATCGTTGGACAGGCCCGCCAGGTGGACCACTCCGTCGAAGCCGTCGAGTTGGTCGACGGTGACGTCCCTCACGTCGCCCACGATGGTCTCCACCGGGTTCACGTCGGGGCCGAGGGTGCAGCCGGCGAACAGGAACGAATCGAGGCCGACCACGTCGTGGCCTCGTTCGGTGAGCATGGGGACCAGCACGCTGCCGATGTAGCCGTGGTGTCCGGTGACGAGGATGCGCATCAGCTCCGGGATGACCATCGCCGGATGGGTATCATTGATCTGGATGACGTGACAGTCGGCGAAATTCTCAAGGGTACCGTGCAGCTCCTTGTGCTTGGCGATGATATCCTGCACCGTCGCGGAAACGAAGAAATACTGCTGCTTAAGACGCAGCGACTTGCCTTCGATGTGTTTATCGTCGGGGTAGAGGATTTTGGAGATGACCTCAGCCATCGCGTGCTGCTCGAGCGCCTTCAGGTACTCGCCGCGCGAGAACAGGTTGAGATCCAGCTCGACGGGCGACTTCGCGCTCCACAGCCGCAGCGTGCAGACGTTCTCCGTCCCATAGCCGCCGATGAGCATGTCGTACGGCACCGCGAGCACCGGTGTATAGCCCTCGAGCCGGGGCTGCATATACCCGTACTTCCATTCCTCAATGACGTGTCCGCCGTAGCGCACCTCGCGCACCTCGTCCATACGCGGCAGCAGCCACACGTCACCGACGTCGAGCCAACTGTCCGGCAGCTCAATCTGCTGCCCCTCGACGATGAGCTGCTTGAAAAGCCCGTGCTCGTAGCGGATGGAGTAGCCGGTCGCGGCGAGACCGAGGGTCGCCATCGCGTCGAGGTAGCATGCCGCCAGACGCCCCAAACCGCCGTTGCCGAGACCCGCGTCCGGCTCGGCATCCAAAAGGTCGTTCAGGCTCACGCCCACCGACGCAAGCACTTCCTTCATATCCTCAAGCATCCCCAGGTTGAAGGCGTTGTTGAGGAATGAACGCCCCATCAGGAACTCCAGCGAGAGGTAGTGCACCTGCCGAGCATGGGTGCGCTCGCGGCGCTCCTGCTCCCTGACGGCGCGCGCCGCCAGACGATCCCGTAATACCAATGCGCAGGCGCGAAACAGCTCCACGCGTCCTGCCTCCGCAAGCTCGCAGCCGTAGTGCCGCCGTAGTTTTGATTCGATCTCCTCGCGGAGCTGTTCTCTATGTGTCATATTGCTTCCCTTTCCGAAAGGTAATAATCCTGCTTATACTGTACCGATGAACTCGATCAGTGTTGCGAATGTCGCAGCGACGGCGTCCTTATGTGTCCGCTCGTAGCCGTGGGTGGCCTCGACGCCCGGGCCGTAGAGCGCCGTGCGGACATCGTACCCCGCGCGGATCGCCGCCATCGCGTCGGAGCTGTAGCGCTCGGGGAATACCTCCACCACGTACGGCGCGCCCGCACGCTCCGCCGCTTTCATCAACTCCGTCGTCATCCCGTAATGGTACGGCGCCACCGAATCCTTTGCGACGATCGACAGCGTATAGACATTACCGGACAGTTCGCGTCCGACGATACCGACATCTGCCGCGAGGAATGCCGTCGTATCCGCAGGCAGTCCGCATGAACCGCCGTGGCCGACCTCCTCCCAGTCAGCGAACTGCAGTACCGTGTGCCGCGCGGGTACCTTCCCCGTATCCTTCAGCCACCGTGCATACTCTAAAAGTACCGCGCACTGTACTTTATCGTCCAGGTGGCGGCTCTTGAGAAAGCCTGCCGGTGTGATCACCGGACGCGCGTCAAAGAACACGTAGTCGCCGTTGCATATCCCAAGCTTTCGCACGTCTTCGTCATTGAGCACCCTTTCGTCGAGTACGACCTCGACGCTCCACATATCCCGCACGCGTGTGCGCACCTCGCCGTTTGCGTGCGTGGACGGCTCGTCGAGTTGCAGCGTCCCGGTATACTCGCGGCCGTCACGGGTACGGACGACACAGTTCTCTGAGTCGAGGTTCGCGAACACCACACCGCCGATCATCGCCAGATGCAGGTGACCGTTCCCGAGGATGAAATTGACCATCGCGCCGACGGTGTCCACATGTGCTGAGACGACGAGCGTGCCGCCCGTGCCGGTACTTCCTCCGACGTCGCAGGTCAACCCGCCCTTGTTTATCCGCTGCGGATGGTAACCAAGCGACAGAAGCTCCCGCTCGATCTCGCCGATGATCACGTCGGTGTAACCGGACGGGCTGGGAATTCTGCACAGCTCCGCTGTTCTTTCGAGCATATGATCTCCGCGCTCTTTGAGCGTCCGTTCAAACAGTGTCATCTGTCTCACCCTATAATTTCCGTGTATTTCTCAAGGAACGCAGCAGCGCTGCGATCCCACGAAAAGTCCTCGCGCATCCCGCGCGTCATCAGCGTCTCCCAGACGGGGCGGTTTGCATAGGTCTCCCGCGCCAGATTAATTGTGTAGAGCATATCGTGGGCGTTGAAGTTTTTGAAGGAAAACCCATTGCCCTCACCGGTCATCGGGTTGTAGGCGCGGACAGTATCGGCAAGCCCTCCGGTCTCACGGACAAGCGGGACGGTTCCGTAGCGCATGGCGATCATCTGGGTCAGTCCGCACGGCTCACTGCGCGACGGCATCAGCAGGATATCCGCGCCGCCGTAGATTTTGCGCGCGAGATCCTCGGAGAACAGGATGTTGACCGCAACCTTCCCCGGATAGCGCCGCTTCGCCTGATCAAAAAGCTGCTCATATCGCCACTCGCCGCGTCCGAGGACGGTGAGCTGCACAGACTCCGACATGAAGTCGTCGAGCACCGCGCCGATGAGATCGAGACCTTTATGCTCCGCGAGCCTGGACACGACGGCATAGAGCGGGACATCGGGATCGGCCTTCAAACCAAGCATCCGCTGCAGCGCGATTTTACACTCCCGCTTGCCGTCGAGGTGGTCGGCGTCGTAGTTCACATTCAGGAACTCATCGGACGCGGGGTTATACGTTTCGATGTCCAACCCGTTGAGCACGCCGGACAGCTTCGCCTGATTGTCCCGCAGCACTGCGTCCAGACCCTCGCCGTAGTAGGGTGTGAGAATTTCACGTGCATAGGTCGGGCTGACGGTCGTGAGGGCGTCGCAGAGGACGACAGCGGCCTTGAGGATGTTGACGCCATCATTGTAGGCGAGCAGGCCGTTGCGATAGTAGACGTCGTCGATGCCCGCCACGTCGGAGAGGAAGCCGCGCGGGAAGCATCCCTGGTAGGCGATGTTATGGATGGTGAAGACGGTACGCATCTTCTGGTAGTACGGGTTGCTCTGGTAGAGGCACTTGAGGTAGACGGGAATCATCGCGCACTGCCAGTCGTTGCAGTGGATCACGTCGGGGTGCAGCTCAAGTGCGGGGAGCATATCGAGCGCGGCCTTGCAGAAGAAAGCGAAGCGTTCGCCGTCGTCGTAGTGACCGTAGAGCTCACGGCGGCGGAAGTAGTAGCCGTTGTCGAGAAAGTAGTAGGTGACGCCGTCGCGGGTGAGTGTATAGACGCCGCAGGTCTGGTTGCGCCATGATAGAGCGACATGGAGCATCCGCACGAAAGTCATCTCACGTCTGGCCCACTCGGGAACCTCGTCGTAGAGCGGCAGCACAACGCTGACCTCCGCACCGGCACGGGCGAGCGCTTTGGACAGCGAACCCGCAACGTCTCCGAGGCCTCCTGTCTTACAAAACGGCGCTGCTTCCGAAGCCGCGTACAGAATTTTCATAAACCATGCCCTCCTGTTTCATAAACGATGCTGTTTTCATTATACAGTGGAATGCTTTGCGATGACGACCGGATACGCGGCGTTGCCCATGAGCATGTTGTCGCGGCTGATGTACACATACTTATCGGCGATGACGTGGCTGATGAAGACGTTTTCGAGCACCTTGCCCTCCTGCATGATGATGGAGTTCTTGACAGTAGCGCCGGGCGCGACGTAAACGCCGCGGAAGAGGATGGAGTTTTCCACATGCCCTTCGATACGGCAGCCGGCGGCGATGAGCGAGTTCTTCACGACGGCGTTGTCGGAGTAATACGTCGGCGCGTCATCTCTCACGCGGGCGCGGATGGGGTTATTGCGGTCGAAGAGCTGCTCACGGACGGCGGGGTCAAGGATGGCCATGCTGTGGCGGTAGTACATCGCAACGTTGTGTAAGCGTGCGACGTAGCCCGCGTGGAAGTACGGCAGCACACGCAGGCTTGAAAGCTGCTCACGCAGGATGCCGCGTTCGAAGTGAACCATATCTCCTGCGCGGCCGAGCTGGATGAGCCGCTGCAGCAGGCGCTTCTCCATGATGAACATTCCAAGGCTCTCGTTCTCCTGGGCGCGTTCGGGATGGGAGTCGATGCCGACGATGCGGCCGTCCTCACCGAAGCGGTAGTAGATCGAACGCGCAGGGTCCCCGACAGGGAGTTTGGAGCAGACAACCGTGATATCGGCCTTTGTCTCAATATGCCGCGCGAGGACGTCGCGCAGGCGGATGTTGGTGATACAGTCGCCGTCGGCGAGGACGACGTAGGGCTCGCGCGAGTGGGCGATGTAGGACGTGACGCCGGCGAGAGCGTCGAGCTTCCCGGTGAAGGTTCCGCTGTGGGACTGCTCGCCGCCGTAGGAGAAGGGCGGCAGCAGGAACAGACCGCCGTTCTTACGGCTCAGATCCCAATCCTTACCGGAGCCTAAATGATCCATCAGCGACTGGTAGCTGTCGCGCATGATGATACCGACGTCGGTGATGCCCGCGCCAACCATGTTGGACAGGCAGAAGTCGATGGCGCGGTAGCGTCCGGCGTAGGGGACGGATGCCGCCGTACGCGGAGCGACCAGCTCTCTCATACCACTGTATCTACTGTAGGCGAAAATCAGACCGAGCATTTTGTTCATCGTCTTTATACCTCCCCTCAGCCCAGCGTGGTGCCGGGAGCCACCTGCGCACCGTCCGGCAGCGCGATGCCCTCCGCAATCACCGTGATTTTGGTCCCCAGCGGGTCGATCGCGCTGCCGCCGATCTGCGCGCCGTGCCCGATCTTCGTATTCTCCGCGAGGATTGCAAACTCTACGACGGCATCCTCTCCGATCTCCGCGCCCGGCATCAGAATCGAATAGCGCACCTGCGCACCGCGTCCGACCTTCACGTCGTTGAACAGAACGCTTGCCTCGATGGTCCCGGCAATCGTACAGCCTTCGGAGACCATCGAATGACGGATGGTGCCCTCGGGGGCGACGTAGTGCGGCGGGGATGCGGGGTTGCGCGAGTAGATGCGCCAGCTCGGGTCGTTCAGCCGCAGCGGGCACTTCGGTGACAGCATGTCCATATTTGCTTCCCACAGGCTGTTGATGGTGCCGACGTCCTTCCAGTAGCTATCGAACGGGTGGACGTACATCCGGCAGCCGTCCTTGAGCATCCCGGGAATGATGTTTTTGCCGAAGTCATTCTCCGACGCAGGATCATTCTCATCGGCGATGAGACGTTCACGCAGCACCTTCCAGGTGAAGACATAGATGCCCATCGACGCAAGTGTGGACTCCGGTTCGCGGGGCTTCTCGACGAATTTGGTGATGCGGCTGTCCGCGTCGGCAGAGAGAATGCCGAAGCGGCTGGCCTCGTCGAGCGGAACATCGATGACGGCGATGGTGCAGTCGGCGTGCTTTTCCTTATGCAAGGCAAGCATCCGGGTGTAGTCCATCTTATAGATGTGGTCGCCGGAGAGGATGAGGACGTACTCCGGATCGAACTGCTCCATGAACTGGATGTTCTGGTAGATGGCGTTGGCAGTACCCTTGTACCACTCGCCGGACTTGGAGCGCATATAGGGCGGGAGGATATGGACGCCGCCGTTTGCGCGGTCGAGATCCCACGGCTGACCGCTGCCGATATAGGCGTGCAGAGCCAGCGGCTCATACTGCGTCAGCACGCCTACTGTATCAATGCCGGAGTTGACGCAGTTGGACAGCGGGAAGTCGATGATGCGGTACTTCCCGCCAAAGGGCACTGCGGGTTTTGCCATATGCCGGGTCAGCACGTGAAGCCGTGAACCCTGACCGCCCGCGAGCAGCATTGCGATACATTCTTTCTTACCGTACATCCGTAATTCCTCCCGTGATCGCATTATTTTAAGTTATTTCATTCTTCGTTTCCGCAGGTGTATTTTCCGCGTCGGGACCATAGCCGGGCTTATAGTAGAGGACTCTGGCCGGAGCACCAGCAGCAACTGCACCCGCCGGGATGGACTTGCTGACGACCGATCCCGCACCGATTGTCGCATGCTCACCGATCTCGACGCCGGGAATCAACACGCACGCCGCGCCGACATACGCGCCCTTGCGGAGAATAACCATCTTATCCTCGGGCTTGGTGATGTTGCGCTTGGGGCCGTGTCCGACAATCGTCACGCCGAAGGAAATCGTAGCGTTGTCCTCAAGCACGACGTTCTCCGAGCGCAGATCCTCTAGAAAACCATTCTGACCCATGAACCCGCCTTTACCGAGTTTCATGCCGGTGAGCCGATAGAGGAACTTGCGAAAACGGACGTTGATGTGCGGCACATGCGCGGCAACGTTGTTGGCGATGAACGTCCGCAGCCACTGGAAGCGGTATACTTTTCCTTTAGCGCGCTTGCCGAACATAAGGTCACCGAGGTAGAAACCGACCTGCCCGGCGAGCACGAACGCGCCGAGGAACAGCTTGCCGATCGGGTACAACACCAGCATTACAGGCATCAGGATAATCACAAGCAGCGCGATGACCGTACCCTGAAACGGGGTATACTCAGGCGTGAGCTGCAGATTCAGGGACGCAAGGTTGGGGTTCTCCTCGTTTTGCCAGAACCATCTCATTGTCTTCATCCTTTTTGTCATTCATAATGGGCGTACAGGTGTAGTAAAGCGCGGAGAGGGGCGGCAGCGTGAGCGCGGCGGAATAAGGTAATCCGTTCCAGGGGATGTTCTCGGCAATCAGGCACATCTGCGCGCGGTCATATCCCCCCCAGCGGGCGTCGTCGGTGGAGAACGCGAGCGGGTACATACCATCGTACGCCAGCCCGATGCGGTAGCCCGACAGCTCCGCGCCGGAGAAGTTGCACGCGACGACAACCTCATGCCCATTGCGCGCGATCCTTCTGAAGACCGCGACGTTCTGCGTGTAGTTGTCGCAGGAGATCCACGAGAAGCCCTTCCAGTCGGTGTCATTCTCCCACAGCGGCGGGGTGTTCCGGTAGAAGCCGTTGAGCGCCGCCACGTAGTCCCGCAGTCTGCGGTGGACGTCCTCGTCGAGAAGGTGCCACTCGAGCTGGACGTTTTCATTCCACTCGGCGTGCTGACCGAACTCGCCGCCCATGAACAGCAGCTTCTTCCCCGGATGCGCGTACATGTAGGCATAGAGAAGCCGCAGCCCGGCCATCCGCGCAGTTTCGTCGCCCGGCAGCTTTTCGATGAGTGCGCGCTTGAGGTGCACCACCTCGTCGTGCGACAGCGGCAGCACGTAATTTTCCGAAAACGCGTAGGTCAGCGAGAACGTCAGCTTGTCATGCCGGTAACGGCGGTAAAGCGGGTCCTCGCGGCAGTAGGCAAGGATGTCGTTCATCCAGCCCATGTTCCACTTGTAGTTAAACCCCAGCCCGCCGAGGTAAACGGGCTTGGTGACACCGGGCCAGGCAGTGCTCTCCTCCGCCACCATCAGCGCGGACGGGTATTCGCGGAACACGGCTTCATTGATGAAGCGGATGAGCGCAATGGCTTCGAGGTTTTCGCGTCCTCCGTAGATGTTGGGGCGCCATTTCTCGCGCCCGAAGTCAAGGTAGAGCATGCTCGCGACGGCATCGACGCGGAAACCGTCGGCGTGATAGACATCCATCCAGTAGAGCGCGGACGACGCGAGGAAACTGCGCACCTCAGGGCGTCCGTAGTCAAATACATAGGTGCCCCACTCGGGACGCTCACGGCGCAGCGGATCGGAGTCCTCGTAGCACGGCTCGCCGTCGAACATTGCGAGGCCCCAGTCATCCTTCGGGAAATGTGCCGGCACCCAGTCAAGAATCACGCCGATGCCGGCTTGATGGAAGCGGTCGATGAGGTGGAGGAAGTCACGAGGTTCCCTAAAGCGGGAGGTCGGCGCAAAGTAGCCGGTACACTGGTACCCCCACGACGCATCGAGCGGATGCTCCATCACCGGCAGCAGCTCAACATGCGTGTAGCCCATGTCTTTGACGTATGGCACAAGCTCATCCGCCAGACGTGCGTAGGTGTAGCTGTTGCCATCCTGATCTCGCCGCCACGAGCCGAGGTGTACTTCATAGATGGTCACGGGCTTGTCATAGCCTGCCTGCCGGGTACGCATCCAGTCAGCGTCCCCCCATGTATAGCTGCGCGGCTGATAGACCTTCGACGCGGTGGAACCTCGTGTCTCAGTATGAAAGGCATAGGGATCGGCTTTCAGGCGTACGGAGTTGTCGCGTGCGGTGATGCGGTACTTATACGCGGCGTACTCGGATAGCCCGCCGACATAGCCCTCCCAGACGGAACCGGTAACTTTGCGCATTGGGATGCCGTCGCCCCAACCGCAGAAATCCCCGGTGACCGCAACGTTCTTCGCGTGGGGCGCCCAGACGCGGAAGGTCACACCGCTGTCGTCCGGATGCGCACCGAGCCAGTCATACACGCGGCAGTCCTCGCCCCGGTGAAACAGATACGCGTGGTCGTCCATGCGTCTCACGCCTCCTCTCTTCTTGTATTATACGCTATCTCCTGGGATTTGTCCAGAGGTTTTTCGCCGTTTATGAAAATAACGAATAAAAGCGCACAAGGAAATCCCCGTGCGCTTCGTCACTTTCAATAAGTTTTACATTTCTTCATTCTAAGTTTTACATTTCCTCATACGCCTCGAGTTTTTTCGCCGCCGGCTTCGCATCCCCATGCCGCACCAGCAACATCGTCACGAAACTCAGCCCCGCGAACACCGCACCGTACGGGAACAGCGTATGGTAACCAATGTGTTCGAGCAGGTAGCCCGACAGGATCGGCGTGACAACCTGTGCGAGCATCGAAAAGGTGTAGTAGTAACCGGTATACTTGCCGATGTTCGAGCCGCGCGACAGTTCGACAACCATCGGGTAGGAGTTGACGTTGATCGCCGCCCAGCCGATACCCGCGAGCGCGAAGAGTACGAGGATCAGCGGAGAGAAAGACTTGAAGAAGTACGCCGATGCGAACACCGACGTCAGCAGCGCGACGCCGATGAGGATGGTGCGTTTGCGTCCGACGTATGAGGCAAGCTGTCCCATCGGGATAAACGTCGCGATGGCGGCAGCCTGCGCGGCATCTGTCGCCACATCAAAGCGCGGCGTACGGAACCCGTACAGAGAAAAGATTTGCAGGGCGTCGGGTTCTGTCACCCAGCCGTATTTTTCGTGTTTTGCCAAAATATCTTTCACTTCTTTTTTCAGCATGGCTGCCTCCCGGCCAGAGCTTTGGCCATCAGCACCGCTCCCTCGATGGAAGAGGATACTGGAATGCCGTTGAGCTCGAAGCCTTCGATGAGCATGGTGTATTTTTCCACCTGCGGAACATAGGCGATAAAAGGTTTTTTGAACCGCCTGCTGACGCTGCTCAATTTGACGCCGATGTCCAGCGTGATACCCGGAAGGTAGGGCAAAAGCAGGACAACGACACAATCGATTTCCGGCGATGCCGCCATTACTCCGGCGCTGGCGACAAAGTCTTCATCCACTGCGCTGCCGGTAAGATCCGCGGGATTGCCGAGCGCCGCGATGGAGCGGATGCTTTCGGCCAGATTGTTTTTCATTTCTGTCTGCACAGCCCCGGACAACTCCGGAGCGTCAAGCCCGGCCGCCATGCAGGCATCGACCGCCATCGCCCCGTGCCCGCCGCTGCCGGTAATGATGCCGATATTCCTGACGGCCTGTCTGCCGTAGGCGCCAAGTGCCTCGCAGTAGGAAACCAGTTCCCTCTCATCTGTCGCCTCGATGATATTATGCTGCGCCATCGCGGCGGCAAAGCTTGCGTAGTCTCCGGCCAGCGATGCGGTATGACTGGAAACGACGCGGTTGCCGGCGGCTGTTTTGCCCGATTTCATAATCACGACCGGTTTGGCGCAGGCGTCAGCCGCCAGCACGAACTCGCGACCCTGGCCGGGGCCGAACCCCTCAATGTAAAAGGCGATCACTTTCGTCTGCGGGTCTTTGGCCAGCCAGGCAAGCATTTCTTTT
>ERZ747221.4387-NODE-4387-length-10317-cov-7.657910_pt1 | contig 10317 bp, 10 predicted proteins | sample MGYA00374949_ERZ747221 | MGnify/ENA primary metagenome ERZ747221 (study PRJEB28779, sample SAMN05720172) | bioreactor metagenome | isolation source: Anaerobic biogas reactor | place: USA:Washington, USA | collected 2015-08-08 ... | reverse complement strand
AACTGCACGACAAAAACTTCCGCTCCTGGGTGGGCTACGACAACAAAAAAAATCCCGTAAGCTTTAAGCTGGGGGCAGGCTACGTGCACGATGAGCAGTTGTACCAGAAAAACGAGGACCAGCTGATCGTTACCGACCGCCTGGTCGCGGAAGCTGCTGCCGGCTACAAGCTGGCGCCCGACAAGGAGTTGAAGGCAGGCGTCCTGTACAAGTACATTGTACCGGAGGTGTACGCCTATTCCAAAGACGTGATCGACTACGAGCAACAACTGGACCTCTACCTGTCGTACTACTTTGAGCCGGTGGAAAACCTCAAAGCCACCGTAAACGTTCGGCAAATGCTGGTGACCAATTTCAAGGCCCCCTTCACCCCTGCCTTGCTGCTTGAATACAAGGCGGCGGGCACATCAAAGCAACAGCTTTCGGTGACGGGTGGACTCTCACGCAGCTACCGCATCCCGACTTTTAACGACCGCTACTGGGGCGTGCAGGGCAATCCCAATTTGAAGGCCGAGGAGGGATTGAATGCCGAAGCGGGGTTCAGCTACCTGCGTCAGATGGGGCACAACCACCTTAAGGCCAAGGTCAATCTCTTTTACATGGATGTGGACAACTGGATTCAATGGAGCCCGGGCTCCATTGACTGGGAAGCCCGGAACATCAACCGGGTGGTCAGTAAGGGATTGGAACTGCAGTTGCAGAGCCTCTTTCACCTGGGTCCGCTCGAGACAGAGTGGGGCGGCAACTATTCCTTTAATCCGGTACACGACAAGGATCAAAACGACAAACAACTAATTTATGCCCCCAGGCATAGCGGCAATTTTTACGGCGACCTAAAGTGGAAAGCGGCCGGACTGTCGGTCGACGCCAGCTACACCGGCGAACGCCTGCACAACAAAGTGGGCGATTCACTTCCTGCCCATTTCCTGACCAACCTATCGATCTGGTACCGTTTCAATTACCGCCAACAAAGTCTGCGCCTAAGCGCACAAGTGCTCAACCTTGGCGACGTCGACTACCAAAATGAAGCCTACTACGCCATGCCGGGCCGCAGTTTCAAACTCAGCATCAGTCTGGATTTACACAACAACAAATAACCATTAATACCAACAATCATGTACGCAAAAAACAGCATTTTTCATTTCAGCAGCAAAGCACTTTGGAGTCTGGCCCTGGTGGCCGCTCTGGGCTTCAGTGCCTGTTCCGACGACAACGACGACCAGCCCCAACAGGAAGTCAACGAAGAAATCTCCGGGGCCTATTTCCTGAACTACGGCAGCTACGGCAACGGTGGCGCCAGCATTACCCGCTACAACTTCCGCAAGGATGCGCTCACCAACAAATATTTTGAGGCGCAAAACCCAGGAATGACCATCAACTCGAACATTCAGTACGGCGCCGCTTACAAGGACACCATTTACCTGATGGGCAACTCGGCCGACGAACTCATATCGCTGGACCTGCACTTCAAGCCTACCGGCAATGCCGTACGCGAAGGCATTGAGAAGCCGCGCTTCTTTGTGGGGCAAGGCGACTACCTCTACATTTCGTGCTGGGGGGCCAATCCCGACTGGAGCGAAATGCCGGACTCCTACATTGCCGTTTACAATACCAAAACCCGTAAAGTGGAGAACAAGATTGCCTTGCCGGGGGGACCGGAAGGTCTGGCCCTTGCCAAGGGCAAATTGTATGCGGCGCTCAACTATAGACCGCAGGTGGCGGTGATCGACCTTAACTCCGAAGCCATCGCTTATATCGATCTGCCTGCAGTCAGCTCCTATTTCGTAAGCGCTCCCAATGAAAATCTGTACCTGGCTCTGGTCAGCACCTATGGCGACCCCAGTGATGCGGCGGGGCTGGCCTACATCAACACCACAACCGATGAGCTGGAGGACAATTACGTGCTCCAGGGAGTCAGCACTTCTTACGCGAGCATACTATCCGCCAACAACGACGCCAGCACCCTTTACCTGACCGCAGAGGCGTGGGAAGATGCAGGAGACGGCAACTGGGTGCAGAAAGGCGCCATCTACAGTTTCGACACCGAAAGCGGGGTCTTTGAGGAATTTGTCACCGGTCTCACCGGCGCCCAGGGGGCAGCTGTAAATCCGATAAACAACGATGTTTACATTTTACTGAGTGCCTCCGCCACCGAAGCAGGCAGCGTAAGTATTTACAACGCAGAGGGCGTTCACCAAAAGGACCTGAGCGTGGGCATCTCGCCCTACTGGACCTTGTTCCTCGACTAAATCAAGGATTTGATTATCTGTCCAATAAGTCCCGGGTGCCGTGCAACGGCACAGTTCCCGGGATTTTCTTAAAACCACAAACCTATGGCAGTCACCTTTATCAGCGGGGGACAACGTTCCGGCAAGAGTTCCTACGCCCAACAACTGGCCGAAGCAAGCAGCAAGCAGCCGGTGTATCTGGCCACGGCCCGGCACTGGGACGAGGACTTTAGCCAACGCATCGAGCGCCACCAACGCGACCGGGGTCCACAATGGACCACCGTGGAGGAGGAAAAGCACCTGGGACGCGTCGCCCTGGAAAAGCGCACCGTGCTGCTCGACTGCATTACCCTCTGGCTTACGAATATTTTTCACGACAACAGCTGCGATGTGGAGGCCTCCCTGCAGGTGGCCAAAAACGAATGGGAACTCTTACTGAAGAAAAACAACGAGCTGATTGTCGTCAGCAACGAATTGGGTATGGGCATCCATGCCCGGGACGAAGTCTCCCGAAAATTCACCGACCTGCAGGGCTGGATGAACCAGCACATTGCCCGTCGGGCCGACCGCGTAATACTTATGGTTTCCGGTCTGCCCTTAATCATTAAATAAACGCAGTCAAAACACTACAAGCTAAATCTTTCAAAATCATCAATTTCCATCCCATGACCACCCAAAACATACAACAAGCGCTGCAACACAAAATTGACAACAAGACCAAACCCCACGGGGCCTTGGGCGAACTGGAAGCTTTGGCCTTTAAGGTAGGCTGCATCCAAAACAGCCTCTCGCCCCAACTGCGCCAACCCACCATGCTGGTCTTCGCAGCCGACCACGGATTGGCCGACGAAAAAATCAGTCCCTACCCCAAAGACGTTACCTGGCAAATGGCCATGAACTTTGTAGCCGGAGGCGCAGCCATCAGCGTTTTCTGTCGACAAAACGGCATTGCGCTGAAGGTCATCGACGCCGGCGTCGATTACGACTTTCCGACCGACAGTCCCATCGTGCCTTCAAAAATTGCGCGCGGCTCGCGCAACATGCGTAAAGAACCGGCCATGACCACCGACGAGTGCGAAAAAGCACTGGCTGCCGGTCGCGCCTTTGTGCGTGCCGAAGCAGAGGCCGGATGCAACACTATTGGTTTTGGCGAAATGGGCATCGGCAACACCTCGCCCTCTTCGCTTTTGATGCACCGCTTTTTGGGGCTGCCCATAGAAACCTGCACGGGAGCAGGTGCCGGCATGCGGGGCGAGCAGCTGAGCTACAAGCAACAGGTACTCAAAGAGATTTCTGAAAAATACGACCCGCAAACGCCCCTGGAGACGCTGGCGACTTTTGGGGGACTGGAAATTGCGATGATGGTGGGGGCCTACCTGGAGGCGCGTGAACAAGGCATGGTCATACTGGCCGATGGCTTTATTTCTACCGTCAGTCTGCTGACGGCCTGTCAATTCAACCCGAAAGTAAGCGAGAATGTGGTCTTTTGCCACCAAAGCGATGAGCAGGGACACAGCCTCTTACTGCAGCACTTTGGCGCCCGTCCCATCCTGCAGCTGGGCATGCGTGTAGGCGAAGGCACCGGCGTTGCAGTTGCCCTGCCCGTGCTCCAAAGCGCTGTAAAATTCCTCAACGAAATGGCCAGCTTTGAAGATGCCGGCGTTTCCAACAAGTAAATAGACCCTGCAGTCCTACAAAATTACCCACCCAAAACCAAAACAGCGACATGCACATCTTTTTCACCGCACTGATGTTTTTCACGCGCATTCCCGTGCCGGCCTCGCTGCCCTATTCACCGGGACTGCTGAATAAAGCGCTGCGCTTCTTCCCACTGGTAGGGGCACTGGTCGGTGCCCTGGGTGCCGGAGCCCTTTGGCTGGCCCTGCTTGTGCTGCCCCTGCCTTTGGCCCTCTTGTTGAGCATCCTGGCGACCATTTTCATCACCGGGGCTTTTCATGAGGACGGTTTCGCCGATTTTTGCGACGGTTACGGGGGCGGTATGACGACCGAACGCATTCTCGACATCATGAAGGAGAGTCGCCTGGGCACCTACGGAACGGTGGGACTCCTGGCCATACTGGCGACCAAATACACGGCCCTGCTGCACCTCCCCCCTTCCGAAATATTTGGACTGCTGATAGCGGGCCACACCCTGAGTCGCCTCCTTCCGGTGCTGCTGGTACGCACCACCCCCTACATCCGCGAGGATGCCCTCAGCAAGGCCAAGCCCATTGGCAATGAGGTCAACACCGTCTCCCTCTGGATAGCGAGTCTGACTGCCCTCCCCTTTCTACTGCTCCTGCCCCTTCAACTTACGGTCCTGCTGCTTCCCGCAGCTCTGCTCGTTTACTGGCGCTTTCGCCACTACATCATGAAGCGTACCGGAGGCTACAGCGGCGATGTACTCGGCGCCCTGCAGCAACTTGTTGAAGTCACCCTGTACGTAGTCGCAGTTATTTATTACAACCATTTTTAAGCCATGCAACTCACGCTCTTACGTCACATCCAGACCCAGGCCCCGGAGGGACTCTGTTACGGACAAAGCGAACCGCCGCTGCCGGACGATTTCGAAAAGCAGCACCGCCAGCTGGCCCGGGCCCTGCAGAAGAAGAAATTCCACGCCATCTATTCCAGTCCCCTTAGCCGTTGCGCCCTGCTGGCCAGCGCCATTGCCGGCGACCAGCAGGTGGCCTTCGACGAGCGCCTGATGGAACTCAATTTTGGCGACTGGGAGGGCTTGCATTGGAGCGAAATTGAGCAAAAGCCCGAAGCGCAGGCCTTCTTCGACGACTACCTGCGCTGCGCGCCGCCCGGAGGAGAGTCTTTCGAGGATCTCATTGTCCGCATCGAAGCCTTTTTAAGAGACCTCAAAAAGAAACATCCCCGTCAGCAAATCCTCGTAGTGAGTCACGGCGGTCCCATCCGCGTGGTACACGGATTGGCCGAAAATTTATCGCCGGAGCACTATTTCAACCGTCAGGTGGCCTACGGACACCTGGCACAAATCTGCCTTTAATGACCAAACAAGAAACTTTGCGTCCCCTGATGTTTGTCGGTACCGGCTCCGATGTGGGCAAATCGGTGCTTACGGCCGCTTTTGGTCGACTGCTGCTGCAGGAAGGCTACCGACCGGCCCCCTTCAAGGCCCAAAATATGTCGCTCAACAGCGGAGCCAGTCCCGAAGGCCTGGAAATGGGCCGCGCTCAAGTGGTGCAGGCCGAGGCCTGCGGAATCAGTCCCTCCGTCCACATGAACCCCATCCTCCTCAAACCCACCGGCGATAAAGTGAGCCAGCTCGTACTCCTGGGCAAGCCGGCCGGGGACCAAAGCGCGCAGGAATATTTTAACCGGGGCGACCGCGACGCCCTCTTCGAAGTGGCCATGCAGTCGTGTCGCAGACTGATGGAGCGCTACAGTCCCCTGCTGATTGAAGGCGCCGGATCCATTTCGGAAGTGAATTTGTGGGACCGCGACATCACCAACCTGCGGGTGGCTGAGACGGTGGATGCGGCGGTGATTCTGGTGGCCGACATCGACCGGGGCGGGGTCTTTGGCTCGGTGTATGGCTCCATTCAACTGCTGCCACCCAAGTACCGGCGCTTGATCAAGGGCATCCTCATAAACAAGTTTCGGGGCGATGCCGAACTTTTCGAAGATGGCCGAAGCATGCTGGAAGAACTGACCGGCGTGCCGGTGATTGGCGTAGTGCCCTACTTCCGCGATATTTTTATTGAACAGGAAGATTCGGTGGTGCTCGACCACATGAAGCAGGGACCTCAGGAAGGAAAAATTAATGTTGGTGTGGTGGCCCTGCCCCACATGTCCAACTTCACCGACTTCGATACCCTGCAGCAAGTGGAGGAAGTGCAAGTCTTTTACCTGCGGGAGGCTAAGGCGGTAAAGGACGCAGACATCGTACTGCTCCCCGGCTCAAAAAGCACCATCGCCGACCTGCTTTATCTGCGCCAAAACGGCATGGAAGCCGCCATTCTGCAGCACCACCAGTCCAACAAGCCGCTCTACGGCATTTGCGGCGGCTTTCAGATGATGGGCCAAAGCATTGCCGATCCGCAGGGTGTGGAGGGTGCGGTCAAAGAAGTGCGGGGCATGGGTATTTTGCCGGTAAAAACGGTATTGGGGACGGACAAGAAGACCGAGGTCTGCCGGTTCCACTTTCTGGACCAGCCGACCGTGAGCGGTCGCGGTTACGAAATTCACATGGGCAGGACTACCGGCGGTGACGCACTTTGTCGCCTGGACGACGGCAGCAAAGATGGCGCTCGTCTGAACGCGCGCTGCTGGGGCACCTACATCCATGGGATTCTCGACAACGAAGCCGTCCTTCAGGAAATCCTCCAAATTGTGCGTCCCGGCATCCGGGTCAGGGCCGATTATGCGGCCCTGAAGGAAAAGGGCTTCGACCAGCTGGCCGACTTGCTGCGCAGGCACATCGACCTGCCCTATATTTACCAACTGCTTCAAAAATAAGTCACCATGTTGCAGGGCCACGGCAATAACCGCAATGCGTTTCCCGGAAAAATAAGCTGCGATTTCAGCTCCAATGTGCTGCCGGCAGCTCTGCCGGGCGACTTGCTGGAGCATTTGAAAGGGCGACTCGAAACGTTGAGCGACTACCCCGAGGTGGATGCCGCAAGTGCCGCCCGCTGTCTGCAAACCCAACACGCCGCCAGCGGAGCAGGGGTCCTGGTGACCAACGGCAGTACCGAGGCCTTTTACCTCCTGGCCCACCTGTTCCGTGGTGCCCGCTCGGGCATTGTGCTTCCCTCCTTTGCCGAATACGAAGACGCCGCCCGCTGCTACCGGCATCAAATCAGTTTCCTAAAGGCAGAAGCGGTGAATGTAAAGAACTGCCGGCAACTGGACCTCCTATGGCTGGGGCAGCCGAACAATCCCGACGGTCGCTGCTGGTCGCCCCACTTCCTGCGCGAATTGGCGCTGTCCCTGCCGCAGACCACCCTCCTGATCGACGAAGCCTACCAGGAACTCTGCTCAGACGCTGAGGGTCTGACCACCCAAGTCCTGCCCCCCAATATGGTGGTGGTACGCTCCCTCACCAAGATCTATGGTCTGGCGGGACTCCGGGCCGGCTATCTGCTGGCTCAGGGAAAGCTGCTGGAAAAGCTGCAGCCCCTGCGCATGCCCTGGAGCGTGAACAGCCTGGCCCTGGCGGCCATCACCTGGCTGCATGCCCATCCGACCGACCATAAGCCACAAATCAACGAAACGCTGTCCGAAGCCCGGAAGCTGCAAAAAGCCCTGCGCCAAAGGCCGGAGCTGGAGGTAACGCCCTCTGCCTGCAACTTTTTTCTGACACGTACCCGGGTGGGCACGGCGGCGGACCTACAGCGCTATTTGGTGGCGGAGCACGGACTCCTAATCAGAAATGCCGATAATTTCCGGGGACTGGGTCCGGGTCATTTTCGGGTGGCGGCGCAGACGCCCGCCGCCAATCTGCAACTGCAAAAGGCCATAGTAGAATGGTTGAATCAGCAACAATAAGCGAATTACTGCCCTGGCTGCTGCCGCTGTTGCTGGGCTATGGAGCCGACTTGCTGCTGGGCGATCCGCGGCACTGGCCGCACCCGGTAAAGGGCTTTGGGCATGCCATCGGCAAGGCAGAAAGACTGCTGAACCGCGGTTCGCAGCGCCTGCTGAAGGGCCTGCTTCTGGTGCTGGTACTGGTAACGACCGTTTTTATCGCCCTGAAGTATTGCACGGCCCTGCTTACCCTGAGTCCCTGGCTCTACTACCCCGCTGCCAGTCTGCTCGTATTTTGGGGACTGGCCAACCGCAACCTCATCGATGAAGTGAAGGCGGTAGACAAAGCCTTAACCAATGGGGGACTCCCCGCCGGTCGCCGCCAACTCTCCATGATTGTGGGTCGCGATACAAGTTGCCTCGACGAAAACCAAATCCGGACAGCCGCCCTGGAAACCCTGTCCGAAAATCTGAGTGATGGCGTTATTGCCCCGCTGATTTACTACCTGGTGGGTGGACTCCCCCTCATGTGGAGCTACAAAATGGTGAACACCCTCGATTCGATGTTGGGCTACAAAAGCGATCGCTACCGCCTCTTTGGGCGCGCCGCCGCCCGTCTCGACGATGTGGCCAACTTTGTCCCCGCCCGCCTCACCGCCCTGCTGATGGTAGTGGTCGGCGGCTCGCCCCGCGCCCTGCGCTTCCTCTTTCGCTACGGACACCGCCACACCAGTCCCAATGCCGGCTACCCCGAAGCCGCCCTGGCGGGCATCCTGGACCTACGCTTTGGAGGGCCCGCCACCTACCACGGACGGGTCCATAAAAAACCCTGGATCGGGGAACGATCCAGGGTCGTTTCGCAAAAAGATTTGCTTCGTGCCTGCGCCATCAATCAACGCAGCACCCTGGTGATGGTGGTCTTAGTCGTGACCGTGCTGTTGTTGCAGGGTGGCGTTCTCCTCCCTTAACTTGTCCTCCGGCATCAATATCAAACGCAGCGAAGTGTTTTTGGTCAGGTACAACCAGGCCCAGTTGATGAAGATGACCAGGCGGTTGCGCACACTCAAAATCAACATCAGGTGCAAGAACATCCACACCAGCCAGGCGGTGCAGCCCTTGAAACGGAAAAAAGGCAAATCAACCACCGCCTTATTGCGGCCAATGGTGGCCATGGAGCCCAAGTCGCGGTACTCGTAGGACTTCTGTGCCTGCCCCTTCTCCACCCTTGCAAAATTGCGCGCCAAATTCCTTGCCTGATTAATGGCCACATTGGCCACCTGAGGATGCCCCTTGGGATACTTTGGGGTCTCCATATAGGCTATGTCTCCTACCGCAAATACATCCTCAAGACCAACAACCTTATTATAGCGATCAACCCTGATACGATTGCCTGGACCTTCAGCCTCCCTGGGCAGTCCTTCAATCTTATTACCTGTTACCCCGGCAGCCCAGATCACCGTCTTGGCCTCAAGACTGGTGCCGTTGCTCAGTTGCAGCGTACGCCCGTCGTAATCCTTTACAAAAGTTGAAGTCAGCAGTTTTACCCCCATTTTTTCGAGGTAGCGGCGACTGGCCTCCCGGGAGGCCGCGCTCATGTTGTTGAGCGTATGGGCACTGCCCTCTACCAGATAAATGGTAAACTTGGAAAAATCGATGCGGGGATAGTCCTTAGGCAGTACGTTTTTACGAATCTCGGCAAAAGCACCGGCCAGCTCAACGCCGGTGGGCCCCGCACCCACTATCACCAGGGTTTGGTAAAAGGCTTTTTGATCGGCCGGAGCGGTGATGGTGCGTTCAAAGGTCATCAAAATGTGGTTGCGGATGTGGATGGCATCTACCGACGATTTGAGGGTAAACACATGTTTGGCGATGTTGTTGTTCCCAAAAAAGTTGGTCTTACAACCCGCTGCAATCACCAGGTAGTCGTAGGCAAAGGACCCGATACCCGTATGTACCTTTTTCTGTTCGGTATCGATGCGATCGACCACCGTCAGACGAATTTGCACACTCATGTTGCCGTGAAAAATGTTGCGCAAGGGAAAGGAAATACTCGCCGGCTCTATCTGCGAAGTGGCCACCTGATAAAACAAGGGCTGAAACTGGTGATGGTTCACCTTATCGATGAGCAATACGTCAAAATTTCTTTTATCCAGTTGACGCACAAACTGGATGCCGGCGAAACCTCCTCCAATCACCACAACACGTGGTTTCCTGTTTGTTGTCATGTCCCCTATTTTAATTATATATAATAACCTATGATTAACAATAGTGCAAGTTTTTAGTTGCCCCTGCCAATAGTATAATTTCCTAATTAAGGTTTACCACTGTTAACCTTGAATTACCTACGCTACAAATATGAATATAATTGTGGATAATTTTGTCTTTTATTCTTTAAATTCTGTACCTTTAACATTCAAGCAAATCAATACGAAATGAAAAAAATTGGCTTAATAAATGATCTATCCGTCATGAATATCTGCGATAAGCAATATAAAAAAATAGAAGCCATTGTTTATGAATGTGAGAATCGCTTCGGTGTCTAGGTAGACTTAAGAATGATTCAGTATGCATTACAAGGGCGGCGGTCTGG
>ERZ747221.4372-NODE-4372-length-10351-cov-2.558400_pt1 | contig 10351 bp, 10 predicted proteins | sample MGYA00374949_ERZ747221 | MGnify/ENA primary metagenome ERZ747221 (study PRJEB28779, sample SAMN05720172) | bioreactor metagenome | isolation source: Anaerobic biogas reactor | place: USA:Washington, USA | collected 2015-08-08 ... | reverse complement strand
ATCCACAGACACGTCGGTCCGTAGCCGAAGCCCTGGGAGACATCGGCGACACACGGGCTGTGCCGCCTCTGATCGAACGTCTCAGCGACGACTCCGAGGATGTGCGAGCGGCGGCGGCGGCGCTCGTGAATGTAGAAGACCCGCAGGGTGTGGTCGCCGTCATCGCTCAGTTGAACGACCCTCAGTGGTGGGTCCACCGGCCTTCGGTAGAAGCCCTGCGTCGGATCGGTGAGGCTGGGGTTGGACCGCTGATTCCACGCCTGTCTGACACGGACCTGAGGGTGCGTACGGCCGCCGTGGAGATCTTGGGGCGAATCGGGAATGCCCGTGCCGTGCCCGCCCTGATCAGACGTCTTGAGGACAGTGCGCTCCGAGTTCGCGAGGCTGCCGTCGTCGCGCTGGGTAGGATCGGCCTACCGGCGGTGGAGCACCTTCTGGCGCATGTGGAGCAGTCGGACTGGCGCCTGGGGCGCGCCGTGGTGGACGCGCTGGGCCGCATGGGCTCCGACGTCGTGCCCTCGAGCACCTCGAAGGCGGCGGCCCCCGGGGCCTGGGGACTGCCGCTGGAGGCCTCCCTTCTCGACGCGATCTCGCGCCAGGTGGATATCGGGGGGCTGGTCTCGCTGGCCGGTCAACGAGGGTTCCTCCCTTCGCAGACCGCCCTCGTCGACCGCGGCGCCGACGGTCCCATGGTGGCGGTCGCGGGTGGCAAGGGCTTCACGCCGTGGAGCCGTGATTCGATCGAGGTGCTCCGAGCCGCCGGAGCCCAGGTCAGGCGCCTCGATCTGCTGGACGACACTGAATTGCCCGCGGGAACCGCCGGGCTGATCCTGGCGGGCACTCTATGGCAGACAGCCGTCGCCGACATAGCCATGAACACGTCTCTCTTGAGCGACATCCGCCGGCGCGTGACGAACGGGCTGCCGACCCTGGCCCTGGGCGGAGGGATGCTGCTGCTCCTCGAGCGGGTGCATGACTCGCTGGGCAGGAGCTCCGACCTGGCCGGAGTGATCCCCACGGAGGCCGAGATCCTTTGGGACGCGGAGGAGCCTGTCTATGTGGAACTCGTCGCCACGGTCGACGGCCCTCTGTTCGCCAAGGGCGACTCGGTGACCGGATGGGCTCTGACCGAGGCCGAGGTCATGGCCCCGGGGGCGGGATGGGAGCCCGCGTTCGTCGTAGGAGGAGAGGGGGAGGGTGCGGGCCGGCCCGAGGGGTTCGGCAGCGGCTCGCTCACAGCCGGGCGGGTGCTCGTTCATCTGGCCTCTGTCGCGGATATGGCTCCACGGTTCGTCCGGACCTGTGCCGACTATGCCGCGGGGGTCCACTGAACGGGTCGGGCTTGGCCATCGCGGCCGGAGTGCGGTAGCCTACACGCTCATCATCCACGACGGCTGAGCGCGGACCGGCCGTCAGTACGGTACGGCGGATAGGAGGGGATGTGGCGGCAGGCAGCACAGATCCGGTCATCAGGAACTACCGGGAGCAGATTTCCGACAACGATCTCAGGATCCTGGAGGCGTTAAACAAGCGCATCAAGCTGGTCAAGACTCTCAAGGACTATAAGGAAGCTCACGGGCTGAGCTTCTACGATGCCGCCCAAGAGGACTGGGTCGTCACCTATCTATGCCGTGCGAACAGCGGTCCGCTGTCGAACGAAGGTGTTCGCGAGATATTCGGGTTGATCCTCCAATGGGCCAAGCGCGAGGCGGCTGCCCCGGGAGAGGCCAAGACTGAGTGAAGCCGCCGGCCGGCCGCGGCGGCGGCTCCCGGTCCGGCGTCAGCGCTTCGACCCGGCGGCGGCTCCCGGTCCGGCCGTCTCATGTCAGAAGTCCTGGGGCGAGACCTCGTCGAGGAACTCCCTGAACTCCTTGACTATGTCCTCCACGTCCTCGACCTCCTGCTCGAACTCGATGCCGTTGGCGTTCAGCAGTTCTGTCGACGCGAAGATGGGAGCGTCGGTCCTCACCGCCAGCGCTATGGCGTCGGAAGGCCTGGAGTCCAGACGTATCTCCTGCCCGCTCGCGTCGAGCTGGAGCACGGCGTAGAAGGTGTTGTCGCGGAGTTCGGTGACCAGGACCCGTTCGACGCTCGCGGACAGCTGTTCTATGGCCGCCGCGAGCAGATCGTGAGTCATGGGACGCGGCAGCTCGGCGTTCTGCAGCTTCATGAGTATGGCGGCCGCCTCGGGGTGGCCTATCCAGATCGGGAGGAAGCGGTTCCTTCCCTCGACCTTCAAGAGCACGATGGGCTGCTTGCTGGCCACATCGAAGCTGACCCCGTAGACCGTGACTTTCTCGAAACCTTCCATCGCTCCCCCACTGGAGTGTCCCTCCCTAGGTTACCCCCGCCGGCCTCTTCCGTCACCAGGATGGCGCGCGTTTTTCCTCACTCCGGGGAAGCCGGCGCGCAGAGGGGACGTTTCTTGACATCACTCGGAATGCCGGTAAACTACCCGCGCATGGGCCTATAGCTCAGTTGGTTAGAGCGCACCCCTGATAAGGGTGAGGTCAGTGGTTCGAATCCACTTAGGCCCACCATCTGGATCTTCCGACCGTCAGGTTCCAAATTGTCCCGCGTGGGGGATTAGCTCAGTTGGGAGAGCGCCGCCTTTGCACGGCGGAGGTCGCCGGTTCGACCCCGGTATCCTCCACTCCCCTGGTCGGAAGCTCGTTGGCAGGAGAGACGGACGTGATCTTCACCCGGATACTGGCCGCGACAGACGGCACCGAGGTCGCCCTCCGAGGGGTGGAGGTAGCGGCGCGGATGGCGGCCCGCGACAATGCCGAGTTCCTGCTCCTCACGGCCGTCTCCCTGCCTCAGCACCTGGTCCTCAGCGCGAACATGGGCCAGCGCTCCGTGCATGGAGTAGCAGAGAGGATGGCCCAGGAGTCTCTCACACCCGCTCTCGCCGTGCTCGAGCGGTGGGGAGTGGGGGCCGAGGTCAAGATGGTCATCGGCCCGCCGGCCGAGTCCATCCTCGCTGAGATCGAGACGAGTGGAGCGGACCTGGTCATCATGGGTCGCAGGACCCGCGTGGAACCCAAAGACCTGATTCTGGGCGATGTGAGTTACCGGGTGGCCCGCCGCGTGGCGGTGCCAATACTGCTGGTCCCTTGATGCTCTCATAGCGCTTTCCTGCCCCGGCGGGCCCGGGTGCGGATCGTGTTCGGGCCGGACCGGCCCATTGCACTCGAACCTGTCCGCTGACAGCGGCATGTAGGTGCCCGCCGTCCTCTGTGAGCGAGCCATCGCGTTTCACTTATGAAGCTTCGCAATATCTATTGCAAATCCCTTTCACTTCACTTATACTGCAATGGAAAGCACATGACAGGACAGCGGACAGCCAGGCCTCAGCATGTGACCGAGCGGCAGAAAGCTCGGGCAAGGCTCATCCTCCTGACACTGATCTCCCTCATCTGCCCGCCCCTCGCCGGCGTACGATCCGCCCCCGTCTGGATCTTCTACATCGCGTTCATGGTGGTCTATTCGCTGTGGACGCTGCGCCTGACCCGCAACTTCGCGGGCGACCGCCGTCTCGGCTACCTCCTCTGCCTCACCGACACCGCCATCCTGCTCCCCCTCCTGGTCTGGACCTCGTCGGCCGGCATGCAGTCGCTGCTGGTGCTCGTCTGCGTGGCAGGGTTGGGTTTTAGTTACTGGGCAGACCGTACGCGGAGCGAGTGCGTGCGTCAGGTGCGCCGGGACAACCGGTCCCTCGAGCCACGGGTGGCGCTGAGCCGTTCTCGTGAGGCCGGCGGTGAAGTCCCCCTGGAGCGCGCACTCAAGGTGCGGCTCCAGGTCCTTCACACGACCCGGGCCCGGTTCGCCCTGGTAGTGCTCCGAATCGTCCGCTTTGAGGAGATGGGAGCCTACTACGGCGAGGAAGAAGCCGAGCATCTGGTGGCCGCGGTGACCCGTAGGGGATTGCGCCTGCTCGGTCCGGACGCTCAGCACTTCGTACTCCCGGGTGGACGCGTCGCCTTCCTGTTCGCGACGGGGGCGGGAGCCACCCGGTCGAATCCCCCGGACGGCGCTCCGGGCTGGATCGACCCGTACGACGTCGAGAGCTTGGCGATGGCCCTGGCCCGGAAGGCCTGCGAGCACCTCATCGACGGACATCGGATCGAATGCGTGGTCGGTTGGGCTTCGGCGCCCGCCGACGGGATGAGCGCCGAGGACCTGATGTACGCCGCCGATAGCGGCGCCCAGAGCGCGGCTGCGTTCCGCCGGGTGGCCGGCTCGCGGGTGCCGGTTCCCGAGAAGACCCGGGTGGCCGCGGGCTAGCGTCGGGCCCGCCTCGCCGCGGCAGAGCGCCCGGCTTGGCGTCCGGTCGGAGCCTGCAGACAGCCTCCGGCCGGAGCCCCGGGGAGCTGTGGTACAGTTCCCCGCATGAACGAACAGCCCCACATCCGCATGGATCCCCGCATCCTGAAGACGAAGACCATAGGTGTGCTCATGGGCGGACTCTCCGGAGAGCGCGAAGTATCCCTGCGCTCGGGTGACAAGTGCTTGCGCGCGCTGCTTTCGCGCGGCTACCGGGCCGTGGCGGTCGACGCAGTGCGCGACGTGGCGCAGCGGCTCGACGAAGCCGGTGTGGAGGTGGCCTTCATCGCCCTCCACGGCCGTTTCGGGGAGGACGGCACCGTACAGGGGCTCCTGGAGATGATGGGGATCCCCTACACCGGCTCGGGAGTGTTGGCGTCCGCTCTCGCCATGAACAAGATCGCCGCGAAGAAGGTCGTCGGGCAGAGTGGGGTGTCCACTCCCGGTTACTGCGAGATCGACATAGAAGAACCGGCCTCCACGGCGGCCGCCCGGATCCTCGGGCAGTTGAGTCTGCCGGTCATGCTGAAGCCGGTACAGGAAGGCTCCAGCCTGGGTGTCACAAAGTGCAAAGACGCGTCCGGATTGGCCGAGGCCATAGAGCGCGACCGCGCCGAGTACGGGGCCATGTTCGCGGAGAAGTACGTGCCGGGCCGGGAGATCACCGTGGGAGTGCTGGAGCGGAACGGCGGCCGGCAGGTCCTACCCATACTCGAACTGGTGCCGAAGCACGAGTTCTACGACTATGAGACAAAGTACACGGAGGGCATGACCGAGTTCATCATCCCCGCGAGGCTGGAACCGGCGGTCTACTCGGAGGCCGAGCGCGCCGCCGCCTCCGCCTTCGCCGCCATAGGCTGCCGGGGCTACTCCCGCGTCGACATGATCGTCGACGAGGCGGGCATCCCCTGGTTCACCGAGGTGAACACGCTCCCGGGCATGACCGACACGTCTGACCTGCCCGCGCAGGCCCGCGCTGCGGGAATCTCCTATGAAGAGCTCGTCGAGACCATCCTCCTCGCGGCCGTCGCCTGACCGGCGGGCGGAGCGCGGCGCCGCGGGCCGGGCGGCCCCGGAACGGGCGGCCCCGGGCCCGGTTGCTCCAGGTGCGTCGGCTCCGGGTCCGGCGGCCGGACTGGTGGACGCTCACGTCCACGTCTTCCCTCCCGAGATGATCCGGGATCGCGAGGCCTACCTGGACCGCGACGAGCGTTTTGGCACGCTCCACCGCTCTCCGAAGGCGCCCATGGCGACGGCCGACCAGGTGCTCGCGCACATGGACGAGACCGGGGTCGACTTCTCCATCCTCGTGGGGTTCGGATTCGCCGACCAGGGCCTGTGCAGGATGGTCAACGACTACGTGATCGAGGCGGTCGCGGCCCACCCGGGCCGATTGGCAGGTCTTGCCTGCGTTGCGCCTGACGCGCCTGGCGCCGTTGCCGAGCTGGAGCGCTGCCTGGGGGCCGGTCTACGCGGCTGTGGCGAGCTTGCTCCGGAGTCCAACGGTCCCGGCCTCGACGCCGTGGCCGACTGCCTCGCCGAGCGGGGCTCGATGCTGATGGTCCACTCCAACGAACCGTTGGGACACCGCTACCCGGGCAAGGGGAGCTATACGCCCGAGGCCTGCTTCGCCCTGGCCGAAGCCCACCCGGGTCTTTCCCTCGTGTTCGCCCACATGGGTGGCGGCCTCTTTCTCTACGAGCTCATGCCGGAGGTGCGTGAAGCGCTGGCCGACGTCTACTACGACACGGCTGCGGTGCCCTACCTCTACGGGAACGAGGTCTACGACGTGGCCGTCGCGTGCGCCGGGTCGGAGAAGCTGCTCTTCGCTACCGACTACCCCCTCCTCAGCCCGACGCGGTATACGGAGGGCCTGAGTCGCTTGGCGCCCGTGGACCGAGCGGCGGTGGCAAACGGCAACGCGCGGAGGGTGTTCAGGCTATGAGCGAGCGGCCCGGACAGGATGGCGGGCTCCGCCGGCTGCTCCAGGTGGCGCAGTTGGGTGAGTTCGCCCGGCTCGACACGCATCGCGACCTGCGCAAAGGCGTGCCCGAGGTGATCTACGCGGCGCACAAGGGCGACGACGACCTCGAGGCCATCGTCGGCAGCTACCTCGACGAGCGGGGCTACGCTCTCGTGACCCGGTTGGACTCGGACAGGGCGGAAAGGCTGCAGCGGGCTTTGAGCGAGGGACCCGGGGCCACGACGGAGATGGGCGTCACCTACCAGCCGCGTGCCCGCATCCTGGCCGCGTACACGGCGGCATACCAGGCGCCCGAAGAACGAGGCTGCGTGGGACTGCTCACCGCCGGCACGTCGGATATCCCGGTCGCGGAGGAGGCCGCCCTCATCATCACGCATATGGGCTGCAGGGTGGAGAGAGGTTACGACGCTGGGGTGGCGGGTCTGCACAGGCTGGCCGAGCCGCTCACGCGCATGTTGGAGGCCGGCGCCGACGTGCTGGTGGTGGTGGCCGGGATGGAAGGCGCTCTACCCTCGGTGGTGGCTGGGCTGGTGGACGTCCCTGTGATCGGAGTGCCCACCTCTACCGGCTACGGGTTGGGCGGCGATGGCACCGCGGCTCTCCTTTCCATGCTGCAGAGTTGCTCGCCCGGCCTGGTGACCGTGAACATAGACAACGGGGTCGGAGCCGGGGCCGCCGCGGCCCTCATCGCCCGAGGCCGCCGCGATTGAGCCCGGCCGCGCGGCGCTACCCGTGCAGCACGAAGACCAGCCTGTGGGTCAGGTAGTCCTTCAGCCTGTCGCTGGCGAGAAGGGGGCTCACCAGAGCTGACATGCCCTTGACCGCGGGGTGTCTGATCGCCGTCTCGCTCACCTTGAGCAAGGGGATCTTGATGAACTCCAGGTCCTTGAAACCGGCCTCCAGGACCGCCTCCACGAAGTCCTCGTAGCCCGTCCCGTTGACCCCGATCCCACCCTTCACGATCGCCCAGTTCCCCTCCGTGTCCTCCGCCGAGCGATACCAGTCGAGCTCCTCGCCCCATCCGTCCGCGATCTCCTGATAGGCCCGGTTCAGAGTGTCCGGGGAGAAGAACCACTCCAGAAAGGGGGTACCGGTCACATGATCGATGTGAGCGCCGCCGAACGGGAAGTTGAAGGAGGGGAAGACCAGGTACGCGGAACCACCGGCTCTCAGCACCCGCCTACACTCATGCAGGGTGTCCTTCAGCGATCGCACGTGCTCGAGCGTGTCGTGGGAGACTATGGCGTCGAAGTAGTCGTCCTCGAAAGGCATCTTCTCCGCGTAGCCCTGAACGAACGTGTACCTGGAACAGGCTCTGTGCTTCTCAGCGTAGAGGTTGGCGGTGGCTATGGAGTCCTTGTTCACGTCGAGACCGTAGAACTCTCGCACCTTCCACCTGTCTCCCAGGGCGAAGATGAGCCCGCCGATGCCACATCCCAGATCGAGGACGCGCTTGTCCGCCAGAGCAGCCGCCAGGGAGCGCGCCGGGAAGAAGAGGTCGAAGGGCTTGCGGCTGTGCTCGTCGATGTTGAGCCGCACCAGCCTCTCTGCGAAGGCGACCTTCTCCGACTCCGGCAGGGACGTGTAGTTGGGGTGCTTGAAGATCTCGGAGACGAACTTGGTCTCCTGATAGGCGGGGGTCCGCGGCCTGGCTTTCATCAGGAGCTTCGCGACTTTGACCTTGTCGAGGATCACAGGCGCCTTCCTTGCTGTCTCGTTGTCGTGCGGTCCGCGGCCTGAGATCTAGGTTGCCGAGAGGCCCAGGTCATCGGCCATCTCCCCGAAATCCCCCGGTGCGCTGTCGCGGAGGCCGAAACGATGTTCCAGGTGGTCCGCTATCCGCTCGGCAGCGCGCCCGTCGCCGTAGGGATTGATCGCGTTGGCCATCCGGTCGTATGCCGCGTCGTTCGTCAAGAGGAGCAGCAACTCCCGCGCGATGGCGTCGCTGTCGGTGCCGACCAGCCTGGCCGTGCCGGCCTCGATACCCTCGGGGCGCTCCGTCGTGTCGCGCATCACGAGCACGGGCTTCCCCAGTGTGGGTGCCTCTTCCTGGATGCCGCCCGAGTCGGTGATCACTACGTCCACCGCCTTCATGATGTGGACGAAGGGCCGGTAGGGCAGGGGCTCCGTGAAGACAACCTGGGCGACCTTGTCGAGCGCCCCGTGGAAGGTCGACCGCACCACCGGGTTGAGATGGATGGGGAAGATGAACGTGGTCTCGGGCTTCTGCTCGCAGACGCGCTTGATCGCCTGGGCGACACGTTCCATCGGGGTGCCCCAGCTCTCCCGCCGGTGGACGGTCACGAGGACCTTCGGGCCGGTCCGATTCAGGGCCTGCCGCACTTGAGGCTCCCACGCGGGGGCTTCCCCGGACGCCGTCATGAGGAGGGCGTCGATCACCGTGTTGCCGGTCACGAGGATCTGCCTGCGCCGCACCCCCTCCCGCATCAGCGCCGCGCGCGCCGCGTCGGTGGGGGCGTAGTGGACTTCGGCCAGGCGATCCGCCATCCGCCGGTTCATCTCTTCCGGGTACGGGCTGTAGATGTTGTCGGTCCGGAGTCCCGCCTCCACGTGCGCCACGGGGATCATGCGATAGTAGGAAGCCAGGGCGGCGGCGAAGGTCGTGGTGGTGTCGCCGTGCACCATGACCAGGTCGGGTCTTGTCTCCTCGAGGAGAGGATCGAGGCCGGTCAGGACCGCCGACGTGATGTGCCCCAGGGACTGCCGCTCGCGCATGATCTTGAGATCGTGATCCACGGGCAACTCGAAGTCGTCGACGACCTGGTCCAGCATCTCCCGATGCTGGCCGGTCAGGCAGGTGACCACACGGAACGCTCCACGACGCTGTAACTCAAGCACCACGGGGGCCATCTTGATGGCCTCGGGGCGCGTTCCGAAGGTGATGAATATGGTGTTGTCCATGTGGAGGTATCGACTCTAGCCCACGGGCCGACGACAAGCAAGGGTGGCGGCGCGCCCCGCAGTAGGCAGCGCCAGGCTATTCCGATAGAATTCGGAAGGTTCGGTCCACCGGCACGACTACAGTAAGGATGGTGGCGATGAGCCGCTTTCTCGATGACCGCGGACGCCTCTTCGGCAAAGTCAATATCGTCGACCTGATAGTCCTGCTGGTGATCATCGCGGTGGTGGTGTTCGCCGTCGTCCGGATGACGGGCAGCAGTTCGAAGACCGTCCCGGTGCGGGTCACCTACGTCGTGGAGGCTGTGCGACAGGCCACGGTGAGCGCGCTGCAGGCCAAGGGCGATGTGACCGACGACGGGGGCACCGGACTGGGCAAGGTCCAGGATGTGGTGGTCGCTCCGACCCTTGTGGAGGTCCCCACCTCCGACGGCGGGTTGAAGTCGGTCGAATCGCCGGTGTTCAGCGACGTCAGTATCGTGGTGCTGGGGAGCGGACGCGTCTCGGGCTCGACCGTTCGCATCGGCAGCGTGCCTATGCGGGTGGGCAAGAAGGTCACGCTGGTCGGGACCGGATACGAGGTGCAGACGGTGATCATGGGCGTGGTCTGGGGCGACGAGGCGGCCGAGTAGCCTGAGCGGCTCCAAGGAGGCCCGGTCATGAGGAACGTACGGCCGTGAGGGTCGTCGAAAGCTCACTCTCGTACCGCGCCGCCCGACCCGCCTGGCGGTGGATCGTGAAGGTGGCCCGTTGCTCCCTGGTGGGCCGGTTCCTTGTGGCGCTGACGCGGATCCTGGGGTCCGTCTTCTCCGACAGCAGGACCTTCGGAACGAAGTATCTGCGTCCCCGCAGGCTGCAGCGGGATGGCCATCCGCTGAGCGTGCTCGCCATCTCCCGGCCCTACCTGTGGCTGCGCGAGCGGCTGGGCGGCGGCGCCGCCGGCCGGGCGGCCGCCGCGGGGGGAAGGGCCTTCACTGAGTCGCGCTTCGCGGGCGGTGTCTGGGTCTTCGTGGTCGGAGCGGGTCTGTTCGCGCTCGGCTGCGGCCGGCTGGCCCTCATGATCGCCCGGGGGGTCACCACCGTGGAATCGAGCGGCCTCTCCTTGGCGGTTCCCTGGCTCCG
>ERZ747221.4369-NODE-4369-length-10355-cov-3.357365_pt1 | contig 10355 bp, 7 predicted proteins | sample MGYA00374949_ERZ747221 | MGnify/ENA primary metagenome ERZ747221 (study PRJEB28779, sample SAMN05720172) | bioreactor metagenome | isolation source: Anaerobic biogas reactor | place: USA:Washington, USA | collected 2015-08-08 ... | reverse complement strand
TGTTCTGGTGACTGAAGAGCATCAGCTCCTGGCCTCTTGATTTCTGGTACTCCAGTATCGCGATAATCAAATCGCAGGACACGTCGAGAAGGCGTCCGGCCCATTCGGGGTTTTCGTAATATTCCGTATAGAAATCTGATCCCTGAGTCAATAATGCAATATTCTGAACTCCCTGGGTCGGCCAGATCAAGTCCACCCGGCTGCCGGTTTTTTGAGCGATTTGCCGTTCCTGCCCGAGAATATCGTTTAAAGGAAACGATTGGGTGATATCTTTCGGTACGGCCAGTCGCCGCAAGACGTCCATCGGCAGCGGGTTATTCACCGGGTACTGGTCGTCGGCAAATCTCACCTCGCATCCCAGCATCGCGGGCATGGTGGCATTGCCCAAATGATCGGCACAATACACCAGCGGAGGGTCCTCCTGACCGAACCCCAGGTCCTTGAACCGGTCATAGACCAACCGGTGCATTTCCCGCTGCGTGGCGGCTCGAAATTCAGGGTCCCGAAAGACGCGTTCGCCGTGAGAGATCCCGTATTGCCGATACCACCAGGACGGCAGGAAATTCAGCGTTAGGGGTGCTGCCAACGGTTCGCCGAACGTCTTGCTCCAGCCCATCCACATGGCTTCAATCCTTGCCGAGCCCGTCAAGAAGGGCTTCGCAACTGACGACCTTTTCCTTCAGGTCGTTCAGCGTATAGGCGTAGTGGTTGGTGGCCTCAAACCCGATCCGGGCGTCCGTCATCGCCAAACGGTGAAGCACCTTGGCGACCTCGATCTCCTCATCGAGGGCCGCCAGCATTTTCCGTCTTCTGTCCGTAAGATTGCCGTCGCGGAGCCGGACGAAGGCCGTTTGAAGGTATGCGCTGCGAAAATGGCAGTAGACTCCGGTCGCGACGCGGATTAACTCAGACAGGTTGTCCCGGTGCTCCGGGTCGATGATCCGGTTGGCCTGATCCAACTCGTCCAGACCCTTCTTCCACGTCTCGCTGAGTTGGCGAAGCTGGTTCTCGAAGATGTCTTCCGGATAGGGTCCGCGCCAGCCGGTCAGATCGTCATAGGGAAATCCGACCATCGTGGATCCATAGCCGGTCGGTTCGGCCCACAGCAGGTTCATCGGACCAGCGTTCTGCGGTCCGCGATAGAGTACGCCGCAATCGAAGGGGAACTCCGTGAACGCCCGGCTCAAGAGCGACCACGCCTTGCGGACCAACGGCGCCGCCTCCGGGCCGAACTTCAGGACCGCCAGTTCTTCCGACGAGTGCGAGAGCAGTTCGAGATTGCCGCCCGGATACCCGCCGAGCGTCCAACTGGCCATCAGCCCGGTTACGCCGCACTCGGTCAGGCGGTCCAGGTGCGTCTCAACCAGGTCGACGGCGGGAATGTACGGGATGGCTGAGCACTCCCACGAGTTGTTTACCTGGACCTTGGCGACCGCTTTGAGGCCTCGGCCGATCGCGTGCCGCCAGAGGTCTCTGGCGTACTCGCCCGGCCCGACCTGCGAAATCGAATAGTCAACAATCGAGCCGTCCACGCCGCCGACGTGGGTGGGCATGGCCTCTTCGCTGGTGCACATCAGTTCCACCGTCGCGGGCAGCCGGTCCACGATCCGCTTGGCGCCCTCAACGCCGACGAACGGATGCCAGCCCCAGTTCCAGACGATCACCCGGGCCTCGGGTTTGGCCCGATGAACGCCTTCCTCGATGGCGCCATTCACCTCGGCTACGACCTCTTCCGGCGACCGTTTGGCGCAGCGGGGACATTCGTTGCCTCGCATCTGGGCGTAGCAGTTGGTCGGGTTCTCGGACATCGTGATCGTAAAGACGCCCGCCAGCTCCGGAACCGCGCGGAACAGCGCCTCGGTGTTTCGGGCAAGCAGCTCCAGCACCGGCGGATGCGAGGTGCACGTGGTCGCCACGCCGGCTTGGCCGTATTCCACGCCTTTCCACTCCGGATGGCGGTCGAAGAACTTCAACGGCATCGCCCGCGGTTCGTTCAGATAGAGGTATAAGCCGATTCCGTACTTCTCAGCCCGCTTGGCGAGGGCGCGAAGAGTCTTGATGCGTTTTTCATGTCCAGCCGACATCTCCGGCGCCGGCGACCACTCGATCAGCGTGTACAACACGCCCTGCATCCAGACGCCGTTGATTCCCATCGCCGCCAGCGACTCCAGCAACCCGTCCGGAAACGGATCGAGCCGCGGGTCCAGCAGCGGATCGCCGTAAAGGGCGAACCACGGATAGATCAGCCGCAGGTCGAAACGGCTGGAAGCCTTCGTCGCGGTGAGTCCGCCAGACGCGGTCTGGTAGCGGTCGACGAAGGCGAACGGCGGTTCTTCGGACCCCTCGCTCTGGGGAAAGTGCTTTTCGACCCGCGACCGCAGTTCCGCCGTCCGCGCCTGCTGGTCAGCCGTCAGCGACGAATAGCGAACCGGCTCGCACCGCGGCTTGAGGCCGCCGAGCTTGCAGAACAAAAAGTCATCTTCCCGCAGCGAGAAGTCCATCTTCTCCGCTGACCATCCGAGGAGCTCAAGCAACTGATCGTACGGCAGCAGATGCCAGTTGTTGCGGATGATCGTCACGTACCCGCGTTCCAGCCAGCGCGGATTCACCTTCGGCGGCGTCCGCAGGCCCATGCCCGCCGCCAGCGCCAGGACGTTATCCTCGCTCGCGCCGAGCAGCGCCGCCAGCCGGCCAAGCGGAACCATCTCCCAGTTCCGCCAGACCACCGCCTGCTGGCGGGTTGGAAAGTGATCGAACTCCAGTGCCGCCGGATGGCTCCCCACCGGCAGATCGGATTGGGTTGTCATCGAACCGTCTCCTTGCGCCGCCGACGGCTGTGCTACGCGGTGAAGTATCGATCCATCTTCGGACTCATCGCCACCGCGCCGGTGTCGGTGATCTCGTAGCCGGTCTCGATCCGCGTGCCGTTGAATTCCGGGTGGCCGAAGAAGCTGACGTCCACGCACACCGTCATGCCCGGCTTCAGCACGTCGGTGCTGTTGGGGCCGAAGAAGGGGGCCTCCGCCTCGTGCAGTCCGATCGTGTGGACGAACGGGCACACCAGGTACTTCGACAGGTCGTGCTTGGCGAAATACGCCCGGGCCGGCGCGTCGATCTCCTTGCCCACCTTGCCCGCGGCAAGCTGCTGTCTGGTCAGCCGGAACGCTTCCTTCAGGTGCCGGATGCATTCCTTCTGCTTGGCGGTGTACTCGCCGCTGATGGGCAGCACGTCGCCGACCACGCCGGCGTAGCCCTGGACCTTCGGGGCGATCCCGATCATCACCAGTTCGCCCGCCGCCAGCTTCTTCGAGCTTGCCGTCGGCACCACAGCGTTGGAGCGGGCGCCGCTGCCGACGATCGCGCTGAATCCAAAGCCGCTGGCCCCGCGGCTGCGGGCGGCGAACTCACCCGCCGCGGCCACCTCGATCTCCGAGACGCCCGCTGCGATCTTCGCCTTCATCGCCTCGTAACACTGATCAGCCAGGGCGAACGCCGCCCGGATCTGCTCGCGCTCCCACGCGGACTTGGCGTACCGCAGCTCGACGAATGCCTGCGTGATGTCGATCATCTCCACGCCCGCAAACCCCTCGACGATCTGCTTGTGGCAGTCCGCGGGCATCCGGCCCGCTCCGACCAGCCCGATCCGCCGGACGGCCCCCAGCTTCGACTTGAGCTCCGCGAACAAAGCCGGAAAATCGGTGATCGTCGCGTTCGGGTACTCTTCATCGGGAACCATGAACACCGGGAAGTTGCGGGTCTCGGTGATCGCGCTGTCGAGCTTGGCGAACGGCTCGCTCTCCGGGCCGCCCAGAATCATCGGCTCGCCGTTCCGGCCGACCAGCACCATCCCGCTCTCGAACTGCGGGCACCAGCCGGTCAGATACCAGCCGTTGCCGATGTTGAACTCGTCGTAGTACACCAGCGCCGCGTCGAGGTTCCCGGCCTTCATGATCGCCTTGACCTTCTCCAGCCGCGCGTCACGTTCCTGCCTGTTCAGATACGCCACAACCTGTCTCCTTGCATCACAATGCTAAAAGGTCTCGTCCAATCGTCTCAACGTCGAATGGTAGAAATCGTAGTTCTCGACCGGAATGTCCGAGTCGATCGAATGCGTCCCGATAATCACGCCGCCGTCGCGGGCCGCCTCGACAATCTCCGCCGCCTGGCGCGCGATCTGGTCGCGGCTTCCCTGCGTCAGCACGTGGATATTGCACATCCCGCCGATCAGCACCAGCCGGTCGCCGTACCTGGCCTTGACCGCCGGGACGGTCATCCCCGCTGAGGGATTCACGCCCTGAATCCCCGTAAACCCGGCTTCGATCAGCAGGTCGATCAGCGGCAGGCAGTTGCCGTCGCAGTGGAGGATCACGTTCCTCAGGCCGCGCGATTTCCACCGCCCGATCATCGCCTGGTACGCCCGAAGATAGACCCGCTCAAACGTTTGCGGCGAGATGAGCGACGACTGGTTGTTGCCCAGCTCGTCGTACACCCAGATCGCCGTCTCGCCCGTGTTCGTCACCTCCAGCGCCTTCTCGCCCGCCGCGGCCAGGAACCTGGCGACCCGCTCAGCCAGCGACCGGCAGAACGCCTCGTCTTCCTTCAGGTCAACCAGCAGCTCGAACTCGCCGCGAAGGTAGTACGACGACATGAACAGGCCCATCACTCCGCTGACCGGGCAGAACCGCTCGGAGGCCCGGCGCTCCCACTCCCGGTACATCGCCGTACGATCGGCCGTCCATGGGTCTTCGAACCGCAGGGCGTCCAGGTCGGACTTCTCCGCGATCGCCGACTCGAGCACCTCGAAAAACGTGCCGCTGCGGCTGCACTTCTGATACCGGCCCCAACTGTCGCGCTGATAGTAAGTATCGCCGTCCGTTTCCCGCCTCTCCACGCGGCTGCCCAGCGGCCCTTCCTGCATCGCCAGCACGGTTCCGATGTCGATCCGGTCGTACGCGTCGTAGACGTCGGCGTCCGGGCCTTTGCCCTTGGATCGCCGCCACCGGTCCACGTAACCCGGCAGGAAGATCTCGTATCGCGGCACACGATCGGGCCTGCGGTGGCTCATGGCCTCGATGATCCGTTGACGCGGTGTCACTTCGTTGCCGCTCCCAGCATCTTCATCGTCAATCGTTCCAGGTCCGCCGCCTGCTCGAAGATCGCGAATGTCGTGACCGAAACCAGTTGCGAGCCGGTCAGCCGTCCGCCGTCCACGCGGGCCGAGCCGATCGTCTCGAGCTCAAACGCCCGCATGTCCGGATCCGAGTTGAAGATGCTGTAGTTGTCCACCGCCGACCAGGGCCCGTCCGGTTGATCGTTGTCGGCGATGTTGAAGAACACGCCTTCCCGCGGATCGCTCCGGTTCTCTCGCAGGCACAGCAGGCGACGGGAAAGATCGTAGAAGCCCACGCAACTGGTGCCGGCCGATCTGTTGATGCCGATCTGGCCTCGGCATTGGCCGTCGGTCCGGTAGACGAACCCGCGTCGGTGGAATCGAATCCGCTCGCGCGGATGGTCGTAGTAGTCGAAGTTGATCGCGGCCCGCGGCTGATCGACGACCGCGAAGCTGACCGTCTCGGGCGACGCGTCGAACTGCTCGAGCGTCCAGGCGGCGATCAGGGCGTCCTCGGCTGAGACCTCGCCGCGCACCTCGAACGAATCGACCGTCCGGTACGACAGCACCTGGCAAGCCGCTCCGCGAAGGAGCGCCGGGGCATCCGGCAGCACGGCCAGCTCCCGCCGCATCGCGACGTCGAGCACCGTCTCGCCGCGGTTGACCAGGGCGATCTCCTTGACGATCGTGGCGGCGGTCCGGTCGCGGGCCGCCACGCCAAACGGCTGACAGTTGATCACCGGCTGAACGTACCACGCATCGCCCCGGTAGTTGAACGCGAACCGGCCGCCTTCCGGCGCGGGCCAGAAGTTCCCGCCGCCGAAGTTGTTGAAGGCATGGCGGGGATCGGCGACGGTCTCCAGGTCGATCCGGTGCATCGACCGCCCGGCCAACTCAGCGAACACGCGGCCGCCCATATCGGGGCACAAGGCCACCTGCCCGACGCCATGGTCGAACGTCAGAACCGCCTCGCCCTTTGCCTTCAAGTCCAGAAGCCGGCGATACCGGTTCTCCGTCTCGGGATGATTGCTCGATTGCGACATGGATCACATTCTCCGTCAGCACAGCCGGAACAGCCAGGATCGCTCCGGTTGCGTCTCATGAGGTCTGATGCAGATTTGAGTGTGTTCTGTTGAAACCGTCACGCCCCGGTCATCACCGGAAAATGAACGGCACTAGTCCGCCGTCCTCTTTTCGCTGGTCGACTCGCGAACGATCAGTTTGGGGAACAACGATATCTTCTCGTAAGGGGCCGTTACCGCCGAGTCCTCCTCGAACGACAGCAGCCGATGAACGGCCAGCCGGCCCATCTTCTCCCGATCCACCGCCACCGTCGTCAGACGCGGCGTGACCATCCGGGTCGCCGGAAGCCCGTCGAAACCCACGATCGACACCTCGTCGGGCACCGACCGTCCCGCCTCGCACAGCGCCCGCATGGCCCCGCAGGCCATTTCGTCGTTGGAAAAAATCGCGTCAAATGACAGACCCTCAGCCAGCGCGTCAGCCACCTGACGGTATCCGCTGTCGGTATGGAAGTCGCCATGCCGCACGAGGCCCGGATCGAACGCCATGCCGTATTCCGCCAGCGTCTCCTGATAGGCCCGCAGCAGATCGTTCGTGAAGTAATGGCCCTGCCGCCCGGCCAGCAGCAAAATGCGCCGACGCCGCAGGTCCAGCAGGTGCCGAACCGCCTGATGGCCGCCGTAGACGTTATCCGTCGTGATCGCGTTGTACGGGTAGTCGAGCGTCGAACCGCCCGGATAATCGATGAAAATAATGTCCGAAAAACTCCCCAGAAGCATGTTGGCGTCGCGCGCGGGAATCTCGCCGATCACGAACACCCCGCTGACCTCGCGGCCCTTCATGAGCGCGTTGAGCTTGACGAAATCGCCGTACTCCTCGGTGATGATGCCGAACGAGCAGCCGCAGCCGTGGTCGAACAGGGCGTTCTGAATGCTCAGAATGATCCCGCTGAAATACGCGTCGTTGACCGAATAGCTCTGCTGAAAGAGGATGTAGTAGTGGCCCAGGTCCGACCGCGGCCGACGGGGGCGCGATGGGACAAAACCCATCCGCTCAGCGACCTGTAAAACCGCCCGCCGCGTCTCCGGCGAGACGTTGCTCTCGCTGCGAAGCACGCGGCTGACCGTCATCTTGCTGACCCCCGACTCCCGGGCGATCAACGACAAATTCAACTTGCCAGCCGATTCCGATTTCGCCACGTCTACCGATCACCCTTCACGGCTTGTCCTTTGGCCGAAGCCCTTGAAGCCCTTTCCCGTTGCCCATCCTACCATCCGTGTTGAAAAATGGCGAGGACGAAGCCCTCGTCCTCGCCACGTCTCATTCCTGTCCGCCGTCATTTCCGCCGCCGAAGAACCAGTCCGCCGATCCCGCTGATCAGCAGGGTCGCCGTCATCGGCTCGGGAATCGGGGAGACGTCGAGGGCGACATCGTCGAACTGCACCTGAGCGCCTGGACCTGGGGGGAAGCTCCTGGAGTCATTGCTGCCCAGAACGATGGCAAGGTCCTGGCCCGCCAATTCCGCGGAAATATCGAAAACCTGCGTCCAGGTGACCATCTCGCCGTCCGCCGGTGTGGGGGTGCTCGAAAGAGCAGCCACGGGTGTGAGGGCCCAACCGGAGGCCGTGTGGAGTTCAACACGGACCTGTTCGGGGAGGGTCGTGTTCCAGAGGGAAATGCTCCGGTCGCCGACCTGGACCGACAGTGTATACCGGGTGTCAGCCAGGGCCGTCACTCCCAACCACTGATAGAACATGCTGCCGGCGTCCGGCGTCGGTCCGCTGTACGCCGCGTTCAGGTCACTGTAGCCGCCCAGCGGGTAATCGGGGTCCGCGCCCGTGGTCACGCGAATGATACCGGCCGCCCCGGAGGCAATGTTCCAGCCGGGAAGGGCCGAGGTAAATCCGCCCACGTCCAGGGCCGGGTCTTCAAACCCCGGGTTCAGGACCGAAACCGGCACCGCCTGGGCCGCACCGACGGCAAGGCACACGCCTAGCACCGTCAACAACAGACATCGTGATCGTTCCATGTTCACCTCTCCTTCTAGTATAAAAACAAAACCACTCTTTCCGGCCCCGCCGTGTCCGCACCGCAAGGCCCGGACCAATCCCGGACCGATCCGCCTCGGTCCCGGGTCGCCGATCGCCCCGCATCCGACGACCGCGTGTCCGCATCTCAACGTAACATTATGTACCATAACCATATGATCATGTCAATGGGTAAAACTGGACAGCAAGTCAAAATACCATCGTAAGACACTGGAATACGTAACAGGATAGATATCGATAGCGTGTTATACGCCTGTCAATCGTCCACTTCCGGTAACGCCCCCGCTTGGTTTTCCTCCTTCTCTCTGCCCGCGGCGTTCGCCAAAAGGCATCAATGGCGCGCTTAGTGTTTCCGTGTTTCCTGGCCCGGGGGGATGGCCTCCGAAAGCTCGTGCGTTTGGCGACGCACCATCCTGCCGGTACCTGCGCTCCGGCAATCGGTGCACAGGGCATCCCGGAATTCTCCGGGACGCTGCCAAACCAACCCGGTGAGTAACGTGCCTATTGACAAAAGAGTGCCAGTTAGTATATTGGCACATATATGACCCACTATAGAGGGTTATATTAGAGCTTGAAGGGCAGGGAAAAACGATGGCGACGCGATTGAAGAGCAAGGCCTACCGACACATCCGGGACGGGCTGCTGTCGGGGCGATGGTCGGATGGGGCGTACCTGTCGATGGGCAAGATCGCCAAGACCATCGGCATGAGCCATATTCCCGTCCGCGAAGCGGTCAGCCAGCTTGAAAATGAGGGATTGCTCGAAACCATTCCCAAAGTCGGGGTTCGGCTGCGAAAGCTGAGCCGCAAGGAACTGGAACAGATCTACCAGTCCCGCATCATCCTCGAAAGCGGCGCCGCCAAACTTGCCGCTCGGATGATTTCCCCTCAAACGCTGCGGGACCTTCGCAACAACCTTCGAAGCCATCTGCGCCAGGTGAAAGTGGCTCGGAGCATTGAAAGGCAGATCGCCGAGGATCCCCTGGAGCGTCATCAGAAACGGCTTCTGGCGCCGGTGGGGCAGGAGATCTTCCGGCTGAACACCGTCTTCCACACCACGATCATCCAAGCCACGGAAAACCCTCACCTGACCAAGGCCATCGAGGATTTGCACATCATCACGCAGACGCTGCAGAAGGTCCTCTATTTCCCGGGCGTAAAGGCCTTTGTGCGCCACCTGATCCAGGACTTCGAGCATCACTACGCCATCCACCGGGCCATGGAGCGCCGCGACGGTTTTGCGGCATGGCAACAGATGGAAGAGCACATCACCAACACCATGGCATTCCACCTGGAAGCCTATGACTTCATCCGGGATTACCTATGGGATGGCGCCGGTGTGGTGGACGATTCACCTCAGAACGCGGGATTCGGCGGCGGCGAATCGAGACCTTGACGTTGACAGATGAAACGACCGGCTTCGGAGTCGGCGGGTGGTCCGTCGAGTCCGCGCCTGTTCTTTTTCCAGAGGAGACGTCGTATGGTTGGGAGATGGTTGGTGATGGCGGTTGGGGTATGTCTGGGTTGTCTGGGTCCGGCTTGGGCGGTGGTGTACGATCTGAACGCGGATGTATCCGCCAACGGCGGCTGGCCGGCCGCCGCTCCGTCGGTGGGAACCTGGTCGGCGGGCAGTTCGCAGGCGTTGGGGAGCTTTGCTCCCTACGACGTGTATCTCGGCACCGAGGCCACCGTCTGGCACACGGAAGCCTATCTGGGGCAGTCCTACAACACGGCCAATGCCAACGTCGGACACATTACCCCTCACACGTACTTCAACAACGGAACGGTCAAGCAGGTCGCCGAGAACACCTGGGACGGCTCGAACTACACGGTCTACAGCATCATCCGATGGACCGCTCCCGAAGCCGGACCCGCGACGGTGGATGTGACCTTCGGAGACCTCGGGGCGACCAAGGTCGATGCCTGGGTCCTGGTGAACGGCTCCACCCTGTTCAGCCAGGGCGCCGCCGAGCCCGAGACCGACATCGTGACCGGAATCCTCAACACCTCCGTCGCGGTCGGCGACACCATTGACCTGGTCATCAAGCGAGCGGCGGGACAGGACGGTTCGCACGCGGGAGATACGTTGATGGACGCCGAAATCAACGTCGTTCCCGAACCGGCTTCGCTGGCGATCCTGGCGTTGGGTGGTCTTTTCCTCAGACGCAGATCGTA
>ERZ747221.4366-NODE-4366-length-10363-cov-3.527416_pt1 | contig 10363 bp, 10 predicted proteins | sample MGYA00374949_ERZ747221 | MGnify/ENA primary metagenome ERZ747221 (study PRJEB28779, sample SAMN05720172) | bioreactor metagenome | isolation source: Anaerobic biogas reactor | place: USA:Washington, USA | collected 2015-08-08 ... | reverse complement strand
CCTTCGGCAATCAAATTATTCGTGCCGCGGCTCATCGGTGAGAGGATCGACCCCGGCACGGCAAACACATCCCGCCCTTGCTCAGCTGAAAACTTGGCGGTAATCAATGCCCCGCTCTTCTCGCCTGCCTCAATCACGATCGTTGCGCGCGACAAGCCGGAGATAATGCGGTTCCTGGGTGGGAAGTTCACCCCATCCGGCGGTGTACCGGGTGCGTAATCGCTCAGCAGTGCCCCGTTGGCAATAATTGCCTCGGCCAGTTTGCGGTGTTCGGGTGGGTAGATCACATCCACCCCACAGCCTAAAACCGCAATGGTGCGGCCGCCCACGTCCAGCGCAGCTTGGTGCGCCAGGGCATCCACCCCGCGCGCCATCCCGCTGACGATGGTGATGCCGTTGCCAGCCAGGTATTCCGCGCTGTCAAGCGTAATTTGCTTGCCGTAAGTAGTCACCCGCCTGGTGCCCACAATCGCCACAGCCCAATCATCCTCAGGCTTTAAGCTGCCGCGCACATATATCACCGGCGGTGGCTGCTCAATTTCCATCAGCCGTCTTGGGTAATTTTCATCCTGCCAGGTGATGATTTGAATGTGTTTATCTAAGATTTTGCTGATATATAGGTCCAGGTCAACCTGGTTGCGAATTAATCGAAAATGATCAATAATCTTTTCTGTCAGCCCGGCCGCCAGGAGCGCATCTTTCGGGGCATCCCAGGCCACCGAGAGCTTCCCAAAAAAGTCTAACAGGTGTTTGAGACGGATTGCACCAACACCCTTGACCATGTTGAACCCTACCCAGTACTTTTTCTCGTCCTGCATCGCGCCTGTCCTAACCCCGCAAGCCTTCCGGCACGCTCACCAGCATCGATTGTGCTGCCAGGTTCACCTCTAGGATGACGCTGGGGATCGCAGGCAGCAGAAGCTCACCGCCTTCAGCTAGCCTTACCACGTAAACATCATTCGCACCGGTCACCAAGATCTCGCTTAGTTCGCCCAGTTTTTGCGCACCTTCAAAAACGTTCAACCCAATCAACTCGTGGTGATAATAGCTGCCTTCGGGCAGGGATGGCACCTGCCAGGTGTGCACAAACACATCCAGGTTCGTCAGCATAGACGCCTGCTCACAATTCTCAATCCCCTCGAAGCGAATTAACATCAAAGCTTGTTTCCAGCGTTTACTGGCAATTTTGTAGGCCTTGTGCGCCTCGCCCAGGTAAACGGTTTTGCCTTTGCGCAGCCGTTCCGGAAAATCAGTCACCACCCGCATGGCAATCTCGCCATCGACGCCATGTGAGCGCTGCAGGTGTCCGACCTGGAGAAATTCAGGCTCGCCTGTATTGAGCGAGCCTGTCTTTTCTTGCTTGATATCCATCATTAGGGAAACTGCAACAGCCTACAAGGGATCAATTACATCCAATGAGGCTTGTTTACCCTGGCGGGCAGCTGCCACGTTCAAAAGCTGCCGGATGGAGTTTGCCACACGGCCCCTTTTGCCAATCACGCGTCCCATATCTTCTTTTGCAACGCGCAACTCATAGCGCACCTTATGCTCGCCGGCACTAACGCGCCGGATAGAGACCTGGTCAGGGTTGTCAACCAGGGATTTAACGACAAATTCAATTAACCCCTGCAGACTATCGTCATTCATGCGGTTTTGATCCTTTACTAATTAACTGGATGGGTTGTCTTGGGGCTTTCAACCCTATTCTTGTAGATTGTGGCAGCTTCTTCAAGCAAAACTGCCTGGTCTTCACCAGCCTTAAAGCGCTCATAGCGTTCATCCAGCTTGACAATTTTGAAAAGTTTTACCACTGATTCTGAAGGTTGTGCACCAACGCTCAACCAATAATAGATGCGATCTTCTTCAAAGACGATCGTTCCCGGCTTGGTGCGCGGGTTGTAATGACCTATAACTTCAATAAAGCGCCCATCACGTGGACTTTCCTTATCAGCCACCACCACACGGTAATGAGGTTGGTGGGTTGAACCGACACGGCGTAATCGAATACGTACCATTTAATTTCAACTCCTTAATTTCTAGTTGTTATTATTGTTTTTTTCCCTGCTTACATCCAAAGGTTGAGAGTACGCTGAAGGGGGCGTATCCTTCTTACTGCTTGCACGGTTTAACCAAACAGACGTCCAATATTACCACGACCGCCCGTTTTTTGTAACTGTTTAATTATTCTTTGTGTATCCCTAAACTGCTTCATGACGCGATTTACTTCCTGCACGTCCTTACCGCTTCCGGCGGCAATGCGCCTGCGGCGGCTGGCATTCAGCAGCTTAGGGTCTCGGCGTTCTTCCCTTGTCATGGAATTGATGATCGCCTCTACTGATTTTAACTGATTTTCTGCATCCCGTGGGTCCACTTTTCGGGCAACTGTGCCCATTTGGCCGGGCAGCATCTCTAATATCTGGCTAAGCGGACCCATCTTGCGCATCTGGCGCAGCTGCTTGGCAAAATCTTCCAGGCTAAAATCACCCGCCAGCATCTTTTCTGCTGCTTTTGTGTCTTGGGCTTCCTGGTAGGTGCTTTCGGCTTTTTCAATCAAGCCTAAGATGTCACCCATGCCCAAAATGCGTGAAGCAATTCGCACCGGGTCAAACACCTCGATAGCGTCCACCCCTTCGCCTGTGCCCAAAAATTTGATCGGCACGCCGGTGACCTCGCGTATTGAAATCGCCGCCCCGCCGCGGGCATCGCCGTCAATCTTGGTCATCATCAGGCCGCTGATATTGACAGCACTGCGGAACCCCTGGGCAATGTTGAGCGCTTCCTGGCCGGTCATAGCGTCCACCACCAGCAGCACCTCTTTGGGGTTGACAAAGCCAGAGATCGCCCGCAGTTCATCCATCAGGGCGTTATCCAGCTGTGAGCGTCCAGCGGTGTCGATGATCATGATCGAGTAGCCGCCTTTTTGGGCAGTCTGCAGGGCGTTTTTGGCTAATTGGGGCGGCTTGATCCCCTCCTGCGTAAACACAGGCACGTCAATGCGCTCGCCCAAGGTCTGCAGCTGCTTAATCGCAGCCGGCCGGTATGGGTCTGCTGCCACCAGCAATACCCGCTCGCCTTTCTGTCGCAGCTGTTTTGCCAGCTTGGCGCTGGCGGTGGTCTTGCCGGAACCCTGCAAGCCAACCATCATCAACACATGCGGCTTTTCACCCTTCAAATTGAGCGCTTCTGGCTGGCCTAGGGTGGCAATCAACTCTTCATTGACGATCTTAACCACCTGCTGGGCAGGGTTGAGCGCCTTGGAAACCTCGAAACCAACCGCGCGCTCTTTGATGCGCTGGGTCAGTGATTTGACAACGCCGTACTGCACGTCTGCTTCAAGCAGCGCCATGCGCACCTCGCGCATCACCTCGGTCACGTCCTCTTCAGAGAGCTTGCCGCGCCGGCGCAGGTTTTGAAAGATAGTATTCAGTCGTTCAGTTAAATTCTCAAACACAATGTCAACCTAATTCAATAAAATGCCAAACAATAATTCTACCTTATCAACCCCAAAAATCAAGAGAAAGCCCAGGCCCCAGGCTAAATTAAGCCTAAACTGCCTGCCTGCGCAACCTTTTATGCAAGCCTGTGTTTATTACTACTAGTGTAAAATTTAATCTTTCATTAATTTATTAAAGGAATTTATTATGTCGAAAATCGCCATCGTTACCGATAGCACCGCCAACCTACCAGCTGAGCTGGTAGCCAAGTATGACATCACCGTCGCACCCCTGCAATTAATTTGGGGCGACAAAGTCTTCCTAGATGGGATCGATATCCAGCCAGAGCAATTTTATGAAAAGCTGGTGCAGAGTGACATCACCCCCACCACCTCCCAGGCAACCATTGCCACTTTCAGCGAAATTTTCCAGCGGCTCACCAGCCAGGGCTACGACATCCTCACCATCGTGCTTTCATCCAAACTTTCAGGCACCTTCGATTCAGCCATCCAGGCAAAGAAGGAATTTCCAAACGCCACTATCGAGCTGGTCGACTCGCTTTCTACCTCAATCCCTTTGTCTATGCTGGTATTGATGGCAGCCCGTGCGCTTGAAAAAGGCGCCAGCATGGCTGAAGTCAAAGATTTACTGGCACGTGCCATCCCGCGCATCAAGGTCTTTTTTGCCGTGGATACCCTCGAATACCTGCATAAGGGCGGCCGCATTGGCAGCGCTGCACGCTTCTTGGGTACCACGCTGGGTCTAAAGCCCATCCTCGCCCTGCAGGATGGCAAAATTGAAGCGGTCGAAAAAATCCGCACCACCAAAAAAGCCCATGCACGCCTGATCGAACTCGTCGAAACTAACCTGAATGGTAACAGACACATGAACTTCATGTGCATCATCGCCGCCGACGCACCCGAAGCGGCCGAGTACCTCTATAACGAGAGCATGGCGCGCTTCAACCCCGATGAGATCGTCAGCGGGATTCTCAGCCCAGTCTTGGGCACCCATGCCGGGCCTGGCACGGTTGGGGTGGCTTTTCTGACCGGAATGTAAAATCTTAAGATAAAATATGGGTATCCAAAACTCATCTAAAGGATACTCATTATGACAATCAAAGATCAAATCGGTGTAGAAATCCCAGAAATCCTCCTGCCGGTCAAAGGCATCGACCTGGCCAAGTGGGCGGTTATCGCCTGTGACCAGTTCACCTCGCAGCCAGAATACTGGCAGCAAGTCGCAGACCAGGTCGGCGAGTCCCCTTCCACCTTGCACATGATCTTACCCGAGGTCTGGCTGGAAGATGAAGGTTTAGACAAACGCATCCAGCACACGCAAGATGCCATGCGCGCTTACCTTGCTGAAGGCGTTTTCAAAGCGTTCAAAGGTTTGGTATTGGTCGAGCGAACCATTGGCAATCGCACCCGCCAGGGGCTGATGATAGCCTTGGACCTGGAAGCTTACGATTACAACAAAGGCTCCCAAACCCTGATCCGCGCTACGGAAGGCACCATCTTAGAGCGCATTCCCCCGCGCATCCGCATCCGCAAAGACGCCCCCCTTGAGCTGCCCCATATCCTGGTGTTATATGACGACCCGCAGTATACCGTCATGAGCAACCTGCTGGCACAAAAAGAAAACTTGCCCATTTGCTACGATTTCGAGCTGATGATGGGCAGCGGGCACCTGACCGGGCGCCTCGTGGAAGACCCCGCCATGATTGAGCAAGTGCTCTCTGCGCTGGCAGGCCTGGCAGACCCGCAAGCTTTTGAAGATAAATACCACCTGCCCGCAAACCAGCGCCCCCTGCTGTTTGCCATGGGCGATGGCAACCACTCCCTAGCAACCGCCAAAGCCATTTGGGAAGAAATCAAACCCCAGGTCGGCATGCAGCACCCGGCCAGGTACGCCCTGGTTGAGATAGAAAACCTGCACGACCCTGCCTTAGAATTTGAGCCAATTCACCGCTTGCTCTTCAACCTGCCCGGGAATATTAAAGAAGCCCTGCACGCCTGGTTTGGTAAGCGCATCATCTTCAACAAAATCGATGATTTGGACGAACTGCTGCATGAAATTGACAGCATGGCAAGCCTGCATCATCACTTTGCGCTGATTACTACGGACGGCTTTGAGCATATTGAAATCAAACAACCCGACTGCAACTTACCCGTTGGCAGCCTGCAGGCTTTCTTGGATGCCTACCTGAAAGAAAATCGCCAGGTCAAAATTGACTACGTGCACGGCTCGGATGTGCTCAAACGCCTGGCCACCCAACCCGGCAACGCTGGCTTCTACCTGCCCGCCATGGATAAGAAAGAGTTATTTAAGACAGTCATCTTAGACGGCGCCCTGCCGCGCAAGACTTTTTCCATGGGCGAAGCGCACGAAAAACGCTTCTACATGGAATGCCGCAAGATCCGCTAAAGAGTTAAATTGGCGCGAATCTTGACATACTGAACATTTGTGCTAAAATTAGCTAAATAAGATTATAAAAATACAGCAACCAACTGGAGTAACACATGGCACAGAAAAAAACTGTCACTACCCACACCTTCCGCGATAAGGATGGCACAGACGTGAGCGAAGCCAAAAAGGCTGTGCTCGACCGCGCATTGGGAGAAATTGTCAAACGCTACGGCGAAGGCAGCATCATGCGCCTGGGCGAAGCCCGCCACATGGAAGTGGAAATCATTCCCACCGGTGCGCTTTCTTTAGATGTCGCCCTGGGCGTTGGCGGCATCCCCAAGGCACGCATCACCGAGATCTACGGCCCGGAATCTTCCGGTAAGACCACCCTCTGCCAGCATATTGTGGCGGAATGCCAGAAAATGGGCGGCACGGCTGCCTTTATCGACATGGAACACGCCCTAGACCCCGTCTACGCAGCCCGCTGCGGGGTAAAAATTGATGAGCTGCTCATTTCCCAGCCTGATACGGGTGAGCAAGCCCTTGAGATCGCCGAAACCCTAGTGCGCTCTGGCGCGATTGACCTGGTGGTGATCGACTCGGTCGCTGCGCTAGTACCGCGTTCTGAAATAGAAGGCGATATGGGCGACCCCACCATGGGTGTGCAAGCCCGGTTGATGTCGCAGGCGCTGCGCAAGCTCTCTGGTGCCATCAACCAGACACGCACAGCGGTCATCTTCACCAACCAGCTGCGCCAGAAGATCGGCGTTATGTTTGGCAGCCCCGAAACCACCACCGGCGGCATGGCCCTCAAGTTTTATGCCTCCGTACGCCTGGACGTGCGCCGCATTCAGTCCATCAAGGTCGGCGCAGAGATCACCGGCAACCGCGTGCGCGTGCGCGTGGTCAAAAACAAGGTGGCAGCCCCCTTCCGCGCGGCTGAGTTTGACATCATGTACAACGAAGGCATCTCCCGTGCCGGCGACCTGCTTGACCTGGCCACCGAGCTGGATGTGGTCGAGAAACGCGGCTCGTTCTACTCTTATGGGGATGTACGGCTTGGGCAAGGTCGCGAAAATTCCAAATCCTTCCTGCGGGAAAACCCAGAATTGATGGCCGAGATTGACAATGCCGTCCGCCAGCAAGCCCTCAGCGGCACCTTCACGCACGCCTATGGCGATAGTGAGGACGAGGTCCTCGACGACGAAGAGATTTAAACCAGCTTAACGTTTACTGACTACCATACAGAGGTTGCAACATGTTTGCAGCCTCTTTTTTCAGTTTCAGCCAAATCTGACCGCGTAATATTGAAATTGGTTGCCAAATTTCGCCAATTGCCCTCATTTTTGGATGATATTTGAACTTTTTCATTGTAAATTCACTATATTGCCCCTTGACAATACTGTGTGTTATACAGTATAATGACCCTATGATTGAAATAGAGACAATAAACGAGCATGTTGAAAAATTAAGCAGCGAACTTAGACGCGGCTTGATCGTCTTAGTGGTGATGAGTCAGCTTGAAAGCCAGCAGTACGGATACTCCCTACTCCGCGAACTCGAAGAGAAAGGCTTCGAAGTTTCACAGGACACCCTTTACCCGCTTTTACGGCGGTTGGAAAGCCAGGGGTACTTACAGAGTGACTGGCAGGTTGACGAATCCCGCCCAAGGCGCTACTACCAGTTGAACGAACTTGGCACAGCTGTTATGAAAGCGCTGCGCCAGGCCTGGTCAAAAGAATTAGAAATTATTGAGGAGATTATCAAATGAAACTTTCAGAGAAAAGTGAAACCTTATTGGAACGCTACCTGTTGGCAGTCGAACGCCGCCTGCCCTGGACAGGGCGTAAGGAGTTGATCGCAGAAATCCGCGCCAACCTGCTGGACACACTCGAAGACCACTATGCCCCAGACGAAGTGCTGAGCGAGGAAATGCTGGAAACCGAACTGCGCAAGTTTGGCGCACCAGCCACGGTTGCTGCGAGTTATTTTGAAACCGATGCCCTGATTGGACCACAGCACAACATCATCTTCCGCCTGGTGGTGCAATACCTTGTGCCGATCGTGGTAGGGGCTGTATTTTTTGCCGGCGTACTTTCCTTTGCGCTTAGCGGCGGTAAAAGCCCCTTCTGGAGCATCTGGGAACTTTTTGGCAATGCCTGGAATGTGGGCGTGAGCATCATCGGCACGGCTGCCGTTGTACTGATGATCCTGACCCGCTTCTTCCCGCAGGTCAATAACGAAGCCTTTGCCCAAGAACTATTAGATGATAAGCGCAAAGAATGGAAAGTGAGCGACTTGCCCGAAATTGTGCGCGAGACCGATAAGGTGCACGTTTGGGAACCGGTATTTGGGATCGTACTTGGCTTTATTGGGCTCATTTTCTGGCTGTTCCTCTTCAAAGACTGGGGCGGGATGTGGTGGCGTGCGGATGAGCAGTGGCACATGGTGCCGATTTTCACCCAGGCTTTCACCCAGTTCATCCCTTGGATAGCCATCAACACCGGTCTGGATATCGTTTTGAACATGATCCTGGCTATCCAGGGCAAACGCAGCATTATCGCCCGCATTGTTGAGATCATTATCAAGATCTCGGAAATCAGCCTTATTGGTTTCATGCTGCGGGCGGGCAAGCTGCTGGCATTGGACGCCCAGCAGGCAGTCGCGAGCGGCTTCCCTGCCGAGGCTGTCAGCAGTATCCAGATGCTGTTGGATAATAACTTCGTGCGCTGGTTCCTAATCTTTCTGCTGGTTGTGCTCAGCCTCGACCTGCTCAAGAAATTGGTGGAGCTGGTCAAACGCCTCCTTCAGGGATAGTATCTCAAATCTAAATCACATCGGACGAGCCCCTATTTGGCTCGTCCATTTTGTTTAATCTGACCTGATCATTGCTTTCTTTAATAATAAGATTCTTGTCATTGCGACCTATCTGGTCTTACAGGTCTTTATTATCCCCGTAGCTCTCAGATCGCACTGGACTCCTGTCCAGTGCGACAGCCTGACCGCAGGTCTCCAATTCCACGCATTTGAGCAAGACAAAGGTTTGTAGGTCAGGTTTGCAACCTGACATGTCAGGTAGGTTGCACAGCAACCATACCTGACCTACTTTCTCTTTGGTATCCCCGCAGCAGTAGGGGCAGACCTCCGTGTCTGCCACTACATCTTTGATCGCGTTTGTCTTAATTTTCCCCGACGCGCAGCGTAGCGGGACCGAACCAGTGCGACGGGCTGACCGCAGGTATCTAAATCACACAAAACATCTGGTAATTATTACCCCTGACATCCGGATGCATAGCACCCAGCCAGCGTAGGGGAAGGTTTGCTGAGTGAAATTACCTAGAAAACATCAGCGCATAAACCTTCCCCTACCAAGATCCAACAATTGCGCTGGCTGACTCAACGATACCTCATCTATCTAGGTCCAAATCGTTTTGGTGGGTTGAAGGCGGCAAATACTCGTACCCATTAGCCTGGTTTACCCGCCTTCAACCACACCCTACACCAAAAAAAACCTCACCCAACCCTTCTCCCTTTTGAAAAAGCTCAGGCAAAAGTCAATTGAGCCTTAAAGGGAGAGGTTTTTTTGCTTTCACCTTTCAGTTTTGAGCTTACAGCTGTATTTACACCTTTCACCTTTGAGCTTTGAACTTTCAGCTGCTTTTATAGCTTTCACCTTTGAGCTTTGAACTTTCAGCTGCTTTTATAGCTTTCACCTTTCAACTTTGACCTTTCAGCTATATTTTTCACCTTTCAACTTTGAGCTTTCACCTTATTTTTCTTTCACCTTTGAGCTTTGAGCTTTCAGCTGCTTTTATACCTTTCAGCTTTCAGCTTTGAACTTTCAGCTAACATCTACACGCAAAAAATTGCCGAATCGGCAAAAACTCGTTTGAAAACTTCCGCTTTTGACATTGACAAACACCCCCATTTGTGTGAATAATTAGAACAAGTATTCTATTCGAAAGGAGATCAAAAAGAGAGCGCCTGTAGTTTCGCAGACCGCGGCGCTCTCCCTAGGGCAGAGTGACCTTGCAGCTTATTTGCTTCCCGGTCCCTCTACCTCACAGTATAGCACAATGCTTACAACTGCAGCAGACCAGCTCAAGCTCTTCCCAGAACTGCTCTTCAAAGCCATCCACACAGGCCAACCGGTCACAGCCTACAAGCTGTGGTTCCTGGCCAAAGGCTTTGACCAGCCTGGCTGCGGCTTCATCCCCGCTAAAGCCTTCAGGCAATACTTGCATAGCTTAGATATCCCCCGCCAGACCATCACCCGCTGGTTAGGACAAGCGGAGACTCTAGGTCTAATTACGCCACTGGGTAAAGTGTATGGTTTATGTTCCTGGCAGGCTGGGGCCATGAAAGCTGGCTGTGAACGCTTAGCAAGACCAGTCAACCTTCCACTATCTGTATTTATCGCCAAAGGCTGGCTCTCACACTGCTGGGCAGGGTACCTACTGCGCTTCAAGGGCTTGGTCTCCAGGCAGACACTGTATAAGCTCTCTGGCGTGCCCCCGCGC
>ERZ747221.4358-NODE-4358-length-10379-cov-3.494467_pt1 | contig 10379 bp, 8 predicted proteins | sample MGYA00374949_ERZ747221 | MGnify/ENA primary metagenome ERZ747221 (study PRJEB28779, sample SAMN05720172) | bioreactor metagenome | isolation source: Anaerobic biogas reactor | place: USA:Washington, USA | collected 2015-08-08 ... | reverse complement strand
AAACGAAGTCGATTCCGTCCGTGAAGCGGACAAGGTTAAGATGGATCGTCTCGTCGGCGATGTTGGTCAGCTCCACATACTCGGCGCCGGGATCAGCCGCGTCCATCGGACAATACATGATCTCGCTGATCCGCAGACCTTCGGCCACAAGTCCCACCGCAAACGTCGCATCGTGAACGGCGCTCCAGGCGACGCCTTGCAGGGTGCGGGCCCGAATCCGCGTTGACTCGGTTAGAACGAGGGGGCCGACGTAGGCGATTGCCCCGGCGTGGATCGCCCCACCCGGCAGACGAGGATCGCTGCCGTCGACGGTATAGTAGATCTCGCCTGCAGGCGCCGCCATCGCAAGGATGAAGCCGCTGTCTGCGACCCCACCGTGCTGGTTGAAGGAGGGTGCCTCAACATTCGGATACCAGCCTTTGGCTCGGAACTGGCCGAGGACGATGTCCGTACGTTTCGGAAAATATTCATCGAGCAGGTATCTGACCTGGGGAAGCCAGTCGTCGTCTCTGGTTCGCGGCTTGGTAACCTTCGCATCGCCCCAGCGGGCGGATTCGGCGATGATCGCCAGGTCGATGGCGTCCTTGCGAGCCGTCAGCAGGCCCGCCGCCGCCTCCGGCGTCATGACCCCATCGTTGAAGAAGTGCTTGTAGACGCGGTCGGCGAATCGCATCTTGTACTCGGGGTGGGCGGCAAGCTGTTGATGCAGCCACTGCGGGTTGAAATACTGTGACTGCTGTCCCGCACTGTAGGGTCCCGTGCGGTTCTCATTGACGTTGAACATCGTATGCTCGCCGTCGTGTCGGAAGAACTTGAAGCCGTCGGGATTCGTGCGATTGTAGACGGCGTAGAAATTGTTCGGACGAGAATTCTGCAGAAAGCTCGATATCGGCGCATCGAGATCGCCCATATAGAACGTGCAGATCATGTAGTCGATGAGGTTCTCGACATCGACGAGCCGCTCGTAATCAGGATTCGGCGTGCCGGCGGGGTTGAGCCCCTGGACCTGGGAGTAGGCGGCATCGGCATCGAAGCCCTTGGAGGCGGCCTGCCAAAGACGATTGTAGGCATCCAGATTCCCGTCGGTGGTGTGGATGGTGTAGGGCGCCCCCGGACCGGCGTCCACCTTGGCCACGTCGTAGTCCTCCACTTCGCCCCCGAGATACGATGCGGCGTAGCGGGCCTCGGAGCGTTCCTGGGTCTGGTAAATCCCCCAATACTGGCCGTCAAGGTACAGGTGGTAGTATCTACTCCTGGTGTAGGGCTGCCCCGTCGCCCCCTGCAAGTCACGGCTGAAGACGTCGCGAAGCAGCGTGTTCTTGCCGCCGTTGTCGTCCCCCATGCTGCCCTTGAAGGCCCAGGAGTAGTTCTGCTCGCACCGCAGGTCCACCTTGTCGAATTCGTCGATGCCTTCCTCCTCGAACAAGGGATACTTCAGTTTCGATGCGCCGTACTCGGCCCGGAAGAACAGGCGGAACCCGTGCTTGGCGTTGTCGGCCGAGCGACCGTAGCCGCCGCGAATGCGCAGGCCTGCGTCGATCTGAAATCCCTCGGTTCCGTCCGGATAGATCAGTTCCACAGAGACCGGACGCTCCCACGCGGCGCCGTCCTGCAGGGCATTGACATAAATCCCGCTGCTCGAATGGAACAGGTTGGCCAGATCCGTCACCAGTGAAATCGAGGGGATCGCAAGCAAGGCATCGTCCACGAGGTCCTTGTACCTGGGATCGTTGACCACCTCAGGGTCCATACCATAGTCGATGACCTGGCCTCCCCCCATACCGGGAAACCAACCGCCGCCGGACTGAGCCACGGGCGCCGGCCAGCCCGTCCCGGGGCTCTGGCCGTTCGGCGATTGCAGGATCACATCGGCGACGAAGATGTAGGTGTGGGTGCCGAGGGGCGAAGGCTTCCACCCCTGCCTCACCGCGACGGCCCGCAAGCATGTGGTCCGGCGAATTTCTATCGGTCCCTTATATACCTGCCCCGTGAGCGCCCGCCCCCCGGGCTGACCCGGCTCGCCTGCGTCCAGCGAGTAGTAGATCGTCGTCTCCGGCGTCTCTGTGTGCAGAGTGACAGCAAACGCCTCATCATAGAAGCCACGCTGCCGGCTGAACTGGATCGGCTCGACGAGACCCTCATAGGCTCCCTCGTTCGGCGCCCCCGGTGTCGGGGCCGCGAGGAACTGCCACTGGCCCTGGCCGTCGGGATAGCGGCCATACGACAGGCCCGTAGGCAACGCCGGAAAACTCACGCCGTCGATCAAGGTCGTTCCGTCGACGTCGAACAGGCCGACGTCCTCGCCGTCGGCAGCGAGCTTGAAACTCGCGTGCAACCCTTCGTCGGCCGTGTCGCCGTCGGCCCAGATCACGATGTACCCCTGTGGAGCCACGGTCGTCAAGGTGGGGAAACCGAGGGGCACCTGCCACTTCGTCGGGTTCGCCAGGTTGTCGGTCAGGTACATGCCGCCCAGATCGACGGGCGCATCCCCATGATTGCAGATCTCGATCCAGTCGTCATACTGGCCCTGCGGGTCCTGCCCGGCCGCGACGTTGGACGCCACAATCTCGTTGATCGCCAACGAGACACCCTCCTGGGCGGCCAGGCGACCCGTCATCGCCGTGGCGACACACATCGCGCCCCCCACCAAGACCAGAATCGACGATCGGAACATGTTTAACCTCCCTTTCCTATCTCGTGAATGCTGCCTCAGCCTCCTCGGTACGCTCAGATCCAGCACAGAAAGGCAGCGCCGGAAAGTACACCTACGTGGAGCAGGTGGCTCAGGCCTACGGGCGGGTTACACACAGAAGCGGGCAACGCCCGAAATATTCCGGCTCGGAGTCTATTGACCCGGATCAGGCGCAGCGGTCGGAGCAATCCAGTCGTAGGTCGGGACCGTCCGCCCACTGCGGAGTTTCAGCCCGGCCGCACACATTGGCGAGATCCCGTCCGAGCCGTCGGGCCGCGTCGCAATGCCGACGATTCCGAGATCGGCAACCGGAACCACCTCACCGGGATCGGAATGGCCGTTGCCGTCGCGGTCGAACCAGACCGACAGCCCGTCCAGTTCCGCCGAATCCAGCCAGCCGTCTCGGTCGTCATCCAGCACGTCCATCGCTTGATAGCCATTGCGGAAGAACATCCACCACGTCACCGAGCCGAACATCTGCCGGCCCGAGGTGATTCGACCCTTGCGGCCGGGGTCCCAGACGAGGAAGCCCGTCGTGGGTTTGACCCACGTCCGCTTCTCTGCCCGGCCGTCGCCGTCCAGATCGAACGAGACGGTCGTCGCTGGGGCCAGCAGATCGGCCAGAAAAGACGCCCCGTCCAGACTCAACACGATCGGCGTCACCGCCCCGATGGGCAGCGTCTCAAACGTCGCCAGATTGGCCTCGATCTCATCAATCTTCTCCCGCACCTCCGCGGGGATGGCCTGCTCGGCTTTCCACAGGTGCACGAACGCACTGCCGGCCTCGTAGCTGATGATGCCGTGAAGGCCGTGGATGGGCAGCCATTCGAGTTCCAGATCGTTTTGGATCGACAGCCCGTAGGCCAGCAGGTAGGTCTCTCGGACCGCGTTGAGCAGAATCGCCCTCAGGGCCGTCGGCATCAGAGCCGGACCGGTCTCGGCGAAGAACTCCAGGTACTGCTCGCCCAGACTGGCCTGGCCCAGAACGTACAGCGCGTTGTTCGGATCGAGCGAGGCGGCGCGATAGAAGTTCCATTGTGCAGCGCCGGCGTGCTCGATGAGTCGATCAGTTGTGGGAGGTTTCGGCTGCCACTCGGCAGCGGTCAGTTCGGCCTCGATCGCACCGACCCGCTCGTAGAAGGCCGAACGATTCGCGTCGGTCAGCTCGGCGGTGGACTTGATGCCGAATTCCTCCATCGCGATCCGCATCGCCTCGGCGCGGCGGGCCCCGTCGAGATAGTCCTCCCACCACCAGTGCTGAATGATCGACGGGGGAACCTGCTCGTTGAAAGCGCCGACGAGGAAGGCCTTGTTGGCGAAGGCCAGATAGTGAATCCGCGCGAGCGTGTAGTAGCCGGCGGCGTCGTTCGGCTCCTCGGCGATATAAGCCTCGGCGTTCGCGATCAGGCGTTCGGCCGGGATGTAATCGGGCCGGGCCCACCGCCCCGCCGCAGCGGATGCCAACAGGCCGACAAGCAGCACACTGAAACCAACTCGCAACGATCTCATGGTTATGCCCTCACCCAGGATGAAATCTCATCGGAAACACCCCCCAACGGCCCCCTCGCACGACCTGACGCGAACGCCGTCCGGGTTCCATCGGCTCTGATTATAGCATGGCGGCCGGCCCTCGGTCAAGATCGCCGGGCCCGACTGCCGGCCATTGACTCGGCGATGCGCATCGCAGCCTTGATGCCGTCGGCGGCGCTGGAGATGATGCCGCCGGCGTAGCCACTGCCTTCACCAACGAGGTAGAGGTTCTCGAAGCCGCTACAGAGCCCTGTCGCGTCGCGGACCGCCTGGAGGGGCGAGGAGGTCTTGCTTTCGAGACCGAGGATCGTGCCTGTCTCGAAGCCCTTGATCTTGCGGGCGAAACTCGCCAGGGCCTCCCGAATCGCGCTGCCGATCTGCGGCGGCAGCATCTCCCACAGCGAGGCGGGCTTCAATCCGAGCGGATAGCTCGATTCGGGGACATCGGACGGCGCCTTTCGATTGACGAACTCGGTGATGCGACAAGCCGGGGCGGCGAAGCCGTTGGCGTACTCGTAGAAGCTGCGCTCCAGCGATCCGAGCCAGTCGAGCGCCTCGGCCGGCGCGATCGGTCTGCCGAGCAACGATTCGAGATTGACGGCGGCAGCGCATGCGGCGTTGGCGAATCGCCCCGCTCGCCGATAGAAGCTCATGCCGTTGACGACGTTCGTGTTCACATAGGCGGTCGCCGGGATCACCGCCCCGCCGGGACACATGCAGAACGTGTAGACGGGCAGATGCCCCTGGCTGTTGAAGGTCAGGCGGTATTCGGCAGCTTTGACGCCAGGCAAGCTCGTCCGGCCCCACTGGGCAAGGTTGATCAGCTCCTGCGGATGCTCGACCCGGCATCCGATGGCAAAATTCTTCGTGCGAAACGGCACCCCCCGGCCGATCAACATGCGATACGTCTCGTGGGCCGAGTGGCCCGGCGCGACGACGTAGCAGTCCACCTCGACATGGCCCGATGATGTCACTGCCTCAATGACGCGGCCCCGCTCGATCGTCAGGCCCTCCAACATCGTATCGAACTGCATCCGCCCGCCCAGAGCGAGGAACTCCTCTCGCAGCCGCTTGACGATCCGCCGCAAGTTATTGCTGCCGAGGTGCGGATGGGCCATGTAGGCGATCTCTCCGGGCGCGCCGGCGCGGATGTAACTGGCCAGGATGAACTGCCGCTCCCGCCCGATGTGCTTGCTGCGCGAGGTGAGCTTGCCATCGGAGAACGTGCCTGCTCCGCCTTCGCCGAAGGCGTAGTTGCAGGAAGGATTGAATGCGCCGGTCTTCTCGAAGGTGCGAATGCCTTCGGCTCGCGTGTCCACGTCCGAGCCGCGTTCGATGAGTGTCGTCTGGACGCCGGCCTTTTGAAGGACCAGCGCCGCGAAGAAGCCCGCCGGCCCGCTGCCGACGACCAGGGCCTTCCGCCCCGGCCCGACGTGCGGAATGCACAGCGGCGCAGGCGTCTCAGAGGCGCCGCCTTCGATCTGCTCCGAAGCGACCCCGACGCGGACGAGCCAGTGGATATCGCTCTTGCGGCAGGCATCGAGGCTCTTGTGCTCGATCGTATACGAGAAGTCCGTAAGCCCCAGCGTCCGCCCGATCCGCTCGCGAAGCATCTCCTCGTCGTAGTCGGTGGGAAGCTTCAGCGAAATCGTTCGGTATCCCATGAGAAGACCCCTCTGCGGTCGAATACCAGAGTTCACTCCAGGCCACTGCGAAGGGCCCACTGCGCCTTGTCCACTCGCGGAGCCTTGTAGTCTGCCAGCCGGGCCAGCAATTCATCGGGGGTCAGGGCCACCAGCAGCAGGTCCCGATGCGCCGGGTCCACAAACCCCTGGACGGTGGCGTGATCGACGAACCGGATCAGGTCGTCGAAGTACCGCGCAACGTTCAACAGGCTGACCGGCTTGGCATGGAATCCGAGCTGGGCCCACGTCAGAACCTCGAACAACTCCTCGATCGTGCCGAACCCGCCCGGCAGCGCGATGAAGGCGTCGGCCAACTCCACCATCAGGGCCTTGCGCTCGTGCATGTCGGCGACGATCCGCATGTCCGTCCCATCGTTCAGCGCCAAGTCCATCTCGTGCAAGGCTTTCGGGATCACGCCCGTGACGCGGCCGCCATGCTCCAGCACGGTCCGCGCCAGAACGCCCATCATGCCGATCCGCCCGCCGCCGAAGATCAGGTGCAAGCCCCGGTCGGCGAGGGCCTTGCCCAGTATGCGTGCCGCGTCGGCGTACTCGGGCCGCCCCCCGACCCCACTGCCGCAATAGACGCAAACTCGTTTCATTCCCACAGCCCCGAACATCGAGAAGACCACCGCGCGAGGACGTGATCTTCTGCGCAGCGATCCAGAGCGTAGTGGGGCAAATCCGCCGTGTCAAATGGAATCGGAAGGCATGCCGGGCGGTGGCACTGATGCCACCTCTCCGGGCCGTGCCAATGAACGCGTCGTGCCGACCGTTCCAGCTCAGTGCGTCAGGAACCGCTGGGCAAAATCGTCAAAGGGAACATCGGCGAAGTACCTGGCGTGAATCCCGCGTGCCAGCTCCATGTCGTCCATGTCGTTGTATTGCGGATACCGCTCGCGGACCTGGGCGATGGCCATTCCCTCCAGCATCCGGCGGATCGGGGCATCTTGCGGCGCGACGGCCGGCGGATACACGCGCACCTTCATCTTCCGAAGCTCGGCGGCCTTGCGGTCCATCTGTCTGGCCGTCATCGCGTTCGGGTCGAACGTATACCGGCGCTGCCGCCAATAGGCGGCGTTGCGAATCGCCTGCGCCCGCTCGAACATCTCATCGCACGTCATCGTGTTGGGATCGAACGCAAACCCCTTGGCCTTCCAGCTCCTGGCGCAAATCGCCGCCCGCGCGCGAGGATCGCGCATCCCAGCCGAACAACCGGCTATCAGTCCCGACAAGGCCAACAGGATGACGATACGATTTACCATGGCAAACTCCATCGATTCGAGATCACAACCATTGACGCGGCCATGATATACCCATCGTCAGCCTCTGTCCAGCCTCCCCCTTCTGGACACGATGTCACTCGGTGCTCCTTCTCGCCCACGAAGTCCCACCTGGCATCACGAAAGGTCTGAATCGTTTGCCTCTCGGCCGTGGTTTCGCCGGTGCCTGACACTTCAAGTCCAGCCCGGGGTCTCGATGTCCCAGAAGCTCGTGGTGATGCTCCCTCCAACGTCTCAGCCCACGAGGCCGCCGAAGACAGGGACTCCCCCCCCGGTCGAAGGCTAATCCGCTCGGCAGCGACGGGCCGAATCCCACGTAGTAGAAGAAGTCCCTCGATGGGATGAACTATGCCTTTGTCATGCTGCCACGCGACATCGGCAAGCCCTTGCCGCTGGGCCCGGCAATCATCTCGGTGCTGACGCCTGACGGCCTCTTCGTCGAGAAGATCGCTATTCAGCCCGTTTCTCTCCAGGCCCTTGCCCCGATGCAGACCATTCCATTCAGATGAGCCAAACACGCTAACTGCGATTCGCAGGTACTGCTCACAGCCCGCGACGGCTGTTTCGAGTGGCAAGCCAAAGCAGACCGTTTCGGCTCAACTCATCTGGCGCCAAAGGATTACATGCACGATGAAGGCGCCGATCAGGAATATCCATCCGAGCAGCTTCACAACCCCCGCCGAAGAGGGTTGCGGGTTCCATGCTCCATGGCCCATCCACAATGCATCTCCGAGAATCCCCGACCACCACACGCACACGAACCCCAGAAACAGCAGGAAGCCGCCGACATACCGATTGCTCGAAGACCTCGGGTGGTCCAAACCGGTCACAGGCTCGCCGTCTGAAAGCGGAAACGCCAGAAACACAATCGCGTACAGCCCAACAACCAGAATGCATACCCAGCGCGACTTGTCCATTCATTCAACCCATACCTTGGCATCGGCGTAGCGGTTTGCCGGATACGCGCCATGGCTCAGCGCCTCCGCGACGAGAGATAGCGGTTGTCTCGACGGGTCAGTCGGTCAGGGTGAAGGCCGGCAGGCGGACGATCTTGCCGCCCTTCTGGGCCGACTGGTGGGCGCAGATGCCGACGCAGGTCCAGTTGGCGCTGGTGACGGCGTTGGGTCGCGGGTCGCGGTCTTCAAGCAACGCTGAAACGAACTCGTTGACGAGGTGCGGATGTGATCCGCCGTGACCGCCGCCTTGGATAAACGACAGATGTCCGGCGTCCTGGATCGACCGCGTGAACTTGCGAATCTCTTCCGGCAGCAGGTGGGCGTAGTCCGGCACCGTCACGCGGGAAGGGATCTCCGGCTCGGGCTTTTTGGCGGTGTGAATGATGTGTTCTTCGCCCTCGACGAGCGTCCATTCAAAGCTCTTCTTCGACCCGTAGACATCGAAACTCTCGCGATACTGCCGGGCCGCGTCGAAGAGGAACCGCCAGATGTGCGCGGCGATATCCGAGTCCTTGATCTTGATGTGACACGACTCGACGGCGAACGGGTTGCCGCTCTTGCGGGCCAGCCGCCGATTGATCGTGCCCGATCCAAAGCAGGAGACGTACTCCGCCCGGCCACCGACCAGCCCGAGCACGGGCGAGACCACGTGCGTGGCGTAGTGCATCGGGATCATCCGCTCCCAGTATTCCGGCCAGCCGTCCATGTCCTGCGGGTGCGACGCCTGCATGTACTGGACCTTGCCCAGTTCGCCCTTCTCGTACATCTCCTTGATGAACAGGAACTCCCGGCTGTAGACCACGGTCTCGGCCATCATGTACTTCAGGCCCGTCTTCTTGACGAGCGAGACGATCTGTTTGCACTCTTCGACGGTCGTCGCCATCGGCACGGTGCACATCACATGCTTGCCCGCCTTCAGCGCCACGATCGACATCGGGGCGTGGTCGGGGATCGGCGAGTTGATGTGGACGAAGTCGATCGCCGGATCGGCCAGCAGCTTGGCGTAGCTCGTGTAGCGTTTGGCGATCCCGAAGGCGTCGCCGATCTCGTTGAGTTTCGCCTTGTTGCGTCGGCAGATCGCCTCGACATGAGCGTTCGGATGCGCCTGGTAGATGGGAATGAACTCCGCTCCGAAACCGAGCCCCACGATCCCCACGTTGACCTGTCCGCTCTTCGCCATGATCCGCTCTCCTTCGCTTGGGATGTCAAGAGGGCCGTTCGGCGCCGGCCGCATCGGTACCGCCACCAGACTACCGCCGCCCAACGCACCCGTCAAACCCAAAGCCATTTCGGACACAGAGAGTGGAGCATAACAGGTACTGGCTGCCGCCCGGAACCGGCGCAACAGATCAATTCGCCATCTAATCGCCGGGCAGTCCTCGCATCCACTGCGGCCAATCCGCCGGCTGTACCCCACCTGCCTTCGTCCATGGCCCAGCCGTGTCGAATCCGCGATGCCACTTGAGCGTCCAGAGTTGCTTGAGCCCGACTCGACGCACCGACCAATCCATGAACAGACAGTTGACGGCTCCCTTGTGCCGGTCGATGCAGCAGCGCGCCATGTGGTTGGGCCCCCATTCATGCTCTCGTTGCTTCGGAGGCTCGTCCGTTGCTCGCGGCCACAGATCGAACCGGAGGGCGTCGATGAACAGTGGGATGGTGGCGGCCCCCTTGACGTTGGGTGTCCTCCAACTGAAGGTGGTGTCGATGTCCCGCTCGAACCGGTATCCTGGCGGGGCATCCAGTGCGTATCCATTGAGACCATAGCTTCCGGCCATACCCGCAGGACCATACGCCTCGCCTGAGAGCACGCCCCATGCGCTGAAGGTGGCCGATTCGCGTACACGAGTGCGCTGCTCATCAAACAGTGGCTTGTCTGCTCGGGGACAGAACCAGATCGTCGTCCTCTCGCGGTCCTTGTGTTCCGCGTCCAATCGCTCGATCCAGTACCAGGCGTGACCAGAGATGAAGTTGCCGTCATTGCGTTGCACGTATCCCTGAAACACATCTGCCCACTGGCGCAGATTGGAGATGCAGCGTATCTCTCCGGCCTGCTGACGACCTGCCCGCTGCATCGCAACAACCAGGAACAACCCAAACCCAACCGAACCAACGATCGCGGCCAAATCCGCAATCCCCATTCTCTCTTTGCCTTCCATAATGACTCCTCTCCTATTCAACCTTTGGACCATGCTCCTTCGTGGCATCCACATCTTGCATACAGCCCTCCTCA
>ERZ747221.4356-NODE-4356-length-10379-cov-5.195205_pt1 | contig 10379 bp, 8 predicted proteins | sample MGYA00374949_ERZ747221 | MGnify/ENA primary metagenome ERZ747221 (study PRJEB28779, sample SAMN05720172) | bioreactor metagenome | isolation source: Anaerobic biogas reactor | place: USA:Washington, USA | collected 2015-08-08 ... | reverse complement strand
TGAAGGATGTCCAGGATAGGTGGAGACCAATAGAGGCGCTGACGGCCGGTGTCGGGTACTCGCTCGGCAATGGTGAGGCCGAGTAGCTGTCGTGTGATGCCGATCGCTCCTGAGCTACCTGTGCGAGCTCACGATAGTGTTGAGGTCCTTGTCGCTCGGTTGCCCAGTATCATCGGGTCGCGCTGCGAAGATATGAATGGTGTTCTGGGTGTCGAGTGTACACATGTAGTAGAGCACTCGTGCCTGGGTGTTGTCTTCTGACCAACGCGCATCGACCCATACCCGGTGGCATACCCGATCACCGGGGTAGCGCCTCTCCCCTCTTGCTTGGCTGATGTCCCGCCAACCGCTGTCCGGCTCGTCGAGCACGCTTGAGAACCAGATCTCAAGCTCAGGGAGACTAGGCAACGCTGCATAGTCGGTAACCCATATGGAGAGGTCGCCTCCCTCTGGAGTAGTGCACCACACGTTCTCGTAGTCTTGAGAAGCTTCGCACCGCCAGGACGCGGGCACCTCCACGCAGCCGCGGATCATGGCATCACACAGGCTCACTGAAGTCACTGTGTGCGTCGAGGCTACCGCCGTCGGAGGCCTGGGGGTCGGAGGTGGTGGCTGGACTCGTCCGAGAAGGAAGATCAGGACGATTGCGCCCGCACCCAGAGCTAACCCGTAGACCGGCCACAGATCGGAACCGTCGCGTCGCTGCTCGGCTACCTTTGCCTTCATAGTCCGGCGTCTTCGGCGATCTCGCCTGGAATTCAGCGCCAGATTGAACCGCTCATAGGTCGCTTCCAGCAGTCCCAGCCCCTCGCGTGCCGTTGCCAGAGCCCGCTGCGTCCCGTACCGGTCCCGCTCCGCCGTCGCCTGCAGCCCGAGGAGCATCAAGTGCAGCGTCCGTGTGAAGACCTGCACGACCGGCTCGGCACCGCGCGGATGCGGCTCGCTCTCGGCCCATTCGGTCGAGTCCTCGATGGCGGCGATCACATCATCGAGATCGCCCGGACTCAGCGACTGGTAGTAGCGTCCCGCCGCCTCCCGGATGCGGTTCACCTCGGAGAGAAGGAGGGCAATCCTGTTGGCGGCCTCCTCCAGCTCGTGATCATCGAGATACGCTGTGTCGTTGTCTTCGCCCCCGCGACCGTCCCGGTAGGCTCGCGCCAGGGGCATGGCGGAGAGCATCTCCTCCGTGTGATCCTTCCCCCCAAAGAGGTTGGTGAACAGCGAGGCAATCGTCCAAATTGGTCCCCAAGGGAGACCCCACCATCCGCACACCAGACTGATGGCCAGGTAAGGCGCTGCCAGGCCGAGGGTGCTCTGACCTTTCCTGACGAAGTGCACATCCGACGAGCGGCGGAACGTGAGGATCACCACTGAGATGCAGTAAGGAAAGGAGACAAAGCGGCCGCCTCGGGCCAACTCGTCGCCGAGTTCCTCCCAGCTCATGCCGTCAATGCCATGTATCGCCAATGATGTCCCCCTGGCATGACTATTGGCCCGCGTGCGGCAGGCAGGGGCGCCGATGATCTAGCGGGTCAGATAATAGCTATCGGGTGTATCGGCTTCCTCACCCCTACACTTGACACCCCTTACAGAAATACGACGACCCACCAAGAAACGCGATCTTCTCTATCACTCCCCCGCAGCGCGGGCAGGGCTGACCCACCATCTTGCTGTGCAGCGTCCGCTTGTACCGCCCCGGCTCCCCGTGTATCCCGAACTCATCATCGCGGCCGCCCTGCTCCACCGCCTCCCGCAGCACGCCGACCACCGCGTCGTACAGCGCCCGGCGCTCCTCCTCGCTCGTGTCCATGACCCGTCGCTTGGGATGCAGCTTGGCCCGGAAGAGGATGTCCTGGGTGTAGCCGTTCCCCAGGCCCCACACCCCCGGCTCGCTGATGAGGAAGTACTTCACCGCCCGCTTGTCCTCCGGCGCGATGCCCTCGAACAGGCCGCGGAAGTACTCCCAAGTGAACTCGTCGCTCAGCGGCGACGGGCCCTTCGGCTTCAGGATCGAGTGAGTCTTCGCCTCCTCCTCGGTGAGGAGCATGGCCGAACCCCAGCCCTGGATGGAGACCGTCAGGTAGGCACCGTCCCCAAACTGGAGCAGCAACTGGTACTTCTTCGGCAGAGTAGAGGCGTTCTCGTGCAGCAGGATGCGCTCGCCGCCCGTGCCCAGCACCATCACGTACCCCGGCTCCAGGGCGGTGACGATGGCGTTGCCCTGCGCCTCGGACGCCCCCACCGTCTTGCCCGGCAGCAGCGCCTCGTACTCGGCCGGCTCCCGGGTGTAGAAGGCGAACTTGTGGGGCGAGTTGCCCCGGTTCCCGGCCACGATCCGCTTGCCCTTGAGCTCGCGGTCCATCTGCGCGGCGATGACGACAGCTTCCGGCAACTCGATCACGGGGACCTCCTCGGCCGGCGTGCACCGGCCAGCGCTGAACCCTGCCGGCCCGAACGCGGTGACGCGCTAGCGCGCCCGTCCCAGATGTCGCCTTAAGAAGGAAGTGACCTCATCAAACGCCGCCACCGTGACCGCATCCTCACCGTCCTTGTCGAACGCGTGCGGCCCGCCGGCGACGGTGTGCAGCCGCGCCTCCACCCCTGCCCCCGCCAGCGCCGCCTGCATCAGGACCGACTGCTCGTAGGGGACGTCGGTGTCGGCGTCGCCGTGCAGCAGCAGTGTCGGACTGCTCTTGGGGGAAACGCGGTTCAGCGGGCAGTAGCGGCGGAAGAAGTCCGCCTCCACCACCGGATCCCGCCCGCCCACTTCCTGGGGCCAGGTGCCCTGTTGGCGGGTGCGCAGGTAGAAGTGGAAGCGCTCCGGCGGACCCTCGACGACGGGCTCGCTGCCGACGACGGCTTGGGCCTGCTCCGCGCTCACCGGCGGATGGGTGAGGTAGTGCCGATCGGGCCGGGTGTACCAGTCGCCCAGGATGTCGCCGTAGCCGTAGAAGGAGACCACCGCCCGCGGCACGGGCGCGCCGATGGGCATCCGCGTGGCCAGCAACAGCGCCAGGTAGCCGCCGGCCGAATGCCCCACCACCGCCGTCCAGCGCTCGTCCACTCCGAACCGGGCGGCGCCCTCCTCGTGGAGCCAGCGCCAGGCCGCCTCCACGTCCGCCACGATGTCGGGAAGCCTCGTCTCCGGCGCCAGGCGGTAGTCGGGCGCGACGACCAGGTAGCCCTCGTCCCGGTAGCGCTGCGCCTGCCAGGGCCGCAGGGTCTTGCGGGAGCCGAAGATGAGAGCGCCGCCGTGCAGCCAGAGCAGCGCCGGGTGTGGGCCCGGGCTAGCGGGGCGGTAGACGTCCGCCCGCAGGGCGCAACCGTGGACGGTGCGGAAGGCGTGCGTCTCGGGCTCGACTGGCATAGCACCCCCTGTTTCGGCCGAACTCGCCCGCCAGTATAGCACCCGGGGGGCGGTGTTCAATGGGCGGGGCTACAAGGGGCGAAGCCGACCTGAGCCGGCTGCCTCAGCCCGCGAAGGCGGGCTTCGCCCACCGCTAGCCCCGCGGCTTCAGCCCGGGGTGAACTCGGTACGGCGCCGGGGGCACGTCCCGGCACAGCGCTTGCAGCGTCCTCCGGCAACAAGAGGGAACCGCGACGGTGACAGGCTCGTCTATAGGGCACAGGGGCGAGCCGGAGCGGCAACGGAAGGGGTGCGTTGCCGCCGGTCGTGGGCCCGGCCCCCAAGGAGACCGCATGATGAGAACGAGAGCCTTGCTGACCACCGTGCTGCTGCTGATCGTCGGCATAATCGGCATGGCCGGCTTTGCCGCCATCCCCGGGGCGGTGCTGGCCCAGGAACCGGACGCTGAACCCGACGGGCCGGAGATCGCCGTCTACAACCAGGGCGTGGCCCTCGTGAAGGAGACGCGTGATCTCGAACTCGGCCAGGGAGTCCAGTCGGTGACCATCACCGACGTCGCCGGCCAACTCGACCCCACCAGCGTCCACTTCCGCTCCCTCACCGACCCCGAGGGCACGGTGGTGCTGGAGCAGAACTTCGAGTACGACCTGGTCGGGCCGGAGCGCCTGCTGAGCAAATACGTGGATCAGCAGATCCAGGTCATCACCCAGGACGGCACCACCTACCAGGGCACCCTCCTTAGCGGCACGCAAGACCTGATCCTGCAGGACGCCGACGGCCGCGTCGTGGTCGTCCGCCGCGACAACGTGCGCGACTTCAGCTTCCCCTCCCTGCCCGAAGGGCTCATCACCCGGCCCTCGCTCGTCTGGCTGGTGGACTCGGCTGCCGGCGGGGCGCAGGACGTGGAGATCGCCTACCTCACCAACGGGATCAGCTGGCAGGCCAACTACGTCGTTCTCCTGGCCCAGGACGGAGCGGCGCTGGACCTGAACGGCTGGGTGACGCTCAACAACCGCAGCGGCGCCACCTACACCGACGCCCACCTCAAGCTCATCGCCGGCGACATCAACCGGGCGGTCCAGGACACCGCCCGTGGCATGGTCAAGGAAGCATACGCCATGCCGGCGGCTACCGCCGCCCCGCAGGTGGAAGAGCGCGGCTTCTTCGAGTACCACCTCTACGAGGTGCAGCGCCCGGTCACCATCAAGGACAACCAGCAGAAGCAGATCGAATTCGTGAAGGCCATCGCCGTCCCGGCGGAGAAGTTCTTCGTCTACGACGGCGCCCGCGGCTGGTACTTCTACGGCGGCCTGGTGACCGACCAGGGCTACGGCGCCGACACCGGCAACACCACCGTGCAGACCATGCTCTCCTTCAAGACGGACGAGGAAGGCGTAGACGCGCAACTGCCGCGCGGCGTGGTGCGCGTCTACCAAGAGGACGTGGACGGCAGCCCGCTCCTGGTGGGCGAGGACAACATCAATCACACCCCCAAGGGTGAGGAAGTGCAGCTCTACGTCGGGGACGCCTTCGACATCGTCGGCGAGCGGGTGCAGACCGACTTCCGCCGCCCCGGCGACCGCAGCCTGGAAGAGAGCTACCGCATCACCCTGCGCAACCACAAGGAAGAAGCAGTAGAGGTGCGGGTGACGGAGCCCATGTTCCGCTGGAGCGAATGGGAGATCATCCAGGAGACGGCGGAGCACACCAAGCTGGACGCGCAGCAGGTGGAGTGGCGGGTGCAGATTCCCGCCGATGGGGAGACCACCATCGAGTACACCGTGCGCTATCGCTGGTAGGCAGCGCTGCCAACCCCATCTGCTCCGACCAATTCGAGATTGGTAGGCCGTATTGCCCCATGGGCCACTGACCTAACCCCCTTTCCCCCTTCCCAACGCGGGAAGGGGGAACCGGAAAGTGCCTCTCCCGCACTGACGTAGGCCTCTAGGCCCCCCCTTCATTCTTACTTGGGCGAGGGGGCAGCCAGGCCAGCGAAGCGCCTTCCGAGCGGGGGGTTGGGTTGGTCCCGCAAGCACCCGCGATGGACTCTGTGCGGCATCTGGTTGGCGCACATGCTCCCAACCTCGGGGGCTCGGGGCTGCCCGGCCGCCGGCTCACCTCGCTTCCCCGGGTCAGCATTCGCCTCCTGTCCATGGTCTCCTGCGTGTTCTCCCCCCTTCCCGTGGGCGCCGGCGGCAGCACACAACCCAAGTCGTCTGTGTTTCGGGGCCGATTCGTGCGAATTGCCCCCAAATTCGGGCCCTGGGGGCATGACAACTCGATTTATGTCTGCTAGAATGGTGCAGCGGGAGAGTTGCAGAGGGAGGGGCATCATGGTGGAGACGGTGGCCTTCGGCGGTCGTCCTACGAACTACCGCCTGTCGGACGGCTCGCGCGAGGTCATCGTTGCTGCCGACATCGGCCCCCGGGTCGTGCGCCTCGGCTTCGTCGGTGGCCCCAATCTCTTCGCCGAGTTGCCAAAGCACTCCCAGACCACCCCCTACGGCGACTGGCACCTCTACGGCGGACACCGCCTCTGGCACTCGCCCGAGAGCCTCCCTCGCTCCTACTACCCCGACAACGACCCGTGCCTCGTCGAGACGGGCGAAGACTGGGTGAGCGTGGCCCAGCCGGTGGAGCCGCCCACCGGCATCGCCAAGTCCATCCGCCTCAGCCTGGGCGAGGGCTACTTCGAGGTGGAGCACAACCTCACCAACGAGGGCCTCTGGCCGGTGGAGTTGGCGCCCTGGGCCCTGTCGGTGATGGCTCCCGGCGGCGCCGCCGTCCTGCAAGCCGCCACCGCCCAGGATCCCCAGAACCTGCTGCCCAACCGCACCCTGGTCCTGTGGCCCTACACCGACCTCACCGATCCCCGCCTCACCTTCGGGCGCGAACTCATCGTGCTGCGCCAGTCAGTCGACGCGGCGGGGCCCATCAAGATCGGCCTCAACAACGACGGCGGTTGGGCCGCCTACGTCCTCGGGCAGCAGTTGTTCCTGAAGCGATTTTCAGTGGACGTCTTCGCCGACTACCCCGACAATGGCTGCACGGTGGAGTGCTACACCAACCCGGAGATGCTCGAACTGGAGAGTCTGGGCCCGCTCGTGTTGCTGGAACCGAGCGAAAGCACGTATCATACCGAGCACTGGTACCTGTTCGACGACGCGGCCCTCCCCCTCGAAGACGAGGTGGCCTTGCTCGACGCGATCAACGGCTATCTCTGCCGCACTAGCGAACCAGGATAGAGCCCCATGCTGCCAGACAACCTCTTGGCGCTACGAACTGACAACTACCCGGGCGAGCGGCGAAGCAAGCGGCTGCGCCAGTTCGTTGCTGCCTTGAAGCGTTACGACCCCCTCCTGGTGATGAGCATCGACCCTCTCGGGGAGAAGGGTGGCTCCATGACCCACGACCTGGAGCACGTGCTCGTCGTGGACGACGGTACCCTGGAGTGGTCCACCGTGGATCGCCTCAGCGACGGCGTCGTTCTGGTCATCCTCTACAGCGAGGGCGAACTGACCGAGGAACTGAGCATCGCCGGGCATCCCCTCTACGACGCCCTCCTGCGCGGCTCGGTGCTCTACGAGCGCAACGAGACTCGTGACCGCCTGCTCCGCGACTTGGTACAGCCAGTACTGGAGCTGCACGAGAGCATGGCGTGATCGCCGTCGTCGGGGGGACGGTATTCACCCCCGCCAGAGAAATCCCCGACGGGGCCGTCCTCGTCGAGGGACACAGAGTGGTCGCAGTTGGGCCTCGGCGGATGGTGGCGATTCCCACCGGCGCCGAGGTCATTGACGTCCAGGGCGGTTACATCGCCCCCGGCTTCATGGACATCCACTGCCACGGGGCCGCCGGGGTGGACTTCAACGGCGCGGATAACACCATCGCCGACCTGCGCCGCGCCGCCGCCTTCAAGGCCGCCCACGGCACGACCTCCTTCCTCGCCACCGTCGCCACCGCCTCACCCGCCGCCACCCGGCGCGCTCTGGACCTGGTCCACCGGGCGGTGGGCGCGGACGGCGGCGCCGAACTGCTGGGGGCGCAGGCCGAGGGGCCCTACTTCAACCCCGACGCCGCCGGCGCCCAGGCTGCCGAGCACCTGCGCCGGCCCAGCCTAGCGGAACTCGACTGCTGGCTGGATGTTTGCCCGGAACTGCGCCTGGTCTCCCTCGCTCCCGAACTCGAGGGGGCACTGGAGTACATCGCCGGCGCCCGCGCTCGCGGCCTGACACTGAGCGTGGGCCACTCCCACGCCACCTACGACCAGGTGATGGCTGCCGTCGCCGCCGGCCTGACCCACGCCACCCACCTGTTCAACGCCATGGGCGGCTTCCACCACCGCTGGCTGGACACCGCCGGCGCCGTCCTCAGCCGCGACGAGATCACCGCCGAGACGATCCTGGACTACATCCATCTGCACCCGGCCGCCGTCCGCATCATCGCCCGCGTCAAGGGGCCCGGGCGCATGGCGCTCATCACCGACGCCATGCCCGCCGCCGGCCTGCCCGAGGGCGAGCACGACTGGGACGGACGCCGCATCACCGTGCGCCAGGGGCTGGTGCAACTGCCGGACGGCACGGTGGCAGGGAGCGTCCTCACCATGGACCGCGGCCTACGCAACTTGGTGTCCGCCGGCATCCCCCTGGGCGACGCCCTCACCATGGCCGCCGCTACACCGGCCCGAAGCATCGGTCTCGCCCACCGCAAGGGCAGCGTGGCCTGCGGCCTGGACGCCGACCTCGTCGTCCTCAACCAGGACCTGCAAGTGCAACTCACTATGGTCCGGGGCACGGTGGTGTCCCGGACGGAAGGGAACCCCGACGCTTTATGAAGAGAGTCATTCTGTCCGACTTCGACGGTACCATAACCACCATGGACATCACCGACACCATGTGCCGGGAGGCGATCCCGGAGCGCTGGGCCGAGGTGGAGGAGATGTGGCTGGCAGGCGAGATTAACCACGTCACCTGCTATGAGCTGGAGTTCGAGGCCCTCGGCTACACCCAGGCCGACATTGACGCTTTCCTGGAGAGGGTGACCATCTCCCCGGGCACGGAGCGGCTGGTGCGGGCGGCCCAGGAGCGAGGCTGGGAGTTCCATGTGCTCAGCGCCGGGTTCGATTACTTCATCGAGCGCGTGCTGCACCAGCGCGGGCTCCCGGTGCCCTACACCGCTAACACCATGCGCTTCGATGGCGGCGGCCTTCCCCAGCTTCAGTTCCTGGACACCACTCTGCCCGGCTGCACCCGCTTCCTGCCCCCCTGTGCCGGCTGCAAGCCGGTGGTGTGGCGGGAGTGGAAGGGCCGCGGCTACCAGGTGGCCTACCTGGGCGACGGCTCCACCGACTTCTGCCTGGCCGACACGTTCAGGGCCGAGGCCGAGCCGGGCGACCTCCTCTTCGCCACCGGCAGCCTGCTCCGCTACTGCCGCGAGAACGACATCCCCGCCGTGCCCTTCGAGACCCTCGACGATGTGGCCGACCACCTGATCGACGGCGGCTGGGGCGAGGCCCGCGAGGCGCAGACTCCCGGAGTATAGGCCCTGGGGGCCGTTCGACCGGCATTGCCGCGCCGCCATAGGGCTCGCCGGGCTGAAGCCGCGGCGCTACGGGTGAGCAAAGCCCGCCTTCGCGGGCTGCCGGAGCTGGCACAACGCGCACGTCCGCGTAGGGGCTCACAGCCGTGCGCCCGCGCCGCTACCGCGGCCAGGGGTACGCGTCTGGCTTGACCGCCCGGTAGTTCGCGTCCAGCGCCGGGCCCAGCAGCAGGAGCGCTCCGATGCGCCGCGCCATGTGCTGCACCTCGCGCACCTCATCGGAGCGCAGGCCACGCCCCAGGAGCGCCTTCTCCCGGTAGCTGAGCCACTTCTTCATCACCTGGTAGCCGCCGATGGTGTACTCCCACACCCGCACCGGCACGTTGCGCCAGTAGGCGACGTCGTTGAGATAGACGTCCAGCGTCTCCGGCCCCAGGGCGGCGATCGCCTCGCCTAGGGCGGCCCGCTCGGCGGGGGTGTAGGCACGGGCGTCGAAGCGACCGCGGCCGGGCATGGTCACGCCGCCGCGACCGCCGTGACCCCAGCCTACGGTGACGTCCAGGTCGCCGCGCTCCGGGAGCAGGTTGCCGCCGCCCAGGCGCTCCGGCACGGCGATGGTCGCCAACTCGGGCCGGGGCGTCCCGGCGGTGACGCCGTCCACATCGGTCTCCGTGTCCAGCAGGGCGGCCACCTCCCGCCCCAGGGCGGCCGAGGCGAGGAGGAGGTCGCTGTCGGCGGGGAGGGGGACGCGCGGCCAGTCCTGGCGGAGGGCGCCGGCGTTCTCCTCGGCGTAGGCGGGCGCGTGCATGATGGCAAGGGCGTGATAGAAGAGGGAGTCGTGCGCTGCCGGCCCGACCGGTTCGATGTAGCTGCCGGCCGCTGTGGTCAAATTGAGGCGCCACACTTGGTCTGCCGGTTCGGAACCGGACAGCAGACGGACGGCATCGCCCCGGACCCTTAGGGGCACCGAGCTCGCTCCTCGATCCATGAGGTCGAGGCAGCCGAGCGAGCGGATCACCTGGGGACGAGACCAGTCGCGTCGTGGTTTCTGCTGGGTTACCAGCCAGTGAGACGTGCCGTCAACGTGACCTCGGTACTCCTCGCGCTTCTCGTCGAGAAGCTTGGTCTCCGGTTCCCAGTACAGCCACCTCAGGTCGAATGGTCGGTAGCAATAGCGCACGATGCTCTCCGGCCGGAAGCCCCTCTTCAGGAGAGTCTGTCGCGTCGCCACCGGGTCGAAGCGGGCGGCGGGCGTCATCAGGGCCGGGGCGATCGTGCGGACGGCCTCGTCGCTGAGGGACGGGTCGAAGTACTGCCGCATCCGGCGCTCCAGCCGGTCCCGGTCAATGTCTACGAGCGCCTCGTCACGGCTGGTCTTGACGCCCGGGAACGAGACAGGGAACAACTCCGGCAGCAGGGGCCAGGACAGGTAGTCGTCGTCGGTGGTTACCGGCGTGTAGGGAAGGCCGAGCGC
>ERZ747221.4354-NODE-4354-length-10380-cov-3.696302_pt1 | contig 10380 bp, 11 predicted proteins | sample MGYA00374949_ERZ747221 | MGnify/ENA primary metagenome ERZ747221 (study PRJEB28779, sample SAMN05720172) | bioreactor metagenome | isolation source: Anaerobic biogas reactor | place: USA:Washington, USA | collected 2015-08-08 ... | reverse complement strand
GAGGTCAAGGACGCCACCGACAAGACCCAGGTGGTCAAGGAGGCGCTGCGCGTCCTGCGGGAGGGCGGGCGCTTTGCCTTTCAGGACCTCTTTCAGGATACACAGCTCTACGGCAGCATCGATGACCTGCTCCGTAACCTGCGGGAGGCGGGGATCTCGGAGGTGCGGTTCGTGGCTACGGGCGAGTCGGCCTTTATCCCTGCGCTGCTCAGGCTGCCCTTCATGGTCGGCACCATTGGTATGATCTGCGGGGTCAAGTAGGTCGGCGCTGGTTGGTTTTGCGCTAAGGCATCGCCTTAGGGTGCCCCCGCGCGCCGGAACGAGGCCACGATCTGGTCCGCCGTGGCCTGCGCCTCGGCGGAGAGGGTCGTCTCGTCAGTCGGCGAACAGGCGCAGTGCAGCCTGAGGAAGAGGTCGATGTCGCCGCGGCGGACCGCGCTGGTGCAGCCGTACAACACCTCCATGTCCTTGTCGAGGGCCACCAGCACGTCGCGCTGCAGCTCCTCACCGAGGAGGAGGACGCTGCCCCGGGTCACGATCTCGCCCGCCGCCAGGCCCGTCGGCGTGATACGTTGGTCCTCGCCCTCCCGGCGCCAGCCCACCTGCAGGCCGACCTGGGGCAGGGCGGGGTCGCGAACCCACAGTCCGTGTCCCACCATGGTCGAGGGCGGCTGATCCTCCTCGATCTCCCAGCCGAGCGGGTAGCGGAACGCAAACCCGTAGGCGTCGTTGCGGTACTCGCCCCAGCCCTCGTAGGCGTTCCCGGGGATGGCCGTGGGGGATGGTGGCGCTGCTGGTGGACGCGTGTCGGTGGGCGCGACCGTCGGCGGGACGGGCGTGGCCGATGAGGCCACCGAGGAGGGAGGGGGTGTCGGCGAGGCGATGCGCGGCGTCACAGTGGCGAGGGGCGCCGTCGGAGGGGGCGTGGTCCTCGCCTCGATGGCGGCAGTCGGCGCACCAACCGGCGCCGCGGGGTGGCAACTCACGATCATGGCGCATAGAGCGACCAGAAACCAGGCGCGCCGGTTACGAGTACCCATAGCACACCCCCTCACGCTAACTCTGGCGGTGGCCGGAGAGCGACGCCTCACGAGGACCATGTTAGCACGCATTGCCGTGCCCCGCGCCATCCTTTTGTCGCATCTCCGGGCCGGTTCCTCAGCTTCGGCGGCGGCATGGCCCAATTGGCGTGCCGCGCGCGGCGACGTACTCTCGCCACATCGTACAGCGAACGGTGAAAGGAGATTCGTTCCATGCCCCCGATGGATGAGGCGATTCACGCCTTTCTCGAGCACTATGGCCGGGCGCTGAGTGAAGGCGATCTTGCGGCCATCGTCGCCTGTTGGGACGTTCCCGCCCTCGTCCTGTCGGACCAGGGCGTACAGGCGGTGTCGGCGGCCGCCGAGGTCGAGGCGTTCTTTGGCGGCGCGGTCGAGTGGTACCGCTCGCAGGGGATGGTCGCCACGCGGCCTGAAGACGTGCGCATCGAGCCGCTGGGTCAGCGCGTCGCCGCGGTGGACGTCACCTGGTCGGCGCAGAACGCCGCCGGCGAGACGGTCTCCCGCGAGCGGTCGCACTATATCGTGCGCCTCGGGGAGGATGGCGTCCCGCGCGTGCGGGTGGCGGTGGGGGTGCTGGAGTAGGTGGCTAGGAGAGCCCGCCGCGGGCTGAACCCCGGCGCTAGCCCTGCGAAGTCGGCCTGCGCCGACTGAGACGCGTGGTGCGCGCCACCCCACGTAGTTGAGCTGACGATGTAGGGGCCGCACAGCGTGCGGCCCGCGGTGGCGTCTGGATCGCGAAACCACGAAGCACCGCGAAAGACGCGAAAGGGCCGCGCGCTGCATGCCAGGTGCGCCGCTCCTGCCCGCCGCGGGCTGAACCCCGGCGCTAGCCCTGCAAAGCCCGCCGTCGCGGGCTCGGATCGTATGGCACACCGCAAGGCCCACGGCTGCCGCTGTAGGGGCCGCACGCTGTGCGGCCCGCTGTAGCGGGCGGGGTCCTCCCCAGTCGGCGCAGGCCGACTTTGCAGTGCCAGCGCCAGACCTCGGTCTGCGGCGTACGCCGCCCGCGCAGACCTCTGGATCGCGAAACCACGAAACACCGCGAAAGGCGCGAAAGCCCCTCGCCGCGTGAGGCATGCCGCCAGCACAGGTGCCTCCCGCGGCGCGAGGCCCTTTCGCGCCCTTCGTTCGTTTCTTGCTTTCGTGATCCAAACACCCCCGCGATCCAGGCGCCCCCTACCTCCTCCGATACACCTGCACCCGCGGCTCGAACTCCACCCCCTCATCCAGCGGCCACATCGGGCGTGGGCACCTGGTATGCCCCAGGCTGCGCACGTCGGCGCTGGTGGCGCCGGGGGCGTCCACGTTCACGTACGCCGCCGCCCACTCTTTGAACATGTGCGGCTCGCAGTGGGGGCATTTCACCACTACGGCGTCGAAGCGCTGCGGGTCGAGGCCGTGGGTGAAGAACAGCCCGCGGTCGTGCAGGCTGATGGCGTGGCTCGTGACGATCAGCGTCACCGCCCCCACCTGCAGCACGGCGGTGGCGCCGGCGCGCGCCTCGCGCCCCGACGTCTCGGAGGTGACGTGGCCGTCGCTGAGCATGCGCACGCGCCCCTCGACCTCCAGCGGCGCGAACCGCGGGTCCACCGTGCCGCCCACGCGGGTGCGCACCACATTCCCCACGCCGGCCGCCACCGCGTCGCGCACCGCCGGCTCGTCCACGATGGGGATGAGCGCCCGGCCGGCATAGCCGCCCTCTAGCAGCGCCCGCAGGATGGCGTTGCTGTCCCCCGGCGCGCCCGAGCTGGGGGCGTCCGCCGCGTCCACCAGGACCGTGGTGCCCTCGGTCGTCCGCTTGGCGATCTCTACCGCCTCGTCCAGCGGCGTCAGCTCTTGGCGCATCGCCTCGTGGTGCTGCCAAAAGAGGTCGGCGATGCGCAGCGCCTCCCGCTCCGCCAGGGCGGGGTCGTCGTCGGTGGTGACAAAGCTGTTCGTGCCCAGCTCGGCTACGTCGGTGAAGGGGTTGCCCCAAAAAAGCCCCGCCGACAGCGCCGTGGGGCCTTGGGCCACCTCTTGCGCGGCGCGCACCGGGATGCCTATGCGGCCCGTGGCGGTGATGAGTTCGTCGCCGCGCACCAGCGCCGGCACGAACACCCGGGCCGTCACGGGGCGCGCCCCGCCCAGGACGCGCAGCAGGATGCGCGCCGCCCGCTCGCCCGTCTCGAACATGTCCACGTGGGGGTAGGTGTAAAAGACGGAAAAGGCGTCGCAGTGGCGCAGCATGCGGTCGGTGAGGATCCCGTGCAGGTCGTACGAGGCGATGAAGGGGATCTCTTCCCCGAGGATGGCGCGCGCCTCCTGCAGCAGGTACCCCTCGGGGTCGTCCTCGCCGTCGGCGGCCATGGCGCCGTGCAGGCTGAAATAGACGGCGTCGGCCGGCGGCGCCGCCCGTAGGGCGTCCAGCAGTTCCCCCGCCAGGCGCTGCCAGTCGGCGGCGGCCAGGGTGCCGGCGGAGCTGATGGCGCGGGCGCTGTAGGTGGGCGTCACGGTCACGTCGGGGTGTTGGCGCAAGACGCTGAGCGCCCCGGCCACCTCGCTGCGCGCCGTCCCGTGGTGGCGCAGGATTTCGTCTCCCCGCAGGACGACGAAATCCTCATAGTGGCTCGGCGCGGGGTTGAAACTCGATACCTCCAGCTTGCTCTCGGCGATCAGAACGCGTGGCATGGAATGCACCTCCTCGAATGGGGTCTCACCACGGAGCCACGGGGGGCACAGAGGTGGGATGGGGTCGCTCAGAACACACTTGACGACGGGCCGCCTCCCGGCGAAGATGGGGCATGGAACAAGGCCGTGGCGCCGGGTGCGCCGCGGACCATGGTATACCGCAGAAGCGGCGTCGTGTCGACCGACGTTTCCGTATGGAGGATGAAGCGTGGCGCGGGAGAAGGACGAGCTGACGCCGCACCAGTTCGAGGTCTACCAGAAGGCGCACGGCTATGAGCACCCCCTCGACGAGGAGCGCGCCAAGATACGCCGCGAGAAGGAGGGCTATGCGCGGCGCCGCCGCCAGGGCGCGGAGCGCCTAAAGCGCCGCCTCGACGCCATCGTGCGCCCCGACGACGTGGAGGACTGGGAGGAGGACCCCGCCGTCGCGGACGAGGAGCGCGCCGCGCGCGAGCTCCGCAACGCCCACACCCACAAGCGTCGGCTCAAGGGCCTGGCGCGTCACATCGAGGACGCGTAGCGTCGCCCCTCCGGCCTTGATGCCATCCGAAAGGAGCTGAACCGTGCGCACGCACATCATCGCGACCAAGGGGTCGTGGCAGTGGCAGGGTATCCCCACCATCGAGCGCGCCGCCAACGGACGCCTATGGAGCGCGTTCTTTACCGGCGGCCCCAAGGAGCCCGACCCCGCCAATCGCGTCTTGCTGTCCACCAGCGCCGACGACGGGGCGACCTGGAGCGCGCCGACGCCGGTGGTCGATCCGCCGGGCGAGACGCGCGCCTACGATCCCGCCCTGTGGCACGATCCCGCCGGCCGGCTGTGGCTGTTCTACAACCTGGCGAACCTCGAGGCGCACGACTATTCCGTCTGGGCGATGACGGCCACCGGCTCGGATGGGCCGACGCCGCGCTGGGGCGCGCCGATGCGCATCCCCCTCGACCTTCCCTTTGCCTTTCGCCTGAACAAGCCCACCGTCCTCTCGACGGGGGAGTGGCTGCTGCCCGTGACCTGGGCCCCCACGGCGCCGGAGGGGTGGTTCGCGCGCGAGGGGCAGCTCCAGGGCGTGGCGATCACGCCCGACGCCGGCGCCACATGGTCCTTCCACGGCGGCGTCGAGGCGCCCCCCTGGGCGTTGGAGAACATGATCGTCGAGCGGCGCGACGGCAGCCTGTGGATGCTCATCCGCACCGGCAGCGGCGTGCTGTGGCAGAGCACCTCCCATGACGGCGGGCGCACCTGGTCGGAGGGCTCGCCCACGGCCATCGTGAACCCCGGCTCGCGCTTTTTCATCCGACGCCTGGCCTCGGGACGGCTGCTGCTCATCAACACGCCCGATCCCGCCAAGCGTAACCGCCTCCTCGCCTACCTGATGGACGACGATGGGGCGCCGCCGTTTCCGGCGGCACCAGATGGCCCGGGCCTGGAACTCGACGGCCGCGACAACGTCTCGTATCCCGACGCCGTGCAGGCCCCCGACGGCGTAATCTATGCCGTGCACGACTGCGAGCGCCATGCCCTGGGCGAGATCGTGCTGAACGTCTTCACCGAGGACGAGATACCCGACTGAACATCCACCCATGGAGGTTCCCATGCCCTATCCGAGCCCTGCTCCCAAGCTTCCCCTGCAGGTGTCGCCCGACCGGCGCCACCTCGTGCAGGCCGACGGCTCCCCCTTCTTCTATCTGGCCGACACCGCCTGGGAGCTGATCCATCGTCTGGACGAGGACGAGTGCCGCCGCTACCTGCGCAACCGCGCCGCCAAGGGGTTCACCGTCGTCATGACGGTGCTCCTCGCCGAGCTGGACGGGCTGAACACCCCCAACGCTCACGGCGAGCGGCCCCTATTCGACAACGATCCCGCCCGCCCCAACCCGGCGTATTTCGAGCAGGTGGACGGCGTCATCGGCCTGGCAGAGGAGTTGGGCCTGGTGGTCGCCCTGCTGCCCACCTGGGGCGACAAGTGGCACAATCACCAGAACACCCCCGGCCCCCGCGTGTTCTATGATGGTGCCAGCGCCGGCGCGTGGGGGCGCTATGTGGGGGAACGCTACCGCCACGGCATGGCGCCGCTGTATACGACGCTCGTCGGGCGTACCGGGCTCGACGAGGTATAGTCGCAGCCGTTTGGCCCCTCGCTCCTCCTATGCTAGATTCCTTCAGCATCGCGTGATGCCCCTGCCAGTTCGACCCCCAAGGAGCCACACCTATGGCGCTGCACGTCGTCCCTCTGACGCACGATCACGTACCCGCCGCCGCCGACCTCATGGCCCGGCGCTACCGCCGCTTGCGCGGGACGATCCCGCAGCTCCCGCCGCGCTACGGCGATGAAGCGGTGCTGATGCCCATGCTCGAGACGATCGTGGGCTGCGCCGCAGGCGTGGTGGCCATGGAGGGGGAGCGCCTCGTGGGGTTCATCGCCGGCGTGGCGATCCCCGAGTTCAAAGGACGACGCGCGGTCCTCAGCCCCGAGTGGGCCAACGCTGCCGTTCCGGCGGGCGAGGGTGGCGAATCACGCGCCATCTATGAGCGCATGTACGCCGCCGTCGCCGACGCCTGGGCCGCCGCGGGATGCTCCTGCCACCTCATCGGGCAGTTCCCCGACGACGTCGGCGCGCTCGACGGTTGGTTCCACCAGGGGTTCGGGCTGCTGTGCATCGACGGCGTGCGCGACCTCAGTATACCCGATGCACCGCCGGCGCCTGTGGAGGTCCGGCGCGCGGGACCCGCAGACGTCGCGGTGGTATCGGCCCTCTCGCGGGGCCTGAGCGACCATGGGCGCGCGTCGCCGATCTTTCTCGATGGCCACCCCGAGGACGAGGACGCCTGGGCGGCGCAACTCGAGGGCGACGAGCGCGTAGTGTTCCTGGCCCTCGCGTCGGGGACGCCGGCGGCCTACATGCGCATCGGGCCGGCCAGCGATGACGCCTGCGGGGTCATCATGGACGAGGGCACGGCGAGCATCACCGGCGCCTATGCCGCGCCCGACGTCCGACGGCTGGGCGTCGCCACGGCCCTGCTCCGCGCCTGCCTGGCATGGGCGGCGGAGCGAGGGTATGCGCGCTGCGCCGTCGACTGGGAGTCCGCCAACATCGAGGGCAACCGCTTCTGGCGGCGCCATTTCGCGCCGGTGTGCTACTCGCTCATGCGCGTGGTGGACGAGGCGCTGGTGGCCGGCGGCTGAGGAAGCGGGGCACAGTGGGGCGCTCTACAGACACGGATCGGGTCGTCGCGCGGGAGCCCACCGGCGATTCACACGACACAAACATGGAGGCTATGCAATGAGTTCGTTGGGGATCCCCACACTATCCAATCTGCTCGGGGGGCTGCTCACGCAGTTGCCGGTGTTGGCTGTGTTGTTGGTTGGTGTACTGCTTGCCGTGACGCGTTGGAGCCGGCACCCGCGCGCCTCGGCGCTGTTGCTCGCCGGGCTGGCGATTCAGCTCGTCATGGGTCTGCTGGGGTTGGGTCTCAGCGCGGTACTGCCGTGGCTGGTCGGCTCGATCCCGGGCGCTCGCGTGGGGGTCATACTGCAGCTCGTGACCATCGTTAGGTCGCTCATCAGCGCCGTAGGCTGGGGCCTCGTGCTCGCGGCGGTATTCGCCGACCGCGGTGAGAGGGAACGCAGATAGACGCGGATTCCGCGGATTACCGCTGATAGAGACATAAACCACAGAGAACACAGAGAGCGCAGAGAACCACAGAGTAGAAAGAATACTGGATGCCTTGAGGGTGATGCCGCGTGTCCTTTGTACTCTCTGTATTCTCTGTGATCTCTGTGTCCTCTGCGTTCTCTGTGGTTCCTTTCCTCTACTGGTTCGCCCAGCGCGCGCGGCCGCGCCTGGCGCGGATGTAGACCATCTCCTCCCCCTCGCTGGGCACCGAGACGTTGCCGCGTGACGGGTACTTGGCGATCGCCTCTTCCACGATGTCCACCCCCAGCCCCGGTGTGTCGGGGACGGTGATGTGCCCCTGCGAGATCTCGGGCAGTGGGGTGACCACCTCGTAGCGCTGCGGGACGTCGTCCTCCAGGTGCTCCATGATGAGGAAGTTGGGCACCGTCGCCAGCAGGTGCAGGCAGGCGAACTCGGCCACCGGCCCCAAGGAGCCGCTGTGGGGCGCAAAGCCGATGAAATGCGCCTCGGCCAGGGCGGCGATCTTTTTCATCTGCATCAGGCCGCCGGCGCGCCCCGTGTCGGGCTGGATCACGTCGACGATCTCCCGCTCGATGAGCTGCCGCGCGCCCCAGAGGTTCGAGTGACGCTCCCCCGCCGCGATGGGCAGGTCCACCGCCTCGGACACCCGGGCGGTCGCCTCGATATCCTCGGGCGCCACGGGGTCCTCGTAGAAGAGGAGGTCATACTCCTCCAGCGCCTTGCCCAGACGGATGGCGTCGGGGGTGGTGAGCCAGGGCGGCCCGTGGGCGTCCACCATGATATCCACGTCCTCGCCCACCGCCTTGCGGATGTTCTTGACGCTGCGCAGCGGATCCACGACGCCGCCCGTCTTGATGGCCGAGAAGCCGCGGGCGACGAGTTCCTCGGCGCGCTCGGCGGTGTGGGCGTGGGCGTAGGCCCAGATGCGGTCGCGAATCTTGCCCCCCAGCAGGTTCCACACCGGCGTGTTGAGCGCCTTGCCCTTGATGTCCCACAGGGCCATCTCGATGCCGGTCATGGCGCCGCTGCCCACGATCCCCGTCATGCCGTGGCCCATGGTCGCCAGGAGCATCTTTTGCCACAGCTTTTCGATGTGGAAGGGGTCCTCCCCGATGAGGAGCGGCGTGAGGTCCTTGATGGCCGTCTCGACGACGCGCGGCCAGCCGCTGGCCTCGCCCACGCCATAGATCCCCTCGTCGGTAAAGACCTTGACGAACAGCCAGTTGCGGCTCGACCAGCTCTTGCTCTCGGGCTGGCCGGCGTGCATGAGGTAGGTTCTGATCTCGGTGATCTTCATGCGCTGCGTCCTCCTGTGCGATGTTGGCGCGGCGCGCGCCGCGCGCCACAGTTCGCGTCGAGTCTCACGCTGCGGCACTCTAGCACGTCGCTCCAGAGGGCGTCAAGGGGCCGGCGCACAAAGTTAGGCCCCAGAACACGGATGGTGCCTCGCAGAGCGCCCGCGACCAGGGCCGGCGGCTGGCAGGCCCAAGTGTGCCGAGGCGCGCTCCACCATCGGCCGGCGGCGCGGACCCTTTCGGGAGCGCCTCGGGGGTCTCCAGGCTCCGTCCGGCTGGTCGCCGCCGGCGAGGCACAGGCGAGCGGTGCAGCGTTCTGTAGCCCCAGAATCCTGGATAACTCCACGCTGGTCGGCGTTTGACTCCGGCCAGAGGCGGGCTATCCTCACCGGAATAGGCATACTGCACGGTGGAGGGAAACGCGATGAAGGGGATCAGCTACACCGCCCTGGGCATCATCTTTGGTGGGGCCGCGGGCGTGCTGATGTACGTGTTCACGGGCCAGATCTGGTGGTTCGGGCTGGTGGGCGTGGGGCTGGTGTTGGGCGCTGGGATCGACAACGCCCGCCGCCAGGGTGGGGGCGACTAGCCTACGGCCCGCCTTCCGGCGGCTGCCGTGGGCGTATGGATGTCGGCGCCGGGCCGCGGGTCGATGAGCCGCCGCGGCCCTAGATGGGGTATTGACGGCAGAGTGAACCCGTGCTACTATATATCTGTGATGGATATATCCGTTGCAGATGTAAGGTAGTGAGGTGCTGAGATGAGCGATCGTGCCTCCGTCGGGTCCGAGCCCGCCCCCTCCCCATCCATGACCCCCTTCCTCGTCGTCTGGGGTGGGCAGGCGTTCTCCCTCCTGGGTAGCCACCTCGTCCAGTTCGCCCTCGTGTGGTGGCTCTCTGCCAGCAGCAACTCGGCCACGGTTCTGGCCTACGCCAGCCTCGTGGGGTTGCTGCCGCAGATCGTCATCGCCCCCTTTGCCGGCACGCTGGTGGACCGCTGGAGCCGCCGGCGCATCCTCATCGGGGCGGACGGCGCCATCGCCCTGGCCACGCTGCTGCTGGCGCTCCTGTTTCATCTGGACGCCATCCGGCTGTGGCACGTCTATGTGCTGCTGTTCGTGCGCGCTACGGGGGCCGCCTTTCACTGGCCGGCGATGCAGGCCTCTACCACCCTCATGGTGCCGAACAAGCACCTGGCGCGGGTGGCGGGCCTAAATCATACCCTCATCGGCCTGGCGAGCATCGTCATCCCCCCGCTCGGGGCGCTGGCCGTGGTGGTGCTGCCCATGCAGGGGATCCTGGCCATCGACGTGGTCACCGCCCTCATCGCCGTCATCCCGTTGCTGTTTATCGCCATCCCCCAGCCGGCGCGTGTCCAGGCGGCAGGTGTGCGCCCCTCGATGCTGGCCGAGATGCGGGCGGGGCTGCACTATATTCTGGCCTGGCGAGGCCTGCTGTTGCTGACGGCCATGGCCGTGATCATCAACCTCCTCGGGCGGGCGGCGGGCTCGCTGGGGCCGATCCTGGTGATGCGCGACATGGGTGGCGGGGCGGTCGAGTTGGGCGTCATTCAGTCGGCCAGCGGCGTTGGCATCCTGCTGGGCGGCGCGATCCTGAGCATCTGGGGCGGCTCGCGGCGCCGCATGGCCGCCGCGCTCGTGGCTTTGGCGCTGGATGGGATGGCCATCGCCGCCGTGGGGCTGA
>ERZ747221.4353-NODE-4353-length-10381-cov-22.828028_pt1 | contig 10381 bp, 9 predicted proteins | sample MGYA00374949_ERZ747221 | MGnify/ENA primary metagenome ERZ747221 (study PRJEB28779, sample SAMN05720172) | bioreactor metagenome | isolation source: Anaerobic biogas reactor | place: USA:Washington, USA | collected 2015-08-08 ... | reverse complement strand
TCCGGTACCAATACCACTACAGTCATTTCAGTGGGTAAATGAAGCTTTTGGTAGTAGACCTGATCATTATATAGCATGGCAGTGGTCAAACCGCCTTTAAGTGCCGGAACAATATTATCAGGGTGCCCTTCCATTTCAACCGCTAAGGCCAGGATTTCTTCCTCAGCCAAGGGTTCTCCCAATAGTTGATTGGCTGATACCAAACCGGCTACGATGGCGGCTGCGCTGCTCCCCAGTCCCCTGCCCACAGGAATGTCATTGTGAATACTCAGCTTTAGCGGGGAATTATTACCGGTTACTTCCCGCACCCGGTTTACAGCCTGCCAAACCAAATTGTGTTCGGCACGTCCGGCTATCTGCTGAGCTCCTGCACCGGTAAACTCAATTATGTTGTCCCTAGACCAATCTAGTTCAACCTGTACATATAGTGCCAATGCCAGGCCCAGAGTATCAAAACCAGGCCCCAGATTAGCACTGGTCGCCGGAACTCTTACCTTTATCATGGTGGACCCCCTGGTCAAGCCATCACCCGCTGGGTGCCTTCCAAACGAATAACGCTGTTTATCTCACCCACAATGCTCATCCCGCTTAAAACAGACAAGGCATCACGCAACCCCTTTTCGCGTACTCGGTGAGTTATCATGATCAGTTCTGCCCGGTTATCATCGCTGGACTTCTGCAGAACTGTAGCAATACTTACATCATTATTGCCGAATACACCGGCAATTCCCGCCAGTACTCCGGGGCGGTCGGTGACAGTCATACGGATATAGTATTCTACTTCCAGCTCATTAATGCTCAATATCGGCTTCTGCTCATAGCAGGTGCAGCCGATGCGGGCTTTGGTATGATGATTCAGATTGCGGACAATTTCAATGATGTCGCCCACTACTGCGCTGGCAGTCGGCATCTGTCCGGCGCCTCTTCCGAAGTGCATGATCTCGCCTACCGCATCTCCCTGAACGAAAACTGCGTTAAAAACATCATTAACTGCTGCCAGAGGGTGATTGACCGGCAGAAACGCAGGGTGTACCCGGATTTGAATGCGGCCAAATTCATCTTCTTTGGCAATGGCCAGAAGCTTGATTACGTAACCCAGTTCACGGGCATAGCGAATGTCTTCAGCGGTTATGCCGGTGATCCCTTCTACATACACATCATTTAAGGTTACCCGGCTGTTAAAGGCTATCGAGGAAAGAATGGCTATCTTACGGGCAGCATCCAGGCCGGAGACATCAGCAGTAGGATCAGCTTCCGCATATCCCAATGCCTGTGCTTCCTCCAGAACCTGGTTATAATCCAGGCCTTCACGGCTCATTTTGGTCAATATGTAATTGGTGGTGCCATTTAATATACCAATTACCTCCTGGATCTGATTGCCGGCCAATGACTGTTTCAAGGGATATACAATGGGGATTCCCCCACCCACACTGGCTTCAAAATAGAAGTCAACCTGGTGCTCCTCAGCAGTCTCAAAGAGCTCCTTGCCTTTTACAGCAATCATATCTTTGTTAGCAGTCACTACGTGCTTGCCGTTACGCATAGCCTGCAGAATAAAATCGGAGGCCGGTTCGATTCCCCCCATTAATTCTACAACTATATCGATTTCCGGATCGTCAACAATATCCTGAAAGTTGCTGGTAATCCTTTGGGGATCAACCCCTAAAGCCAGGCATTTATCCACATCACGTTCCATGACCCGACGAATGACTATTTCATCACCACTGCGCTGCGCAATGGTGGACGCATTCTTTTCAAGCAGTTTCACCACTCCAGATCCTACGGTTCCACATCCCAGTAAACCAATCTGTATCATCTAATGCCCCTCCTGAATAAATATCAACTCTTACCAACCACTTCAACATTCAGCACTCCATCCAGAGCCTGTAGCTGATCAAGCATCTCTTCTACCGATACGGACATCTCATCAATATTGAGAGATAAGGTAACATAGGCTACCCCATGCAGAGGTAGGTTTTGATTGATGGTCAATACATTAGCCTGCATGGCAGCAACACAGTTTAGTACCCCCGATAGAATACCGGAAATATGGCGCAGAAGCAAGGAAACATTCAGTATACTCATGTTTTCCGCATTGAAGAAGGAAAACACGCCATCCTTGTACTTATAGAAGGTACTGCGGGCCATACCCAGGCGCTCCACCGCTTCTATTATCCCTTTGACTTCACCACTGGCCAGCATTTCCTTAGCCAGAGCGGTTTTTAATATGGATTCTGGAAGGATATCCTCCCGCACCAGATAGAATTTTTTCTCAGCCTTAACCATAATTCCCTCCGTCTGCCACAGGCGGATGAATTTCTCCACAATACGGACATTGTAGCATGGAGAAGCAAAGGCTGGCAATGGTAAAGGTGAGAAGTTGGCAGTCTGCAACAAACTTAACCGGGCATAATGCAAAAATGTTTCAAATATCCAATCTTGTTCGTCAATAGTCTTTTAATAAAAAAGAAACACATGAGCATTTCACGTATGATTTTGAGCCTTTCGCGCAAAATGCCTTGCCATAAGTTGCTTTGATTGTTAAAAGAAGGTACAGCATTCTAGAAAGGGGGATCATTTTATGAAGACTTCACTATTCAAGGTTATATCTATAGCTCTTTTGCTGGTGGCCAGTGCGGGTGTACAGCCAGCCTGCTGGCTGCACTGGTATCAGCCAAGTTTGCCCGAGTAAGACTCGCTAGTCTGACCTGTTGGACATAAGGGGGTGAAATATTTATAAAAGTTTCTCTATCTTAAAGAAGACGAGACATTTTTGTTCTGTGAAGGGAGGATATTCTCATGAAAAAGTTCAAATTTATTGTTCTTTTCATGTTATTCTTTTTAGTGATTGCTAATAACAGTTATGCATTACAAAATGTTGATTTTATAACAAATGACGATATTAGTTTTTATAAAACAGACCAAGATTGCAATGAGTTTGAAATTTCCGACTTATCAATTACGAAAACAAGCATGGATCAAGCTATTGCATTGAGCGATAGTTCCGCCAATATAGTTACGGTACTTGATGCGGTATATAATAAGAATGCAATAGAACATACTGCAACAGATAGGACAAACAATTTAGCAGACTCTACCTTTATAGACTTAAGCATGGATTCCTTGACGGCTGCAAAACAGCCGTTTGAAGTTGGCCCAGCTGCAAATCTCCAATTTAAGATTTCAAATACCGGTAATACTACAGCATTCGATACAGAGGTTTACATTAGTGTCGATGGTACTTCAGTAGGTGTTTTAAATGTAGGCAGCATTCTGGCAGGTTATCAATATACATTTAATTTTTCTTTAACTGGTGTTCCAGAAGGTTCACATACAATTTCACTATTGGCTATTCCCGGTTTTCCCATAGCAGAACCCAATAACACCAACAATAGCATAACGAGAAGTTATGTTTGGCAAGGTATACCAGATCTTGTTATTTCGACATTTAAGACCCTGTCAGAACCAAATGCACGGGTAGTTGGTCAGCCGGTAGCATTTGAAATTACTGTTTCCAATAACGGTACCGGGAGCGCTTTAGGTACCATTAACAATCATTTATCAGCAAACGGACAAGAAATCGGGGTCATTTCATTTGAAAACTTGAGCGCTGGGTATACGGCAACTATCACATTTAATCTTACCTTTAATCAACCCGGCACATACAATTTACAAATGCACGTAAATAAAAACGGCACCATCCTTGAATCTAACAGTAATAATAATACAAAAACAAACTCCGTCACCATTATAGACGCAAGAATATCTTTACCTGTACCTGAATATACACAGCAACCTCATGATTGGCTTTGTTGGGCTACCTGCTCGGCCATGGTTATATCATACTTTGAGAATGATAATATTAACAGAAACATCGAGATTGCGATAAGAGAACATGGGGAGGATTTCAACCACGGAATAGGAGACTTCCTTCGCATGGAATTCTATGTCGAAGATTATACTGGTATTCCGGGTTCAGGTCAAAGCAACCCTTTAACCTTTGCTGCGGTTAAACACCAGATAAATAATAATGGACCTATTATCACAGCAGTTTTCAACGAAGGGGCTGGACATGCCATGGTCATTAAAGGCTATAATATCCATCCAGAAGATGGAGAATTGGTTATTTATAACGATCCTTGGGATTGGGATCACGGAGGGCATGCCGCTACCTACTCCTTTTATTTAAGTAATCCGGTTTGGGATTGGGAGGACAGTATATTTTGGCGTTAAAAATTAGAAAAGAGGTGGTTTTTAATGAGAACATGGAAGTGCATAGGTGCGGTCATTCTGATGACGTTGTTCTTTGCTCCAATGGCTTTTGCCGATATATCTATTGAGACTGCCATAAGCCAGCAGTCCCTGAATAAGGCAGATGAAAAAGCCCAGATCGAAGATATTATAAAGAATTCCAAACTTAATCCCAAAGAGATCCTGGTAGAAAATAAAAACGATTTAAACAGAAGCTCATTGTCGGAGATAGAAAGTCCGGCCGAATTGGAATATGGCACCCCTTATAAAGTGGTAATTCCTAACGAAGATGTAATACCAGCTTTACTGGACGGGACAAGTCTTGATAAAAGTTTAAAGGAATCTCCTTATTATTGGGAAGTACCGGTTCTTGCCAAAAGGGGTTCAGATAGCGAACCGGTAGCCTCCTTTACTATAGCGCATCATGAGAATAAGTGGCAGATTGTTGAAATAGGCGGCTACCTTTCACCGGAGCATAGTTTGTTTAGTAGCGACCCGGCAGAATTAGCTGCCTTCTTAAAAAACAAATCACTGATAAATGCCGATTCATTCGTACACTTTAAACTATTCTTTCAACACATGGATTTTCTCTACCTTGACACCAAAGATCAAGAATATTTTATCCCGCTAATTCACGGACGAGATGAGTTATACGGTCTTCGTAGCAAAACCATTTATACACGCGATGAAGTAGTGGCCGCCATTGGTCCCGTTCTTAAAGGGGGCTCAGGCCCCAATCCTCTCATTTCGGGCCAACCTGCAATTGCGTCCGTTCCAACCATGAATAACGAATCCAATCAGGAAAATATCGGCCGAATAGCCCTAGTGCTTTTCTTGGGTGCATTGTTCTCCGTTGGAGCTGTTTACGGTTATCGAAAGTTGATTCTAAGATGATTATCGCTTGATTAACACCTTCCTTCAGGATTATACCGTAACTTCTATGATTGTTTTAGATACTGAAGGGCACAGTGATGATCCCTCTCCAAGCCTGTTTAGCAATGCTGTTAGTGATTATTGGAGTGGTGGCTTAGGAGGTTGGGGTAAAATTATTCTAAAATAACTTTCGAGTGGCTATAGTTATAAAAAGTAAAATATCAGAAGCGAAATACAAGGAGGCTTTGCGGTATGCTTACCCCAGAACAGATACTTAGTATTACAACCAGATTCATGGGGATGATGCTAATTGCTTTGAGTGTAAATGAGATTCTCAAAAGAGACCCTTGGTTGGAAGGCTATACTGGGATTAATATATATTTTATCATTGGTATTATAATTTTGGTCATTATCGGAATGTATTTGCTAATACGGGGTAACATCGTTGCAAAAGCCGCTTGTAGTAACGTACAGCCTGATTTGGAGCAGTTTTCTCCAGGGTCAGTAATTGTTTTAATAGTAAAAATAATCGGGATGTCATTTGTTGTTTTAACTGGGATATGGTTGTTAGACGCTTTAAGTTTCACTCTCTATATGCTTGAAGTCGAAGATTTGTCCAGCTTCTTGCATACACAAGTTGGCTCGATGGTAGCTAAATCCCTTACCGTGGATTTACTTATTTTGCTCATTGGCTGCTATCTATATTTTAATGGCTCGCTAGTTTTTAAAATACTGCACATTAGATGAACATACTGAATCAAAGATCTTGATGGCAGTTGAATCAATCAAGTCAATGCCAAAGTGTAAGGGCACCAGGGTTACAGCAAACCCAACAAAACTACGAGACCGTTCAATTCTGTGCGAGCCTCCAAGCTATGTAGACAAAGATCATCGCTTGGAGGTTTCGTTTTGAAAATATTCCATTTCAAACTTATCAATTGCAGGATTCATTAGTTCTCTTGGATATAATGCTCTCAAATAATTTATTATCCACCCGCTTTAGCCAATCCTTCAACTCAGTAGTATCCATCCTGTAATAATCAGATAAGTCGGCTATTGTGAGGGGTTTCCCATTTTCCAGACCAAATCTTTGTATAATGAGTTTTCTTTCCGAGTCCTCTAAGGTGCTAAATAATTGAGCACGGTCATTATTCGACAGGGATTTTATCAAGGACAAAGTCACTTTAAAATCCCCGTCCTTTTCCTTATCTAGTGAAAACAGTACAGAAAGCAAAACAGCAGTCAATGTTGCGACAAATATTATCTTTAAGTTTGAACCTTCAGTTACAGCATAAGAAAACACCGTTACAAAAATAATAAAAGGAGATAAAAAGAATAATACGGTTGTGTCGATATACCACTTGCCTAAATAGTCAGCTTGTTTTGTAAATTTGTACCATAAATGGGCGATCGGCAAGACTATAAGGTAAAAGATAGAAAACCTAAATCTAAAGCCCGAACCCGATAATTTCGTAAAGATTACAAATATGAAGAGAATTGATATTATTATGAAGTTGAGAAACTTATTAGCCATAAAGCATACACCCTATTTTGCATAGCTACTGTGAACTGGATAGTCTGTTTGCAATGAACCCTCCTTCCTAAAAGGATATACCTTCCTTTAACAGCCAAAGGAACTTATGGCAAGACTTTTTGCGCGAAAGGCTCAAAATCGTACGTGAAATGTTTATGGTAAACCAATTTTTTTACAGATAATTGTTGACAAATGGATAGATTTTGCCATGACTTCATATTCATAAGCTATGTCCGGCTTACATGCTACAGTTAGGTTATTACGAATAACAGCATAACCCGACCAATTAAAAGAGACAACTCATGAGCTTTCGCGCGTGACTCCGGGGTAGTTTTTCTTTTGGCCCATTAACAAAACCTCCATGCAGACACTCTTATTCTACATCTGTATGGAGGTTTACATAAAATCTGAACGGTCCTTTTTATAGAAGGGATTAATCAAACAGATGTGTATACTGGTAATCCAGATATCCTAGTAATCTTGAAATAAGGCTGCTGTTCTGGTTGAAATCTAGCGGCCCATAAGCACCGAAATTTTCACCGCCTATCAGGTCGTTGCTGCGGGTTCTTAGCTTTTCTTGTATGTATTTTTGGCGGAACTCCAATTGTTCTTTGATCTTTTGTGCAGGATAAGTTTTTTGTTTCTCCATCTTTAACTCCGCATTGGATATGTATGGAGAGCAGGCAATTTCATCACCCTTATTAGTGTCAGCAAATAAGTAACTTTGTCCGCCAAACCTCAGCATATTTACCCGACTGGCGTCAATATTGTTTTCTCTGGCTATTTCATAGGCCAGTTTGCTCATATTGCCGCCAACACTGACAAATTCCCATTTCCCTTTCTCGAGCGAGACAATGAAGTCAGATACGACTTCTCCGTCAACGAAAATAGGGAGAACGTAAAAGGGCATTTCTTTCGCATTCTCTTTTAAACTTTTACTTGCATCAAACTGATCCAGAGGAATTGTATAATTCTTTATTGGATCACCCAGATAAGCTCCAGCTACCTCTTTTTCACTAATATAACCACTAGAGACCAGGGTAAATTCTGCGATTCCCGTTGAAAAGCACTCTTCAGCAAATACCTTGGCTTGTTGAACCGGCGATACGGCGTATACAATTCCTGACGTAATTAAAGTGCAGATTAATGCAACAGATAAAGCCCATACAATATGTTTGCGTTTCATTTTCTCCCTCCTCCTTCTAATTACTTCGATTATTATAGATAGTGCCATTCCATTCTGAATAGGCCCCATCATATTTCACACCGTCACAAAATCGGCTATAAGTTATACCATGTCCCAAACCATCGATTGGAAAAAGAGATCAGCAAAATTAATCTCGCTCCTGACACGACCAGTAACTACTATGGTATGTGCAAGCGAATATACGATAACCTATCCAGTCAGTTATGACCCGAAATGATTGCGGGTCAGTATAAATCTCTAAGCGGATGTAGACTAGAACATCGCTTGGAGGTTTTGTTTTTGCAGCCCCTTAACATAGTCAAAATATATACTAATTCATTTTGTCAACAATTTAATTTTCAACAAATCGCTTCACCATGAGCATTTCACGTATGATTTTAAGCCTTTCGCGCAAAATGCCTTGCCATAAGTTTCTTTAGTCGATAAAAGAAAGTATAGCATTTTAGAAAGGAGGGTTCGTTTTATGAAGACTTCTTTATTTAAGGTTATCTCTATCGCTCTTTTACTAGTGGCCAGCGCCGGTGTGCAACCAGCCTGCTGGCTGCACTGGTATCAGCCCAAGTTGCCCGAGTAAACGGCTCGCTTCTGAGCGGTTTCTTTTCTTCAGCAAGTCAGTAACACCTAATATATTTTCGATGCGTAGAAACGTTAGTAAGGAAAGTATTATAGAAACCGCCGAGGCCAACCTCTTCCATCGCTCTCAATGATCTTGACAATGAAATTCGAACAGAAATCAGGAATTCAATAATGAACTATCTGGAAAATCAAATTGGCGATGAATATGGTTTTACATCATTTAATAATCGGAGCAAATGGTATTGTAGCAAATTACCTTGGGTGGGCTGGGAGGAATTCTATAGTACCAGCCTAAACCGGAATGGTGGGTTATGTACTGTTAACGCCAAGCTAACCCGTCCAAAAGCTGACGGAGTTGCCTGACCGAGAATAGCTGGATATAATGACCATATTATACAGAAAGGAAAAGACGCCTCTGTATAAATGTGCTAATGCGACCAACAGAAGCACCAGAAGCGTCAACCTAAAAAGATATGGTTATTGTATCAGATTATGAACTAATACAAAACCCCGATCAAAGTGTTTTTTGTTAGGAGCAAGGAACAGAATCTCTGTCCATGTTGTAGCGGGGACTTGAAGGTAATAGGCATCGCCCAAGGAAATGCGTTAATAGCGTAGGAGAACGGATAGCGTTAATCATTCGTAGGTTGCGATGTGTTAAGTGCCAGCGCATCCACCACGAACTACCAGACATGCTTGTTCCTTACAAGCGTCACATTGCACATAGCATTGAATCAGTAATAGCAGATGATCATGAGCTTAGCGTAACTGCCGATGAATCAACCCTGAAACGATGGAGAAACTGGTTCAATGAGAAAGCCGATTACTTTCAAGGTTGCCTAAAGTCGGCAGCCATTCACTATGGTCAAGAATCTGTGGAAGATGAATCCGCTCTTCCTGAGTCCAAGCTCCAAAGGATATGGCATTACGTAGGAAACGCCCCAGGATGGCTGGCTAGAATTGTCCGCGCAATAACCAACTTAAATTTATGGATACATACCCGTTTTGCCTTTTGTCCATAACAACATAGCTTTACACTCATGCTGAAACCTTAAAAAGGAGGTAATCAGCATGAGAGATCAAAAGAAAGCAGACGAAATTGCCGAGCAACGAGTGCAAATCATATCTCCACTGCTAGCAGAAGATTTGGATCCAGCTCAGGCCAGGCAGATTAAGGCCAGGATATGTCAACAAACCGGCCTATCCGAACGCACCTTGCGCAGATATCTGTCCCAGTACAGGAAAGAAGGCTTTGGCGGACTCAAGCCCCAAGGTAAAGGATGGCGAAGGGAAGAAGCAATACCGATTAACATCCTAGAACAAGCCATATTGCTGCGCCGCCAAGTACCCAGTCGCAGCATCTCCCAGATTATTCAGATTCTAGAGTGGGAAGGATTGGTAGAGCCAGGGCAAATCAAACGCAGTACCCTGCAGGAGAAACTGGCTAAGCGCGGTTACAGCACCCGGCACATGAAGCTGTATGCCGATACTGGAACCGCCGCCCGACGTTACCAGAAGAAATATCGTAACCAGCTCTGGCATTCGGACATAAAATATGGTCCTTACTTACCCATAGGCAAGGACGGGAAAAAGAAGCAAGTTTACCTGGTAACCTTTGTAGATGATGCCACCCGATATATTTTACACGGTCAGTTTTATCCCACTTTAGATCAGGTAATCGTAGAAGATGCTTTTCGCCAGGCCATCTTAAAATATGGAGTACCAGAGAAAGTTTACTTTGATAATGGCAGCCAGTATCGAACCAAATGGATGAGACGAGCCTGTGCTAAAATGGGGATTCGTTTACTCTTTGCCAGGCCCTACTCTCCTGAAGCCACCGGAAAATCAGAACGGTTTAACCGGGTAGTGGATTCTTTCCTGGCCGAAGCGATTTTGGAGGAACCTCCCACCCTGGAAAGATTAAACCAGCTATTTGCAGT
>ERZ747221.4352-NODE-4352-length-10383-cov-2.388609_pt1 | contig 10383 bp, 7 predicted proteins | sample MGYA00374949_ERZ747221 | MGnify/ENA primary metagenome ERZ747221 (study PRJEB28779, sample SAMN05720172) | bioreactor metagenome | isolation source: Anaerobic biogas reactor | place: USA:Washington, USA | collected 2015-08-08 ... | reverse complement strand
GCCGTCGGCGTCATCAACATCGACGACCCTCACGGACGTGAGTTGGCCTCTCGGTGCCCGAGGGGGCACGTCATAGCCTTCTCCAGTCTGCCGGAGACACCGGATTGGGGTCCCGCAGACCTGGAGATGAGCGACTACCAGATGGATGCCGCCGGGACCAGGGGCACCCTGGTGGTGAGGGGCACCGCACTGGAGCGCGCCCGCGCGTGCGCCGTCCCGGCATCGGACGCCGCGGACCCGGTCGCCGCAGCCGCCGTGGATGCCGCCGATACGACACCCGCCGTCGAAGCCCGGAACGCCGGCGCCGAGCGGCGGCTCGAGGTCGTGACCTCGCTGGTGGGGGCCTTCAACGTGGCCAACACGCTCACCGCTCTCGGCATCGGTCTGGGACTGGGCCTGGACCTCGACGGGATGCTTGCCGGTCTGCGCGACTTCCGGGGCGTGCCCGGGCGCATGGAATCGGTGAACGCCGGACAGGACTTCTCGGTGCTGGTGGACTACGCACACACTCCCGACTCCGTGCGGAACGTCCTGCGGACCGCCCGCGGCATCACCCGCGGGAAGCTGATCGCGGTGGTCGGCTGTGGGGGGGACCGCGACAGGACCAAGCGGCCGCTCATGGGCCGGGAGGCGGAGAGCGCAGCCGACCTGGTAGTGGTCACCTCGGACAATCCCCGCAGCGAAGACCCTCTGGCGATCATCGCCGAGATAGTGGGCGGCCTGGAGCGTCCCGCGGCCGCCGTCGTGCAACCCGACCGGCGGCTGGCCATCGCCGAGGCCTTCGATCGGGCCGGGGGCGGCGACGTGGTCATGATCTTGGGCAAAGGCCACGAATCCGGCCAGGAATTCGCCACCCAGACGATCCCCTTCGACGACCGGCAGGTGGCCAGGGAACTGCTGCTGGCTCGCCGGCGGAGTCCTGTGCCCTCGCCTATGGGCCCGGCGGCGTAGTCGGGATCGGCGGCCATGATCCCCCTCACCGCGGAAGAGGCCGGAAAGGCGCTGGGGCTGCCGGTGTTGGCGGCTCCGGTCTCCGGAGTCAGCATCGACACGCGGACGCTGCAGCCGGGCGACCTGTTCGTCGCCCTGAAAGGTGAGCACTTCGACGGCCACGACTTCGTGGAGAAGGCTCTTTCCGCCGGCGCGTCGGGAGCTGTGGTAGCGAGGGAGACGTGGAGCGGTCGAAGCGCGGGCTTCGGCGCCCGCCCGGGCGGCGACGTCGCCTCCCGGGCGGCGCCCGTCTATCCCGTCTATGAGGTGGACGACACCCTGGCTGCTCTCTGGGCGCTCGCCAGGGACGTGCGTCGCAAGTCCAACGCCATTGTGTTCGCGGTGACGGGCAGCGTCGGGAAGACCAGCACAAAAGACCTCTTGGGTGCGATGGTGGGGCGGGTCCGTCGCCTGGTGATGACGGCGGCGAACCAGAACAACGAGGTGGGCGTACCACTCACCCTTCTCGCCGTCGTCCCTGATACGGAGGCGGTGGTGGTGGAGATGGGGATGCGGGGCCGCGGGCAGATAGCCGCGCTTGCTGAGGTCGCCGAGCCCGACGTGGGAGTGATCACCAACATCCATCCAGTTCACCTTGAGCTTCTGGGAACGCTGGAGAATATCGCTCAAGCCAAGGCTGAGCTTGCAGCCGGCGTACGGCAGGGCGGCGCCGTGGTCATTCCGGCGGAATGCGGCATTTTGCAGCCATATGTGGAGGCAACGCGCTGCCCGGTGGTGCGCTTTGGCCTGCAGGGATCCGCGTGTGCGGCCGATGTGAGAGGTTCGCTTCGCTCGACGGCTGGGGGAGCGGGGCACATCCTGAGTCTCTGGTGGCCCCGGGGTCAGGCCGAGATCGAGACTTCCTATATGCCTCGACATAACGTTGAGAATGCCACCGCAGCCGCCGCGGCCTGTTATGTGGCGGGTCTGCCCGTCGCCGAGTGCGCGGCTGGAATCGCCGCGGCAAGACTGAGCAAGGGCAGAGGTGACGTCCTGCGTGTGCCGGGGCTAACCATCATCGATGACAACTACAACGCCAATCCTGCTGCGGTGCGGGCAGCGGTGGACGATCTGGTGGGTCTGGCCGGGCGGACCGGAGGCAGGGCGGTCGCAGTGCTGGGCGACATGCTCGAGTTGGGGCCGGAGGCGGAACGGTATCACCGGGAGATCGGCGAGTACGCGGGCAAGGCCGGGGTGCGGGCTCTGTGGGGTGTGGGCGAACTGGCTGCGGCGACCGTCGAGGGCTTCCAGAGATGGTGGGGCGGGAAGACAAAGGACGCCGACTGGACGGCAGGACATGTGACCTCAGCCGAAGAAACATCTTTGGTGTCGGCTGCCCTCAGGCAGGGCGACGTGGTGCTCTTCAAGGCCTCGCGGAGCATGCGCCTCGAGACCATGGTGCGGCGGATCGTCGCCGAGCGTCAGTCGGCGGACGAGGACCGGCTCGTCGCCGGGCACGGACCTGGTGAGGAGACGGAGACAGGGACGAAGGAGACGCAGTAGTGCTGAAGGTGCTGTCAGCCACGCTCGTGGCGCTGGTCATCGGGATGGTGGCCGGCCCTCGCTTCATACGCTGGCTGAGCCGGCGGGGCATCGGGCAGAACATCCGCGAATTGGGCCCCGAGGGCCACAGCGCGAAGGCAGGCACACCCACCATGGGTGGCCTGCTGCTCCTGGCTGCTACGCTCATCCCCTACCTGATCTTCGCCACCAAGACGGTGCCGACGCTGGTGGTCATGATCCTGGCTCTCGGCGGCGGAGTCATCGGGTTCGCCGACGACTTCATCAGTCAGTGGCGGCAACGCTCTCTGGGCCTGAGCGCGAGGTTCAAGCTGCTGCTCATGGTGCCGGTGTTCGGCGTGGCCCTGTGGCTGGCCACCGAGTATGGGGGAGTCGATACGCGGCTGAGCGTGCCGTTCGTGCGCGACGGCTTGGAGATAAGCTGGTTCTACTACATCTTCGCCTTCCTCTTCATCGTGGGCTTCACCAACGCGGTCAATCTCACCGACGGCCTGGACGGTTTGGCCGCCGGTACGGCGGGGATCGCCCTGTTCGCCTACGCGGGAATCGCTTTCCTCCAAGGGAAGTACGATCTTGCCACCCTGGGCGCGTGCTTCACGGGGGCCTGCGTCGGCTTCCTCTGGTACAACACTCACCCGGCTACCGTTTTCATGGGCGATACCGGCTCACTCGCTTTGGGAGGGGCGGTGGCAGGCATGGCCATTGCCACCAACATGGAGATCCTGCTTCTCCTGGTCGGGGGTCTGTTCGTGCTGGAGGCTTTGAGCGTCACGATCCAGGTGTTCAGCTTCCGGGTGTTCCACCGGCGGGTCTTCTTGATGGCTCCCATCCACCATCATTTCGAGCTCAAGGGCTGGTCGGAGACCAAGATCATCGTGAGGTTCTGGATCGTCTCAGCCATACTGGCCGCAGCCGGGTTCGCCCTTTACTACCTCAGCAACACCCGTATCCCGGGAGGTTGATGGTGATCGGTGAGAGCGATGGGCCTCCCGCCGCCGCCCATGGAGGCACGGGGCTTCCGGACACGGTAAGACGGGTGCTGGTCCTGGGGGCGAGCCGCTCCGGCGCCAGCGCCGCGCTGGCTCTCACCAACCTGGGCCTCGAGGTGATTCTGAGCGACCGGCGCGAGCCGGCGTCGCTGCCCGGGTTGGCCGCCGCGGCCGCCGCCGGCGCCCGCTTCCAGCTCGAGGGCGCGCTCGAAGAGTCGTGGCCGCGGCCGGACTTGGTGATCAAGAGCCCGGGGGTGCCCGGAGAGGCTGGGCCGGTGGTGCTGGCCAGGCGGCGAGGCGTGCCGGTGTGGAGCGAGCTCGAACTGGCCTACGCCCTGTTCCCCAATCCCTTCGACGCGATCACGGGCACCAACGGCAAGACCACCACCACGGCGCTCCTGGGCCACCTGTTCGCCGCCGCCGGGAGGCCTGCGCGCGTGCTCGGCAACATCGGGGTCGCCGTGACCTCGGTGGCGGGCGAGATCGCGCCCGATGAGGAGTTGGTGGTGGAGGTGTCGAGCTTCCAGTTGGAGGACGTGCATGCCTTCCGGCCCGCGGTGGGTGTCTTCCTCAACCTCACGCCCGACCATCTCGACCGTCACGGCTCCATGGAGTGCTACCTGGCCTGCAAGGCCAACCTGTTCGCCGGGCAGCGTGCGGGGGACGTGGCCGTGCTGAACCTGTCCGACCCCTTCGCGGCCGGGCTTGGCCTCGAGCTGGCCGGCCGCTCCGACGGCCCTCGTGTGGCCTTCTTCTCGGCCAAGGCGCGCACGGGCGGGCGGCAGCTCGTCTCCTGGGTCGGAGACGGGTGGGTCTACCTCGAAGAGGAGCGGGTGATCAGAGTCAGCGATATCCGCCTGCCCGGTGTGCACAACCTGGAGAACTGCCTGGCGGCGGGCACCGCGGCGCTGGCGCGCGGGCTCGATCCAAGGGCCGTCGCCGAAGGTCTGGGCTCCTTCACCGGGGTCGCTCACCGGCTGGAGAGGGCAGGAATGGTCGCAGGGGTGACGTATGTCAACGACAGTAAGGCTACCAACGTGGAGGCCACCCTCACCGCCTTGAACGCGTACCCGGAAAGGACGCATCTGATCTTGGGAGGACGCGACAAGGCTTCCGACTATCGGCCCGTGGCCCGCGCCTGTGCGCGAGGCTGCAAGGCGGTGTACCTAATCGGCGAGGCCACTCCGCTCATCGAGGCGGCCTTCAGCGAAGTCCGAGACGAGGAGATGGCGCAAGGCGTGCCCGAGACCCTGGTATGCGGCGATCTGGAGACCGCCGTCCGGACCGCGGCTCGGAGGTCGACGGCCGGAGATGTGGTGCTCCTCGCGCCGGCCTGCGCCAGCTTCGACCAGTATGGCAACTTCGAAGAGCGCGGCGAGCACTTCTGCGAGCTCGTCCGCCACCTGGCCGGCGAAACGCCATGAGTCCCGCGACGGCCCGCAAGCAACGTTCAGGCGCCGCGCGCGCCAAGGTGCCGACTCCCGATCCTCGGCCCCGGGCGTCGGTCGCGCTCAGGGATTCCTCACCGGCGGCCTACCATCTGGTGTGGGTGACCATGCTCATCCTGCTCGTGGCCGGGATGTGCATGATGCTGTCGGTGTCGGTGGCGGAGGGCATCGACGGGGGAGACAAGTACGGCTACGTCCGGACGCAGGGCATAGCGGCGGCGGTGGGGCTGGTGCTGCTCGTGATTCTCTGGCGCTTCGACTACCGCAAGCTGCGCGTGATCTCTGTCGCGTTCCTCGTAGCGGTGGGGCTTCTCCTGATCCTGGTGCACATCCCTCAGTTCGGCCAAACGGCTGGAGGAGCCAAGAGCTATCTCAAGATGGGCCCCTTCACGCTGCAGCCGTCGGAGTTCGCCAAGCTGGCCCTGGTGCTGCTTGGAGCGCATCTCCTTTCGAGCCGCCGGGCACGGGCAGGTGATCTCAAAGCGTTCATGTGGCCCTTCGGGGTGGTCGGCCTCGGCATGTGCGGCATGGTCACGTTCGAGGGCGACCTCGGGACGGCCATCATCATGGCCGGGTTGCTGATGGGCATGCTCTGGCTCGGCGGGATGAGGGCGGGGCACTGGCTGGCCCTGACCGGTACGGGAGTGGCGGCCGCCATGGCCCTCGTGCTCACGAACGGCGAGCGCATGAGCCGAGTCTTCTCGTTTCTCGACCCATCGTCCGACCCTCAGGGGTCGGCGTACCAACTGGGGCAGTCTCTGGTCGCGCTCGGCAGGGGCGGCTGGATAGGAGTGGGGCCGGGAGAGAGCGTTCAGAAGTTCCAGTACCTGCCCAAGGCGCATACCGACATGATCTTCAGCATCCTGGGCGAGGAATTCGGTCTTCTGGGAGCCGGGTCGGTGCTGGTGCTCTTCGGCGTGTTCGCGTTCGCCTGCTGGCAGCTCGCTCGGCGCTGCTCGGATCCTATGGGCAAGTATCTGATAGCCGGTTGTGGCATGCTGGTCACGCTGCAGGCCGTCGTCAACATCGGCGGGGTCATCGGCGCGCTGCCTCTGACTGGGGTACCCTTGCCCTTCATCAGCTATGGCCGAAGCAGCCTGGTGGCGATGCTGATGGCCGTGGGAGTGATCCTGGCGGTCGCCAGACGCGCGCCTGCCCGGCAGGCGCCGTCACCAGCAGTGAGGTATGAGAATGTCACGCGTATTGATCGCCGGCGGCGGGACGGCGGGGCATGTGGTGCCCGCCCTAGCCCTCGCTGACGTCCTGTCCGGCCGGAGTCTCGAGGTAGCCTTCTGCGGCACGGGACGAGGGATGGAGAAGGAGCTGGTCCCTCGGGCCGGCTACCCTCTGTATGCCGTACGCATCCGCGGCTTCGAACGCAGGCTGGGGCCCTCCACCTTGCGCACGCTGGGGTCCATCCCTGTGGCGGGGATCGACGCCTGGAAGCTGCTTCACACGTTCCGGCCCGACTGCGTGATCGGCGTGGGAGCCTATGCCTCGGGCCCGGTGGTGGCCGAGGCCGCGGCGCGCGGGACCCCGACCGTGGCCGTAGAGATGGACTCTCACATGGGTTGGACCAACCGCATCCTCAGCCGCTTGGTCGACAAGGTCTGCCTCTCTTTTCCCGACCCGCGCCGGACGGGCGAGAAGTATGTCTACACGGGCAGGCCCCTGCGGCCCGCATTGCTCTCCGCGACCCGTGACGAGGGCCTGGTCCGTTTCGGCTTGGATCCGGCCAGGAATGTGCTCCTGGTCTTCGGCGGGAGCCTGGGTTCGCACACCCTGAACGAAGCCACGATGGGCGCGTTCGCCCGTACCGTCACACCGTTCCAGATCGTGCATGTCACGGGAGAGCGGGAGCATGCCCGGGTGATGGAGGCCTTGAGCGGCTCGAATGCCAATGCGTCCTATCAAGCCCACGCCTTCCTGGACGATTTCCCTCTGGCGCTGGCCGCCGCGGACGCGGTGGTGGGGAGAGCGGGGGGGTCGGTGGCGGAGATCTTGGCCCGCGGGGTCCCATCCCTGCTGGTGCCTTATCCGTTGGCCACGGGCGATCATCAGACGGTCAACGCCCGTACGGTCGCCGACGCGGGCGCCGCCCTCACGATCGCGGATGCGGAGCTGACCGCTTCGAAGCTGGCGGAGGCCGTCGCAGTCCTGCTTGATCCCGACACCAACCGCCGCATGAAGGAAGCCGCCCTGCGGCTGGCCAGGCCCGACGCAGCTGTCCGCATAGCCGATGTCGTAGTAGAATTGATCGCCCGGCGCGCCGGGAAACACCATGACTGAACCAGCCATAGACACCTCGTGCATCGCCGCCCCTGAGTGGCTGCGCAGCCTTCACTTCATCGGGATCGGGGGCGCGGGGATGAGCGGCATCGCCTTGGTGCTGCACAAGCGCGGTTATGAGGTCACCGGATCCGATCTCAAGCCCTCCCGCTATACCGCTCTCTTGGAAGACGCCGGTGTGCCGGTCAGGATCGGCCACAGGGCGTCAAACCTGGACCAACCGGACGTCGTGGTCATCTCCTCGGCCATCCCGGCGCACAACGTGGAGCTTCAGGAGGCCCGCAGGCGCGGCATCCTCGTGGTCAAGCGCGCCCAGGCCCTGGCTTGGTTGATGGACTGCGCCCGCGGCATCGCCGTATGCGGCACGCACGGCAAGACCACCACCACCTCGATGATCAGCCGGGCGCTGGTCGACGGCGGCTTCGACCCCACCTTCTTGGTCGGAGGCGAGCTGAACGACCTGGGCTCGAACGCCCGGCATGGCGAGGGGCCCTTCGTGGTGTGCGAGGCTGATGAGTCGGACGGCTCGCTTCTGCTGCTCAGGCCGGAGATAGCCGTGCTCACCAATATGGAGTTGGATCACCACAGCCATTACCTGCACATCGAGGATGTGGAGCGCGTTTTCGAGACCTTCCTGAGCCGTCTCCCCGATCACGGACTGCTCGTCTACTGCGGTGAAGAACCCCGCGTGGCGGCGCTGGCGGCCAGGTTAGGCTGCCGGGCCCGTTCGTATGGGTTCATGTCGTCGGCTGCGTACCAAGCGCGGGAGGTGGTCGCCAAGCATCCCGGCGGCAGCTTCGAGATATGGAGCGGCGAGCAGAAGCTGGCCTCGGTGGCCCTCCAGGTCCCTGGGAGGCACAACGTGCTGAACGCCCTGGCCTGTTTCGCGACCCTCACAGAACTGGGCATGGACACCTCGGCCATCGTCCCCGCTCTGAACACCTTCAGCGGGGCGGTCCGCCGGTTCCAGCGCATCGGCCAACGCGACGGGGTCACGGTGGTCGACGACTACGCCCACCATCCCACGGAGTTGCGGGCCACTCTGCGCGCCGCGCGAGAGGGTGAGTGGTCTCGGGTGATCGCGGTCTTCCAGCCGCACCTGTATTCCCGTACCGAGTTCCTGCATGCGGAGTTCGGGGAGGCGCTCTTGGAGGCGGACGTGGCGGTCGTCACCGACGTGTACGGGGCCCGGGAGGCGCCGCGTCCCGGGGTGAGCGGCAAGCTGATCGTCGACAGTATGCTGAGGAGCGCCGCCAAGAAGCCGGTGGTCTATCTGCCCCGTCTGGGCTCTGTAGTCGAGTATCTCGAGCAGATCGCGATGCCGGGCGACCTGGTGCTCACATTGGGTGCGGGCGACATCCACCGGGTGGGTGAGCGCTTCCTGGCCGCCGCCTGACCGGGTGCCGGCATGGCGGTCTCTTCCGATCTGATCCAAGCTCTACGCGCCCTGGAGGGCTCACGTGTCTGGGTCGACGCGCCGCTGGCTCCTTTCACGACCATCGGTACGGGAGGCAAGGCCGCGGCCCTGGTGACCGTGGTCGACACATCCGCACTCGTGGCCGCGCTCAATATCCTCGACGACGGCACTCCGTGGTTCTGCTTGGGCGCCGGTACCGATCTCCTGATTGCCGACGAAGGGTATCCGGGGGTGGTGGTGAAGCTCGACGACAGTTTCCACTACTTCGAAGGCATGCCTTCGGAGCCGGGGCCTTCGGAGGGGCCTGTGACGGTCACCGTTGGGGCCGGCACGCTGCTTCCCAGGTTCGCGGCGGTGGCCGGTGAAGCCGGACTGGCGGGCCTGGAGTTCGCCTGCGGCATCCCGGGGTCGGTGGGCGGAGCCGTAGCCACCAACGCCGGGGCCTATGGGTCGTCCATGGCCGAGGTCGTCCAGGAGGTCGAATTGGCCGACGCCCGCGGCGTCTCTTGGGTGCCCGTCGTCGATCTGACCTGGAGCTACCGTCGCTGCTGTCTCCCAGCCGGCGCGGTGGTCACGGCCGTGCGCTTCGCGCTCACACCCGGCGATCCCGCGGAGATCATGAAGCGTCATCGTTCCATCCTGCAGCAGCGCCGCCGTTCTCATCCGCAAGGGGTGCGCACCTTCGGTTGCGCGTTCATGAACCCGTCCGGTGGGGGAGCAGGCCGGTTCATCGACGCCGCCGGCTTGAAAGGAGTGCGCCGGGGCGGTGCCGAAGTATCCAGGGTACACGCCAATTTCTTGGTCAACCTGGGAGACGCGACGACCGCGGATGTGCTTGCCTTGATGCATCTCATGAGACAGGAAGTAGAGCGGGCGGACAACGTGCTCCTGGAGCCGGAGGTCAGGCTGCTGGGCACGTGCTTCCCGTGGGAGTCGTCCTCTGCTGCGTCCCAGGGGCCGCCCGATACCCATGAATAGCAGGATCCGCGACCGCCGGCAGGCAGTGAGCCGGCAGCGCGGCAGGCGGCGCGCGAGTCTGCTCTTCGTTCTGGGCCTTCTGGTGGCGGCCGCGGTCCTGTTCGTCTGGCTGCGTTCCTCTGATGTCTTCGCCGTGCGGACGGTCACCGCCACCGCCACGGAGCGTATTGCACAGGAGGAGGTGTCCCGAGTGGCCTCCGAGGCCATCGGGGACAACCTGCTCCGCCTATCGACAAGCGATCTAGAGGAAGCCCTGCTGTCGCTGCCCTACGTGCGCTCGGCCGAGGTGTACCGCAGCTTCCCGAACACCTTGGACGTCCGTTTGGAGGAGTATGAGCCGGTCGCCCGCCTCCAGGCCGGCGACGGCGCCGTCTGGCTGATGGCCGAGAACGGCAGGGCGCTCGAGGTGGTCGTCCCGCCAAGGGGGGCGGGCCTGCCCCTGGTCGTGCCGTCTGCGGACGAGACGCCTGTGGCCGGGCAGCGGGTCTCCGAGGCGGTTGCGCAGGCGCTGCCGTTGGCCGTCATCATGGGGGATGAGAACGCTGACGAGCGTCTGGCATCTGCGAGGGAGATCCTGGTATCCCCTTCCGGGGCGCTCACCATCATGCTCAAAGGGGGCACCGAACTGCGGCTCGGAGACCCGACGAAGCTCGAGCAGAAGTTGATGGCCGCTCTACAGATCATCGACCGGCACTTGAGGGATGGCGAGCAGCTGGAATACGTGGATGCCACCGTAGCCGACAAGCTGGCT
>ERZ747221.4350-NODE-4350-length-10388-cov-3.291048_pt1 | contig 10388 bp, 9 predicted proteins | sample MGYA00374949_ERZ747221 | MGnify/ENA primary metagenome ERZ747221 (study PRJEB28779, sample SAMN05720172) | bioreactor metagenome | isolation source: Anaerobic biogas reactor | place: USA:Washington, USA | collected 2015-08-08 ... | reverse complement strand
CAGGATGGGAGAAGCCAGCACATCGTGCTCCGCCTGCGCCAACATATCTGCAGCCGCCCAGGCCGGGTCAGCACTCTCATCTGCGATGACCAGCGTCTCGGTTGGGCCGTAGAAACCGTCGATGCCGACGCTGCCGATCACCTGTCGCTTGGCCAGGGTGATGAACAGCCCACCTGCGCCGACGATCTTGTCCACGCGAGGCACGGTCTCCGTGCCATAGGCCATCGCACCCACTGCCTGCGCGCCGCCCAGCGCAAACAACCGGTCCACCTGCGCCACGTGAGCCGCGGCCAGGATCAGATCTGGAACCCCATAACGATCGATGCTTGAAGACAGAAGGCTGTTCGGCGGCGTGCACACGATCACCTGCCCCACGCCAGCCACGCGCGCCGGGATCGCGGCCATCAGCAGCGAAGAGGGCAGGGGCGCGGTGCCTCCCGGCACGTAGACCCCCGTGCTATCGAGCGGCCGGATCAACTGGCCAAGCGTACCGTCCGGCCCAGAATCGACCCAGGAATCTACTGGCTGCTTGCGGTGGAAGGAAGTCACGCGCTCCGCAGCGAGGTCGAGCGCGTCACGCTGTTCCTCGGGAAGGCGCCGGTAGGCCTCGGCCCAGGCCTGGCGCGGAATCTCGACTAGAGACGCAGCCTGCTGCGTCTCTACCCCTTGCGCCTCCGCAGCATCATACTGCGTTTTTGCACCCTTCGACACAGCACCCTGAGCCCCTCCAGCCCCATCGATGCGCGCCGACCATTCGACCAGGGCTGCGTCCCCTCGCACGCGAACATCGGCCAGGATGCGGGCCACAGCCGCTTCGGGGCTCAATCGTTCGCCGAAGATCCGCTCGATCCCGTCGAGCAGCCGGTCCGGCATCTCCTGGTCTTCCCATGGCTTGCGGAGCAGGATGCTCTGCTCAGCCTCCGCAGCCTCATATATCTTAACGACGGACATCATTGCCTCCATCTTCAATCCTCAATTTCTTGTCGCCAACCGCCACTGCGCCTGCGAGCGCATCGATCAGTTCCCTGACTTCCGCTGCCTTCAGCCGGTAGCTCGCCCGGTTAGCGATCAGCTCGGCCTGGCTCTCCAGGATGGTCCTCAGCTCGACCAGGCCATTCTCCCGCAGGGTCGTGCCGGTCTGCACCAGGTCCACGATGAAGTCGGCCAGGCCAACCAGCGGCGCCAGCTCCACGGAGCCCGACATCACGATGAGCTCGGCTGCGATGCCCCGTTTGCGAAAGAACGCCTCGGTGAGACGTGGAAATTTGGTCGCGACACGCGGACTGCGTTCCAGCCGCAGCGGCCGGTCGGGATGATCGCCCTTACCCCCGGCAATGCCGCCGGCACTGCCGCTTATGCCCCTTGGCAATGCCGCAACAACCAGCCGGCAGTATCCGAAGGGCAGCTGGAGAGGCTCGTAGACGTCACGCGCGGATTCACGCAGCACATCCAGCCCTGCAACCCCGACATCGGCCGCCCCATATTCGACGAAGACGGGCACATCCGACGGCTTGACAAAGATGTATCGCAGCCGGCCGTCCGCGCCGTCCAGCACCAGCTTGCGACCGCCATCGCCATTGGTGGGCACTGCATACCCGGCGCGAGCAAGAAAGACCAGCGCGTCGTCGGTCAGTCGCCCCTTGGGCAGCGCTACGGTCAGCGGTTCTGCCATCGATCCATCTCCTCCCAATCATCCGCCGCAATGCTGCGCCAATCCGCACTAACGGCGCCGCAATGTGCACGGACGGTGATGGTTGCCTTGCCATCCGTACCGGCGAAATAGGCCGCACGGGGGATGCCCCGCGCCCTGGCCGCTTGCCAAAGCGCCTCAGGGCTCAACCCCAATGGGTCGATCTCCACCTTCAAGCCCCGACCGCGAGCGACCGCGGCCCAGCCCAGGCAGGCCTGGCACCTGCCACCTGTGCCCGAAGCCGCCCCAACCGCGCCGTCCTGATAACCCGCTGCACCTGCGGGGGGTTCCGCGGCAAGCAGCACATCTGCCCGGGGTTCCGGCTCGACGATCCCCTGCATCTCGCGGGCCAACAGGAGCCGGTCGAGAGTCAACGCCCAACCCACCGCAGGGCAGGGCGGTCCGAAATGACCGATCAGGTCATCGTAACGTCCGCCGGAGATCAGCCCGAAGCCGAGGCCCGGTGCGAACCCTTCGAAGGTGATCCCAGTGTAGTAGCCCAGGTCGCGCACCTCGGCCAGGTCGTAGGTCACGAAGTCCGACACACCGTACGCATCGAGCAGCGCAGCCATCGACCGCAGATCGGCCAGGGCGTTCATCATCGTAGCGTTCAGGCAGACTGCCTCCGCGTCCCGGAGCACGGCGGCGCTGCCGGTGAGGCGCGGAAGCGCGAGGACAGCCTGCCGCGCGACTGGCGGCAGAGCAGGCGCGTCCGCCAGCAGTCTCACCAGCTCCGCCTCGGCCTTGCGCGCCACCGCCTCCTGCAGCCGTGCCGTCAGCCGTTCGGGCAGCGCCAAGCCGGCTAGCAGGCCGCGAAAGAAGCCCACGTGCCCCAGCGTGATGCCGAATTCGGGCAGCCCGACCGCCTGAAGTGCAGCCGCGGCCAACGCCACCACCTCGGCATCCGCGACTGTTCCCCCCGCGCCGATCAACTCGACGCCGGCCTGGCCGAACTCGTGCTGGCGTCCCGCCCGCGGGGGCTCGTAGCGGAACACGCTCCCCGTGTACGCCAGGCGCAGAGGCATCGGCTGGTCGTACAGCCGGGTGCCCACGACGCGCGCGGTCGGGATCGTCATGTCGGGGCGCAGGGCCAGGGTGCGGCCTTGGCGGTCGAAGAAGCGATACAGCTCTGCGTCCATCTCGCTGCCGACGTCGGTGGCCAGCGTGTCCGCATACTCGAACGTCGGGAGGTGAATCTCCCGATAGCCCCAGGCGGACCAGGTCGCCTGCAGCGCAGTTTCCATCCGGCGGAAGGCAGCCGTATCGGCAAAGAGCAGGTCCCGCACCCCCTCGGGCAGCGGGCGATCCATGGATGAGGTTCGGTCGGGCATTCTGTCGTCCAGTCTGATTAACAAAAAAGACTGGTTGAGCTTCAACCAGTCCTGGGGCAAGCGCGAATCAGACGCTGGCTACGCCGGGCGCCTGCCCCGTCTATGATGATGATGCAACTGAAAAGCGAGTTTGTTCATCCGGTCGCTAGTCCTCTTCAAACCGGGGGGAGTGTAGCACGCCGCGCCGGTGGTGTCAAATGCAATACAAGAAGGCAGGCATGCGCATGGAGCGCCCGGTCGATGGCCGCCAGGTCATGGAATACCTCCGCATTCCTCCTGAATCCCAGGGAGGAGCCAGTGTCGAGCCGGTGCACCTTGAAGGCGCCCGCCGCATCCGCCCATCCGACCACCCACGGGGCCGCTGGCATCGACGGTCGCGTCGTAGTCGGCCTGGACCATGTACTGCGGGACGTAGGTCTCGCCGGTCTGGATTTCGATATTGGTCGCAAAGGCCAGCAGGTGACTCTCGGAACCGAACTTGAGGTTCTCGAAGACCCGGTGCACATCGGCGTTCTCCGCGCCGGCCAAGCGCTCATCGAGACCGCCAATGTAGCGCGCCGGAACCACGTCCCATCGCCTTGAAGGGGGACAATCTGTTTCGGCCGGCTATGTGCGTGTTGCGGCCACCGCGGCCCGCAGATTCTCGGGCGGCGTGGCGCCGCTGACGTTGCAGAGGTAGAGCGAAAGGCGGCCGGCTTGCCCTCCCTCGCGAACGTAAAGTCGGACGCGCTCCCGTATCTGCTCGGGGGCGGCCTGCGCGAGGAAACTTGCGCCGATGCCCAGGGTGAGGGGGACGTCGCGATTGTCCGCATAGGCCCGGTAGAATGCCGGTCCCAGCCGCTCGACGTCGGGATCCTGGCCCTGCAGGACGTCGGGACAGGCCTGCAGCTTGAGATCGAGCATCTCCGCCGGCTTTTTGAGAAATGATTCGCCGACCCAATTGGCCACGGTCACTTGGAGGCCGGTCAGCTCGCGCAGGCGCACGATGTAGTGCGCCGCCCAGTCACGCAGGAGGCGCAAGTTGACGATCGGGACGGAAGCCGTTGCGTCCGCACCGCGCACCGTGGACGCGTTGGGGAACTTATGGTGCTGATGGATGATCCAAGGCGCCAGCACCTCCTGGCACAGCCGCTCGAACATGCTTGCCGCCCACTGGGGGTCGGTGTAGATGTCGGAGATGAGCTGCTCGATGCCCCGCAGGCTGGCCGCCAGGGTGAACGGCGCAGTGAAGCCCAGGGTGGGCTCCATCCCCGTCAGCTCTCTGAAGAGGGAGAACATCTCGATGACCTGGCTGAAGCGGCCGGTTCGATCGAAGTCGGGCGTCCGGATCAGGTGTAGGTCCTCAGGGTTGCGGATCAGCGGGGCGCTGCGGTCCACGTCCGGCACGTAATCGGCGCTGTACACCACCTTCTGGCCCAGGCCCTCGGCCTCGATCGTGTAGATGTCGTACGTGATCGACGCCACGTCCACGCCGTAGTCCCGCTGGATCGCCAGCTCTCCGGGCACCAGGATATCGGGCCGTGTGTAGAAACGGTCGGCAGGCACGCCCAACTGCCGCATCGCGAATTCGTGGAGTTGCGCGGAGACGGGCGTCTGGTCGGCCACACCTGTCATGGCTGCGGCCAGACGCCGGGCGCCTTCCTGAAAGCAGCGATAGTCCTGGCGATCCACCTCGTGCTCCCCTGCCGCACGTCTCATGCAAGTGGGCTCAGCCACCCTGTGTACGCCGGCGTGCGAAAGAACTCGTGGATCGGGAACTCGATCGGTCGATCTGCGACTACTGCCTGCCCGAGGGAGCGCAGCAGCGGGAAGTCATCCGGCCCGATCAGCCCACGGGCGGTCAGAAGCGGAAATGCCGCGCCCAGCGTGCGCAGGATCTCTGCGGACTCGAGTGTCTCGCCGGCCATGATCCGCCGCGCTTCGGTGTAGGTGTTGCCCTGGCCGAGCAGGCGCCCGAGCCGGACGGTGCGCCCGCCCATGGCGGTGACGTAGAAGTCGCCCGCGCCCGGCAGGCCCAGCGCGGCCGCACGCGTCGCGCCCAGCAGCTCCAGCATGCGGTCGATCTCGCTGCAGCCCTGGGCGAACACGGCTGCTGCGAGGTTGTACATGTGAGCCCCCGCGGCATCGACGCCGCCGGCCCGGTCGAGCATGCCCTCGGCCACGCCCACCGCCAGCGTGCATGCGTTCTTGAGCGCCGCGCCGACCTCCAGCGCCAGCAGGTCGGTCGTGGTCCAGATATGATAGTACGGGGTGCTGAACGCGCCTGCCAGCACCCGGAGCGCCTCCGCATCACGCGAGCCGAACACCACGCAGCTGTGACGCCTGCCGGCCAGCTCGCCTGCGATGCACGGGCCGCCGATCGCGGCCAGAGACACCTCGCCGCGGATGGCCGGGGGCAACTCCGCAGCCAGCACGTCTGGCAGGATGACGAGATCGCCGTTTGCCGCGGCCTCCAGCCCCTTCGTCACCGCGATGATGCGTTGGCCGGGCCGCAGGTGCGGGCCGAGCGTGCGCCCGATCCAGTGCACGCCGTGCGAGTTGACGCCGCTGACGATGATCTCCGCGCCATCGAGGGCCTCGGCGATCTCCTCGACGTAGTACGCGCGCAGGCCTGGCGGCAGATCGCGCTGCAGCCGGGGGTGGAAGTGCTGTTGACGACAACGGTCGATGATCTCGCGATCCAGGTGTGTGCCAACCAACCGCACCGTATGCCCGTTGTCGGCCAGCGGGTAGGCCGTTGCAGTGCCCATCAGGCCTGCACCTACGATTGCCACTATGGCCACACTGACCTCCTGAACGAGTGCTCGCCGCGTCCTGCTGCGCGGGGCTGCGTGCAGCCCCGCGCACTGTTCCCCGCAGCGCATCGCTTTGTGAAAGACACGCCAACCCGTTGCTGCGGGCGCCCTTACTCCATCGTGTCGACGAGTTCCTGAATCTGCTTGGCCACCTCATCGGCGACCTTCTGCACCGGCTCCTGTGCCACGAAGATGCGCTCCCACAGCACGTCGGCGGTGGATTCGGTCTTCGGATGCAGCTTGATGCACGGGAACGGGCTGGCATACTGCATCTGTGCGACGGCCACCTCGAAGGTGGGGTTCTCGGTGAAGTACGCCTTCAGCTCAGGATCGTCCATGGCCGAGAGGCGGAGCGGCATGTAGCCGGTCTGCTTGGCCCACGACGCGGTCTGAGGCGTGTCGGTCAGCCACTTGAGGAACGTCCACGCCGCAGCCTGCCGGTCCGCCGGAGCCTTGGCCGGGATCGCGATGCCGTTGCCGCCGGTTGGAGCACGGCGCACCCCGGTTGGGCCGGCCGCCAGCATCCCTACGCCCACCTCGAACGGGGAGTTCTTCTTGATGTTGCCCATCCAACCGGTGGTGATGTACATCATGCCGATCTTGCCGCTGATGAAGTCGGCCTGCAGCGCCTCCCAGGTCGTCAGCCCCTGGCCGGGGTAGATCTTGGCGGCCTTGTCCACGTAGACCAGATCATACCACCACTGCAGCGCCTCGACGGCTTCGGGCGAGTTGAAGGTTGCGGTGCACTTATCGCCTTCCTGCACCGAGACCTCGGCGCCGTAGTTCTCCACCGCCTCCTGGAAGTACCACCATGGGTTGCCGATCTGGAGGCCCCAGCCGTACGCGGAGCCGTCGGCCTTGGTCAATTTGATTGCGGCATCGCGGATGGCCGCCCAGTCCTTGGGCGCCTCGGTGGCGTCGATGCCCGCGGCCTTGAACATGTCCTTATTGTAGTAGAAGACCGGCATCGAGCGCGCCTGGGGCAGGCTGTAGAGCTTGCCGCCGATCTTGCTCTCCGCGAGCAGGCCCGCGGCAAAGTCCTTCAGGTCGATGCCATCCGGCCCGGCCGCGAGGTCATCGAGGGGCAACAGTGCGCCGCTGTTGGCAAAGCCGGGGATGCGGGAGATCTCCAGCATGACGAGATCCGGCACCTGGCCGCCGGCGAGCGTTGCCAGGAACTTTTGCTCGGTGTCAGCGTATGCACCCTGGAACTCGTACTTGACCTTCACCTCGTTCTGCGACTCGTTGTATGCGTTGACGAAGCTTTCGAGGATCGTGCCGTTGTTGCCGCCCAGGGCAGCCCAGAAGGTGACCTCGACGGGCTGTGCTGCGGGCGGTGCGGGCGCCGCAGTCGGCTCAGCCGGTGCTGCGGGAGCGGTGGTAGGCGCTGGCGCCTGCGGCGCGGGCGCAGCGGGCGTAACAGCTGGTGCACAACCGGCGATGATGGCGAGAACCAGCATCACTGCGGCGAGCCGGGAAATTCGAGCGAATACTGCCGACATGTTCATCCTCCTTGAACGAGATGCCTGAGTGGCTTGAGCGTGCAACCAAAAGGCGGATCAGCCTTTGATGCCGGATTGCGTCACCCCCTGGACGAAGTACTTCTGGAGCAGCACGAAGAGCAGCATGATCGGCGCGATGACGAAGACCGTCGCGGCCATGACGACGTTCCAGTTGATGCTGCCCTCCGAGGTGCGCAGGAAGACCAGGCCCACCGGCAGCGTGCGCATGTTGGTGGAGTTGGTCATGATGAGCGGCCAGAAGTAGTCGTTCCAGCGCCAGGTGAAGGTCAACAACGCGAAGCTCACGAACGCGGGCTTCGACACCGGTATGAGCACGTTCCAGATGATCCTGCCGTGGCCCGCGCCGTCGATGCGCGCAGCGTCCACCAGGTCCTGCGGCACGGTCAGAAAGCTCTGGCGGATCAGAAACACACCGAACGCGCTCACGAGAAAGGGTGCGATCAGGGCGGGGTACTCGTTGATCCAACCGAACAAGTTGAAGATCAGGAAGGTGGGCACCACCAGCACCTGGGTCGGCACCATCATCGTCGCCAGGAAGGCGATGAAGATCAGATCCCGACCCGGGAACTCCAGGCGGGCAAAGACGTAGGCCGCGAGCGCACCGAAGATGAGTTGGCTCACCATGATCGTGCCGGTCACGATGATGCTGTTGATCGCATACCGGTCGAACGGCGCGGCGTTCCACGCATCGACGTAGTTCTGCCAGACCAGCTGGCTGGGGATCCAGCGCGGCGGGTAGGCGTACACCTCCGCCGCGGGCTTGAGCGATGTGGAAACCGTCCACGCCACCGGGACAATCACGATCAGCAGCGCGAGGATCAGGAGCCCGTGCGATAGCAGGGACCGGCTCAGGCGCCGCCAGGGGATTGTCGCCCATAGGTTCATTTCAGGTTCCTCTGCCGATGTGCGATCAGTAATGCACCCACTCACCCGACACACGCACCTGGATGGCGGTGAGAGCGATGACGATCACGAAAAGAACCATTGCCAGGGCCGAGGCATACCCGGCCTCGAAGAACTGAAACGCATGCTGGTACAGGTAATACACCATCATGTTGGTGCTGTTCACCGGCCCGCCCGCGGTCATCACGTACACGGTCTCGAAGTTCTGGAACATCGTGATGAACGAGGTGACCGCGATGAAGAAGGTCGTCGGAGACAGGAGCGGGAACGTGATGTGCGCGAAGACCTGCCAGTCGTTCGCACCATCGATGCGGGCTGCCTCCAGCAACTCGGAGGAAAGACTCTGGATGCCGCCGAGGAAGATCAGCATATCGTATCCGACGAAGCGCCAGATGGTCATGATGATCAGCGCGGGCAGCGCCCAGGTCGTCGAAGCGAGCCAGTACGGGCCCTTGATACCGATGAGCTTGAGCAGGCTGTTCATGAGCCCGTACTGTGGGTCGAAGATCCACAGCCAGACCAGCGCCATCGCCGCCGTGCTGGTGATGTAAGGCGAGAAGATGCCTGCGCGGTAGACTGTCCGGCCGCGCAGCGGCTGATTCACGAGGAGCGCCAGTGCCAGGCCGAGGATCATGGCCACCACAACCACCGTGACCGAGAAGACTGCGGTGTTGCGCAGCACCTTCCAGAAGAGCGGATCACGGAAGAAGATCTGCGAGTAGTTCTTCAGGCCGACGAACGCCCGGTTCGGCGAGATCATGTTCCACTTCGTCAGGCTGAGGTAGGCCGTGAAGAGGAGGGGGAAGAAGACGAAGACGGAGAAGACCACCAGCGAGGGCGCCAGGTACGCGACGGCCGCCGGCAGATCGCGGCAGCGTGACCGCAGCGATCCGGTGCGACGGGTTGCGGGCGGTGATCCGTGCGGAAGGCCGGTCGCCAGGCGGGCGGGATCCGCGCTCACGTCTTCTCCAGCAGTGTCTGTGCCGTCGCCACGTCGGTGATCAGCACGTTGCAGTAACGCCCGGCCAGCGTGGCCAGAATCGCGTCGATCTTTGCGAGCGTGCCGGCCACGGCCACCGAGAGCCGCGTGAGTCGCAGGACGTCGAGGTCCACCGCAAGCGTGCGCTCCGCGATATCCGGCGCACAGGGGACGCCCGCGGCATCGAAAAAGCGGCCGCAGATGTCGCCCACTGCGCCCGCGGCCAACAGATGAGCCAGCATCGCGTCATCCACGTAGCCGGCCTTGTACAGGGAGGATTGCTCCGACACGTTGCCGACGCCGAAGAGCGCCACGGTTGTCCGGCTGGCCAGGTCCAACGTGGCCGCGATGCGCGAATCGGTCAACAGGCTGTCCTTGATCTCGGGCCGATCGACGAGCATCGGCGCCACCAGGCTTTGCGCCTCACCTCCGAAAGCCTGTGAGATGCGATGGATGATGTATTCGGCGCGGGTCGAATAGCTGCTGCGGTCGAGGCTGCCGTTCATCTGGACGACCGTAATCTTCTTGCGCTCCGTGCGTTCGAGCCGCAGCGCGCACTCCAACAGCACGCTGCTCCACGAGATCCCGATGATATCGCCGTTCACGATGCGCCGCGGGAGGAAGCCGGCCGCCGCCTCACCGATCGCCTCCTTGATCGCGCTCTCGGTGTCCGCGCGGGGCTCCACCACGAGGGCCTCGGCCAATCCGAAGCGTTGCTCCAGCTGGTACTCCAGCTCGGCGGAGAAGAGCAGGGGCGAGTGGATGGAGATCTGCACGACCCCCTCGCGCTTTGCCTGCTTGAGGAGGCGCCCGACCTTTTGGCGCGAGAGGCCCAGCCGGTCGGCAATCTCCTCTTGCGTGAGGTCGTTGGTGTAGTAGAGGGTCGCGATCTTGGTCAGCAGCCGCAGGTCGTTCATGGACCATTCCGTTCCCGGGAGGGTGAGCATTTGCTCACTCGATGAACAGATGTTACGACGACACTATATCACGCGGCCGAACGCTTGTCAATACCTTTTCGCGTCGCGGTGGAAGCTCTCATCGCGACCGGGAATTGCAGTCGCACGATACCTCCGCAACCTGACCCCGGCCAACAGCGTATTGACCGTAGATCGACCATTTCTGTCCCACCCGATGGGCTGACCAGAAAGGTGACCCACATGACGCCAC
>ERZ747221.4347-NODE-4347-length-10393-cov-12.404614_pt1 | contig 10393 bp, 8 predicted proteins | sample MGYA00374949_ERZ747221 | MGnify/ENA primary metagenome ERZ747221 (study PRJEB28779, sample SAMN05720172) | bioreactor metagenome | isolation source: Anaerobic biogas reactor | place: USA:Washington, USA | collected 2015-08-08 ... | reverse complement strand
GCTCAAACGGCGCAAGCTCTGCATCTGGAGGATTCCTGGGCTGCGCCGTGATTCCCCCGTTTTTTTGATAAGATACATTTTCTCCTTGCCTTTGAAACAGTTGGCCCGTGACCAGGATGACACTGAACGTCAATAGCTCGGTACAAGATGCTTCAAAAGAGGCTATTGCCGAGACGTCAAAGCAGAATCCAATGCCGATGTACCTCGCTAAATACTGCGCCCTCGGTGGCGGCTCAGAAGCCGGTGACGCGCGGAGGCGGGTAACGCGATTCTGATCGCGCGTATTCTAAGCCCACTACGGCGCGGCAATCGTTGATGGTCAATACCCCGAACTGACAGAGCTGCGGGGCTGTTTTTTGATACGTTTTCAGTATAAGAGAAAAGAGAGGATTATGCAAGCGAAAGTTGCAGGTTTGCCCGGTGATAAATTGCAGGTTGGTGCGGAAGGAGTATGGAGTTTTGTTCAAAACTCGTCAGGGTGCTACCGCCACCCTTCGTCAGCCATGCCAGCCAAACGCCGATCGCATCAGCCTCGTCAGGCCCCACGCTCTCTTTGTGGGCCATACCAGCGGGAAAGCGAGAGGAGTCCTTACTGCACCCCATCGCCTTGGCCCGGGATGGCTAGACGCGACCGAACTTACAGCCAGAGCAGATTGCCACCGCTTCGATTGCCCCGCAGACCCGCGACAGCACCTGGTCAGTCCGGGCGTTTCGGTGGGAGTTATTCGCGGCAGGTTCCTCGATCACGACGGCATCAGGCTCATAACGCCTGATCTTGTCGAGCGCCCACGTCACGATCTGCGCTACACGTTCGTCGGCCTTCCCCTTCGGAACAAAAACACCGCTTATAACATAGTCGGCGTCCTCGCTGATACAGTAGCCGATGTGCGTAGACGAAGCGTCCAGGGCCAGGATAATCATTGCCGGGAAATCCTTTCGATCTGTGACACCGTTCTGTTGAGTCGTTCGACAACAGACCAGAGCGAGTCCTCGTCTCGCTTTTTCTGCTCAGCAAGGATGTTCATTGCCCACGTTTTGAGTTTATCCCGGTCGTCGTGATGCAGGATATTCCCTCACGCATGGACACCCGGCTCGCCACCCTCTATAATCTAGCAGTTATTAAGATTGAGAAAGTAGCCCGGCATCAGCACCCCCTGCGGCCGCCGACATACTTGCGGCGGCTCACGAAGTTAGCCCTTTCGCTACGCACGTCCTCTACCCCCCCTCTACTGCGCTGCCAAACTTATATGCACATTTCCGAAAACCAATTTGCGGGATTCCACAGTAAGTCCAGAGGATAAAAACCAACCCAAGCGCGCGGGTTAGCGCAACCCCAAAAACGACACCTCCTGTAGAGTAGAGTTGATTCCAATCACTCAGCACAGGAGGTGTCGTATGTGTAGTATAACCGAAAATGACCCCAGTAAAGGCGGGGACTTCGCCTGCGCGCAAAGCGGCTGCCGGGCGTGTCAGGACGCGCTGGTGCGCGCCCACAGTGGCTTGATCCACACCCTGTTGCGGCAGGTGGCCCACGCGGGCGTGCCCTACGCGGAGTTGGTGCAAGCGGGGCGGCTGGCCCTGTGGCGGGCGGCGTTGCACTTCGACCCCCAGCGTGGGGTGCAGTTCGCGACTTACGCGGGCGTGGCGGTGGAGCGCGCGCTGTGGGCGACGGTGCACGCGGGGTGGCGGGCGTCAAACTTGGTCGAACCGGTCTTGGCAGCGCCGGAGTCCGGGATCCCACTGAGCCAATTCCTCGTGGTGCGGAGTGCCGTGCAGGCAGCCGTGGCGCAGTTGCCTAGTCGCTTGCAGGAAGTGGTGCGCGCGCTGTATGGGCTGGACGGGCAAAGGCCGTGTACGCAGGTGGCGTTAGGGCGCGCCTGGGGCGTGAGCAACGAACGCATCCGGCAGTTGCACGAGCAAGCCTTGGTCCTCTTGCGGCATCCGGGACTGAGCGCCGACCTGTACGAGCTATGCGTACAGGACGGGCGCACGGCCTATCTGCAGGCTTTACGCCACAATCGCACCTGGCAACAGCTTGCCCTGAGCTTGTCGAAGGGGCGGCAACGGCGATGAGCACACAGTGGATTCCCCCGAGTGCGCCCTACGTCCCCTTAGAGGTCCCCGCGAGCCCGTTTGCGGCGCTGGAAAGCCTGCCGCGCGCACAATGGGAGACCCTGCGGGTGCTTCCGGCCGCGGAACGGCGCTTGTACGTCCCGCACTTCGTGGAGGTCTTCGACTGGGCAGCGCTGCGCCCTCACCTGCCCCTGCACCTGGCCCCCCTGCCGGACGTGCCCGCGTGGCCGGGACGCCGCTGTCGCTCTTACTACCAGTGGCTGCCCCCCGAGGCCACATTGACGGCCCAGGATTGGGCGGGCTTGGACGATTTCGATCTCATCCTACGGATCTTCGACTTCAGCACCTGGCGGCCCCTCTTCGCCCAACGCTTGTGCAGCCACCTGGGCCCCCCGCCCTTCGATCCGCTCAGCATCGGCCTGGGCATCCTCTTGGCGCGCGCCAAGCAGTGGAGTTGGCCACAATTGGCACAGGAACTGCGCTCGGCGGAACGGGGTCAGGGCTACTGTCGGCGTTTGGGGATCCAACTGGACGACATCCCTAGCGAAGCCACCTTCCGCGACGTGGCGCAGGCCACGCCGGAGGAAGTCTTCCGCCAATGCGAACAGAGCCTGGTGACGCTATGCCACCGCCCGCGACCCCGAGGCCACCTACGTCTACTACGCCGGTAGTAATCAGTCCCGCGCCGACGGTGATGACACACAACCCTTACCCTCCGCCAAAGGCCAGCACTACTTCGGCTACAAAAGCAAGGCCTTCAACGTGGTAGATGACCGTCTCTTCACCCTGTGGCCCCTCAGCGGCCCCTTCGTCAGCGCCAATCGCAATGACTACCTGCAGACGCTCCCCGGCTTCGCCGACCTGCGCGCCCGCTATCCGCAACTGCAGATTGGTGAGGTCCTCGGCGATGCCGGCGAAGGCTACGAGGACATTCTGCGCTACGTCTACCAAGACCTGCACGCTCTCCGCACGATTGAAATTCGGCACCACCAGCTGGACCAGGATGCCGCGGCGTGCTTACAACGCGGCTACGACGCCGACGGTATCCCCCTGTGTCCACACGGCTATCGCTTGCGCTGCAACGGCCACCACTACACCACCCGTCAAACCAAGTGGGTCTGTCACCAACGCTGCCTGCTACATCCCCAACCTGACGTGCATCCGCAACCGCCCGACATCCGCCCAGCCTGTCCCTGGCGGACCCCGCAGCACCCCTTGGGCATGACCGTTACCGTGGGACTGACTTTACCGGACGGCTCGTTACGCCTGGCCCGTGACCACGACATTACCGGCCCCACCTGGGACCTGCGCCATGGCCGCCAGTCTTATGCTGAAAGCCGCAATGCCGTGCAAACTCGCCTGGGATTGAAGCGTTCACCCTGGTTCGGCCTGGCCAACGCCGCCAAAGCTTCGCTCCTTGGCGACATCCTCACTCTCCTCGCCACCGTCGCCCGCTTCGTCCGCGAGGCTTCCCACGCGGCCTCGCGGATGACCTGACCTTAGCCTACGGCGCAGGCTGACGCGCGGCCAGCGGACTGGCCGCGCCGTTTCCGCGTGCCTGCCGCCTGATTTCCAGTCCGGCTTGCACCATTGGACGGGCCCATTTATCTCGCAAACTAACTGCAACTCCGTCGCCAAACTGCTGTGGACGACTCTGACTGCGCCGCTCTCCAGACTTACTGTGCTTCCTACCTGGCTTAACGCCCGCTTTACTGCGCTCAGGACCGCCTTTCGACCGCCTCCCACCCGCAAAAACTCGCTCAACCCAAACTTTACCCCCACCGCAATCTGTTTCCCTCGCACATAGCCGGGTCTTTACTGTGGAATCCCTAGGGGCAACCCCCCTTGCAATTCAAGGTATGAATATGGTATAATAGATATAAGCCTGGATACAGCATCACCATCCAGGCGCGAAAAGTCCGGGGCTTCGGCTCCAAACCGCAGGAACCTCCAAGCCTGCGGCGCTCTGACCGGGTAACACCGCGCGGAGAATAAAAGGGGAGGACAAGGGAGCAATCCCGCGTCCTCCCCTTTTTCGTTTTCTTGGACAGGATTCACAAGATTGACAGGATGTACAGGGTAAAAGATGCTCTGTGCCGAAAACCCTGTCGAAAACATTCATACATAGGAGGATTCACACAATGTCATACTTGATTCTGGTCTTACACACCCTGGCCCTCGTCCTGGCCCCCGGCGCACTGCGCTGGGTCTTGGCCCCGATGTGGGGCGCGGCGCTGGCGCTGGCCTACTTCAAGCCCGACGACCGCGCCGCGACCACGAACTACATCTACTTCTTCCTCGCGGGCAACGCCGGCCTGCTCTTTGCCTACCGCATCGCCGCGTTGCTGGTCAGCGGGACGCCGGAGCCGGGCGCGACGACGCTCTACGGCATCTCGGTGTGGCTGCTGGGCTTTGCCGTGATGTCGGCCATCGGCTTCTACGCCTACATCCTGCGCTTCCTGTTCTGGGACCGTCTCACGCCGTTCTTCGGCGGACGGATGACGTCCCGCGAGGTATTGCGGCAGGTGAAGAGGCAGTAGACGGAATACGGTAGACGGTAGACAGGGGAGGAGATAGAGAGGAAGACAGGATAAGTCCCCCCCTTCCCCCACCCGTCTACCGTCGCGCGAATCTTCGCGCCCTGTCTACCGTCTACCAAACCAAAGGAGACCCTATGAACAACACAAACACCAACACTAACACATTCTCAATGACCCTCACCCCCGATGGCGCATCGTTGCACGCCTATGCCTGGGCTTTGCCCGACGGCTGGCGGGCGTGGTCGCCGCACGCGCTGCGCATCCTGCGCAAGCCCTACCGCCACGCGCGGACGCACCTGGAACTCACCGACGATGTGGTGAGTAGCCTGTACGATCCACAAGGCGCACGCAACACGGCTGCCGCCTTTGGCCTGGCCAATGTGCCCGAACTGGGCCTCGTCCAGGTCTACGGCGGAGTGGCAACGGGCAAGACCCAAGAACAGGCCGTGCAAACCGCCGCTTTGAACTCGGCGCGCCTGGTCGCGGCGCTGCAAGGGCGCTTCCGGCAGTCGCGCTTTACGCTGCTGTCTGCCAACGAAGCCGCGGCGCTGTACGAGCATCTGTGGGCCTGTAATCATACCGCGTCCCTCATCGGCCAAATGGTGCCGCGCCTGGCTCCCGGAATGGGATCAAGCCACGGCATCAACCAACTGGTGACCACCGACGCCCAAGAGCAGCTCGAAGTCATCGCCGCTGCACTGGCCGGGGAGCCATTCGCCGTCCTGACCCTGGCGCATCCCTTGCACGCGCTGGACATCCGCCGGATGCTCTCGGACACTGCCCAAGCCCTGAGCTACTTCGCCTCCAAGGTGAAACAGAGCGAGTCGGCTAACGTGAGCGCCGTGCTGCCCCTGTTCCTGAATCCGGTGGCCGTGTTCAGCGAGCAGACGCATCGCGCGACGCAGGTGACGCGGGCCGATCAACGCCTGCGCACCGAGCAGAACGCGCATCGCCTGGCTGCCGGGCAGTCCGATGCAGTCAGCGCCTATCGTCGTGAGACCGCGAGCCACGAGGACCACCAGGGGCAGGAGAACACCGGCTACTACGACAAGCAACACGTGAGCGAACAGGTCAACGAACACGAAGAAAGCCGGGTCAACCTGGAACGCGACTATGCCGACAATTATTCGTTGTCCCGGTCGTACAGTGGCAGCGAGGCCGGCGTAATGCAGACCCAGGGTGCACGCGACGCTACCCAACAAGGCACCCGCCAGCAGCATACCGATGAGACGGGCCAGTTGCACAGCGTCGAGAGCATCGATGAGCACGTCAACGGCGTACGCTCCGGGGCCGGGAGTCGTTCCAGCACTGAAGCCTTCAGCGTCGGCGAACGCTACAGCGGCGGCAGCAGCCGCACTTGGGAAGGGGGCTACAACGAACAGACCGAGCGGTCGTTCAGCGGGGCGGGCAACGAGCACACTCAGGGCGACTACCAACAGGCCGAAATCGGGGTCAGCAACGAGGCCAGCAGCGAGGGCTTTGTGCGCAGCAGCGAAAGCGAAGTGCAGGGCGACGGGGCGCAGATGCAGACCTACGCCGAACAAGGCGTCGAAGGCAGCCTTTCCCCGCGCCTCTTTGGCATCGGCGGGGGCGAAACGATGCAGGCCGGGGAGAGCGGTAATATGTACGAGTCCCGTGACCACGAATTGGCTGACGTCACCGGCAGCCTGGACACCGACCGAAGTAGCCAGCAGAGCGCGCTCACGGGAGGCATTGAACAAGCCGATACCTCGTATGACCGCAGCGGTAACCAGCAAGAGGCGCTGGGCCAGACCTGGCAGGGCAACGAGACGGTGCAGACCTCCGAATGGCGCAGTGGTGGCGGAGTGCGGTCGAGTCAGACCAGCTATGGCTACAGCGAAGCCTACCAGGACGCCAGCCATACCGACCGCGAGGCGCAGCGTGCCTGGCAGAGCGCCGTGGATCAGGACGCGGCCTGGCAGCAGGCTACCCGCGACGGCTACCAGGGTGTCGAGCACTTTGCCCGTACCTTTGGCGGCAGCTATGCCGAGAGCGGGCAGCGCAGCGGGCATCTCTCGCAGCAGGATACGATTGTCGCCGACCGTGCACTGCAACGGGAGACTCATCGCTTCGTCAACGGCTTCCGCAGCGAGACCTTCGACGGCTATCGCAATTCACAAGAGCAGATCGACGGGGCCGAAGCGCGGCAGGAAGCGATGATCGGCGAGGGACGCGAGTACGTGCAGGCCCAGGCCGCTGAACAAGTCGGGGCAACGGTGGCGAATATGGGCACGACCCAGGTGACGACACGGGGCGTGATGGGGCCGTCCGGCGGTTCACTCGTGGCGGGCCTGGCCTTCGCGCGGCAGACCGTGGACGCGCAGCGTGACCTGGTGGCGCAGTTGCTCGACCAGCAGGTCCGGCGTTTGAGTGCAGGGCTGGACACGGGGCTGTTCCTGACGCAGGTGACGTTGCTGGCCCCCGACGCGGCCCGGCTGGAACGGTTAGCTGCGGCGTCCATTGCGGCGATGCGCGAGGAGAATGTCGTCGTGCCCGTCGCCGCGCGAGCGGGGGATGAGACCCTGTGGCAACGGGCCATTACTCTGGACTTTGATGCGCGCCAGGAAGACGCCGGGCCGTTTGACACGTTGCGCCACGCCCAAACCCTGACGGCCAACGAACTGGCGGCGCTCGTCCACCCGATTCGTATCTCGGACGGCACGATTTCGGCCTCGCTGGACGCCTGGCCGGACGACTTGTCACATCGCCGTACCCAAGGGGAAATCGCTTTGGGAAAGGTGTTGGACGTGAACTTGCAGCCTGACCCCAACAATGTCCACCGTTTCCGCGCCGACGAGCTGATGCACGCGGTGATCGTCGGGGATTCTGGGTCCGGCAAGTCCAACTCCGCGCTGTGGTTCGTCTCGCAGGTGGTCAATGCATTACGCGAGGACGAACACGGTATCCCGATTCACACGCCGACCACCGGGCCGGTATCAATGGACAGGTTAGGCGGGACGCTGTTTTTGTCAATTGAAAACAAGGCCATTTGTTGGCCGAAAACAAGGCCACTTGGAGCCTCTGGCATGAACTTTGACAATCGAAAATAAGGCCATTTGTTGATCGAAAATAAGGCCACCTGCACCTCATCTGGAGCAGGCGATGGGCAACACGTTCTCGGTTAAGCAGGCTACCCGTTGCCGGTCACGCGCTAATCTCTGGTCGGACATCTTGCTGCGCTCTTTGGCGAAAACGATACGACTCACCGACGAACTCCAGGATGTGCGCCTTGTGGGTCAGGCGGTCGAGCAAGGCCGCGGTCAACCGCTCGTCTCCCAGGACTTGCACCCAATCCGCGAACCGCAGATTAGTGGTCACCAGCAAGGCCACGCGTTCGTAAAGCGTCGAGCAGAACTGGAACACCAAATGCGCGTCGTTGGCGGAGAGGGGGATGAAGCCCAATTCATCCAGGACGATCAGTTGATAACGCAGGGCGGTGTTCCAGAACCTGGGTAGGCGGTGCTCATCCTGAGCAGTGACCATATCGTTGACCAGGCTGGCGGTGTTGTAGAAACGCACCTTGTAGCCCTGCCGACATGCTGCCAGCGCGAGTCCGGTGGCGACGTGGGTTTTCCCTAAACCCGGGTTTCCGACCATCAGGATCGGCTCGACTTTACGGATGTAGCTGTTCTGGGCCAGTTCGAGCACCCGCTGCTTGTCCGGGCTAGCGATGCAGGAGAAGTCGAAATCCGCCAACTCCTTCAACACGGGAAAACGCGCCGCTTTGATGCTCCGGACGGTGCGGTTGCGCTCGCGTTGCGCCATCTCTTGCTCAGCCAGGGCCAGCAGAAAACGGTCATAGGTCAGATTGGTCCGCGCCGCGTCCTCGGCGAACTTGCGATAGTGCTGCAAGAAGGCTGGCAGACGCAGAGCTTTGAGATAGGTCTCCAGGAGCAGATTGGTTTCCATCACTCACCCCCGTGCGAGCAAGGTGTCATAGCGCTGTAGATTCAGCGTCTGGTGACCCACGGCGACCAATTCCGGCCAGGCACTCAGGTCCAGCACGGGTGGCACAAGCTGCGGGGCCAGCAACTGACGCAGACACAGCTTCACCCCATCGAGATGCGCACACCCATACGTCAGTGCCTGCTCAACCGCTTGCCCAATCAGCTCGGCCGAGTGTTGCTCGTGCAGTCTCAGGATGCGGACGAACTCTTGCACGCCTTGGCCGTCAGGCCATTGCTCCCGCAGCCGGGCCAGCAGGCGCTCGTAAACCGGCGGCCAGCTCTCCCGCCAGCGGCGGATCGGCTTGGCGTGGTCGAAAGCGCCTGGGCGCTGCTCCAGCAACGGCAGATAGTGCAAGGGATCGAGAATATCCTGCTTCTTGCCGTAACACCGCGGGTGGCTGGCGATGACGTTGTGCAAGTGCAACACATCGACCCGGAATGGGTAGGCCTTGAGGACCAGGTTGCGGTAGGCCTCCTGGGCGGGCACTGAATAACGGTTGGTCTCGAACTCTACCTGACCGAAGCCGTTGAGCGTGACCGCGGTGCTAACACAGCATTCAAAGTCCTTCCCCGGCAAGGCGCGTAGATAGGGCTGCTCGCTCTTCCAAGCCTCCCCGATCGTGAGCGGTTGGCGGTCAATGCTCCGTGCATCGTCTTCCAAGCAAGCCTGCAACAACTGGGCGTTCAGTTCGGCGAAAGAGGCGACCTCCGGCGGCGGCACCATAAAGTTCCGCCGCCCGTAGCCCACACCACCCTCGACGCGCCCTTTCTCGTGCCCCTGCCCTGGCGTGCAGAAGCGGCTCTCGAACAGGTAATGGCTGCGAAAGACGACGAACTTCTGCTGTTCCTGGCGCGTCCGCCCTTCCAGAATGCGTTGCACGGCCGCTTTCAGGTTGTCGTAGCTGATCCGTTGTGGCACGCCTTGGAAGTGCTGAAAGGCCTGCACGTGGCCCGCGAAGAAGGCTTCCTGTTTCTGGGCCGGAAAAGCCATCATGAAAAGACGCCGCGAATAGCACAGCCGCATGAAGAACACCTGCACCGTGAGGCGCTGACCGGCGATGATGGCGACGGCTTCGCCCCAATCTACCTGCGCATCGGCTCCGGGATCGAACTCCAGGGGGATGTACACCTGCGGTCGCCGTTTCTCCCCGCGCCGCTGCGCGATGTAGCCGCGCACGGTGGACTCGCTGCCGCGGTAGCCTTGGTCCTGGATGTCTTTGTAGATAGTGTGCCCGGTGAAGCGCTGTTTGCGCGGCAGGTGCTCGTTCTGCTTCAGCAGCTCATCGATGCGTGTCTTGTACGGCCCTAGCACCGGCGCTGAACGCGGTTGTTTCAGCGTATACTGACCAGGCTCTGCCGACTCGATCGCTTTCTTCACACTGTCGCGGGAACAGCCCAACTCCTTGGCGATCTGGCGCTGGCTCTTCTTCTCCACGAAGTAAGCTCGCCGAATCTTTTCACGCTCTTCCACTTTGATCATCTCCTCCCTCCACTATCGTCGGATTTGTCTTCCGATGATAGCAGAGAACTGCTTAAGTGGCCTTGTTTTCAATTGTCAAAGTGCAGCAAGGTGGCCTTGTTTTAGTTTATCAAAAACAATGGACTTATCCCCTCGCAAAAACGTCCATTAAATCCTGAACTTGCTATTTGCTGACTACAAATAGGGTCGAACCCCCCTTGCATTTCAAGGTCTGAATATGGTATAATAGATATAAGCCTGGATACAGCATCACCATCCAGGCGCGAAAAGTCCGGGGCTTCGGCTCCAAACCGCAGGAACCTCCAAGCCTGCGGCGCTCTGACCGGGTAACA
>ERZ747221.4344-NODE-4344-length-10398-cov-3.233214_pt1 | contig 10398 bp, 7 predicted proteins | sample MGYA00374949_ERZ747221 | MGnify/ENA primary metagenome ERZ747221 (study PRJEB28779, sample SAMN05720172) | bioreactor metagenome | isolation source: Anaerobic biogas reactor | place: USA:Washington, USA | collected 2015-08-08 ... | reverse complement strand
GCGTGGGCGGTGGTGATAGTGTGTCGCGGAAACGCGGAAACGCTGGAACGGGACAACGGCGAGGACTTTACATGCCGACGGAGAAGGTTGAATACGAGGTGGAGAAGTTGCCGAGGGTCGTCTGCGATCGGCATCCGGAGTGGGTCGAGCTGTACAACGCCGCGTGGCAGATGGGTTTTGCGAACGTCGAGTACGTGGCCAGGCCCGGTTGGAAGCCGCAGCTGACGTGCATGCCCGGCATGATGCGTCTGTGGCAGTGGGATTCGTGCTTCATGACGCTGTTCGCGCGGTATTCGAACGGGCAGCTTCCGGGGATGAACAATCTGGACAATCTGTACCGGCTGCAGCGGTCGGACGGGTTCATGAGCATGGCGTACGACCTGGGCAATGAGCAGCCCGCCTTCGGCGAGCGGATCAACCCGCCGTTGATGGCGTGGGTGGAGTGGGAGTATTACCGGGCGACGGGAGACGATTCGCGATTCGAGCAGGCGTTGCCGCGGCTGGTTCGTTTCTTTGACTGGGTGAAGGCGAACCGGCGGCGGTGCAGCGGGCTGTACTGGTTCGAAGACTCGGGATCGAGCGGCATGGACAATTCGCCGCGGAGCGGCTACCTGGCCCAGGATCTGCGCGGAAGCGACGTGTGCTTCATCGATCTGGCGGCGCAGCAGGCGTTGGCTGCGGCGCATCTGGGGAAGATGGCGAGGCATCTCGGGCAATTTGAGACGGCTGAACGATTCGAGCGAGAGCACAGTGAACTGGCAGCTCTGATCGAGGAAAGGCACTGGTGCGAGCGGGCGGGGATCTACTTCGACCTGTTCGGACGGGAGCGAGCGACATCGCGGCATAACTTCGTGAATCACAAGACGCTGGCGGCGTTCTGGCCGATCGTGGCGGGCGTGGCGAGGGAGGATCGGGTGGGACGGCTGATCGAGCATCTGCTGGACCCTCGCGAGTTCTGGCGGCCTCACCCGTTGCCGACGTTGTCGGCGGACGACCCGAATTACGACCCGCTGGGCGGGTATTGGCTCGGCGGCGTCTGGGCTCCGACGAATTACATGGTCGCCGCCGGGCTGAAGCGGCACGGCAAACACGAGGTGGCGCGGCAGATCGCGGTGCGGCACCTTGAGGCGATGACTGCGGTGATGGGCGAGGAGACATTTGCCAGTATCTGGGAATGTTATTCGCCGGAGTACACGCGTCCGGCGACGAACGGGTACGGCGTGTTGTGCCGGCCTTGTTTTGTCGGGTGGACGGGGCTGGGTCCGATCGCCATGCTGATTGAGCACGTGCTGGGGTTTGAGTTTGAGGCGGCGGACAACGTGGTCCGGTGGGTGATCGGCACGCCGGGACGCCACGGGATCGAGCATGTGCGGTTCAACGGGCGGACCGTCTCGCTGGTGTGCGACGGTCCCGACCCGTCAAGCGGGCGGACGAAGGTTGTGGTCAGGGCATCGGATGAGATCAACGTCGCCGTCTCGCTGCTGGGACGGTTCATTGAGCACAAGGCGACGCTTCCCGCGGGCGAGCACGAGTTGCACGTGTAACGGCGGAAGCTTGCGCTGCTACTGGGGCGGCTTGCCTTCGCCGACTCGTTGGAGGGTCAGGAAATCGACGAAGAGGTCGCCGGTGTCTTTGGGGAAGTGGAGTTTGATGGTTTTGAGGCCGGGGGAGTCGACGGTGAAGTCGAGGTACTTGGTTTCCGATTCGGTGCGGTAGTCGAAGTGGCCGATGGGTTGATCGTTGAGGGTGGTGACCAGGCGCAATTCGCCGGGGACTTCGTCGGAGTGGCCGGAGAGGCGGCCGTAGGCTCGGACGGCGAGGCGGTAGCGTCCGGCTTGGGCGAAGGGGACGTCGTACTCCATCCAGCCGTCGCCCCAGAACATGGCGACGACGGCGTCACCGCTGGCGTTGCCGCTGGCGGCGATGAACATGGGCGAGCCGGGACATTGGCCCTGGCTGCGCGGGGAACTCTCAGCCTCGATGAGCATGACGCCTTCGGGCGTGGTCACGCGCACGACGGCTGAGGCTTTGATCGGGTTGTCCGTCAGTCCGGTCACCTGGCCGGCCACGGGGATGGACTGGCCGACCGGGGCGCTGGCGGGCAGTTGAACTCGGAACACGCAGGTTTGCTCGGCGCCTGCGGCGAGGGCGATTTGATGGCGGTCGGGCGAGGCGGTCCAGCCATCGGGCAGTTCGAGCGTCACATCAGCCGAGCCGTTTTCGGAAGATGGATTCTGGACGACCAGGGCGAATTCAACACTGGCCTCAGACGCGGCTGTGAGCTCGCGGGTCGTGAATGTTGCCGCCGGGCGCACCTGGGCCGGCGCCGTTTCGGACAGCAGATAGAGCGGCGCCTGCGTGACGGGCAGGACGAGTCGGTTATGCGTGGTCGCGAGGCGCGACGACTTGCCCATCAGGTCGATCAGCTCGGCGGTCTCGCTGACGCCGTCGATCGTCGCGCTGGTGTCCGATCCGCTCCAGAGGACCAGCACGTGCGGGCCGGCGGCGTTGGGCTTTTCGAACCGGTAGGCGACGAGTTCGGGCGTTTCGCTGTAGACTTTGGCGCAGCGTCGGTCGGCGAGCATGCGGATGAGGTTGGCGAAGGCGAAGTAGGCGGGGCGGACGGTGCGGTCCTCAGCCGTTACGTTGCCCCAGAGGCAGAGGTTGGGGTGCTGGTCGATATCGCCCCAGAGGAAGACCTTTTCCGGGTTGGCGGCGAGGGCCTCGATCAGGCCGGTGGTTCGGCCGATGGCCTGCTGGGCGGCGGCGGTCAGCGTGCGGTCGGCGATGCGATGGCCGGATTGCTCGGTGACCCAGACGGGCTTTTCCGCCTCCGTTGTGGCTTTCAGATCCTTCTTGAACGAGTCGACCTTGGTGCGGTTCACGTAGTGCACGTCGAAGATGTCGAAGTACTTGGCGCCGCCGAGTTCGAAGACGCGCCGGCCGAAGTCGCCCCCGGTGCCCGGGCCGGTGTAGGCGAAGCCGCTGGAGGTGGTCTGGAGCTGCGGGTCGATGGCCTTGATCCGCGGATAGCTTTCCTTGAGCAACGTGAAGTAGTCGTCGGCTGTGCCGCCCATGAACCACGACGAGTCGATTTCATTCCAGATCGAGTAGACCTTGATCCAGTCGCGATAGCGGCGGGCCAGGGCCTCGATGTAGCGGTAGTAGTCCTCGAAGTACTCCTTCTTCATGATGCAGTGCATGTATTCGGGTTTGTCGGGCTGGACGCTGGCCCATTGAGGAACCCGGTAGATCGCCGGCAGCATGGACATGCCGTGCTTCGAGCAGACCTGTCGGTAAAAGTCGAACCACTCCCAGTTGTAGGTTCCGCGCGTCCACTCGGCGGTTCGCCATTCGTACTCGGTGCGCAGCCATCGGACGCCCTGGAGGGCGAGCAATTCGGCGGCGCCTTCAATCTGCTCCGGATCGTGCGTGTAGCGGTCGGACCAGGTGACGTTGACGCCGAGCCGGTCGTTGTTTTCCGGCGGCGCGGCCAGCAGTCCGCCGTCGAGAGTCGCCTCGCCCCAGCCGTCGACGGCGACCTTGAGGCGATAGAAGCCCGGCGCATCGACGGAGGCGGTCAGTTCCCTGCGGACGGGAGCATCGGCTTTTGGCGCAGCCTGCCACGTCTCCAATTTGCGCTCATTTGCCTGCCAGTCAATGAGTGAGGCCTGAACCGTTGCGGGTTGATCCAAGTCCGCTTGAATCTCCACGGTGTACTTCAGCGGCTGCTGACCGGCAAAGACGTTGGCCAATCGATCCGTGGTCAAGCGGACCACCAGCGTGTGCGGACCGCGACGGAAGATCGTGGTTTCGCCCGTGCTGTACGGGCCTCGCCCGTTGCGGATGGGGCAGCGAAGGGTCAGCGGCTCGATCGGCGCATCCGGCAGAACGACGATCCGGGGCGTTCGTCGGTCCACCATTCGCCAGCCGTCGACACGGACGGTAATGATGGCCAGGTACGTTCCCGGCTGTTCGGGAACAATCAGAAACGCCTGAGGCCCTGGGCCCGGATCGGCTTGTGTCACCTTGACCGGCTGGGGTACGCCGGGCTCGAGGTTCCGCATATCCTCGTGGAGGCGAGACACTTCGGCCGACCAGCCCAAAGGCTTGCCGGGCTCGGGTGTTGCATCGTAGATCGGCAACTCGAAGGTTGAGGGATTATCGGCCCAGACGCAGGGCGCGGCCAGGGACAGTACAAAGAACGCGCCAAACAGTCGATGCATGTGAGTACTCCTGCGGCTAGAGAGGGTCGACGCCCACGGTCCAGTGTTTGCGGAATAGCTCATAGCCTTCCGGGTCGGGAAACCTCTCCCAGGCGGCATTCGTGAACGAACCGGTTCTGGCCATCCAACTGGCGTGACCGTCGAGGAAGAGGAAGGTTCCGGAAAACCTGTGAAGGAGGGCCACATCGTAGTCGTCGATCGGGGAGTGATGGTAGGCTCCGTCGGCTCTTCCCGAGTCGTAGACGTGCCGGCGTTCCGCCATGGCGACCGAATTCACCGGTTCGGTCTTGACGTCGTTGAGGATGCCATAAACACAATCGATGCCGGGTTCGCCACCGGGACACGCGCCCCACATATAGCAGTTGGGCCCGTACGTCACGGCGTTCAGGAGCGGGTCGTACGGCTCGGCGGGGCAGGTGTTGACGTGCCGGTCGTCGGGAATGTACCTGTAGTACGCCATCCTCCATTCCCAACTGTGCCACCCCTCGACGACCCAGGCGTTGGTGCGGATCAGGCGGTTGTTGTGATCGTTGGCGTAGGTCAGCAGTCCGATGCCCCACTGGCGGAGGTTGCTCAGGCAGGAGGCCTCCAGCGCCCGCGCTCGTGCCTCACTCAGCGCCGGCAGGAGGATGGCGACCAGCACCGCGATGATGGCGACCACCACCAGCAGCTCAATCAGAGTGAAACCCATCGATGGCCGATTTGATTTCATGGTCTATCTCCTGGCTCCTAAGGGGCCGGATATTCCACCCGCTGTGAGGTCAGCCGGACCACGCCTTTGGGCATTTGTCCAGTCAGGACCCAGCGTTGGACCAGGTCGGAGGCCAACGATATCATCTGTTCGTAATCGGAGTCCCAGAACCGCCGCACGTGGCGCGTGAAGCCGCGGCTGCCGGTGTGCCGTTGCCCGATCGACAGCGTGCTGATCGCCACGTTGGGGAACTTCTGGGCCAGTCCGGTTTCCACCACGACGTAGTCGAGGAACGTGCCCTGAGTGCAGAAGACGGCGTCGTAGCCGCCTTCAGCCAGCAGACGCTCCACGTGGGGTGCGTAGACGTCCACATCGGAGAAATCGCGATGCGTGAATCGATGGCCCATCCGCGAGATGGGCAGTTGCACCACCGTCACGTCGGTTTCTCTCTTGAGTTCAATTGAGGCGTCGCGGATGCCCCGCGTGATCTCCTCGTAGGCGCTGATCCGCAGGTCGTCGATCAGGACGAGCAAACGCTTGTGGCCGGACTCGTCGAGCAGATGCCGGCCGATATCAGTTCCGGTGGCGTGGAAATCCTGGACGACCGCGGGCAACTCGGCTCCGCGCAGGAGGCGGTCGATCAGAACCACCGGCACGCGGCGGGCCAGGTCGGCGAAGAACTGGCCGTTGGGGTCGTCGTCGATCGGCCAGACCACCAGGCCCCTGATCCCGTTGGCCAGAAAGTGCTCAGCCACTTCGCGTTCGCGGATCGGGTCGTCTTCGGAACTGCGGACCACGGCGAAATTGGACCGGTTGGCGAATGCCTTGTCGATCCACTCCATCACGCTCATGTGGAAGGAGAGGGAGACGGTGTACGGCTGGATGAACCCGAAGGTGATGGCGGTCCGGCGGCAGTTTTCGTCGTCGATGACCCGGACGTCGCGGCCGTGGTGGGCCACGACGACGCCGAGGTCGGCCAACTCGCGGGTTGCCCGCTGGACGACCTTGGGACTGACCCCCAACTCGCGGCTGAGCGTCCGGACCGAAGGCAGCGGCTGGCCGGTCCGGTACTGGCCGGTGCGGACCCGCTGCTGGAGCGTTCGAGCCACCTGCCGGTACAGAGGCAAGCGATTGCCGGTTACCACCTCGACCATTTCGCAGGTCCCTATAGTACTACAGTGCAACAGATAGTAAGCATGTAAGTAGCTGTACGATAGCACGTTGCTATCGACTGTATCCCTGTTTCCCTTTCAGTATACCGCACGGCGGCGGCAGCCGTCAAGAGGAATCTGGAAGGTCGAGACTATTTGGTCTCGAGTTCGATCACGCCCGCGCGATGGAGTTCGGGGGTGGTCAGGAGTTCGCGGTAGATGCGGAGTGGCTGGTCTTTCTGGCCGAGCGGGGTTTGGCGAAGCTGGTCGGCGAGGGCGGAGGCCTGGGAGAACTCGGCCTGCCAGTAGTGGTGGATCATGCGCCCGAAGCCTTCAATGAAGGCGCTGAGTTCCCGCGGGTCGGCCTGGTCGGCCCAGTGGATCAGTTCGTAGACGACGACCGGTTTTTCACGGCCGACGACGCGGATCTTGCCCAGCAGGCGCGCCGGCAGTCCCTCGCCCATCCGGCTGTGGGTCTCCTGCGAGATCATGGTCAGCGTGCCGAAGAACTTGTTGGCGGTTTCGAGTCGCGAGGCGAGGTTGACGGTGTCGCCGAGGCAGGTGTAGTCGAACTTCCGGGCCGAGCCGCAGTCGCCGATGACCGCCGGGCCGCTGCTGATCCCGATCCGCATCTTCATCGATCCGGGCAGGTCGAAGCCGATGGTGCGCAGGTGCTCCTCGACGTGCGGCAGGTATTTCTGGCACTCGATGGCGGCCAGGCAAGCCCGTCTCGCGTGGTCCGGCTGGGGGTTCAGCGGCGGGTTGAAGAAGGCGAAGATGCCGTCGCCCTGGAACTTGTTGATGAAAGCCTCCTGCTGATCAAGCACCTCGCTCATGTGCTCGAGGTAGATGTTCAGGAGGTTGACGACTTCCTGCGGGGCCATGGGCTCGCTCAGGTGCGTGAAGCCCGCCAGGTCGCTGAAGAAGCAGGTGACCTCCTGCTGCTGCGGGGGGAGAGTCAGCGATCGCGGTTCGGCCACGATGCGTCTGACCAGCGTCGTATTGGTGTACTGTCCGAGCCGCGAGGCGAACAGTCGCTTGGTGCGGCCTTCGGTCACCTGGTAGTAGAGGGTGACCAGCGACCAACTGATGAACATGGCGGCCATGGGTCCGGTGACGTTGCTGATGATGTGCCATCGGCCGAAGACCAGGACAAAGCTGACGGCGGCGTAGGCGGCCAGGAGGATCAGCATCCAGAGCAGGCCCTGGCCGGCCGAGCGCTGGGAAGCGGTCAGGATGGTGACCACCATGCCCATCGCCAGAACCACCAGCAGGTTCGTGTTGCGGTCGCTCTCGTAGAGGTAGGAGTCTTCCAGCACCTGGTTGATGATGTTGGCCAGGACGATCACGCCGGGACATGGATGCTCGTCGAAGACGGGCGTGGCGACGGTATCGGCGAGGGTGGTGGCGGTATAGCCGAACAGGACGATTTTGTCTTCGATTCTGGGGCGAAGCTCGGCCAGGGCGGATTCGATCGAGGCCTCGATGTCGGCGTTGATGCGGCGAACCGTCTCGGGCTCGAAGACGCAGCGGTAGAGATTGATCACGTGCTGCTCTTCCTCGCTCATCTCGTTCGGAGCGAGGGAGGCGAGGTCTTCGTAGCTCATTTCCAGCGTTTCGGCGGCCCGTTTTTCGATCTGGGCGATCTCGTCCTGCGTGCGTGCCAGTTCGAGGCGAATGTCGTCGGCCAGCGACAGTGTCGGCTGCGTGGCGGCGGCGGTTGCCGGCTGGGTTGCCGGGTGGGTTGCCGGCTGGGTATCGGCGCGGGCGTCGATCGGGCAGCTATCCTGGAGCCACTGCCTTCGCTGCTTGAGCTTGCCGTAGCGTTCGTACTGGGTGGGCAGGAACTGCTGGACGCTCAGGTCGGCGGCGGAGTCCAGGAGAAACCGGTTCTGGTCGAGGGCATCGCGGTTAAACGCGACGTCGAGGAGCTTGGCGGCGGGGATCTGGTTGTCGAAGCTGTGCTGCCAGCGGTCGGGCCACTTGAGCCAGCGGCCGGTCTGGCGATAGTACCAGTTGACGATCAGCCGGCCGTCGGACCCGAGCGGGATGGTCCTGACCGGTCCGCCGTCCTCGGCTGGACCCAACTGGATCCGATCCTCGCCCAGGTGCAGAGGCAGGCCGAGGTGCTGGCTGACGGTGGCCAGAGCGAGTTGGCGGTAGATCACGTTGTCGTGGACCGACAGGAGCGAGAGCTTGCGGAGCTTGCCGTCGAGGTCGGTCTGGGTCGAGTAGTCGACGAAGCCGGCGTCGCGGGCGGCCGAGGCCAGCGCCGCCACCGGCACCTGCATGGGCGAGTGGTCGCTGGGGCGGTAAACGGCGGGGGACAGGATATCGCCGGAGAGGGTCAGGCCGGACTTGGCACGGATCGTCAGGTAGGCCCGGGCGTAATGGTAGGCGTCTTCCAGTTCTCGCCGCCAGTCCGTCTGGCGCAGCCACTGGTCGACGAGGAGTTTCTGGAGGAGTTGGTCCAGCGTCAGAGCGGGATCGGCCTGGAGGGTTTCGACGGCGAGGCCGCGGGCGGCCATCCGCCGGATCGTGGCGAAGTTCGCCCGAACCTGTTCGAGGGGCAAGCTTGACCGGGCGGCCAGTTCCCGCGGCGTCAGGTCCATCTCGGACTTGATCGCCTCGACGGCTTGGGGAAACGCAGCCCCCGCGCCGAAGTAGAACGCCAAGACTGCTCCTCCCTGAGTGTGCAGGGCTTGGGCCAGCATGGCGTCTTCGGCGTTGACGGATTCGGAGTCGCGGCCCTGGCGGACCTGCGGCCGCGTGTAGGTGAAATCGATCAGAAGCTGTCGGCCTCCCAGTTCGGCCACCAGTTCGATGATGCCGGCCACGTAGGACCGCGGCCAGGGCCACTGCTGCACGGCGGCCAGCGAGTTGTCGTCCACCGCGATCAGGCACAGTTCGCCGCTGTCCGAGACGGTGGGGATGAGCTTGTGGCGCAAGTCGACGGCAACGGCTTCGATGCGGTCGAGGGAGCCGACCTGAAGGGCGATCGCCACCAGCAGGGTTCCGATCAGACCCATGCCGATCGTGGCCAGGGTTGTCCAGACTGCTCTTGTGCTCCGCACGGAGTGCTACTCTCGCCGCCACCCGCGTTCCGCTGCGGGGCGAAGGTCAGAACCCGGTCATCGCCGGCCGATGAAGAACCCGACGACCACACTGATTACGGTAACCAACACCGCGCCCAGCACCGGGTAGAGAATGTTCGAGGCGATGGTCTGCAGGATGCCCGGCAGGACGCCCGCGGTCAGGCTGGCGGCGACGAAACCGGCGAAACCCAGCAGGATCAGTGAGGCGACCAGAAAGCCGGAAAACAGGCCGGCCATCGGATCGGCTGCGGTGGCCGCCACGACGCGCGGCGCCGGAGCGGCGGCGGGAACCGGTTCCTCGACCTCCTCGAAGCCGGCCGCCTCGGCGGCTTCCGCAGTGGCGGGAACCCTGGAGTCGGGCATTGTCTCTTCGCCCGAGTAGATCTCGTCGAGCACGCCGCCCAGTGAGGTGTCGTCGCTCTCGCGGCTCAGATCGAGGAGGCCCGAACCGCTGCTGCCGCCGCCTTCGATGGAGAGTTCCTCGGAGACCGACGGGGCGATCTGCGTCTTGGCCATCGGGTCGGCGTCCAAGCCCGCCAGTTCGTCCTCGTCGAAGACGTTGACGCCGGCCGGCGTGATGACGGTGTCCTCGTTCTTGGGGGCATCCTGCGTCGGGGTATGCTCGCCGGACTCATCGAGGGTGATCACGTCGGAACCGCCGTCGGTCGAGTCGACCGGCAGCAGTTCGATCGCCGATTCGCTGGCCCCGTCGCCGGTGGTGCCCACGGAGGGGTTCAGTTCCGCGGCCAGGTCGTCCACCTCAGCAACCTTGTATCTCTGTTCGCCTTCGACGCGGAATTCGCGCAGACGGCCTTCGCGGACCAGGTGGCTGAGCTGATCCTGAGTCAAGGCCAGCTTGTTGAGGGTCTGCTGAAGTGTGTAGTAGTCAACGGCCATCATGACCTCCCATCGCGGAAAAAGCTCACCGTGCTTCCTCTATTGTTATTTTAGTGGTTCGGTGGGTGGATTTTCCAATTTTTTCACGTCCGGCGGCGGCTCTTCCTGCCCGACAACGAGTTGTGCCACTTCGCTGGGGACCGGGGGGGCGCAGTTGTATTCTTCGAGATAGCGGTCGTACATCCAGCTCCGGGCGGCGAGGAGTTTGAGCTGGTTGCCCGGGCGTTTGAGGTGATAGATCCAGAGGGTGCCGGCGTCGGCGTCGACCATGATGATGCCGTACTCGTCGCGGTCGATCTGGCCGGTGAATGCCATCACGCCTCCGGCGCTGCCGGCTC
>ERZ747221.4336-NODE-4336-length-10409-cov-6.245645_pt1 | contig 10409 bp, 6 predicted proteins | sample MGYA00374949_ERZ747221 | MGnify/ENA primary metagenome ERZ747221 (study PRJEB28779, sample SAMN05720172) | bioreactor metagenome | isolation source: Anaerobic biogas reactor | place: USA:Washington, USA | collected 2015-08-08 ... | reverse complement strand
GCTGGAAGACGCGGCGGGCACGGGCGTGAGCCTGGTCGCGACGCGCAGCCTGGTATAGCCGTGCCGCTGTCCCCCCTCCTCATGCGCCCGGCCTGGCGCCACGGGGCGCAGACCCCCTGGGGCGGCAGCCGCCTGAAGGCGGTTTTCGGCAAGGACATCCCGGACGCGGCCACCGGGGAGAGCCTGGAGGTCTCCTGCGTGCCGGGGCTGGAAAGCCGGGACACGGGCGGCAGACCGCTTCACGAACTGGTCGGCTTGTACGGGCAGGCGCTGACCGGAACGGCAATAAAGGGCGACTTTCCCCTGCTCCTCAAGCTGCTCGACGCGCGGGAGCCGCTGAGCGTGCAGGTTCACCCCGGCGACGATTACGCGCGGGCGCATTACGGCAAGCGGGGCAAGAACGAAGCCTGGGTCGTGCTGGAGGCGGAGGCGGGCGCCAGCCTGGTGTGCGGTTTCCGGGACGGCGTGAGCCGGGAGGAGGTCGTTCGGGCCGCGGAGGGCAGCCGCGCCGTCGAGCCGCTGCTGCGGCGCGTCGCGGTCAGGCCGGGGGACGCCCTGTACATCCCCGAGGGCACCGTGCACGCGATCGGGGGCGGGCTGCTGCTGTACGAAATCCAGCAGTCCAGCGACCTGACCTTCCGCCTGTATGACTGGGAACGGACGGGCCGGGACGGCAAGCCGCGCGAACTGCACCTGCGGGAATCCCTGGACGTTCTCCGCGTGGATTCCAGGCCGGTGGCCGCAAACCCCGTGCCCCTTCACGCCGATGCCGAGGGGCGGCGCGAACGGCTGCTGGACACCCCCTATTTCACGCTGGAACGGCTATCGGCATGCGATGGCCTTCAAATCAGCCCGGACAGGGCGCGTTTTTCCATCCTGACCGCCATTGACGGCGGCGCCCTCGCCTGGGACGACGGCGCGCTGGCCCTGCCAAAGGGCGGCACCGCGCTGCTCCCGGCGGACGGGTATCCCCTGCGCTTCTCGGGGCCGTCCGCGCTGCTCTGCCGGCCCGGTCCCAAGGCCTGAAGGCCGCCCTTTCAAGCTTAGAGGAACCGCCCAGGCCAATCACATTGATGACAAGTCAACAGGAAGAACGCCGGCTGTCAGCCGGCGTTCCCGCGTCGTCCGTCAATCAGACCCGTTCCAGCAGCTTGTCCAGGCTGTCCTTGGCGTCGCCCAGCAGCAGCAGCACGTTGGGCCGCGGCTGGTAGAGCGGGTTGGGCACGCCGGCGTAGCCCGGCTTGTCGTCGAAATTGCAGATGACCAGGTGCTTCGCCTTCCCCGCCTCCAGGATGGGCATCCCGTAAATCGGCGTGCCCTGCGCGGTGTTCGCCGCCGGGTTCACCACGTCGTTCGCGCCTACCACCAGCGCCAGGTCCGTGTCCGGGAAGTCGGGGTTGACCTCGTCCATCTCAAGCAGCGACTCGTAGGGGACATCCGCCTCGGCCAGCAGCACGTTCATGTGCCCGGGCATGCGGCCCGCCACCGGGTGTATCGCGTAGCGCACGCCCTTCCCCTTCGCGCTCAGCGCGTCCTGCAGCCGCTTTACCCGCTCCTGCGCCTGGGAGAGCGCCATGCCGTAGCCGGGGATGATGACGACAGACTTCGCGTCCTCCAGCCAGGCCTTCGCGTCCTCCAGCGTGGCGCCGGCCGGCGCCTCCGCCGGCTTGTCCCCTTCCGCCGGCACGGGTTCGGCTTCCGGCGCCGCGGACGGCCCCGCGGCACGCCCGAACAGCACCCCCGCCAGGCTGCGGTTCATCGCCCGGCACATGATTTGCGTCAGCAGCAGGCCGGAGGCACCGACGATGCCCCCCACCGCCACCAGCAGCACGTCGCCCAGCGCCATCCCCGCGATGGCCGCCGCGACGCCCGAGGTGGAGTTAAGCAGGCTGATGGTGATGGGCATGTCCGCGCCCCCCACCCGCACCGCGAACAGCCAGCCGAAGGCCAGGCCCAGCAGCGCCAGGGGCAGGCTGAGCAGGGCCGCGGACGCCGGGAACAGCGGCAGCAGGACCACCAGCGCCGCCATCGCGAGGGCGCTCAGCGCGCTGAACAGGGAATGCCCCGGCAGCACCCGGGGCTTCGGGGGCATCAGCCCGTGCAGCTTGGCCGCAGCGACCAGGGAGCCGGAAAAGGTCAATGCGCCCACCGCCAGCGCCAGCCCGGAGGAAACCACCTCGAACCCGCCCTTCGCCGCGCCCAGCGCCAGGGTCATCACAGCCGCGATTGCCGACGCCAGGCCGCCCAGGCCGTTGAGCAGCCCCACCATCTGCGGCATCTGAATCATCCTGACTTTGACCGTCATCCAGACGCTCAGCAGGATGCCGACCAGCAGCCCCAGGATGATGTAGGCGATGCTGCCCCGCAGGTCCGTCCGCGCCATCGTGAGGGCAATCGCCAGCAGCATGCACAGCGCGCTGAACCGGTTCCCCCGCGCCGCCGTCTTCACGTCGCTCATCAGCCGGATGCCGTACAGGACCCCGACGGCAAGAACGGCGCTGAGCACGTAATACAAACTGTCGCTCATCCCTGCCCCTCCCCGTCCTGCCCCCTGCCCCGGAACATCTTCAGCATCCGGTCCGTCACCCCGAAGCCTGAGACCACGTTGATGGTCGCCGCCACGATGCCCACAGCCCCGGCCACCCGGCCGATGACGCCCCCCGCCAGCGCCGTCACCGCCAGCATGCCCAGCAGCGTAATGCCCGACAGCGCGTTCATCCCGCTCATCAGCGGCGTGTGCAGCAGGCTGGGGACGGCGTGGATGAGCCGGTACCCCAGCAGCGTCGCGGCGAGGAAGACCAGAACCAGAATCACTTCCCTGCTCACAGGCCCATCGCCTCCCTTGCCCCCGCGTGCACCACCTGGCCGTCCACGGTGGTCAGGATGCCCCGCACGATTTCGTCATCCCTGTCCAGCCGCAACCGGCCGTCCTTCATCAGGTAGTCCACCAGGTTGTACAGGTTCATCGCGAACATGCGCGTCGAGCTTTCCGGCAGCAGGCCCGGGATGTTCTTGATGCCCACGATGTGCACCTTGTGAATCAGCGCGATTTCGCCCGGCGGCGTCAGCGCGCAGTTGCCCCCCTGGTCGATGGAGATGTCCACGATGACCGAGCCCGGCTTCATCGTTTTCACCATCTCCTCCGTGAGCAGAACCGGCGCCAGCTTGCCCGGTATCAGCGCCGACAGGAACACCAGGTCCATCTCCGGCAGCCGCTTCGCCAGCGCCGCGCGCTCCCGCTCCAGCAGCTCGCGGCTCAAGGACCTCGCATAGCCGCCCTCACCCACGCCCGCCTCCTCCGGCACCTCCACGTCGACGAGCTGCGCGCCCAGGCTCTGCGCCTGCTCCCGCGCGGCCGGACGGATGTCCGCGGCGAAGACCCGCGCGCCCAGGCGCTTGGCGGTCGCCAGCGCCTGCAGCCCGCCGACCCCCGTCCCGACTACCAGGGCGGAAATCGGCTTGATCATGCCCACCGCTGAAAAAATCTGCGGCACAAACCGCGGCAGCAGGTTGCAGCCCATCAGCACGCCCTTGTACCCCGCGCAGGTGGACATGCTCGTCAGCGCGTCCATCCCCTGCGCCCGCGTGATGCGCGGGATGCCGTCCAGGGTCAGCGACGTCACCCCCCGCTCCGCCAGGTGCCGCACCATCCCGTGGTTGGCCGGCGCTGCCGGGTGGATGAAGGTGATGAGGGTCTGCCCCCCGCGCAGCAGGTCCGACTCGTGGACGCCCAGGGCCTCGTTGAACTGCGGCTCCTTCACCTTCAGGATGAGCTCCGCCCGCTCGAACACCTGCCGCGCCCCCGGCACAATCTCCGCCCCCGCCGCACGGTACTCCCCGTCGTGAAAAAAGGCGCCTTCGCCCGCGTTCGTCTCCACCAGCACCGTGTGGCCCGCCGAAACGTACTTCGCGCAGGTCTCCGGCGTAGCCGCCACGCGGTCCTCCCCGTGCATGATTTCCTTCGGGATGCCGATCATCATTTTTGTTTCCCCCTATGCTCCTGTGCTGGCCTGAGTATAACCGGAAAACGGAAAAAATACAAGATTCATACTTTATGCACCGGCTGGCGGCAGGAACCCGCCGCGCGTTGAATTTCCTTGACTTTGCGGAGGCTTGGCGTATGATGGTTCCGCTTCGATTACACGATCAGGAGGCCCCATGCGCCCGCGCTCCCGACAAAACCTGAAAATCGAGTCCATCCTCGCCGGCGTGTATTCCTCCTACTGGACCTCGGTCGCCGCTTTTTCCGGCTTCATGGCGATTTACCTGTCCCATTACGGGTTTTCCGATACGCTCGTCGGGCTGACGGCCTCCCTGATTTCCCTGGTCGCCATCGTGTCCCAGCTGGCGCTCACCTCCTTTCTGGACGCGCGGCCCCACGCGCGCATCCGGCGCGCCATCACTGCTGTCTATTTCGTATTCCTGGCCCTGGTGGCGGCGCTGGCGCTGCTCCCGATGCCGACGATCGCCATGCTGCTGGTTTACGCGCTGGCCGGGGGCCTGTCCAACACGCTGCCGGCCCTGTTCAACGCGCAGGCTTTCCAGTTCATCAACATCGGCGTGCCGCTGCGCATCGGCTGGTCCCGTGGCATGGGCGCCATCACCTACGCCGTGGTCGCGTTCTACCTGGGCCGGCTGCTGGAAAGCGCGACCCCCGGCATCCTGATGCCCATCTGCCTGGTGCTGTCCGTCATCGCCATCGCGGCGGTCCTCCTGGTCCCCCATCCGCAGGAGGCGGCGCAGGACGAGGCAATCCCCTCGCTCGCCTGGCACGCGCCGCGCACGAGCCTGCGCCGGCTGCTGGCCTCCAACCGGGTGCTGCAACTGTTTTTACTCTCGGGCATCTTCATGAACGCGGGGCAGAGCAACGTCTTCATCTTCCTGACCCGCATCGTGGAGGCGAACGGCGGCGGCAAGGCCGACCTGGGTCTGGCGATGTTTATCCAGGCGGGGGTGGAGATGCCGGCGATGCTGCTGAGCTCCTGGCTGCTGGCAAGGTTCAGGGCGCGGGCGATCCTGACCTTCTCCCTGATGGCCTACGTGCTCAAGCACACCGTCATCTACGCCGCCGGGGGCCTGGCCGGCGTCTACCTGGCGATGGCGCTCAGCCTGCTGTGCTTCGGGCTCTACGGCGTCACCGCGATGTTCTTCGCCAACGACGCCGTCCGACACAACGAGAAGGCGCGCGCCCAGGCGCTAGTCAGCGCGACCGGCGCGGTGTCCGCGATGGTCGGCAACCTGACGGCCGGGTGGGTCGTGGACACCTACGGCATCGGCCGGCTCAACCTGCTGTGCCTGCTGCTGCAGGTGGTGGCCTTCGCGCTGATGCTGCTGTGCGCGGGGCTGCAGGCCCGGCAGGAAAAGCATCCGGAAGCGCATTTGAGGGAAGCGTAAAACGGCGGTCAGGGGGCTTTCCCCTGACCGCGCGGTGCCGTTTTGATGATTGATTCCGGATACGCCTAACCTCACTCGTATTCCAGGTTCACCAGGCGCATTTTCTCATCCGCGCGCCGGATGAAGTCGTCCAGGGTGACGGCGCCGTCGTAATACTGCTGGAGCAGCGCGTCGTCGCCCAGCAGCGCGCGGCGCTGCACGTTCATCCGTCCGTCCATCACGTAGATTTTCGCGATGAGCCCGTGCATCCACGACAGCTCCTCCCCGGTGACGAGGTTGCGCAGCGTTTCCTTCAGGCGCCCGTACTGCTCCTCCATGTACTTCACGTCCTGAAGGGCCGTGCTCTTCTGCGCGCCCTCGAGGGATTCCGCCCGCGCGCGTGCTTCCTCCAGGCTGGTTTCATACCGTTCCAGCGCCTTCCCGTAATCCGGGTTGGGGAGGGTCTGCGTCTGGCTGGGGCTCATGGCCGCCCGGTCCACGGGGTTGAGCCTGCCGACGAAGCGCTCCGTGAAGCGCAGGGCCGCGTCCGGGGCGGCGGTCGTCGACATCACGGCCAGCAGGGCCAGGTCCGCCTGAACAAAGGCGGGGCCGTCCGGGTCCGCTGTCGGCAGCACGAGGGGCAGCTGAAACCGCTCGCCGTTGTTGTTCAGGTTTGTCATGAAGCGGGGCTCGTAGCCCATGCCGGTCGAGAACAGCGGCTTTTTGTTGTACATCTCCTCCGCCAGCTTCGCGCTCTCCGGGTTCTCCCAGTCGATTTCGAGGTTGAGGTCCCCGTAGTCCAGATTGTCGGCGCGGCTCATCAAGTCCCTGAACTCCGGGGTGTCGAACCGCAGGGTTTCCCCCGCGCCGAAGCGGTTGTCGATGTAGCGCTCCAGCGCCTGGCCGCGCAGGAAGTCCCGGACGTTGAACGTGTCGGAGAAAAGGACGTAGTCCGGATGCTCCGCGCCAAGGCCCCCGGCCCATTGTTCCACCAGGTCGAGCAGCTCCATGAAGGTGCGCGGCGGCGTCAGGCCCAGCGCCCCGAAGTTCCCCGGCAGGTACCCCAGGGGGAAGAGCATCAATTGGCCGGGGACGGCGTAGATGCTGTCCCCGCGCGTGACCGGTCGGCTGAGGTTGGGGAACAGGGCGCCCACATAGTCCCGGATGGCCGGGCTCGCCGACAGGTCCATCAGGTAGCCCTTGTCGATGAGCTTGCCCAGGTCGAACTGGTAGGCGCTCAGGGACATCAGGTCCACCGCTACGGAATTCGTCAGGAACATCGCCGCCAGGCGCTCCGCGTCCACGTAGCCGACGCCCGCGTCCGACACGCTCTGCAGCGCGATGCCGTCCAGCTCCTGGAGGATGCCGTTGAGCATCGCGGTGTCGTCAAAGCCGCCGCCCAGGGTCAGCACGGTAAAGCCCTTCAGCCCTTCCTCCGTGCGCTCGCGGAGGAAGACGTTGTTGCCGAAGGCCACGGCCAGCCGGCCGTCCGGGAGGGGCAAGAGCCCGCCGGTGGGCACCGGCCAGGGGGTGCCGTACATGGGCAGGTAGCCGACCAGGCGGCGGGTTTTCAGGCCCACGTCATAGCGCAGCACCTGGGTGTTGGAGAAGGTGTACAGGCTGTCCTCCCCCGCGTCGTAGTAAAGGGGGGCGACGGCGTCCGAGTTTTCCATCCCGGGCGCCTGGGCGCCCAGCGGGGTCAGGCTGTCGTCCGCGGGGTCGAAAACCACCAGCTCCGGCTTGCGCATCGCCCCGGCTTCCGGGTCGTAGGCATCGTTGGGGTCCAGGCGCGCGGCAATGAGCTTGCCGTCCTTGTACGCCGCCGCGGCCTGCAGGTGATTGACCTGGTGGAGGCGGGATTCCCCGGTCCTGAGGTCGAAACTGTACAGGTCCGCCGGCTGGCCCTCGTAATTCTGCGCCCTCAAGTAGAGACGCCCCTCCGAAACCAGCGCCCAAGCGGGCATTTCCATATGGACGGCGGGCTCCTCCCCCTTGACGAAGGCGGACAGGTCCATCGGCACCGGGTTCGCATAGGCCAGCTTGCCGTCCCGCAGCGCCAGGGTGTACAGCGCCTGCTTTTTGATGTCCAGCCCCAGCAGCCGATCCCCGTCGCCCAGCAGCAGGGCGGCGGATGGCGCAACCTCCGCTTCCTTCCCGCTGACGAAAATGCCGGCGCCGTAGACCCTGGCCATGTCGGCGCGCCGGACCGCCCGGGCGTCCCCCGGCGAGAAGGTGAACAAGGCCTCGTCGGTTCGGATATAAAGGTCGTCCCCGACCCGGGCGATGGAATGGATGGTATCCATCGCCTCCGTCAGCGACCCGCCGAAGAGGTTGGTGACCGGCGGGGTGTCCGTGCCCGCGGGGGCGGCGCCCGCCGGCATCAGCGCCGCCGCCAGCAGCAATATTGCCAGGCAGCCGGCCCATCGCTTCATGGTTTGCGTATTCATCAGGCTCCTCCTTGTTTTCGCCATAGGCCCGCGTTTGACTGCCGGGCCCAGGCGTGCTGTCCCGATTCAACTCGATATCGTTGCGCGTTTCGGCGCCGACGGGCGGGCGCAGCCGTGCCGCGGCGCGGAGTCGGGCCGCCCGTCCGTCCAGGGACCTCCTAATGATTAGACGCTTGGGCAGGCCGGTTCGTTGCACGGGACCGTATACTTTGGCGGGACGGAAACCGGGCCGCGGGAATTTTTGGGAACCCGCCGCAGACGGCTTGACAGGGCCGGCTGGTCATGGTATTTTATCTCTCGCACCTTGCGGGAATGGCGGAATTGGCAGACGCGCTAGATTCAGGTTCTAGTGAGCAATACGTTCATGCAGGTTCAAGTCCTGTTTCCCGCACCAGCATCAGGGCCGTCGCGAAGACCGCCCTGTTTTTGTTTGCAATCACCGCTTCCTGCTTCCGCTCAAACAATCGGAGCGCCTGTAGAAGGCCACGTCTCATGTGGATGAAGTCCCTTCCCAGTTTGGCAAAATGAATCGCCTGCTACTGCCGCAACTTGAACCCGGCATGGTACACTGTAAGTGAATTGATCAGCGGCCGGCATTCCATCACCATTGCCATCAGCCGGACCGGCGGGAAGGAGTGGCATGAAGAACAAAACCTATCGTCGCTTTGCCGCATGCGCAGCTCTGCTGGTCCTGCTTTCCGCCTTCCCCGCCGCCGGCTTGAACGCCCCCGCTGTGCAAAACGCAACGGGATATGTCTACGATGACTCGCCGGAGGGCGGTTATGAGGGCGACTATGTCGTTGTTCTCAACAGCCATTTCCCCGATGGTCTCAGGTTGAGCACGGGCTTGATTGGCGCTTTGATTGAAAGGGACATCCCGGCTTTCGGGTTTTCCGATAACAGGGCGCCGCAGCCGGAAATCTACGAGAGCAAGTCAGCGGGCCAGGCAGACCCCTTCGCGGAAAGCGCTGGCCTGGAACGGAAAACGCCATGGGATGTCGGAGCCTGTCAAAACTTTACTCTGGAGGGCACGGAGGGCATTTCACCGGGCGGCGACGTGATCGCGTTCAAGGTTCTGCACGTCGGACAGCGCTGCAGAATCTGGACTCCGCTGAATCCGGACTATGCCCCGCTGGACAAAATCGACGCGGCATATGCGCAAATTGTCGCGGACGAGTTCGACGCCCGGTTCGGGCGGCTGGTTCAACGCTTCGGGAACTTCCTCGACCTTCTCGGCGACGGTCTGGTCAATATGCTGTTCTACAACATCCAAACCCCGCAAATCAGCGGCTAAACCAGCTACAACGACCTCTACGAGCGCGTGACCATCGGCGGGGTCGAGTACGAGAGCAATGCCTGCCCCATCATTCATATCGACACATACGGCGTCGCGGGAATCGTCCGGGTGGACGCCCGGGGCGAACAGACCCAAGACGTCTCCCGATGCTTCCCCGTTGTCGCCCATGAGTTCCAGCACCTCGTCTACGAGTCAAAAATGCACGACGACCCGGTTTACCGGGCGTATCGGGAAAGCGAGGCAGGAAAAGCTGCGTTCGTCAGCACCATCGACAACCATGTCTGGATGACGGAGTTCCTGTCTGCCGCGGCGGGAATCCTCTGCTATCCCCGCATGTTCCTGGATGATTACGTTCCGTTTTGGTACGTCTGGGGCGCGGGCTTCCAGGATGTCCGCAACCATTTCAGCCGCCATCCGGAAGTGTTGGCGAACGGCGATACCCTCGCGCAGCGGGGGCGGGACATTTTCCGCTGGAAAGGGCAGAAGGCTGACTATTCCCTGGCCGCGTTCCTGGCGCAGTTCGCCTGTGTCAGGGGCGGGGAGGGAGTATTTTCTAAGGCGGTGAGCCTGTGGAATCAACAACGCGTTGAACTCGGTCTGAAAAAACCTGTGGAAGCGGTGGCCAGGGCCCTGGGGTATTCGGATTTCAGCCGTTTCCACAGGGATTTCGTGTTGTCGTTTCTCTTCAACGATATGGAATCTGAAGGCGGCAGGTACCGCCTGTCGGAAAACCACGGGGAAGGGGCCCGGGGGCAGGCCGGGGAAGCCCTTTCCATGCTTCGGCCTCCGCTCATGAACGGCAACGAAGCCAAAATCGAGCCCGGCGGCTACACGGTGTTCAAGCCAGTCGGGCGTGTCTATTTCCCGCCGGTGACGGCGATGGACGGGCTGCAGTACGTCGGCGTGTCCATCCCTCGTCCAGAAGAGATGCCCACGGCTGAAGGGCCGACCCCATAAACGCCGTTTGCAAGGCCACTTCCGGGACGCCGCATCGCATTATTTCTGTTTCCAAATACCTATTCATCGTTTTTTGTTCGGCAATAAAACGCAAGCCGTGACAATAAATACGGAGTTGGCAAGAACCATGCATGCTTAGGAATCCAATATTTTCGGTTTTCCCATACCAGGTATCCGGCGATGTCCAGCCAAAGGATGAAAGACCCGATGCGGGCGATTCATCCCGTAAAAACGCCCTCCGGATTCCCGGAGGGCCCAGGCTGTCAAAAAACCATTTCATGGGAGGTATCGGAGGGCGAAGCCCTCTGATGGTAATCCGCGGCAGCGACATGTGC
>ERZ747221.4330-NODE-4330-length-10416-cov-2.633524_pt1 | contig 10416 bp, 9 predicted proteins | sample MGYA00374949_ERZ747221 | MGnify/ENA primary metagenome ERZ747221 (study PRJEB28779, sample SAMN05720172) | bioreactor metagenome | isolation source: Anaerobic biogas reactor | place: USA:Washington, USA | collected 2015-08-08 ... | reverse complement strand
GCTGAGGTCGGCCAGCCCCGCCCGCGCCGCCTTGGGCACGATCAGGATGTGCAGCGCGTAGGCTGGTTGGGGGTGGTGAAAGGCCAGCAGCGTGGGCGTCTCGCGCAGCCGCCGGACCGGAATCGCAAAGCTCATGTGGGCGAACATCCAGCCTATCACCCGACCCATCCAACGGGAACGGGCCAGTCGCATCAGCCAGCGCATCACGCCGTGCCGCGATACACGAAATCGAAGGTGGCGTACTCGGCAAACCCCAGGCTGACCGCGATGCCCGCCGATCCCAGGTTGTGCACGTCGTGCCGGTAGCAGACGATGGCCGCCTCGTCGCCCAGCCGCCGGAAGTGCTCGCACACCGCCGACACGACCGCCTTGCCAAGCCCCTGCCCGCGCGCATCTGGATCGGTGAGCACGCCGACGTCGACCAGCCCGGCCCACAGGTACGTGCTCGCCCCGGCGACGATACGATCTCCGTCGAAGACGCCGTAGGGCGCGATCTGGTCCAGGCTGATGTCGGATTCGGCGCGGTCGTCGGGCGAGCAGCGGGCGTGAAACGCCTCGAACGCGGCCCGGTCCGCCGGGGTCAGCGCGCGGACCGTGTAGCGGGGGTCCGGCTGGAAAGGCCTGAACCCGGCCCAGTCCATCATGTAGACCGTCATCCCGCCCACGCGGGCCACGCCATCGCCCCACACGGCTTTGAAGTCCGCGCCGGACAGCGGGTGATCCGCCGGGCGCGCAGCGAGCACGCGCCGGACCTCCGCGCGCAGGCCGGGCGGCACCGCGATCGCCGTGCGCGCGCCGACCGGCACCAGCTCCAGCAGGCCATCCCACTCGTCAGGGTCGATGGGATGCAGCGTCGTCCCTGGCCGGTCGAGGTCATCCGCCAGGATGCCATAGTACGCGGCCTTGGCCGCCGTGACGCGCGCACGAAAATCGGGGTTCATGGGCGGCGGGGCTCGCTTTCGGCCTGAGCGACCAGCCGGCCGCCCTGCCAGCGCAGCCCGCGCACGTCCGCCCCGGCGACCTCGTCCGCGCCGAGCAGAACGCCCAACACCGCGCGGAACGCCGCCGGGTCGCCGGTCGTCAGGTAGGTTACGCGGCCCGGCGCGCTGCGCGGCGTCCGCAGCCCGCGCTCGTCCAGCACGCGCCCGGCCTGCCGCGCCACCGCCGGACTCGGATCGACGATGGTCACGCCGGGGCCGATCTCGTCCTGAATGGCCGCTTTGAGAAACGGGAAATGGGTGCAGCCCAGCACGAGCTGATCGATGCCCGCCGCCACCAGCGGCGACAGGCAGCGGCGGATGGCCTCGCGCGCCGCCGGGCCATCCGTCTCGCCCGCCTCGGCCAGCCGCACGAAGTCCGGGCAGGCGCGCGTCTCGACCTGCACGCCCTGCGCGAAACGTCCCACCACGCTGGCGAACAGCTCGCCCTGGAAGGTCGCCTCGGTCGCGATCACGCCGATCACGCCGGTGCGTGTGTCGCGCGCGGCGGGCTTGACGGCGGGCTCCATGCCCACGAACGGCATGTCGGGGAACATCTCGCGCAGCGGCCACAGCGCGGCGGCGCTGGCCGTGTTGCAGGCCACGACGATCAGCTTGGCGCCGCGCTCGATCAGGGCGCGGGTGATCGCCACGGTGAACGCTCGCACCTCGTCGATCGTGCGCGGGCCATAGGGGACGTGCGCCTGGTCGGCCACATAAATGAGATCTTCGGCGGGCAGTTGGGCGCGCATCTCGCGCAGAATCGACAGGCCGCCCACGCCCGAATCGAGGACGCCGATAGGCCGGCCTGCGCTCGTTTCGATCGTCGCCATCTCGCCGGTCACATGTTGCGGATTTCGAATCCCTGGGCGTCGATCAGGGCCGTGATCGGACTGTCCGGCAGCCAGTTGAGCTGGTCGCCCAGGCCGCCCTCGCCCTCGGCCAGCACCAGCGCGCCCAGGTGAATACCCCGGCCTTTGCTGCCCGATACGTCGAGCAACACGTACCGGTCCGACAGGCGCAGGCGGGTCACTGCCGCCCAGCCCGCCCACTGCGCGCGGCGCAGATCGGGCGTGCCTTCCGCGTCGCGCGGGAGCAGCAGCACGCGCCGGGGCGTGAAGCCGAGATAGTAGCGCCCGATGTGGCCCTTCCAGGTGCGGATCGCCTGGACCAGGATGTACAGCCAGGCCAGCACGCCGAGCGTGCTCAGCAGCCCGGAGCTGAGAATCCCGCCGAGGATGTTGACGCCCAGCCCGCCCACGAGCAGGCCCTTCCACGTCTGCCAGTCGCTGGTGCCGCGCACGTCCAGCACGCCGACCAACTGCTCGCCCGGCTCCAACATGGCCTGCATCTGGTTGTGCGCGCGCGTCGCGACCGGCATCTCACCGCTGGTGACCAGCCCGGCGCGCTCGCCATAGGACGGCACGCTCTCGGCCACGCGCTCGACACCGGCCTCGATCACGCTCTCTACGGCGTCGATGGCCTGGCGCCACGCCGAGGTGGGCGTGGGGCGCCCGCTTTTGGCCGGGGTCTCTTCAGGGCGTGGTGAGCGTTTCAGCTTGTCCGGCAGTGGGAGCGGCGGCACGGACGGCGCGGCCCGCGCGATGGGCGGCGGCGGCGCGATGCGTTCCGGCAGCGGCACGGGTTCCTCGCCGGGCGGCGGTTCGGCGGCCTCCTCGGCCAGGGCGTCTTCCGCGTCGCCGTGCACGGCGCCCACGAAAGCGCGCGCCAGCTCGCCCGCCGACTGGTAGCGCCCGGCCATGTCCTTCGCCAGCGCTTTGAGGATCACGCGCTCGGCGGCTTCAGGCAGGTCCGGCAGGCGGTCGCGCGGGGGCGGCGGCGGGTCGTTGAGGTGCTTGTACATCAGGCTGTAGGGCGTGTCGGTCTCGAACGGCGTCTCGCCGATGATCATCTCGTACAGGATCACGCCGAGCGCGTAGACGTCGGTCCGCGCGTCGACCGGGGCGCCGCGCCACTGCTCGGGCGCCATATAGGCCGGGGTGCCCAGCACCGCGCCGGTCTCGGTCAGGTTGCTGGACGAGGCGACCATCTTCGCCAGGCCGAAATCCATCAGGTACAGGTTATCCCAGGCATCGATCAGGATGTTGTTGGGCTTCAGATCGCGGTGAATCACGCCCTGTTCGTGCGCGTAATCGAGCGCCTCGGCGACCTGCGCGACGAAGCGCGCCGCCGTCTCCACCGGCAGGGCACCGTCCAGCAGGCGCTGGTAGAGCGTGTCGCCTTCGATCAGGCGCATGACCAGGTAGAAAAGCTCGCCCTCGTGCCCGAAGTCGTGCACGGGCAGAATGCGCGGGTGCTCCAGGTGAGCGATCACCTGGGCCTCGCGCTCGAACCGCGCCACGAACTGCGGGTCCTGCGCCAGATCGGCGCTCATGATCTTGATCGCCACGTCGCGTTGCATGTTCACCTGGCGCGCGCGGTAGACCGTCGCCATGCCGCCTTTGCCCAGGCGATCCACGATCTGGTAGTTGCTAATCGTGCGGGACAGCAGGGGATCACTGCTCATGCAAATGTGTCACTCCCCAAACGTGTCTATTGCGGATCGATGCCAGCATACCAGCAATCCGGCAAACTGGCTATAACGTACTGTACGCACAAAGCGGCGTTCGCGGTGCGCGCCGCTAGCGCCCCAGGCGGCGGGCCGTCAGCAGCAGCCCGATGATCGTCTTGCCGTCCACGATCGCGCCGGCCTCGACCTGGCGCAGCGCCTCCGCCAGCGGCAGCCGCACGATTTCCAGAAACTCGTCGTCGTCCAGCGCCAGTTCCGAGGCTTCGAGCTCGGTCGCCAGGTAGAGGTGAATGTATTCGGTGGTGTAGCCCGGCGCGGTGAACTCGCCCCCCAGCGGCTCCAGCTTGCCGGGCCGGCAGCCGATCTCCTCCTGCAGCTCGCGGGCGGCGGCCTCCAACGGGTCTTCGCCGGGGTTGAGCGTCCCCGCCGGGATTTCCAGCAGGACGCGCCGCGCGGCCAGCCGGTACTGGCGCACCAGGATCACCTCGTCGTTATCGGCCAGGGGCACCATCGCCTCCGCGCCAGGATGCCGCACGATCTCGCGCAGCGAGGTGGCGCCGTCGGGCAGCTCGACCTGCTCCGTGTACAGGTTGACCAGCTTGCCCAGGTAAACCGGCTCGGACGAGAGGACGACTTCTTCTAATCGGGGCATGGCTTCTCTCCGCTGATGGGTGTGCCCGGCAAAAAGAGAGCGACCCTGAATGAGCCGCCCTCGCCAATTATCTCAAGCTCGCCGCGTGCCTGCAACGGTCATTGGAACGGCGTGGCCGTTATGATGATCACGCCGCCCTGCGCCGGAGGCAGCACCTGCTGTTGGGGGGTCGCCGTCGGGATGATCACCTGCTGCTGCGTGGTGACGGTCCCGCCAGGGATTACCAACTGCTGGCCCGCGTAGAGCACGTTGATCGTGGCGGGCGTCATGCCGTTGGCCTGCATCAGCGCGGCCATGCTCACGCCGAACTGCAGCGAAATGCGGTACAGGTTGTCGCCCGGCTCGACGATGTACGTGCCCGGCGCGGCGGTCGTGGTCGTCGCTCCGGCGAAACCACCCTGGCCATCCACCGCCCCAGCGGGGACGGGCGTGGCGGGCTGCGGGCACGGGATCACCAGCGTGTCGCCCGCGCGGATCAGGTCGGGATTCACGATGTTGTTGGCCTGCGCGATCTGGTTGACCGTCACGCCGTACTGCTGCGAGATGCGGTACAGGTTTTCGCCGGGGGAGATCAGGTGGCTGTCGCACTGCCCAGCCACGGTGGCGGGGGTGGCCGTCACGATGATCACGTTGCCCGGCTGGGTGGGCAGCGCCTGGCCACCCGCGCCCGGCGCCAGCTCAGCCGGCGGGGCGACGTCCGGCGCGCCCAAAGGCGGCAGGATCGTGCCCAGGGCCGCCGCATTGGTGGCCGTCGCGCCGTAGACCAGCGCGGTGGCGGTAGCCTGGCCCGCGCTCAAAGTCGCGGTGGGCACCTGGGCGATCTCAATCGGTGTCTCGGTGAAGACCGGCCCGCCCTGCCCGTCGGTCACGCCATCCGCCGGCGCGGGCGCCTGCGTCTCGGTCGGGCGCTCGGCCAGCGGGACCGCTTCCTGAATCGGGACCGCATCCTGGATCGGGGCGGCGTCCTGGACTGGAGCGGCCTGCTGGGCCACGCCCGGCGCTACGAACGGCGTATAGGTCGCGGACGGCGCCAGCCGGTAGAACGGCACCGGCGTAAACGACGCCGTGGGGCCGATGGGGGGCATGGGAGTGGGCAGCGGTGTATTCGTCGGCAGAGGCGGCGGCTCGGTGGGAAGGGCGGTCGGCTCCGGAGTGTTGGTGGGCGGCATCGGGGTATTCGTCGGCGGGAGCGGCGTGTTGGTGATCGCCATCGCGATGACGCCGGGCGTGACGGTGAACGTCGGGCTGGGGCCGGTGCTCCCCGCCGGACCGCCGCCCTGGCCATCGGGCAAGGCCGCTGGTGGCAGCACCTCGGCCGGCGTAGCGGACGGGTACGGCGACGGCAGCTCGGTTGCCTGCTCGATGGTCGGCTCAACCACCGGTCCGCCCTCCTGCGCTTCGACCAGAGGCGTAAAGGTCGGGGGCATGGTGGGGATGCTCAGCACCGGGGTCACATCGACGCTGGCTGGAGTCGGCTCCAGGTTCCCGCCGATGGACCGGTAACAGCCTGACAAGACCACCACCATCACCAACCAAAGCGCGTGACGTGTGTACGACCGCATAGAGTTTCTCTCCTGGGGGCGGCAAAGCGATAACACCCCGCGTTGTCATCTGCTGGCAGTTTACCATCAGTGAGCGGCCAGCACAAGCATTCGCACCCCGCGCAAAAGCGCCATTGAAAAAGAGATCGGGGTATGCTACAATTCTCGCGCCTCGACGGCCCGTACCTGGCGCGCCGTCTTGCATGGAAGCACACAACCGGCGGCGCCGTGACGTGCCGCGTTCAGTTTGCAAAGGATTTCGTCAGATGACCGACCTCGTAAAAGCACTCGAAGCTGAAGATCGCGGCTTTCCCGAACTGTTCCCCGGCGACACCGTGCGCGTTCATTTGCGGATCGTCGAAGGGGAGCGCGAGCGCATCCAGGTGTTTCCCGGCACGGTGATCCGCCTGCGTGGCGGCGGCAACGACCTTAACTTCACCGTACGCCGCATCGCCAGCCACGGCGTCGGCGTGGAGCGAACCTTCCTGCTGCGCAGCCCGCGCATCGAGAAGATCGAAGTGCTGCGCCATGCCAAAGTGCGCCGCGCTCAGCTCTACTACAGGCGCGATCGTCGCGGCAAGGCGGCCCGGCTCCGAGAACGCCGCAGCTAATGCGCGTCCGCCCGCGCTCGCTCAACTCACCCAGCCTATGATCGACATAGGCTTTTTTTGCTCTCGATAACCGGGACGGCCTGTGCTGTCCCGGTATGCTTTATTTCCCCCGCTATCCCTGTTACAATTATTCACATACCAGATCAGTGAAGGGGGGACTGATATGGCCCACAGGGGGGTGCTGCTGGCGGTGGCAGCCTGGCTGGTGGCGTCGCTGATTCCCGGCAGCGGGGTGTCGGCTCAGACCAACAACGAATGGCAGACGATCGAGCCGGGCGGAGATACGCTGTGCGCGCACGGCACGCCCTACCGCTTTTTCGCCCGCGAGGGCAGCACGGACCGGCTGCTGATCTACTTTCAAGACGGCGGCGCGTGTTGGGACAGCAGCACCTGCGGCGCCATGACCTTCGACCCCACTGCCAACGAAGACCAGGACAGCCCCGCCTACCGCGCAGCGGGCATCTTCGACCTGGCGAACCCTGAAAACCCGTTCCGCGATGATGATATGGTCTTCATCACGTACTGCACGGGCGACGCGCACCTGGGCAGCAGTGAAATCACCTACGTGGGCGATGCGGCCCTGGTAGACACCTTCCACAACGGCTACGTCAACGCGCAGGCGGCGCTCGCCTGGGCCTTCGAGGCGTTCCCTCAGCCGGACTCGATCGTCGTAGTGGGCTGCAGCGCGGGCGGCCTGGGAGCGATCTTCCACACGCCATCGATCATCGAACATTACGAGTGCGTGCCGGTCGTCCAGCTCAGCGACGGGGCCGGGGGATTTCGCAACACGTCGGCCAGCCTGATGCGCGCCTGGGGCATCGACGATGTGCTGCCGGGGAGAATCGCCAGCCTGGAGCATTCGACCATTTACGACCTGAGCTTCGAATGGATGTACACCAACATCGTGAATGCGTACCCGGAAGCGCGATTCGCGCAGGCCAACACGGCTCATGACAGCGTACAGACCCTGTTTCTGGGCCTGAGCGCGGCTTCGTGCACCTACGGCGAAGGGCTGGCCGCCAACCTGGCGGACATCAGCGCCGCGAATCCCGACTTCCGGTATTACACCGCCTGGGGCACCAGTCACTGCCTGACCGACGTGGCGGGATTTTACACCTACCAGGTCAATGGCGTGCGCTTTCGCGATTGGGTGGCGGATCTGGTGAACGGGGGAGATATCGCCAACGTCGCCTGCACGGACTGCACGACGCCGGAGTATTACGCGCCCTAGCCGCCGCCGGGCGGCCCGCGATCAACTTTCGTCGCCCGGATTCTGGCGCAGGCGGCGGACCACGTGCTCGACGACCTCGTCGGCGCTCTCCTCGATTGGCTTGTTGGTGATATCCACCACCGCGAAACGCCCGCGCCGCAAGATCGCCTGAGCGTACTCCATCTCGGCGTAGAGCGAGGCGGGATCGGTGTAGGGCACCTGCCGGTCCATTCCCAGCTTCATCGCGCGGCGGCGGCGGTGAGCGGCGAGCTGCTCCTCGTCGATGGTCAGACCGACTACGCGCCGCGCGTCGATCTCGAACAGCTCAGCCGGCGGCGCGATCTCGCGCACCAGGGGAACGTTGGCGACCTTCCAGCCGCGCGTCGAAAGGTACATGCTCAGCGGCGTCTTGCCCACGCGCGACACGCCCACGATCACGATCTCGGCCATCCCCAACTCGTGCGGCTTGCGCCCGTCGTCGTGATCGACGGTGAACTCGATGGCCTCGATCCGCTTGAAATAGTCCTCGTGCAGCTGGCGGTACAGCCCTGGCTGGCCGATCGGGGGCTTGTCGAGGATGTGCGCCAGGTGCAGCAGCATCGGCCCCATCAGATCGATCGCGGGGACGCCGTAATCGCGTATCAGATCGAGCAGCGCGCTGCGCAGATCGGCATCGACCAGCGTGTGGACGATGATCCCGCCGGAGACGACCGCGCGCTTCACCACGTCCTCGAGCTGGTCGCGGCGCACGTGGGGGACGATCTCGATTGGGACGTCCGCGCTCGCGAACTGGGCCAGCGCCGTCCGCACGAGCTGCTCCCCGCTAAGCCCCGCCCCACCCGACACGATGAAGATCGGCGGCGTGCTCATGGCGTCATCCTCGTGGGGGAATCGGGCGAATCGGGCTGGGGCGCGGCCGTGGCAGGTCCTGAGCGGGCACCGTCGCCGCCCCGGCAAGGATGCGGTCCGGGTCCTCAAAGCTGGCGAGGATGACAGCCTTGCCCGTCTGGCCGTTGACCAGGGCCGGGCGCCGCGCGCCGGAGCGCAGGTAGAGGATGATCAGCCAGGCCGGGAGCAGCAGCAGCCGGTATTCGAGAGGGCCGACCTCCACGCGGGCCATCTGCCAGAGGGGCGTCGCCGGCGGGCTGTAATCCCCATCGGTGCGGGCCAACACCGCCGGGGGCGTGTCCAGGTCGTGGCCGGAAAACCGCCGCCGCGCCAGGTGCTTGAAATAGGCGCGCGCCGTGATCGACGCCTGGATCACATCCACGCTATAAATCTGGGCCGGCCAGCGGGCGAGCTGGCGCGGATCGTAAGCGATCAGGGCGCGCAGGTCGTAGGGCATCAGGCTGTCGAGTGCGGGCTGGCGGGGATGGGTCACGCCGCCGACCAGTACCTCCGGCGTGTCCGCGCCAATGGACCAGAAAGACGCCTCGTTCTCGCTCCCAGGCGGCACGTTCACCGTCGCCGCGCCGGTGAACGACCAGAACGGCAGGTAGACGCCCCACAGCTCGCCGCGCACCACGCCGCGCCGCTCAGCCGCGCTCAGCCGCCGATCGACGGAGCGGGCCGCCGCGCCTCGGTCGATGCGGAAGGGCAGCAGCGCGTCTGGCTGCTCAAACGACCCGACCGCGTCCGCCACCAGCACGTGCGCGCCGCCGCAGAACGGGCACACCGTCGAGAGCACGGCGCCGGGCAATGTCAGTTGGGCCGCGCAGTTGGGGCAGCGCAGCACGCGCGCGCCGATCTGCCACTCGCGGGTGAAGCCAAATCGCCGCTGGAGCAGTGCGTTCTCGAGCGGATCGAAGCCGCTGCGGGCGGCGGGCAGGCGCGGCTCATCGGGCCGGAAGCCGCAGTGCGAGCAGACGGCGACGCCCAGCGCCGCGTCGTGGGCGAGCGCCCCGCCGCACAGCGGGCAGGCGCCCGTCTCGGCCTCGGCCTCCACCGGCCCGGCGGGCTCGTCGCGCTCCGGCGCGCCGCCGGGGGCGATCACGCCTTCGAGGATGCCCTTGTCGCGCCAGGCGTATTCGTGATACGGCTGCGCTTCCAGCGCGGCGGTGAGATAGCCAAACTGCTCGCCGCGATCATCGGTCGTCAGCGACAGCAGATACCAGATGTCGGCCGATTCGGGAAAGAGCCGCTGCGCCTCGTGCAGCACATACGCCGCCGTGACGCGGTCGCCCACCTGGATGCAGTCCCACGCCTGGTCGAGCGCCCGGCGCAGCTCCGTGCTCATGAACGGATCGCGGCCCGGTGGGTCGTAGTCGCTGGCGGCTGACAGCCCGCTCACCGACGCCTGCTCGCTCAGCGCCCGCGCCTCGCCGTCGTCGCGGACCATCCCGCAGAACTGGCACCACAGCCCCGCGCCGTCCGGGTTGGGCAGCAGGCGGGCGTGGCAGGCCGGGCATTGGGCGATCAGCATGTGGTCTCCCTGAGGGCGGTTTCGGGTACGGCGAGCCGCCTTCGCACTTGTCATGATGGTGCCAGCCTGGAATTTGTGCAATCGGCCAGCCGGAAGGCCTGCCGGCGACGGCATCGAATTGGACAGGCCGGGCCGATATAACGAAGCGCCGCCAACGGGCGGTTTCCGGCGCATGTAATGGATAAAGCTGGAGAGATTTTTCCGGCCCTGCCTGGACCGATGCTGGGCCCCAGTAGCCTCCCCGCCGGGCGACCCCGGAAACTCCTCAGATTTCTTTGCCCTGGCCCGGCAACGTATCGTATGGTTTGGTTGCGGACCGTTTACCCCTCCGCACGGAGCATGCGCATGTTTACTCCACGCTATATTGCTGCCCTGCGACGGTTTGGGCAGGAGGATGACGGGCCGACGGCTACCGAATATGCGGTCCTGCTGGCATTGATCGTGTTGGTGGTCCTTACAGCCATCGTGCCGAT
>ERZ747221.4326-NODE-4326-length-10422-cov-3.301498_pt1 | contig 10422 bp, 11 predicted proteins | sample MGYA00374949_ERZ747221 | MGnify/ENA primary metagenome ERZ747221 (study PRJEB28779, sample SAMN05720172) | bioreactor metagenome | isolation source: Anaerobic biogas reactor | place: USA:Washington, USA | collected 2015-08-08 ... | reverse complement strand
GGGAAGTAGAAGAGGGCCTCGGCCTTGTCCTCGAAGGTGGGGATCTGTTTGTTCACCATGTCCATGAAGATGACCCACGCTTCGTCGTGCTGGGGGCCCTTGAGGGTGAGGAAGTATCCTCCCCACTGGGCGACGGATTCCTGGCACCGGTACTGGGAGACTTCGAGCCCCTGGCCTTCCATGCCGATCCGTTCCATGACGGCCCGGTCGGCGCCGTACCGCTCGGCGAAGATGTCCTTCATTTTCCGGATGCCCTTGCCCACGGCGAGGGCGAAGTCGTCCCGGCCGTCCATCATGCGGTGGATGAGTTCCATGATCTGGTCTCCGGCGCCGAACCGGAGGTCGAGGCCGTTCGTGTGCTCCTTGGTGAGAAGCCCTAGTTCGTAGCATTCGCAGACGAAGGCGAGCCCGGTGCCCAGCGAGATGGTGTCGAGGGCGTAGTGGTCGGCGTAGTAGTTGGTCTCGATGGTCCACAGGGGATCGAAGATGCCGACGTTGGGGCCGAGGCTGGCGGCGGTTTCGTATTCGGGGCCGTCCACGGTGACTTTTTTGCCCTTGTCCGGGCCGGTACGGAGCACGAAGCCGTCCACGGTCTTGGCGCAGGCCATGGAGCACCCGTACCAGCATCCGTCGGCGTATCCCTGGGTAAAGAGCTTCTTGTACTCTTCGGGGGTGATGGCCCCGATGGCCTCCGACCTGCCGAACTTGAAGTTGTTGACGGGCAGGATGTCGTAGTCGTTCATTATTTTGTTGAGGTGCGTGGTGCCGGTGGTGCGCATGATGCACTGGGTGTCGTCGTTGTTCCGGATTTCCCGGTGGAGCTTGGTGCCCACCTTCTGGAGGGTGGCCAGGTCGGCGGGATCGTTTTCGGTTCCCGTGAAGCCGCTTTTCCGGACGACGAGGGCGAGGATGCCCTTGTCCCGGAGGACGGTGCCGCCGCCCCCCCTTCCGGCCTGCTTGAGACGGGCGACTTTTCGGCGGGGGTCGTAGAAGCTGACGTTGAGGGCTCCCCACCAGCTGTGCTCCGCGGCCCGGCCTGCGGTGACGGCGGAGATGGAGGTCTTGTCGTCCTCGTTTTTCGCGAAGTGCCCGTGGAGGGCTTCGGTGACGTCGTAGGCGTTGCGCTCGTCCGTCGGGGCTGCGTAGATGCGGATCTTGCCCTCGTCTCCATCAATGGAGACGACCACGTCCTCCGGGCACTTTCCGGTGACAGCGAGGGCGTCAAAGCCTGAGGCCTTGAGGTAGGGGCCGAAGTAGCCCCCGGCGTTGCTGTTGTAGGTCTGCTCCGTGAGGGGCGAGAGGAAGACGGTGTAGGTCTTGCCCGTGCCGGGGTATTGGGTGATGCCACAGATGGGGCCCCCGGAGATGACAAGGGCGTTTTCGGGGGAGTCCCACCGGCTCTGCGGGTTGACGGAGTCCCAGAGGATCCTGAGCCCGAAGCCCCTGCCACCGGTGAAGGTGTCGATCATGTCTCCGTCTATGTCATGGATTGTGTGGCTGTACTGCCCGTCACCTTTCCCGAGGTCGACGACGAGGTATTTGCGGGTGTAGCCCCGGTGCAGGGGGGCACGGTGGTAGTTCCATTCGGCGAGGAGATTCATGGGAAATTTGTCCATGGGGCTAGCCCTCCTTCCCGGTGTCGAGAATTTCAAGGGCCCCTTCGGGGCAGGCCCTGGCACAGATGCCGCAGGCGACGCACTTGTAGGGCGAAGGGATGCGGTCGGAGAAGAACATGGATGCGCTGGGGCAGAATTCGACGCACATGAGGCAGGAGGTGCATTTCTTCCTGTCGATCTGCACGATGCCGTTTTTGTCCCGGGCAAGGGCCATGGTCGGGCAGACGGCGATGCACCCGCCGCACTGGTCGCACACCCGGATGTCCGCCATCCCCGTGACGGCCTTCACCCGGATCCGGGAGAGGTCCGGAGAATCCTCCTTCGCCCACGCCTTCGAACAGGCGCTCATGCACGCCCCGCACTGCACGCACCGGTCAAGGTACGTCTTCAGAAATTTCACGGGCAACACTCCTTTTCCGAGAACGCTGGTTGCTTCCTGCACCCGTACATCGTACAGGCATGGGAAATCTGGCCGCTGAACGGGTGCTGAAAAAAACACAATACACCCCTTCTCTTCCTATTTTACTAAGAAAAAGAGGGAATGGACACTCTTTAGACGGTTTCGGTCATATTGTGTCCTCTTTTGTCAACGCAGAGAAAAACTCAGTCAGCCTTTCTGCTTTTCAGGGCCAGCAGGGCCACTCCCGAAAAGAGCAGCGCGACTCCCGCAGCCCCCGTGAGGTTCATCCGCTCCCCCAGGAGCAGCACCCCCAGGAGGGCTGCCGTCAGGGGCTCTGCCATGGAGAGAGTGACGCTCGTGGAGGCCGGCACGGTGGACAGTCCCTTGAGGAAGAGAAAATAGGCGAGGGCCGTGGCGATGAGACCGAGATGGAAGGCGACGAGCAGCCCCCGGGGCTGGAGAAGCCAGGCAGGCGGCGAGGCAAGGAGCACGGGCAGCAGCACGAGGCCCGCTGCGGAAAAGACCAGGCCGTTCACCGCGTCCGCGCCATGGTCCCGAAGCAGCCGCTTGCTTCCGAGGACGAACACGGAATAGGAAAAACCTGCCCCCAGGGAAAACAGGACCCCCACGGGATCCACCGTTCCTCCTCCCTCCCCGGAGAGGGTCAGGAGAGAACAGCCGATGATGGCGAGGCAGCTGGAAGCATACCATTTCCGTTCCGGCTTCTCCCCGAAAGCGAGGTATCCCAGGGCTCCCGTGATCACGGGAGAGCTCGCCAGGGTGACCAGGGTTCCCACGGCGACACCGGTCTTCGAGACGCCAGTGAAAAAGAAGGGCTGGTAGGACGCCGTGGCCAGGATGGAGATCACCGTCGGGGCGAGGGGCCAGCGGCCGCCGGAAGAGAAGGATCCCCGGAAGAGGGCGACGGCGAGAAGGGCCGCTCCGCCGATGGCCACCCGGAGGGCGCCCACGGCCAGCGGTGTTGCCCCCGCCGGGGCCAGGGCCTGGGATGTCCCGGTGGTCCCCCACAGCATGGCGCCGAGCAGCACAAAGAGGGCTCCCCCGGAAAATTTTCCCGATTTCTCCATGAAATTCTCCCTTCCGCCCCGCCTTCCCGGTTTTCGGCCGGTCATACCCGGGAATCGGTTTCATTTTCTTTAAGTATAGCGGATTGCCGGGAAATTGTGTCCCGGGAAAAAACGGCTCTTTTCCGAAAAGTATTGCAGCCTCCTCAGGGGGGCTTATAATCAGACTGTTTCTATCCTCACACTTCAAGGAGGGTTCCTCATGTTCCGAACGATCCGGTCCTTCACCCTGCCGCTTCTCTTTCTTTTTCTCCTGGCCGCCTCCGGAGAGGCGTGCACCACCATCCTGGTGACGAAAGGCGCCTCCGCCGACGGCTCCGTTATGGTCTCCCACTCGGACGACAATGACCTCATGGACCAGCGGATCATCTACGTCCCCGCCCAAAAGCACGCCCCCGGCTCCGTGAGAGAGGTTTTCTGCACCGCCGCCGCCATGGGGGATTTCCCCGAGTACAGCACCTTTTCCTACCCCCGGATGGTCACATCCCGACGGGGGCCGGGGTACGACACAAAGGGACCGGCCACCATCCCCCTGGGGACGATCCCCCAGGTCCCGGAGACCTTCGCCTATTTCGACGGAAGCTACGGCATCATGAACGAGCGGCAGCTCATGTTCGGCGAATGCACCAACGGTGCGAAAGTCTCACCGGAGCCTGAAGCGGGCAAGCGGATCATGTACTCGGCCGAACTCTCCCGGATCGCCCTCGAGCGGTGCACCACCGCCAGGGAGGCCATCCGGCTCATCGGCGCCCTCATCGAGAAGTACGGCCTCTACGCCACCGGCGAGACCCTCCCCGTGGCGGACACGGAAGAGGGATGGATCCTGGAGATGGCCCCGTCCCCGGAAGGGACCGGGGGTCTGTGGGTCGCGAAAAAAGTCCCCGACGGGGAGATTTTCGTCGGCGCCAACCAGTTCCGGATCCGGGAAGTGGACCCGAACGACCCGGACATGATGTTCTCGGAAAACCTCCATTCCGTGGCCCAGAAACACGGCTGGTGGAAGCCGGAGGACGGAAAGCTCGACTGGCTGAAAACGGTGAGCCTCGGAGAATACAACCATCCCTACTACTCCCTTCGGAGGGTATGGAGAGTCCTCTCCCTGGCCGCCCCGTCGAAAGACTTCTCCCCCTGGGTAAAGGACGGCTACACGAAGGACTACCCCTTCTCGGTGAAGCCGGACAAAAAACTCACGGTAAGGGACGTGATGCGGCTTCACAGGGATCACTACGAGGGGACGGAATTCGACCTCACGAAGGGAACGGCCGCCGGGCCCTTCGGGTACCCCGACCGGTACTACGGCCCCTATGACGGGGCCGGGGACGTGGGCGATCCCAAACGGAAGCTGGAGGGTGCATGGGAGCGGCCCCTGTCGGTGACCTACTGCGGGTACGTCTTCGTGAACCAGGCCAGGGGCTGGCTTCCGGACGCCATCGGCGGGCGCATGTGGCTCGGTCTCGACAAGCCCTCCGACACAGTCTTTCTGCCCTTCCACGTCGGTGTGACAGGGCTGCCCCGGTCAGTGGAAGTCTGCGACACCACGAAATTTTCCCGGGAAAGCGCGTGGTGGACCTTCAACTTCCTTGCGAACTACGCAGGCCTGAAATACGGCTATATGCACGAAGAGATCGCCGTGCTGCAGGAACAGCTCGAAACGGGCTTCCTGAACGCCCTCGAGACGGTGGAGCGGAAAGCCCTCGACCTGTACAGGACGAACCCTTCCGGCGCCAGGGCCTACCTCACCGACTTCGCGGAACGGAACACCGCCGAAACGCTGGAACAATGGCACGACCTCACGGAGCGGCTGATCGTGAAGTACAACGACGGCCTGCTCACCGAGGGGGGAAAGATCGGACAGCCCCTGGGCTACCCAAGGGAATGGCTGAATACCACGTCATGGCCCTCCGGCCCCACATCCTACGGAAAACCGGCGGGAAAATAGCGAAAAGGGCCGGGCTGATCTCCAGCCCGGCCCCTTATTTTCAGCTTCTTTTTCCGCTCCCGGAGTCTTTCCCCGCCAGGACTGCCTCCCTGCACCGGGCGGCCCTGGCCAGCAGGACCTCGAGATCTTCGGGAGACGCCGCAAGAAGGGTGTCGAGGATCGTCCGGTATTTCCCGGCAAGCCGCCGGATCTGCTCTGCGTTGGTGCTTGCCATGTCGGCCCCGAGTTCCGGGAGGCCTCCCGCCACGCGTGTCGTGTCCCGGAACCCTCCCGCCGCAAGAATGCCCACCAGGGGATGATCCGCCATCTCCTCCCCCGCGATGAGGGCCAGGGATGCGGCCACCAGCACCGGGAAATGGCTGATGCAGGCCGCCGCGGCGTCGTGCTCTTCGGCCCCGGTCCTGAGAGGGCGGCCCCCGAGGGCTTCCGCAAGCTCTTCCGCAAGGGACAGGGCCTCTTCGCCTGTGTTTTCGAAGGGGACCACGGCGCACACCGCCCCGTCGAAAAGGGCCGGGTCGGCGTTCTCCAGGCCGCCCCGCTCCTTTCCCGCCATGGGGTGAAACCCGGCGTAGCAGGGCCCCCAGAGGGGCGCCAGCTTCCGCCCGACCTCGGTCTTGGTGCTCGCCAGGTCGAAGACGGCTCTGATTCCGGGAGCGGCAGCCGGACGGATCTTCAGGCTCGTGGCCTCCATGGAGCGGATGGGAACGGCGAGGACCAGGACGTCTCCCAGGGCGGCGCACTCCTCCGCCGTTGCGCAGGGCCGCCCGATGACGCCCATATCGCAGGCCCTGCGGACCGTTTCCGGGTTCCGGCTCCATCCGGCGACGCTTTTCACCGCTCCGTCCCGGGAGAGCTTCCAGGCTAGGGAACCGCCCAGGAGCCCGAGGCCGAAGACGGAGACCGTGCAGTTCTTCAGGGGTGTCATCTCTTCTCCTTTCCGGCCCCGGCGGTTTCGGGAGGGCATTCCCTGAGCAGCAGGACCACCAGGTCTCCGGCCAGGAAGACGCCGAAGACCGCCCGGGACATCCACCCCGGGGGGACGAAGAGCCACGTGGACATTCCTCCTCCAAGGGTCATCATGGCAATTGACCACACCTTCATCTTTCTGGAGACGCACCGGTTGTTCTCCCAGTTCCGGATGGTGGGGCCGAAGGTGCGGTGCTGCCTCATCCACCGGTGCATTTTCGGCGACGACCGGGCGAAACAGGCTGCGGCCACCAGCACGAAGGGCACCGTTGGCATGATGGGGAGCAGCGCCCCGATGAAGCCCAGGGCCAGAAAAAACATTCCGAGAAGGGTCCAGAGATTCATCGCGACTCACCGCATCAGGAAAAGATTTTGGAACGGGAACACCATATCATAAAAAGCGGCGCTGTGGTCGGGGTTTTCTGCAATTAAGGGCATCTATGCCCTCCGGCCTTCCGGGTCATTTCTCCCCGAAAGGCGAAAAAGGGCGTTCCGACGGCGAGGCGAAATAGTACCCCTGCATCAGCCGGACCCCGGCCCGGGAGGGTTCCATTCCGTTTTCGGCGATGAGTTCCGCGGTCGTTCTGAGGCAGTGCTCCGGGTTGTAAATGGCCGCAGGCAGCAAATTAATGAACAGAGGTCCGCCATTCCCAAGCTCCCTTCGCTCAGTCGTCGATATCTTCATAGGCTTCCGGGACGAACCGGGGAGAGCAGACGCAGAGAAAGACAAGGTCATCCGGTCCCGTGTTGGCTATTCGCTGCGGCACCATGGGAGGGATGACCGCCACGTCTCCCGGCAGAACGTCCCGGGGCGGAAGATCCCCGATCTCGACCCGCCCCCGGCCGCCGAGAATATAGTAGCGCTCCGTCACGCCGGCCAGCCTGTGCCGGCGGGTCGTCACGGCCGGTTCCACCCTGGCCCGGGCGATGGAGACATGGGGGTCCCGGGGGTCGTTCCATGACTCCAGGATATGACAACGTTCATCGGTATAATACTCCCGTACCTCGTCAGGACGGCTGACAAGTCCTTCCATGGCGCCTCCTTTCCGGGGCGTCGGCGAAAGCCTCCGGCATTTCCGAATATGATACCGTAAAAAGGGCCTATCCCCCTGTCTCAGGAGGCACGAAGGAGCCTGATCCGAGGACAGGCTCCTTCGTGAAGTGTACAGGCGCGGTTCTTCGCCTCAGCTTGAGTTTTTGTCAGCACACCAGGAATTTCCCGGGAGCCGCTGCGGGGGGGTTTTATCTTCCCGTATTCCTGCTGTGGACAGGGCTCACAGCAGAGGAATACGTATCTCCGTGATATTTTCCTCCGGGGGTGTCGCGCCGGGATCCGTCCTGTAGATTTCCATGGAATAGGAGCCTCCGAACTCCCTTCCGCTTTTCGGAAGCCACTCGCCGTACATGGCACGGTACGCGTCATGCAGCCCTGTGTAGGCCCCCCTGTAGAGTAAGACGGCAAACTCTCCCCCAGGAATGGTCTGAACCTCTACACCGCCTCCCGGAGTGAAACTGTCGTCTATAGTGACGCAGACATCCATCCGGATCTTGCCCGCCTCAGTCACGTCCGGGTCGTCGTAGCAGAGCGAAAGAGCCAGTGTATGGGGCCCGAGCCGGGACGCCACTTCAGGAGTTCCGCAGAGCCTGTTCCACGCCTCCATACAGTCTGCATAGGGCCCCACGTGACGGATAAACGCAACTTTCATCGGGTCGTGCCGTTCGATCCTCACTTCCATGTTTTTTCTTCCTCCTTCGTTTAAGGAGAGGGAAAGGGTGTACAGTTTCGACCGGGCCTGGATCGTTTCCAGACGATGCTTCGCGGCCGTCCTCAGTTTCCGCCGATACTCTCCCGGAGGAACGCCGTAGAGTTTCGAGAACGCCCTCGTAAATGCCTCCGGAGTTTCATATCCCGCCCGAAAGGCCAGCTCGGTCACGGAATGCCTCCCGTAGAGCATGCCGTGGGCCGCCCGCTCCAGCAGCAGCCGCCTCCGGTACTCCAGCAGGGACTCGCCGGTCATCGCCGAGAAGAGGCGCGAGAGGTGAAACCTGGAGAATCCGGCGACCGAGGCGATCTCATTCGCATCGAACGGATCGTCCAGCGTTTTCTGCATGTGCATCTGTACCCGGAGAATCGACTCTTCGTAGGCCGCGCGCGTGGCTTCTTTCATTCTTCCCCCTCCTTGTGACACAGAGGATACCGCATCCTGAACGCAACCGCCTGACCGTCGTTGCGCATTTTTTTCAGGATGAAGAAGGTCGATCGTCAAAAGAGACAGGCTGCGGAACCTCCGCGGGTTTCGCGAAGAAGTACCCTTGCATCAGGCGCACTCCGGCATTGTGGAAGAACGCAACCTCTTCGGCGTGTTCGATGCCTTCCGCGAGCATCTCGATACCGCTTCTGCGGCAAATCGTTTCGATGGCCTCGAAGACATGCTGTTTCATCGGCTCCTTGTGGATGTCCCGGACGAGTCCGATGTCGAGTTTCACGTAGTCGGGGCGCAGACCGATAAGGCGATTCAGCGACGAGTAGCCGCTGCCGACGTCGTCGAGCGCCGTCCTGAATCCTCTTTCACGGTAGTAGTCCAAGATGCCCTGAAGGTGGCGCAGATCGGTGACGCTCTCCGATTCGACGACCTCGAAGACGATCTTCTCCGGCGCCACGCCGTACTCCTCGACTAGGGCCGTCGTGGTCTGCAGACAGTGTTCCGGATTATAGATCGCCGTGGGGATGAAGTTGATGAAGAGCCTTCCTGAACCGCAGAGCGACGCTCCGGAAACGATGGCGGACTGCCGGCAGAGTTTGTCCAGATTGAATATCAATCCGGCTTTTTTCGCCTTGCCGAAGAGCTCGGCCGGATTGATTCGTTCGCCGTCGCTCCGCACGCCTCGGGAAAGACATTCGCAGGCGTACACGCTCTTCGCCGCATAATCGACGATCGGCTGAAAGTGGGTGACAATCCGCCCGTTGCGCAGCACGTCGAGCAGATCTCCCGCGCCCAGGATATCCTCCCACTGCGAAAGAGGTTTTACATGCGCCAGCGAGTCCAATCCGAACGGCCGTCCGCGCTCGACATCGCGCCGATGTCGCGCAGCACCCGCAGCCGCCGTCCGCTCACCACGGCCCCGGTGGCGTCGATCGCCGCCAGCAGGATCCCCCCGATGGCGCCGGGCTCGGTGCGGATCGGGCTGAGCGAGAACGTCCAGAAGGTCTCCTCGTCGTAGCCGTGCCGGTGGACCAGCAGGGGGAGCTCGTGCGCGTGCACCGCCTCGCCCGAGCGGGCCCGGTCGACGAGGCCCTCGATGTCCCTCCAGACCTCGGCCCAGCAATCCGACGCCGGCTGGCCGACGGCGGCCGGGTGCTTGTCGCCGATGAGCCCGGCGAACGCGTCGTTGTAGATCTGCGTGAGCTCCGGCCCCCACCAGATCATCATCGGCATGCGTGACGGCAGCACGGTGCGCACCGCGGATCGGAGCTCCGCCGCCCATCCCTGCGCCGGCCCCAGCGGCGTGCGCGACCAGTCGATCGTCCGGAGCGGGGCGGCGGTGGAGTCGTCGCCTTCGAGCAGGTCGTCGATCGTCACGGTCCGGGCTTCGCTTCGCAGGAGAGGGGGCGTTCGTCCTCACGAGCGCGGCACGAAACCTACCGCTGTCGCCGGACGTTTGGCCTCGGTCGACGCGGGAAGTCGTGGCCCATGGACGGGTCGGATCGCGTCAAGGTCTCGACGAGGATCGCCCGGCTGGCGACCCGCCAGGGGGCGAGGGTCGCCACCGCCGAGTCGCTCACGGGAGGGCTCCTCGCGTCGGACCTCGCGCTCGCACCCCACGCGGCCCTCTGGTACCGGGGGGGCGTGGTCGCGTGCGCGCCCGAGGTCCGGCGGGACGTGCTGTACGTGCGGTCCGGGCCGATCGTGTCCGAGCGCGCGGTCCTCGACATGGCCGACGGGGTCGCCCTCCTGCTGGGGGCCACCGTGGCGGTGGCCGTGAGCGGGGTGGCCGGGCCCCTCCCGTCGGAGGGCAGTGCCCCCGGGACGGTGTGGTTCGGGGTCCGCCACGACGGCTCGACCGGCGCCGAGCTCCACCACTTCGCCGGGGCCCCCGACGCCGTCTGCGAGGCCACCCGTGACACGGCGCTCGATCTCCTGCTCCGCGGCCTCGACCCGCCGCAGGTTCTCCCGGCGGCCCGGCGACAATTCGGTGTCGGCGGTTTCGGCCCGGGCTGGGATCCCTGGCGGCCGGCGACAAGGGAGGAAGCGGCTGTGGTGCTGTCGCGGGTGGTCCACCTGCGCGACGTGGGATAGTAGCAGCGCGCGGCGGGTGTGACTGGATGCGGCGCGAAGGAGGGATCGCGTGCCTGGAGTATGCCATCACCGGCCCCAGGCCGCTGAGTGAGGATCTGAGGTTCTCCTTCGCGTGGCC
>ERZ747221.4325-NODE-4325-length-10423-cov-3.909724_pt1 | contig 10423 bp, 9 predicted proteins | sample MGYA00374949_ERZ747221 | MGnify/ENA primary metagenome ERZ747221 (study PRJEB28779, sample SAMN05720172) | bioreactor metagenome | isolation source: Anaerobic biogas reactor | place: USA:Washington, USA | collected 2015-08-08 ... | reverse complement strand
GATTAAGTTTTGCAATACCTCGCTTAAATCTTTTATTCCATAGGGTTTTTTAATGAAAGCAGCAAAACCCATTTTATAATAACTAACTAACTGCTCGGTAGAATATCCGCTGCTAGCTATTAGTAGGGCTTCAGGGTCCAGGGATAATAATGATTGTACAACCTCACTTTCATCCTTACCACCCTGAAACATCAAATCTATAATCACAGCCACATATTTTATATCTGAAACTAAAGCATTACGGTAAAGCTCAATAAGCCTAGTGCAGCCTTGAGCTATATCTACTTCGTAACCCATAGACATCAGCATATCTTTTAATACCCTGCGTACTGATTTATCACCCTCCAAAACCAGTATTCTACCTTGTCCTTTAAGAGGCAGCGTAGGGATAACGTCCTTGTTTTCATGCTCTCGTTGGCTAGCCGGAAGATAAACATAAAAAACTGTTCCCTCGCCTACACGGGAATCATAAGTCAAATAACCACCATGTTGATGGATAATAGATTGTGATGTAGCCAGGCCCAGTCCACTACCGTTTTCTTTAGTGGTAAAGTAGGGGTCAAATATACGGGAAAGGTATTTTTCAGGTATACCCTTACCCTGATCGGCTATGGAAAACCTTACATATTTACCAGCAGCTAAAGGTAGTTTCTCATCAGGATTATCAATATCCACGTTTTCTGCCGATATGCGAATACTGCCTCCATCAGGCATAGCCTGGATAGCATTTATAACCAGGTTATTTAAAACCTGGCTAATTCGCCCTTCATCTATTTCCACATTCCAGAGCTGTTCAGGAATAATAAACTCACAGCTCACATTTGCGCCAGTCAGGGCAAAATTAATTGAATTACGTAGGAAATTGGTAGTAGAAACCGTTTTTTTGATAGTTTCACCACCTCGAGAAAAAGTCAGTAACTGCTGAGCTAGATCGCGAGCCTGAAGGGTGGCTTTTTCTGCCTCACGTAGAAACTCACCGCTACTGTCCGTTTCTTCTGACATCATCCGGGCCAGACTTAGATTTCCGGCTATAACCGTAAGTAAATTATTAAAATCGTGAGCCAGCCCACCCGCCAGGATTCCCAGAGATTCTAGTTTAGCCGCCTTAATTAACTCCTCTTCAAAACGCTGTTTCTCAGTAATATCCCGTATAACCCAAACCATTCCTTCAACCTGACCTGTAGTATTTTGAATCGGTGAACCTTTAGCATCAACCAAACTTTCACTACCGTCTTTAGCTAAAATCCTATGGTTGCTAAGCTCGATTACGGTATCCCGATTAATCATCTCTATATTTAAATCTGCCTCCCATATAGGGACTTGCAAAAAATCCTGAATATTTTTTCCTATTAGCTCATTACTATTTACAGCCACAATATTAGCGGCGGCTTCATTACTTAAAACAATAATCCCATCCAGGCCAGTACTTACTACCCCTTCCCCAATACTGCTTAGAGTTACGTCCAGACGCTCTTTCTCTGCTGCTAGCTCAGTAGTTCTCTGTTTAACCCGATTTTCCAGTTCTTCATGAGCTTCTTTTAAATCAGCCATTAATTCCGCAATCCTGGATGCCATGCTATTAAATTCGCATGCTAAAAGGCCCAACTCATCCCGTCTCTCCTCAATATTAATTTCATCGTAATTACCACTTTTCATCCTTCTTATGGCCCGTACAGTTTCATTTAGCGGAGTATTAATATCGTGATACAGTTTTTTCGCAGCCAGGAAAAACATCAAAAGTAAAACTGCTCCACCTATACCAAAGGCCAGATAATGGCGCCTGGCCATCTGGCCTAGATATTCCATGGAAATACCAATATTAATAGCACCAATATGATTACCCACCTGATCATAGTTGGGCACCAGTATATCGATAGTTTTTTCACCCCGGTGATTGGAGTAGGGTTGGTCACTGTCACGGGTGTAAATCTGCTGCAAGCTCTTTCCATAGCGCGCACTAGATAAAGTACCAGCATCATCAAAAACCATACCTACTCGGTCCGGTTCACTATGTACTATGGCCTTGCCATCCCGGTTTAGTACCAGCAGATAGCTCAATTGTGGGTCACGGGACACCATGTCACTAGCCAGTTGTTGCATTTGGGCCTGATTTAACATGGGAGCAAGCTCTTGCACAGTATAGGCATGGCGCCAGGCCTTTTCAACAATATCTTTCCTTTGCATAGGTATAGTTATAAAATTCATGGTTAGCAGGATTTCGCCTACTAATAATAGCGTGATTATGGCGATAATGAGATATAGTTTGGTTTTTATTTTCATAAACAGCACCTATTTCCTTCCTAAACAGTCATCTTTAATATAGTTATAGATGTTTACTGCATATTCTAGAAATTCAAGAGCTACTTTAAATGCGGGAATTTATGCTGGCGTAAAACTTCGTAAACAATAATGGCAACCGAATTGCTAAGATTTAAAGATCTTCCTATATCTAGAATAGGAATTCTAATTTGCTGCTGGGGATAACGTTCCAGTATGTCCTGGGGTAATCCTCGGGTCTCACAGCCGAATACCAGCATATCGTCAAGCTGGTAATTTACTTCCCAATAGCTGGTTTGAGCTTTGGTGGTAGCCAGATAGATATTGCTTTTTCTATGGTTCTCCACTACCTCCTCAAAACTATCCCACACTTTAACTTGCACCTTGTCCCAATAGTCCAGTCCTGCCCTTTTAAGATAGCGATCCTCTATGGAGAAACCAAGTGGTCTTACCAGGTGTAATACCGACTGGGTAAGCGCACAAGTTCGGGCAATATTACCTGTATTTTGAGGTATTTCCGGGTTAAACAGTACGATATGCAAACAGCTATACCTCCAGATATGATTAGTAAGAAAATAGACTTTAAATATTACTTCTATTATATAACTAAATATACCAATCACATAATACTGGGATGCAAAATAATCATTTTAATAGTTTTACTTGTCATATTTTGTTCTTAAATCCCTTAATGAACTTGGTTGTCCAAATTATACCTCATATTAGACAACATAAGAAAAGAAGGGCAGGAAATACTAAGCGAAAAAGGAAGGAGCAATATATTTAATGCCTGAAAGAAAATTTACTGCACTCTTAGTTTTGCTGGTAATTAGCGCATTTATATTTTCTATATCCGGATGCCAGCAACCAGCTAAAAAGCCTCCAGCAAAGCCTGTAAAAATGGCTTCAGAAGTAAAAAAATACAATAAGGAACCTGGTATAAGCCTCTATCGTACTGCTACCGGAGCCAAACAACAATTAAAAATGGAAGAGTATCTAGAGGGAGTCCTGGCAGCAGAAATGAATCCCAAGTTTCCTATGGAAGCGCTAAAGGCCCAGGCTATAGTCGCCCGTACCATGACTCTGGCTCTGCTGGAATATGAAAATGGTACCCGGGCCAAGCATGGTACTGATGCCAGTGACAACCACCTGGAATTCCAGCAATACGACGAGAAAAAGATTACGGATAATATATCCCGAGCAGTTGATGAAACTAAAGGGCAAGTTCTAACTTACCAGGGTAAATTTGTTTATACTATGTTCCATTCTTTATCCAAAGATAAGACTGCCAGCATGGCCGAAGGTTTCCCGAAATTGGCAAGTAAGGCTAGTTATTTAGTGCCGGTTAGCACCCATGGTATTAAATATGCACCGGCCAAGTACAGATCCTGGACGGTTAAAGTTCCCCGCTGGGAAATTAAAAACCTGATGGGCAGTAAAGCTGGCAACTTGGATGACATTCGAGTAAGTAAGCGGGGGCCATCCGGGAGAGCTACTATGCTAACTGCAGGTAGTGCATCTATTAAGGCAGTGGACCTGCGCCAGCAGATTGGCCCAGACCGCCTTTATTCAACCGTCTGGAGCAGTGTTAAGCCTGAGGGTAATTACATCGTTTTTAAGGGCTCCGGCTGGGGTCACGGGGTAGGTATGGAACAATGGGGGGCCTACGCTTTAGCTAAAGAGGGTAAAACCGCCCGCCAGATTGTGGAACACTATTTCCCCAATACAGCCTGGACCCAACTGTACAAATAAAGTGTTACACCGGGACGTTCTTTTTGTAACAAAGTTTTGTTACAAAAAGAACGTCCCGGTGTAACACGTATTACCCTGTTACCTCGTTGGAGGCGGCGATATAGATACCTACGAGTATGAGAATGCCGCCAATGATTTGGTACCAGAGTAAGAGCTCTCCAAAAATTATATAGGCTAATATACTGGCTCCCACTGATTCGCCCAGGATGGACACCGCGACTATGGGAGCTTTTACATATTTTAAGGCCCAGTTAAAAACACCGTGCCCAATTACGCCAGGAAGTAGAGCCATAAGTAAAAATAAAACCCAGTCCAGTAAAGGGTAACCGCTTAAGCTGATACCGCTAAGTAAACATACCGGGAATATTACCAGGGCTGCCACTGCCGATACTATACTGGTATAACCCAGGGTATCAATACGGGCTCGTACCTTACGCCCAATGATAAAATAAAAGGCTACGAAAAAGCCACTGGCCAGAGCCAGCATATCTCCCAGCAGCTTTCCTGAACGCAAATCTCCATGAGCAATTAAAAGACAGCCGGTCAGGGCCAAAAGGATGCCAGCAACAACGTACAGAGAGGATTTTTCTTTTAAGAAAACTATTGAAAATATTAGGACAAATATAACCTGCAGGTTGGTAAACAATACCGAACTGGAAATGCTGGTATAATTCAGGGAAGTAATCCAGAAAGTAAAATGCAGGGCCAAAAATATTCCTGCCCCTAAAATATAATAAAAATCGCGCCGCTCTATACCAGCTATGCTATCCTTAATTTTAGCACCTCTGAATGTACCCGCTAAAAGTGAAGTAAACAACACCCGGTAGAAAGAGATTAATAGGGCCGGAGCCGTGCAAAACCGAACCATAATAGATGAGGTGGATACGACCAGGATGGCAAAACCTAAGGCCAGATATATTAAGGAAAGCCTCATGCCTCTGCGCCCAGATAAGACTGGATAACCCTTTCATCATTCTTAACTACCTCAGGGGGCCCATCTGCTATTTTTCGTCCATAATCAAGAACTGCAATCTGCTCGCAGATATTCATAACCAGGTTCATGTCGTGCTCTACTAGGATTATTGTAAGCTGCATCTCATTCCTTATTTTCCAAATTAACTCCATTAATTCTGCTTTCTCAGTGGAATTCATCCCTGCCGCCGGTTCATCCAGCAGCAGCAAAGAAGGATTAAGGGCCATAGCCCGGGCAATTTCTAACCTCCTTTGTTCACCATAGGCCAAATTATCGGCGTATTCCAACTTTTTATCCCCCAGTCCTACCAGTTCCAGGAGTTGTTGCGCTTTTTCCATAATAATTCTTTCTTCCCGACGGGAGCCAGGCAGACCCAGCATGCTGCCGAAAAAACCACTTTTGCTAACACCGTGGCTGCCTACCCGGACATTATCCAGTACCGATAGTTTATTAAACAGGCGTATGTTTTGAAAAGTACGTCCTATGCCCTGACGGGCTACATCCCAGGGATGCATCTTATTCAGCAGGCAATCTTTAAAAACTACTCTCCCCCCGGTAGGAAGATATATCCCGGTGATTATATTAAAAAGGGTAGTTTTACCTGCACCATTAGGACCAATAATACCATAAATCTGCTGTTCTTCAACCTTAATATCTACCAAATCCAGGGCCCGCAGGCCACCAAACTCCATAGTTATTTCTTCTAATTGGAGGACTGCCATAAGCCGACCTTCTTTCCCTGCAGCTTTTTCTTAATATCATAAACCCTGACATCACCCAATAATCCGTTGGGGCGGAAAATCATCAATATTACTAAAAGGGCACCATAAAACAGCAGGCGGTATTCGGCTACAATGCGCAGCATCTCCGGTAACAGGGTAAGAATAACCGAACCCAGAATAGTGCCCGGAATACTGCCCATTCCCCCCAGCACCACCATGTTAAGCAGTTCAATAGATTTCATAAAAGCAAAATCCTGGGGACGGATAAAATACATATAGTGAGCATATAATCCCCCGCCGAGACCGGCTAAAGAAGCACCGGCGGTAAAGGCCAGGACTTTTAAACGGGTGGAATTTATGCCACTCGCTTCAGCAGCTATTTCATTCTCCCTGATAGCATAAAAAGCCCTGCCGATACGGGAGTTAAGCAGTTTAGCATTTAGTATGATTATTATTATTACCAGGGTCCATACCAGCAGGAAAGTGGTATTCTGAGGAATGCCGGAAAGTCCTACGGCCTTACCCCCGGGTTCGAAGTTTAAGAAAAAGACCCGGATGATTTCCGCAAAACCGATGGTAACCATCGCCAGGTAATCACCTTCCAGACGCAGAGTAGGTATACCGATAAGAAATCCAAAAAAAGCTGCTGCCGCTGCTCCGGCCAGCAATGACAGGAAAAAAGGGCTACCCATCTGCATGGAAAGGATAGCGGAAGTATAAGCTCCAATGCTCATAAAACCAGCATGTCCCATGGATAACTGTCCGGTAACCCCGGTAATTAAATTTAAGCCCAAAGCCAGGATAATGTTAATGCCAATCAGCATCAAGATACGAAGGTAATAAGGGTCGATATACTGAGATATTAGTGCGTCCATTGCCAGTTCACCTACACCTTTTTGGTAATCTTTTGCCCCATAATACCCTGGGGACGAATAATTAGAACCAGGATGAGTATGCCAAATGCTATGGCATCTTTATAAGATGAGGAAAGAAAGGCTACCCCCAGGATTTCCAGTACCCCCAGGGTAAGCCCGCCAATCATGGCCCCCGGTATGGAGCCAATTCCACCCAAAATGGCAGCGGCAAAAGCCTTTAATCCGGCCATAGTGCCCATATAGGGCCATACCGCATTGTAATAAATACCTACCATAACCCCGCCGGCAGCAGCCAGGGCCGAACCTATGGCGAAGGTAAAGGAAATAATCCGATTAACGTTAATACCCATTAAATAGGCGGCCTCCAGGTCCTGAGAACAGGCCCGCATAGCCTTACCCACCCTGGTTTTTTGCACTAATAACTGCAAGCCTATCATTAGCAAGGTAGCCACTACCAGAATAATTACCTGCAATGATGATACCTGCAGGGTTCCTACTTGAAATGTCTGGATGTTGAAAATGTCGGGGTAGCGGCGGGTATTGGTCTGAGCTATTAAGACCATCAAGGTAGATAAGAATATAGATACCCCGATAGCGCTGATAATACCTGAAAGGCGGGATGCTCTCCCCCGCAAGGGACGATAGGCGATTAGCTCCACCAGCATGCCCAGTACCATACAAAAGGCCATAGCACCCAGGAGGGCTACGCCAATATTCAATCCGGTATTTACTACCAGAAATAATCCCACAAAGGCTCCGATCATGTATATTTCCCCGTGGGCAAAGTTAATAAGCTGGATAATGCCGTATACCATAGTGTAACCAAGGGCTATCAGGGCATAAGTACTTCCCAGGGTTAGCCCGTTTAGGAGTTGTTGCCAGATCAATATGCTTCCTCCCCTGCTCGTTTAAACTATACACAGTTTAACACGGGGACCAGGTCTCCGCATTAAACTATATATAATCTTAACAATGGCCCGACCTCAACGGACGGGCCATCGTTTATAGTATAAAACAAAAATCTACTCAATGTTTACTGGAATCTTATCCAATAAAGTCAATTTACCATCTTTAACCGTAATCAAGCAGACCGGACTCTTAATAGGTTCACGGTCAGCCCGGAAAGTAGTATTACCTGATACTCCCGGATAATCTTTAAGCTTGGCCAGTTCATTTTTAAATACCGATGGATCAGTGCTATTGGCATCCTTCATCGCCTTGACCAGAATCATAACCGCATCATAGTACTGGGCAGAGAACATATCCGGTTCTTCGTTGAATTTAGCCTTGTAGTCGGCAAGGAATCTTTCGGTTACCGGGTTGGACTCGTCTCCACTGAAACTAAACCCGCAATAGAAAATAACCTTTTCCTCCACGGCTTTACCGCCCAGTTTGGCCAGATCCTGCCCATAGAGGCCGTCACCGCCTATCAGGTTAATATCCAGTCCCTGTTTTTTAGCTTCATTCATTAAAAGAGCTGCTTCCCGGTAATACCCGGTAAATACTAGGACATCCGGTTTAGCCTTCTTTATGTTGGTAATCTGGGCAGTAAAATCAGTTTCCTCGTCATTAATGCTTTCTTCAATAACTATTTTGCCACCCTGTTTGTCTATGGCATCTTTAAATACCGGGGTCAGCGAAACACTGTAATCATTATTAAGTGAGGTGATTACAGCAATATTCTTCCAGCCTTTAGTATTAACCATCCAGTCTACTACCGATGGTACCGCAAACTTATCCAGCAGGGTATTGCGGAATACATAATCACCGATCTCAACTACACCATTACCGGTTGCACCGGCAGAGAATATCACTACTTTGTTTTCCTGAGCAATTTTAGCCGCAATTTTGGTCAATCCGGTGCAGGGGTCACCTACCAGGGCTACAACTTTATCGCGGTTGATATATTTATCGGTTATCAGGGCTATCTCACTGGAATCACCCTTATTATCCAGGTAAACACCTTCCAGTTTTTTCCCCAATACCCCACCACTGTTATTAACTTCTTCAATCGCCATTTTCATGCCTTTTTGCCCCGGGATACCATAGTTGGCTACTGATCCGGTCGTAGCCCCTAGAAATCCCAGCTTAATAACATCCTGGTCCTTGGCCTTATCAGAGGTAGAACTATTACCCCCACAACCTGCCACAATAGAAAAAACCATTATAAGGCATACTAATAATGCCCATCTAGCTTTACCACGAAATCTCAACATCCGTTCCTCCCTTACCTGTCGATAATAAAACCTGGTCGAATATTTAGGAAATACACCCCCAGTCATAAAAAAGTATAACAGTTTATATATTCCCTTTGGTAGCATAAAATCCTTCCTATATTAAAAAAACTGTCAGGGTGACAGGGGACGGAGGAACCGTCCCCTGTCACCTGGGTTTAAAATGTCTAAATAAAGGGGGCCAGAGGTATATCGGAGTATTCCCTGGCATTCATGAAAAGCTTGATATTGGGGTCGTAGCGGTAGTCCTCAATTAGTTTCTTAAACATCATATCAAAGCTGCTCAAGCCCTGCCCGGAAGAATCCAGCAGTAAGCCCAATTCTTCTACAAAAAGCTGGGTAGCGGCAGCTCCGGTCCAGCTCAGGGAATAAATTAACTGTTCAGTATCTCCGGCAAGTTTACAACACAGATAGAAACGGCAGATTAATGAACGCAACGGGTAGATGGTGCAGATGTTGTCCTGTAAGAAAATACAGGGATTAGGTTGCATCCGTAGTAATCCTACTTTTAGTTTATCTTCCTGAAAATAACGGGCTATAAACTCAGGGTAGTCAAGCCCGGTAAAATTGGCCATCTTTTTGAAAGCAATTAAGTCGGGAATGACATACGCAGTATTACAGCAGTTTACCGAACAACCCCGGCATTCCCGATGCTGGTTTTGGGCATATAATTTATACAGCCTCTCATCATCACAGAGAGGCTGCCAGGCATCCAATAAATCCTGCAGAGTAGCGCTGTTGTCCTTTACCCTGACTTCTATCCCATTGCCATTATCATAGTCTATCTCAATCTTGTTTACTCCCATGTAACATCCTCTTTAATTACCCGGGCGGGATTCCCACCTACCAGCGTACGGGGGGGTACATCCCGGGTTACTACTGCATTGTTAGCTATTACCGAGCCTTCACCTACTGTTACTCCTTTAAGGATAACGGCGCGACAGCCAATCCAAACATGATCTTCAACTCTAATAGGTTCTATCAAGGTGCGAAGTTCCTGTCCTCGTATAGCAAAAGGGTGAGAGGAAGTATCCATAAAAAGCACATGCCAGCTTATGGCACAGCCTCGGCCAATATTCACCTCTTTAACTGATAGAACATTGGTCCCGTCACCCAGGTAAGTATCATCACCTATATAAATCCGGGCATTTTCACCGGTTGATATACGTACCTTACGCTCAATCAGAACATTATCACCAATGTGAACTTCAGAACCCTTACCCAGGAAAATGTAGCCCGGATTACGACCCCGAAAATTCTTACCGCAGCTGGTTAATTCCCGCTTAACCAGCCAGGTGGTATAGCGATCACGAATATTATCAAACATCCCCCTTAACCCCCATTTGAGAAGTGAGAAACGGGAAGTTAGAAGTGGGAACTCCTCCCCCGACCTTCTTATAGAGTCCCCTACGCCTCACTTACTCTATATTTATAAATTCGGCGTTAGTTACAAGAAAACTATGTTACTAAGTGTTCTGTTTCCGTATTAACCAGCCATGAGTGCGGCACACAACCACTTACGACAATAGAAGTCAAGGTCAACTAATATTTTAAAAAATCCACATAAATCCTATTATAAGCCGCTCCCTT
>ERZ747221.4323-NODE-4323-length-10434-cov-2.533649_pt1 | contig 10434 bp, 7 predicted proteins | sample MGYA00374949_ERZ747221 | MGnify/ENA primary metagenome ERZ747221 (study PRJEB28779, sample SAMN05720172) | bioreactor metagenome | isolation source: Anaerobic biogas reactor | place: USA:Washington, USA | collected 2015-08-08 ... | reverse complement strand
GGCACGGCGACGTCGATCCAGAAGTGCGTGCGCACCCTCGACATCGACGAGGTGGGCATCACCACCCGCCACAACACCTTCTTCCAGATGGCCGGCAACTTCTCCTTCGGCCAGTATTTCAAGGAAGGCGCCATCAAGCACGCCTGGTCGCTTTTGACCAACCCCGTCACCGAGGGCGGTTACGGCCTGGACCCGGAGCGCCTGTGGGTGACCGTCTACCTCGACGACGACGAGGCCGCCGGCATCTGGGAGAACGTCATCGGCGTGCCCGCCGAGCGTATCCAGCGCCTCGGCATGGCCGACAACTACTGGTCCATGGGCGTGCCCGGCCCCTGCGGCCCCTGCTCCGAGATCTACTTCGACCGCGGCCCCGAGCACGGCGCCGAGGGTGGCCCGGCCGTCGACGACACCCGCTACCTGGAGATCTGGAACCTCGTGTTCATGGAGAAGGAGCGCGGCGCCGGCACCGGCAAGGACTCCTTCGAGATCCTCGGCGACCTGCCGAAGAAGAACATCGACACCGGCATGGGCGTCGAGCGCGTCGCCTGCCTCCTCCAGGGCGTGGACAACGTCTACGAGACCGACCTGCTGCGCCCCGTCATCGACGCCGCCGAGGAGATCACCGGCGCGAAGTACGAGGGCGACGGCCAGGACGCCATCCGCTTCCGCGTCATCGCCGACCACTCCCGCACCGGCATGATGCTCATCCTCGACGGCGTCACCCCGTCCAACGAGGGCCGCGGCTACATCCTCCGCCGCCTGCTGCGCCGCATCATCCGATCCGCCCGCCTGCTCGGCGCCACCGGTGAGACCCTCGAGCGTTTCATGAACACCATCATGGACACCATGACGCCGTCCTACCCGGAGATCACCGAGAACCGCGAGCGCATCGTCCGCACCGCCGTGACGGAGGAGCGTGCGTTCCTCAAGACCCTCGAGTCCGGCACCCACCGCTTCGACGAGGCCGCCGCCTCCATCAAGGAACAGGGCATCACCCAGTTCTCCGGCGAGGACGCCTTCACCCTCCACGACACCTACGGCTTCCCCATCGACCTCACCCTCGAGATGGCCGCCGAGGCCGGACTCGAGGTCGACGTCGCCGGCTTCGAGGCCGCCATGAGCGAGCAGCGGGCCCGCGCCAAGGCCGACAACCTGGCCAAGAAGCACGGCCACGCCGACGTCTCCGTCTACCGCGAGTGGGTGGACAACAACCCCACCGAGTTCGTCGGCTTCTCCGAGCTCACCGCCGACGCCAAGGTCCTCGGCCTGGTCATCGACGGCCAGTCCGTCACCCACGCCACCGAGGGCGACGACGTCGAGGTCATTCTCGACGTCTCCCCGCTCTACGCCGAGTCCGGCGGCCAGACCGCCGACCGCGGCCGCCTCGTCGCCGAGGGCACGATCCTCGAGGTCACCGACGTGCAGAAGATCGGCAAGAAGCTGTGGGTGCACAAGTCGAAGGTCACCGCCGGTGGCATCGACCTGGGCCAGGCCGTCCGCGCCGAGGTCGACGCCGAGTGGCGCCACGGTGCCCGCCAGGCGCACACCGGCACCCACCTCATCCACGCCGCCCTGCGCCAGGTGCTCGGCCCCACCGCCGTCCAGGCCGGCTCGCTCAACCGCCCCGGCTACCTGCGTTTCGACTTCAACTACACCGACCAGCTCACCCCGGAGCAGCTGACCGAGATCACGACGATCGCCAACCAGGCCGTCGACGCCGACTTCGCCGTCAACACCATCGAGACCACCCTCGACGAGGCGAAGAAGATGGGCGCCATGGCCCTGTTCGGCGAGAACTACGGCCACGACGTCCGCGTCGTCGAGATCGGCGGCCCGTTCTCCATCGAGCTGTGCGGCGGCACCCACACCGAGCACACCTCCCAGATCGGCCCCGTCGCCGTCCTCGGCGAATCCTCCGTCGGCTCCGGCGCCCGCCGCATCGAGGCCTACTCCGGCCTCGACTCCTTCCGCCACCTGTCGAAGGAGGCCGCCCTCGCCTCCGGGCTGGCCGCGTCCCTGAAGTCCCCGACCGAGGAGCTCCCGGAACGCATCGCCGCGCTCACCGAGAAGCTCAAGGCCGCGGAGAAGGAGATCGCCAACCTGCACCGCCAGCAGCTCGCCTCCCAGACGGGCGCGCTGCTCGACCAGGCCGTCGAGGCCGGCAAGTTCACCGTCCTCACCCACCGCCTCCCGGACGGTGTGTCCGGCGGGGATCTGCGCACCGTCGCCACCGACCTGCGCGGTCGCCTGGCCGGCAAGCCCGGTGTGGTGGTGCTCGCCTCCGCGGACGGGGAGAAGCTGCCGTTCATCGTCGGAGCCACCAGGGAGGCCATCGAGCTGGGCGTGAAGTCGGGCGACCTGGTCAAGGTGCTCTCCGGCTACGTCGACGGCCGCGGTGGCGGCAAGCCCGACATGGCGCAGGGCTCCGGCGCGAACCCGGACGGCCTCGACGCCGGTTTCCACGCCGTGCGCGAGGAGCTCGCCGCGCTGTAGAGGCATATCACGGCAGGCATATCTCGAGTGCCCCCGCCCGGTCCGGGTGGGGGCACTCGGCCTATCCATGCCGTGATATGCCTGGGGTGATATGCCTCCCGGCGACACGCCGCCGGTTATGTTGTTACAACGATGTGATCACGGATACGTTTAAGGCGCACCACTGACAACCCTGAGAAAGGCCACCAGTTGAACGTCACCCCGGACACCCCCGGCGCGGATGACCCCGGCAACGGGCGCCGCATCGGGCTGGATGTGGGCACGGTACGCATCGGTGTCGCCGTGTCCGACCGGGACGCCCGACTGGCCACCCCCGTGGAGACCGTCCCCCGCGAGACCGGGTTCAAGGACCGCGACAAGGGTGACATCGACCGGCTGCTGGAGATCATCGACGAGTATGACGCCGTCGAGATCGTCGTCGGCCTGCCGCGCACCCTCAAGGGCGGCGGTTCGGTGAGCGTGAAGCACGCGAAGGAGATCGCCTTCCGGATCAACCGGCGCCTCAGCGGTGACGGCCGCACCATCCCGGTGCGCATGGCCGATGAGCGGCTGACCACCGTCGCCGCGACGCATGCGCTGCGGGCCTCCGGGGTCTCGGAGAAGGCGGGCCGGAAGGTCATCGATCAGGCCGCCGCAGTGGAGATCCTCCAGTCCTGGCTCGACGCCCGAGCCGCCTACACACAGGAGCACCCATGACCTCAACCACTCCGCAGCGGGGCCCCGGTGGCCGTCGAATGGACCCGAAGTATGTGAAGCGTCGCCAGCGTGGCCTGGCGGTGCTGGTCGCGTCGCTGATTCTTATCATCGGCGCGGTGATCTACATCGGTGTGCAGATCTCCGGCGGCGACACCGTGGCGGAGAGTGACTACCAGGGCAGCGGTAACGGCGTGAGCCAGCTGGTGGAGATCCCGGAGGGCTCCTCGGTGTCGCAGCTGGGCCCGGAGCTGGAGGAGCGCGGCATCGTGAAGACGGACGGCGCGTTCCAGACGGCCGCCGCCAACAACCCGGAGGCGGCGAGCATCCAGCCGGGGTTCTACCGCCTGCAGGGTGAGATGTCGGCGGCGGCCGCCGTCGAGGCGCTGCTGGATCCGGCGAACCGGGTCGAGCTGCTGGACATCCACGGCGGTGCGACGCTTCTCGACGTCAACGTCGTCGGCGGCAACTCCCGCCCGGGTATCTACACCCAGATCTCCAATGTGACCTGCACGGAGGGTTCGGAGAACTGCATCGCGGCCGAGGATCTGCAGAACGTCGGCGCGACCGCGGATCTGGCCACTCTCGGCGTGCCGGAGTGGGCGCGGGAGGCCGTCGCCGCCCGCGGGGAGGATCCGAAGCGCCTGGAGGGGCTGATCGTCCCGGGCCAGTACGTGGTCAACCCGGAGATGGACGCCCAGGAGATCCTCACCGATCTGCTGACCCGTTCGGCGCAGCAGTTCAATGACACCGGCATCGTCGACCGCGCCCGGGCCCTCAACCTCACCCCGTATGAGCTGCTCACGGCGGCGTCGCTGGTGGAGCGCGAGGCGCCGGCGGGTGATTTCGACAAGGTGGCGCGGGTGATCCTCAACCGTCTCGAGGAGCCGATGCGCCTCGAGTTCGACTCCACCGTCAACTACGGCCTGGAGGACGTCGAGGTGGCCACCACCGACGAGGACCGCGCGCAGGTCACCCCGTGGAACACCTACGCCATGGACGGTCTGCCGGAGACCCCGATCGCCGCGGCGTCGGTCGAGGCGATCACCGCGATGGAGAACCCGGCGGAGGGTGACTGGCTGTTCTTCGTCACCATCGACCAGGACGGCACGACCGTCTTCAACGACACCTTCGAGGAGCATCTGGACGATGTGCAGCAGGCCCTCGAGTCCGGCGTCCTGGACACCAACCGATGATGTTCCCGCTGGAGGCCGGTGACATCCGCAACCGGGCGGCGGTGCTCGGTTCGCCGATCGAGCATTCCCGTTCCCCGATCCTGCACAACGCGGGGTATGAGGATCTGGGGATGCACGACTGGGAGTACACGCGTATCGAGTGCACGGCGGAGGATCTGCCGGGGATCGTCGGCGGAGCGGATGAGACCTTCCGTGGTTTCTCGGTGACGATGCCCGCCAAGTTCGCCGCCCTGGAGTTCGCCACCGAGGTCACCGACCGGGCCCGGCAGATCGGTTCGGCCAACACGCTGGTGCGCACGGAGGGTGGCTGGCGGGCCGACAACACCGACTGCGACGGTATCACCGGCGCGCTCACCGAGCTGCTGGGTGAGGCGCTGCCGGAGACCCGCCGCGCTCTCGTCATCGGCGGCGGCGGTACTGCGCGACCCGCCCTGTGGGCGCTGGCCCAGGCGGGGATCAGCGACATCACCGTCATCAACCGTTCCGACCGCAGCGCCGAACTCGCCCCGCTGCTCGAGCCCTTCGGCGTCTCCTTCCGTTTCGCCGGTTTCGACTCCGACCTGCGCCAGGCTTCCCGCGAGGCGGAGGTCATCGTGTCGACGGTGCCGTCCGCGGCCGTCGAGGGCCATGAGCAGGACCTGGGCCACGCCCCGATCCTCGACGTCATCTACGAGCCCTGGCCCACCCCGCTCACCGTCGCGGCCGCCGCCAACGGCTACCTCACCGTCGGTGGCCACATCATGCTCGCTCACCAGGCCTACGGCCAGTTCGAGCAGTTCACCGGCCGCCCCGCTCCCCGCGCCGCCATGCGCCGCGCGCTGGAGGCGTCGCTGCACTAGGCTCCGGGGCATGCTCGGGGGAGCCCTGATAGTCCTGGTCGTGTGGTGCGTGGCGGTCGTGCTTGTCGACGAACGCTCGCGCCGCATCCCCGATTCCCTCACCCTGCCCGCCCTCGCGGGGGCGGTGGCGGGTGCGCTGCTCTCCGACCCGCCCGTCCTGCTCGGGGGTGTCGCCTGGGCCGGTCTCTACCTCGTCGGGCGCGGCATCGGCGGGGGAGACGTGAAACTGGCCGTCCCGCTGGGGATCGTCGCGGCCGCCGCCGGTGGGATCGGCGCGGTGCTGCTGGCCGTCGCGGTCGCCGGGGCGGTGACCGCGGTGCGGGGACTGCTGTGCCGGGGGCCGGTGCCCCACGGACCGTCGATGCTGGTGGGGGTGATTATCGCGGTGCTTCCGGGAGTCATCGCCGGAGTGAGTTGCGGCGCATGAGATACTGTCCGCATGCTTCGATGGACTACAGCGGGGGAATCCCACGGTCAGGCACTGGTTGCCCTGGTTGAACACATGCCCGCCGGTGTCTCCGTGACCCGGGAAGAGATCGCCGAGCAGCTGGCCCGCCGCCGGCTCGGCTACGGCCGCGGCGCGCGCATGAAGTTCGAGGCCGACGAGCTGACCCTGCTCACCGGCATCCGCCACGGCCGGACCCTGGGCAGCCCGATCGCGATCATGATCGGCAACACCGAGTGGCCGAAGTGGACCACCATCATGTCCGCCGACCCGGTCGACATGGAGGACGCGGAGATCGCCGCCGCCATGACCTCGGGTCGCGGTGCCAAGCTCACCCGCCCGCGCCCGGGTCACGCCGACTTCGCCGGCATGATCAAGTACGACCACGACGAGGCCCGCCCCATCCTCGAGCGCTCCTCCGCGCGCGAGACCGCGGCCCGCGTCGCCGCCGCCACCGTGGCGCGTAACTTCCTGCGCGAGACCCTCGGCGTCGAGGTGCTCAGCCACGTCATCTCCATCGGCCGCTCCGAGCCGTACACCGGCCCCGAGCCGACCTTCGCCGACCTCGCGGCCATCGACGCCTCGCCGGTCCGCTCTTTCGGGAAGGACGCGGAGGAGTCCATGATCGCCGAGATCGAGGCCGCCAAGAAGGCCGGCGACACCCTCGGTGGCATCGTCGAGGTCGTCGTCTCCGGTCTGCCCATCGGCCTGGGCTCCCACATCTCCGGCGAGGACCGCCTCGACGCGCAGCTGGCCGCCGCGCTCATGGGCATCCAGGCCATCAAGGGCGTCGAGGTCGGTGACGGCTTCGAGGAGGCCCGCCGCCGCGGCAGCGAGGCCCATGACGAGATGGTCCGCACCGAGGACGGCGTCGACCGCCTCACCAACCGCGCCGGCGGTCTCGAGGGCGGCATGACCAACGGTCAGACCCTCCGCGTCCGCGCCGCCATGAAGCCGATCTCCACCGTCCCGCGCGCGCTCAAGACGGTCGACATGGCCGACGGCTCCGCCGCCACCGGCATCCACCAGCGTTCCGACGTCTGCGCCGTCCCCGCCGCCGGCGTCGTCGCCGAGGCCATGGTCGCGCTCGTCCTGGCCCGTGCGGTCCTGGAGAAGTTCGGCGGTGACTCGGTGACCGAGACGCGCCGCAACATCGAGGCCTACCTCGCGTACGTCGACAAGCGTCTGGCCTTCGAGGGGGAGCAGTGACCGACGTCTGCCACACCAGCCCCAAGGTCGTGCTGGTCGGCCCGCCCGGCGCCGGCAAGTCCACCATCGGGCGTCGTCTCGCCCGCGCGCTGTCGCTGCCGCTCGTCGACTCCGACCAGCTCATCGAGGACGAGACCGGGAAGTCCTGCGGTGACGTCTTCAGCGAGCTCGGCGAGCCCGCCTTCCGCGAGCTCGAGGCCCGCCACGTCGCCGCGGCGCTGGGAACCGGCGGCGTCGTCAGCCTCGGCGGGGGAGCGGTCATCACCGACTCCACCCGCGAGCTGCTCGGCGAGCACTGCGTCGTGTGGATCGACGTGTCCGTCGAGGAGGGCGTGCGCCGCACCGCCCACGAGGCCACCCGCCCCGTCCTCGCCGCCGCCGACCCGGCCGCGCACTACCGCACCCTGCTGGAGACCCGCGCGCCGTTCTACCATGAGGTCGCCGACTTCCGCGTGCGTACCGACGGCCGCACCCCGCAGCAGTCCGTCGCCGACATCCTCGGCTTCCTCGACTCCCTCTAGAAGGACCCCCAGATGACGATCATCGCAGTCAACGGACCCGCGCCCTACGAGGTCACCATCGACCACGACCTCGACGCACAGGTCGCCGACGCCGCGGCCGCCACCGGCGCCGCCAAGGTCATGGTCATCCACCAGCCGACGCTCACCGCCCCCGCGGAGAAGCTCGGCGCCGCGCTCATCGAACGGGGTCTGCAGGCCGTGCTCGTCGAGGTGCCCGACGCCGAGGACGGCAAGACCCTCCACGTCGCCGGAGACCTGTGGGACCGCCTGGGCGAGGAGACCTTCGGCCGCCGCGACGTCATCATCGGCCTCGGCGGCGGTGCCGTCACCGACCTGGCCGGCTACGTCGCCGCCGCCTGGATGCGCGGTATCCGGGTCATCCAGGTGCCCACCACGCTGCTCGCCATGGTCGACGCGGCCGTCGGCGGCAAGACCGGCATCAACACGAAGGCCGGCAAGAACCTCGTCGGCGCCTTCCATGAGCCCTCGGCCGTGTTCATCGACCTCGACCGCCTGGCGACCCTGCCCATGGACGAGCTCATCGCCGGCTCCGCCGAGATCATCAAGACCGGTTTCATCGCCGACGAGGTCATCCTCGAGCGCTACGAGTCCGACCCCGTCGCCTGCCTACGTGCCGACGGCCACCTGCCCGAGCTCATCGCCCGCTCCGTCCAGGTCAAGGCGAGCGTCGTCGGCGAGGACCTCAAGGAGGCCGGCCTGCGCGAGATCCTCAACTACGGCCACACCTTCGGCCACGCCGTCGAGTTGCGCGAGAACTACCGTTGGCGCCACGGCCATGCCGTCGCCGTCGGCATGATGTTCATCGCCCACCTCGCCCACGGCCGTTCGCTCATCGACGCCGACCTCGTCGCCCGCCACGAGCGGATCCTGCGGGCCATCGGCCTGCCGACGACCTACCCGGCCGGCCACTTCGACGAGCTCTACGCCGCCATGACCCGCGACAAGAAGAACCGCGACGGCAACATCCGCTTCGTGGCGCTCACCGGCGTCGGCCAGACCACCCGCCTCGAGGGTCCGACGATGCCGGAGCTCGAGGCCGCCTACGCAGCCATCTCGGAAAGGTAGGGCCATGCAGATCCTCGTCCTCAACGGACCCAACCTCAACCGCCTGGGCAAGCGCCAGCCGGAGGTGTACGGTTCGACGACGCTCGCGGACGTCGAGAAGCTCCTCGATCTTGGCGGGGATCTCCTCGAGGGAGGCCCAGATCTCGGCGATCTCATCCGGGTACTTCGTGCCCTTCGCCTGGGCGAGTGCCAGGCCGACGATGTAGTTGGCGGCGACCTGCGCGAGGAACGCCTTCGTCGACGCCACGCCGATCTCCGGCCCGGCGTGGGTGTACAGGACGGCGTCGGACTCGCGCGGGATCTGCGAGCCGTTGGTGTTGCACACCGCCAGGACCTTCGCGCCCTGCGTCTTGGCGTGGCGGACGGCCTCGAGGGTGTCGGCGGTCTCGCCGGACTGGGAGATGGCGAGGACGAGGGTGCGCTCGTCGAGAACCGGGTCGCGGTAGCGGAACTCGGAGGCCACCTCGATCTGCACGGGGATGCGCACCCAGTGCTCGATGGCGTACTTGGCCAGCAGGCCGGAGTGGTAGGCGGAGCCGCAGGCCACGACGAAGACCTGGTTGATGGACTTGAGGTCCGTCTCGGAGATGTCCGACTCGTCGAGGAAGACGCGCCCGTCGTGGAAGTGGCCACCGAGGGTGTCGCGGACGGAGGCGGGCTGCTCGTGGATCTCCTTCATCATGAAGGAATCGAAACCGCCCTTCTCCGCGGCCTCCAGATCCCAGTCGATGGTGAAGGGACGGCCCTCCGCCGCCGAGCCGTCGAAGTTGAGGACCTCGTAGCCGCGGCGGGTGATGATCACCACGTTGTCCTGCTCCAGCTCCACCGCATTCTTCGTGTACTCGATGAAAGCGGCGACATCGGAACCGAGGAACATCTCCCCCTCGCCGACACCGACGATGAGCGGGGTCGAGCGGCGGGCCGCGATGATCTGATCCGGGTGATCGGCGTGCGTGAACAGCAGCGTGAACGCACCCTCCAGGCGGCCCAGGACGGCGAGCGCCGAGGCCCGGAAATCCCCGGCCGTCTCGCCCTCGTTGTAGGCGCGGGCCAGAAGATGGGCGACGACCTCCGAATCGGTGTCGGAGTTGAGGGTGACGCCGGCGTCGATAAGCTCCTGCCGCAGCGGGGCGAAGTTGCGGCCGTAATTTACATCATCGTCTATGCAGGGAACGATCTCGTCCCGCATGGCCTGTGCTGAGACATCGTCGGACTGTCCATCGACGCCGTCGCCGGCGCCGGTATCAGGGTTGTAACGCGAAGCGAGGTAATCTTTTTCCAGCATCACTTTCATCCGGGAGCCGGTAATGACGGCTGCCGTATCGTGTTCGTACACCTCGGCCGTATCCGGAACTATCCAGACTTTATTGAACGCGCTCACCGCCGCCGCGGACGAACCTCCGGCCTCGTACATCCGCCGGTGTACTGTTTGCCAGAACGTTTTTCCTAAATCGTCTTCCGGATACGTAACGCTTGAAGCCAGCTGTTTGAGCACGTAATCCTGCCCCAGCAACACCCGGCCCATATCCGTTTCGGCCAGGGTATCGGGAATAATGCGGTCCGGTTCGTAAGGAGACAAGTTGACCCAGACATCGGTCTCGGATAAGGTCAGCGCGGCCAGGAAATGCCGCACCAGTTGAGCGGCCTGTTCTTCGGAGACATCGCCCGGCTCGTTGAACAGATTGAAGCTCAGTTCACTGGAGGGAATGCCTTTGTAGCGCCGCGCAAAATGCGACCAATGCATCGAACAGACCCGTAGCACTTCCGGATCGGTGAAGAGATCGCGGGGTTCCGGCGGCTTGGCCACGGTGTAACCCGGCGCGCGATGGAAGCAGAGCTGCACATGCAACCCGTATTTCTTGCCGTACGCTACCGCCTGATCCACCGGCACCAGTCGGGCATCGTCGATGGCGGTCCAATCCTTGTCCTTAATCCAGAACCGGTAATCCATC
>ERZ747221.4322-NODE-4322-length-10434-cov-2.992952_pt1 | contig 10434 bp, 11 predicted proteins | sample MGYA00374949_ERZ747221 | MGnify/ENA primary metagenome ERZ747221 (study PRJEB28779, sample SAMN05720172) | bioreactor metagenome | isolation source: Anaerobic biogas reactor | place: USA:Washington, USA | collected 2015-08-08 ... | reverse complement strand
AGAGGTTCCTTTCCGAGCAGCGGTGCAAGGGGTGATCCGTGTTGGTCCCGACCCTAGGCCCCAGCCCGGCCCCGCGCGCACAGTCTCCCGAAGTTGCCACGGCGGCTGCCCCGATTCCCGCTTCGGCGCGGGCGTCCCGGTCTAGGCTGGCCCCACCGGACCGGACACAGGAGGCACCCGTGAGCACCGACGTCAGCCGCGCACGCACCACCCTCGAGGCCGTCACCATCGGCGGCCCGCACCAGACCGTCAGCGACGCCGAGCTGGACGCCTTCGTCGCCGAGCACGAAAAGCGCTGGAAGAATTTCGAGGTAGACATGGACCAGCGCGTCGCCAGCTCTACCCGTTCCGAGCGACAGCTACGCGAGCACGTCGGCCATCTGGAAGACATGGTCGAGGCGCTGGAGCAGGAGCTGGAGCGCGTCTACCGCGTCCAGTTGGCCCAGGCCGACGCCATCAAGCAGTTCCCCCGCGTCTGGCAGGAAGCGGTCGAGAAGTCGATGTCCCACGACCCCAACCGCCGCCGCCAGCCGGCCCTCGTGCCCGTGCCCGACGAAGATCAGTAGACAGCGGACGGCAACGCCTGACCACTGACAACTGACCACTGCCCACTACCCAATGCACGTCCTCGGCACCGCAGGCCACGTAGACCACGGCAAATCGGCCCTCGTACAGGCTCTGACCGGCATCGACCCCGACCGGCTGCGCGAGGAGAAAGAGCGGGAGATGACCATCGAGCTGGGCTTCGCCTGGCTGACGCTGGAGGTCGGCGGCGAGCCCGAAGAGGTGGGCATCGTGGATGTGCCGGGCCACCGTGATTTCATCGAAAACATGCTTGCCGGCGTGGGTGGCATCGACCTCGCCCTCTTTGTCGTCGCCGCCGACGAGGGGGTGATGCCCCAGACCCGTGAGCACCTGGCTATCCTCGACCTGCTGGAGATCCCCGGCGGCGTCGTCGCCCTGACCAAGTGCGACCTGGTAGATGACCCCGATTGGCTGGAGCTGGTTACGCTCGACGTAGGCGAGGTGCTGTCGGGGACGGCGCTCGACGGCGCGCCGATCATCCCCGTTTCGGCGCGCACCGGGCAGGGGCTGGACGAGCTGCGCGCCGCCCTCGCCACGGCGCTGGCGGCTGTGCAGCCCCGCGCCGACACCGGCCGGCCCCGCCTGCCCGTGGACCGCGTCTTTTCGCTCAGCGGCTTCGGCACTGTGGTCACCGGCACGCTGCTCGGCGGCAGCCTGCGCGTGGGCGACAGCGTGAGCGTCGAGCCGGCCGGCCTCCAGGGGCGCGTCCGCGGCCTGCAGACCCACAAGACACAGCGCGACGCCGTCTTCCCCGGCAGCCGGGTAGCGGTCAACGTCAGCGGCATTGGCGCCGACGAGGTACGGCGGGGCGACGTGCTGGCCGCGCCGGGCCTCGTGCGCGGCACCCTGCTGCTGGACGCCGCCTACCGCCACCTGCCCGACGCCGGCGTTCCCCTGCGGCACAACATGGAAGTCAAGCTTTTTGTCGGCGCCGCCGAGGTCATGGCCCGCACGCGCGTTCTCGGCGCCCGGCAGATCGCGCCCGGCGAGGAAGGCTGGCTGCAGCTCGCCCTGGAAGCGCCGCTGGCCGTGAGCCGGGGCGACCGCTTCATTTTGCGCCGCCCTTCGCCCGGCGCGACGCTCGGCGGGGGGCGCGTCGTGGACGCCCATCCCGGCCGGCGCCACCGCCGCTTCCGGCCCGAAGTCGTGGAGCGGCTGCGCACTCTGGCCGAAGGCAGCCCCGCCGAGCGCCTGTTGCAGACGTTGCAGAAAGAGCAGCCCATCGCGCCGTCCGCCCTGCTTCAGGCTTCGGGTCTGCCGCAGGAGGAGGCCCGGGCGGCCTGGCAGGAGCTGCTGGACGGGGACCAGGCGCTGATTATCGGCGGGCAGGCGCTGAGCGCGGCCCACTGGCAGCGGCAGCATGACCGTCTGCGCGAGACGCTGCGCGCTTTCCACGCCGAGCGCCCCTTGCGGCTGGGCATGCCCCGCGAAGAGCTGCGCAGCCGCCTGAAGCTGCCCGCCGCCCTCAGCAACGCCCTTGAAGACGAGCTGCTGGCCTCCGGCGCGATGGTCGCTGAGGGGCGCCTGCTGCGCCTGCCCGAGCACGCCATCCAGTTCACGCCGGCCCAGCAGACGGCCGTCGATGCCCTGCTGCAGCGTTTTGCGTCGGCGGGCGTCAGCAGCCCCAGCGTGCGCGAGAGCCGCGAGACGGTCGGCGACGCCGTCTACGAGGCGCTGGTCGATCTGGGCCGCCTGCGCCAGCTTAACGACGACATCGTCTACCGGGCCGAGGAGTACGACGCCCTCGTCGCCCGGCTGACGGCGTTCATTGGCGCGCAGGGGCGCGTCAGCACCGGGCAGGTGCGCGACCTGCTGGACACCAGCCGCAAATACGCCATCGGCCTGCTGGAACACCTCGACCACGTCAAGATCACGCGCCGTGTGGGCGACGAGCGCGAGCTGCGCGATGGTGGGCGCTGATTGCAGGTCGAGTCTCCAACTCGACGGCGGGTTGCAAACCCGCCCTCCTGCATCGCCTTTGCAGCCCGCCTCCATCATTTCTCCACAACCTGTTGTTATGATGGACACATATTGGCAGGTAGCGTAGAGCGATTTTCGAAAATCGCTCTGCATAAGGAGAAAACAACATGCGCAAAAACATCGTTTACGTAGCCGTTCTGGCGCTCGTCGTCGTCCTCGGCGCGACCGCCGTTCTGGTCCGCGCGGACGCGGCGCCGCCGGAATACGAGGTGCGGGCTTCCACCGTCTTCGCGCAGGAGCCCGATGAACCGGAATCGCCGGATGAAGTGGAGGCGCCGCAGGACGCGCCGCTCTATCGCCGGGGCATGGGGCCGATGTGGGGCGGCGGCACGGCGCTGGACATCGTCGCCGAGGAGCTGGGTCTGACCGTGGACGAGCTGCTGGCCGAGCTAAGGGACGGCGCGACCATCGCCGACCTCGCCGAGGAGGCGGGCACGACCATCGAGGCCATTGTCGAAGCGCTGAGCGAGGCCCACGCGGAAGCGCTGCAGGCCGCCGTCGAAGCCGGGCGGATCAGCGCCGAGGATGCGGCCCTTATGCAGGAGCGTATGGTAGAGATGTGGGCCCGGCGGCTGGAGTCCGGCCGCCTCTTCGGCTGGCGCGGGCGCGGCATGGGCCGGCAGATGAACCCTGATTGCCCGATGTACGACGGCGATGGCGCGTTCGTCCCTGGCCAGGGCATGGGCCGTGGCGGCGGGCGCGGCCCCGGCATGGGCCAGAGCCGCGGCTTCGGTGGCGGCAACGGCTCTGGCCGCAGCAACGGCTGATTCCTGAACGTTGAGATGGCCGGGTAGGGGCGGATGTCGTACGGGCAGATAATGTACGGGCGGGTTTGAAACCCGCCCCTACCGCGTTTATTATCAATTATGGGCGGATGTCGTGCAGGCACAACATGCGAGCGGATAATATACGGGTGCGGTAATTTAAGGGCGGTAATGTACGGGCGGGTTTGAATCCCGCCCCTACCGATATGTGTCTATGCCGACGATTCTGATCGTAGACGACGAGCCGGAGATCATTCGTATTGCCCGCGGCTATCTGGAGCAGGCGGGCTTTCGCGTGGTCGGCGTGGGCAACGGGCGCGACGCCCTCGCCGCCTTTCGCCACGAGCAGCCCGACCTCGTCATCCTCGACCTGAACCTGCCCGCGCCGCCCGGCAGCCCACCCCTGGATGGCCTCGACGTGGCCCGCGCCATCCGCCAGGGCCACAGCGCCGCCGCCAACACGCCGATCATCATGCTCACCGCCCGGGTCGAGGAGACGGACCGCATCGTCGGCCTGGAGCTGGGCGCCGACGACTACGTGACCAAGCCGTTCAGCCCGCGCGAGCTGGTCGCCCGGGTGCGCGCCGTCCTGCGCCGGGGCGTTCAGGCGCAGCAGCCGGCCAGCGCCCCGATCCACGCCGACGAGCTGACGATTGACCCCGCCCGCTTCGAGGTACGGCGCGGCGAAGCCGTGCTGGAGCTGACCCCCACGGAGTTTACCCTGCTCTACACGCTGGCGTCGGAGCCGGGCCGTGTCTTCACTCGCGAGCAGCTTGTGGACGCGCTCGGCCCGGACTACGAAGGGCTGGCGCGTACCGTGGACAGCCACATCAAGAACCTGCGCGCCAGGCTGGGCGAGGACGCGCGCCGCCCCCGCTACGTGCTCACCGTCTTCGGCGTCGGCTACAAGTTCAATGACCGGCTCGACTGACCTCCCGGCTCCGCGCCGCCCTCGCTTCGGCTTCTTCTGGCGGCTGATGGCGGCCTTCGCCATCCTCCTGCTCACCGTCGCCGTTCTCGTCGCCCTGCTGACGCGCAGCACGGCGCATGAGGAGTTCGCCCTCTTTACCAACGCCGCCGGCCGGCAGCAGGCCGCCCTGCTCGCGCCACGGCTCGCCGATTTTTACGAGCGCGCCCGCAGTTGGGAAGGGGTGGAAGAGCTGCTCCAGCTCTCGTCCCCCGGCCAGGGCAACCGCCGCGGGATGGGACAGGGCATGCGCGGCGGCGCCATGCGTTCCGGCATCATGGGCCTGCGTATCCTCCTCGTCGGCGCGGATGGCCGCGTCATCGCCGACAGCCAGGGCGCTACGGACGACGACCTCACCGGCCAGCGGCTCACAGCCGCCGAGCTGCAGGGCGCCGAAGCGATTGTCGTCAATGGGCAGCAGGTCGGCAGCGTCCTTGTGGCCGCCGGCGCGCGCAGCCTCGACGCTGCCTCCAACCGCTTTTTCAACGCCGTAGACCGCGCGTCCATCGTCGCCGTGGCTGCGGCAAGCCTGCTTGCCTTCGTCCTGGCGACCCTCTTTAGCTGGCGGCTGACCCGCCCCCTGCGCGAGCTGACGGGCGCGGCGCACGCCATCGCCGCCGGCGACCTGGGCCGGCGCGTGACCATCGCCCCCGGCGACGAAGTGGGCGAGCTGGGCGAGGCGTTCAACCGGATGGCCGGCCGGCTGGAGCGCTCCGAGACGCTCCGCCGCCAGCTCACCGCCGACATCGCCCACGAGCTGCGCACGCCGCTCAGCGTCATCCAGGGCAACATCGAGGCGCTGCAGGACGGCGTCTTCCCCCTGACGCCGGAAGCGCTCGACCCGATCCGCGACCGCACGGCGCTGCTCGTGCGCCTCGTCGAGGATCTGGGCGAGCTGGCCCGCGCCGAAACCGGCGGGCTCTCTCTGCAGCTGGCGCCGCTGGACCTGGCCCGCGTGGCCCGGACCGCCGTCGCCGATTTCCAGGCCCGCGCCCGGCAGCGCGAGGTCACGCTGGCGGTGCGCGCAGGGCCTGACCTGCCGCCCGTGCTGGCCGACGCCCAGCGCGTCGAGCAGGTGCTGGCTAATCTGCTGGCCAACGCCCTGCGCCACACGCAGGCCGGCGGGGCGATAACCGTCTCCGTCGCCCTGCCGGGAGATTGGTCGGCCATTCCGGCCTCGACGGGCGCGCGCGAGCTGGCCGTGGTCGTCGCCGACAGCGGGCCGGGCATCCCGCCGGATGAGCTGGTCAACGTCTTCGAGCGCTTCTACCGCGCCGACCGGGGGCGCAGCCGCGACGACGGCGGCAGCGGTCTCGGGTTGGCTATCGTGCGCTCGCTCGTCGCCGCCCACGGCGGGCGCACCGGCGCCTTCAACCGGCCCGAAGGCGGCGCCGCCGTCTGGTTTACGCTGCCGCTGGCTCCGTAGCGCGATCTGAACATTGATGTGGCGCGATTTTTCAAATCGCGCGCGACACAGCGGGGAGCGATTTGGAAAAATCGCTTTACAGGATGCCACGTTTCGAACCGCCAACGTGTTGCTGCCCACTACCCACTATCCACGGCCCACTCTCCTGCTATAATGTCCCCAGGAGGATTCCCACATGAAGTATGATCTCGTGTTTGAAGGGGGCGGCGCCAAAGGCATGGTCTTCGTCGGCGCCATGCAGGAGTTCGAGGCCCGAGGGCACACCATCAACCGGCTGATGGGCACCTCGGCGGGCGCGATTACGGCGACGGCGCTGGCTGCCGGCTACACCGCCTCAGAGATGGGCGCCGCGCTGATGGAAGAGCGGGACGGCCGGCCCGTCTTCACCAGCTTCCTCGGCGAGCCGATGGGCTTTGGCGACGAGGACATCGCCGCCAGCAGCCTGCTTTCCCTGCTCGCCGGCATCGACCTGCCCTTCGTGCCCGACAGGCTGGAGGTGCGGCTTGACGAGACGCTGCTGAACGCCATGCTGCGCCGCCCGCGCGGCCGCCACCTGTTCAGCTTCGTCGAGCGGGGCGGCTGGTACGCCGCCGACGCCTTCGTGACCTGGCTGAGCGAGCGGCTCGACGCCACGGCCCCCGACGGCACGGCCCGCGCCTACAGCCGCATGTCCATGGCCGAGTTCTATGAGGCCATGGGCCGCAGCCTTTCGCTCATTGCCGCCGACACGACGATCAACCGCATGCTCATCCTCAACCACCAGACCGCGCCCGACCTGCCGGTCGTCTGGGCCACGCGCATGTCCATGAGCGTGCCGCTGCTCTGGCAGGAGGTCGTCTGGCAGCCGGGTTGGGGCCTCTATCGCGGGAACGACCTGACCGGCCATCGCATCGTGGACGGCGGCCTGCTCTCCAACTTCCCCATCGAGCTATTCATCAGCACCCTGCCCCACGTCACCGCCATCATGGGGCCGAAGGAAGACGCCCGGCCGCTCGGCTTCCTCATCGACGAAACGCTGGCCGTGGCCGGCGCGCCCCGCACGGCCGAGGTGGAGCCGGAAGGCGAAGCCATCTCCCTGGGCCAGCTCCCGGCCCTCCAGCGGCTCAAAGGGCTTGTGGACACCGCCACCCAGGCGCACGACAAGATGGTCATCGACGCCCACAGCCATTTCGTCTGCCGGCTGCCGGCGAAGGGCTACGGCACGACTGAGTTCGACATGACCCCCGCGCGGCGTGACGCGCTGGTCGCCGCGGGCCGCGCGGCAGCCGCCGATTACTTCGACAACCCGCCCCGCCCGCGGACCGACGGCGGCTTCAGCTTTGCCGGCCCGCCCGGCGCTGCGCCGGAAGGCACGCCCGCCGACCGCATGGCGGAGAAGATGTTAGCCGAGTAGGAACTGGACCAGCAGCCCAACGGCCCCGCCGCCGAGCACCAGCCACGCCGAGTTGACCCGGTAGCGGAAGAGCAGCAGCGCCGCGACTGCTGCCAGCAGCACCGTGGGCAGGTCCACGAGCGCCGCCCCGCCGAGCTGCACCGTCACGCCGGCCATCAGCCCCAGCGCGGAGGCATTGACGCCGTCGAGCAGCGCGCCGGCCCACGGCGACCGCCGGATGGACGGCACGGCGTTGTTGAGCAGCGCCACGAAGACGAACGACGGCAGAAAGATGCCCACCGTAGCGGCGATGGCGCCGGGCACGCCCGCCAGCACGTAGCCGACGAAGGTCGCCGTGGTGAAGACCGGCCCCGGCGTGAACTGGCCGATTGCCACGGCGTCGAGCAGCTGCTGTTCGGTCAGCCAGCCCAGATCCACGACGAGGTCGCCGCGCAGGAAGGCGAGCAGCACGTAGCCGCTGCCGTAGAGCACCGCGCCCACCTTGAGGAAGATGAGAAAGAGCCGGCCGACCGATACCTCGCTCGCGGCTTGCAGCCAGAAGAGCGGCGGCGCAAACAACAAGAGCCCTACTCCGGGCCGCAGCCGCCTCGCAGCGAGCACGAACAGGCCGCCCAGCGCCAGCAGAAGCAGCTCGTCCACGCCCAGCAGGTAGGCGGCGAAGACGGCGACGCCCACCGCCGCCAGCAGCCAGCCCTTCAGCGCGGCGCGCCCCAGCTTCCACAGCGCCTGGGCGACGATGGCGATAATCACCGGCTTGATGCCGTAGAGCAGCGCCTCGCCGGCGGGCGTCGCGCCAAAGCGCACGTAGGCCCAGGCCAGGATGCCGACGATCAGCGCCGCCGGCAGGATGAAGCAGAGGCCCGCCAGCACCAGACCGCGCCAGCCGGCCCGCTCGTAGCCCACGTGGATGACCATCTCGGTCGAGTTCGGGCCGGGAATGAGATTGGTCGCGCCAATCAGGTCGAGGAAATGCTGGTCGTCCAGCCAGCCGCGCCGCACGACCACCTCGTCGTGCAGCATGGCGATGTGCGCCGCCGGCCCGCCGAACGCGGTGAAGCCCAGCCGCAAAAAGAGCGCTATAATTTCTCGCAACGGTCGTGTCGCCGGTGTATCCAGGGATTCCCTCCTTTTCGGCCCATTGTAGCAGGAATCGAAAATAGTCCATTCCCGATGCTACCGTTCGCAACCCCGGCGACTGAACTCCGTATAGCCTTACGAGATCATCAATCAAGGAGACACGACAATGACCTACCGTCAGCTTGAACAACACGTACCGATTCTGGCCTGGATACACATCGTCGCCTCGGCCTTCTTCCTGATCCTGGGGGTGTTCCTTTTCCTCCTGCTGGGTGGCCTGGGCGTCTTTGCTGCATCCGGCGACCCCGACGCGCCGTTCATCCTGCTCATCATCGGCCTGTTCGTCGGCGGCATCATGGTAGTGATGGCGCTGCCGGGCATCCTCGCCGGCTGGGGCCTGCTCAAGCGCAAGAACTGGGGCCGCGTCCTGGCGCTCATCGTGGGCATCATCAACATCTTTAACGTGCCCATCGGCACCGCTATCGGCGTCTACACCCTCTACGTCCTGCTGCAGCCGGAGGCATCCGCCTACTTCAACGGCGAAAAGGAAGTGCTGCCGTAGCGCGCGTTTCCATCCCGCCCGCCCTCTACGGCGAACTGAGCAGGGCGTGGTCCGCCATGCTCAGTCGGTACTAATCTACCTTAAAAGTTTCGCGCCAAGGTTGTATTTGTCCTTGAATCGCGCTATGATCTGAATTGCTCCCCGCCCAGAGGTGGCACGGACAACGCCCGTTGCACCGGCCACCTCACTTCTTTTCTACGGCCGGGAGGCTCCACAAGCGGACTCAACATGGCCCAGGTCAAGCTGAACACAGAAGCCCCCGATTTCACCCTGCCGGACTATCGCGGTGAGCCCGTTTCCCTCTCGTCGTTTCGAGGGCGGCGCCACGTCCTGCTCGTCTTCAATCGCGGCTTTCAGTGACCGTTCTGCCGCGCGCACATGGCGCAGTTGCGCCGCGACTTTAAGGCCTTTGACCGGCGGGAGACGGAGATCGTCGTCGTCGGCCCCGAAAACGCGGCGACCTTTGCCGCCTACTTCGCCGCGAACGACCTGCCTTTCACCGGCCTGCCGGACCCGAAGCACACCGTCCTGAAGCGCTACGGGCAGCAGGTGAAGCTCTTCAAGTTCGGCCGGATGCCGGCTCAGGTGCTTGTAGACAAAGCGGGCATCGCCCGCTTCGTCCATTACGGGCAGAGCATGAGCGATATTCCCGAAAACGAGAGCTTCTTTTCCATCATCGACCGGCTGAACGAGGAACAGCAGGGCGGCTAAGGGGCGGCGCGCCGATTCCACAGCCAGGCTGCGAGCTGCATCAACGCCGCCAGCGCCAGCAGCACGGCAATCGTCCCGTTGCTCCATCCGGCTGCCCCGTTGGGCGCCTGCGGCTCGTCGCTCAGCAGCTTGCCCAGCAGCGCCAGCGCGCCGATGACCAGCCCAAACAGCGCGTTCGACCAGAGCTGCTGCACCCACTGGCTGTGCGACCGGCGCAGCGCGGCGACCAGCGCCCCAGCCGAAACCAGCAGGGTGATGGCGGCCAGCACGTCGCCGACCAGCAGCAGGATACTACCCAGAAGATTCCACATGCGGTCCCTCACTCGCGGGCTGTATGTGTATGGCCGTTTTCGCCTCGCCGCCCGGAGCCATTGTATGGGCCGCCCGTCGAAACACCAAATCGCCAACAGACAACCTGACGGAAACGGATCGCGCCTGCCAGAGATGTAGCGCGTTTTTTCAAATCGCGCTCCGCGCGGTGCAGAGCGATTTGGAAAAATCGCGCTACAAGAGCGGTCAGCGCCAGCCCACGTCGTCCACCCACATCTCTCCGCTCTCGCTGCGGTCGAAGATGAACTGGATGGCGGCCAGCGCCGTCACGTCAAAGCCAGTCTCGGCCTCGAACGCCTCCAGCGGCAGCAGGTAGCTCTGGAAGACCGGCTCGGCCTGCGCGCCCCGCTCCGACAACAGCGGGTGCTTCCAGACGTCGAACGGGATCGGCGGCGGCAGCGGCGCGACGGCGCTCAGCGGCAGCCGCGCCTCCCGGCCGGCCTCGTCCACCAGCGCGATGGTGAAGTCGAGCGTGTCCGTCACCTCTTCGCCCGCCGCCAGCGATAGCGTCAGCCCATCCGTAGGGGCGGGTTTGAAACCCGCCCCTACCACATCGCCGTCAACGTCCAGGGCGATCTCGTAGCTCCCGCCGCCGTCCCACTGCAGCCGCAGCGCCGCGCTCTGCTGATCCTGCCCCGA
>ERZ747221.4314-NODE-4314-length-10464-cov-2.260711_pt1 | contig 10464 bp, 7 predicted proteins | sample MGYA00374949_ERZ747221 | MGnify/ENA primary metagenome ERZ747221 (study PRJEB28779, sample SAMN05720172) | bioreactor metagenome | isolation source: Anaerobic biogas reactor | place: USA:Washington, USA | collected 2015-08-08 ... | reverse complement strand
CACCCTGCGGGTAGACGTGCGCCGCGCCGGCGACCCCAACCAGGTGGTGCTGGAGACGATCGCGCGGCACGACCTGCGCGACGCCATCGTGCGCGTGATCATCACCGCCGACCCGGAAACCGACCTGCTGCTGCAAGATCGCCTGATTCACAGCGCGCTGCTGGACGCGCATGCCAACCACGTCGCCGCCATCCAGCGCGATGTCGAGCGCCCGGCCCGCCTGCGCCTGGGCACCTCGCCCGAAGGGCTGGACCCCGACCAGTTGCTCGAACGGTACCTGAGCAGCAAAGAGATGCCGCCCGACCGGATCGCAGTCCTGGTCGACCATGCCCGGCGGATCTTCACCCAGGAAGAATGAGCCAGACGCTCAGGACCGGCGGCGTTCCGTCGCCCGCCGGTCGCTCTGATGGTTTGGACCGGATGGTATTGAAGGTTTCGTATGCTGCCGACTCGACTTGAACTTCACAATTTTCTGGCCTATCGCCAGCCCGATCCGATCGTCTTCGACGGGATTCACCTGGCCTGCCTGACCGGCCCGAACGGCGCGGGCAAATCATCGCTGCTGGACGCGATCACCTGGGCGCTGTGGGGCAAGGCCCGCGCGCGCAGCGACGACGACCTGATCCACCAGGGGCAGTCCGACATGTTCGTCCAGCTCGATTTTCTTCAGGGCGACACGCTCTACCGGGTGGTCCGCCGCCGCCAGAAGGGCAAAACCGCACGCACGGGGCGCAGCCTGCTCGACCTGTTCATCTTCGACCGCGAGGCGAACCAGTTCCGCCCGCTGACCGCCCCCTCGATTCGCGAGACGGACAAGGTGATCAGCGACCTGCTGCGGCTGGACTACGAGACATTCGTCCACTCGGCCTTTTTGCAGCAGGGCCGCGCCGACGCCTTCACCACCAAGACGCCCGCCCAGCGCAAGGACATCCTCGGCGAGATCCTGGGGCTGAACCAGTGGAAGACCTACGAGGAGCGCGCCAAGGAAACGCTGCGCCAGATCGACCACGATCTGGGCGTGATCGACTATCGCCTGCAGGAGATCGCCCAGCAGGAAGCCGAGGAGCCTGCCCTGGTGCGCAACCTCGAGCTGGCAACGGCGGCACTGGGTGAAGCGGCGGCGCTGCGCGAGGAAGCCGAGGCGCGCTATAACGAAGTGGCTGGCGCCCAGGAGCAGATGAACGCCGCCCAGGCGCGGCTGGCCCAGGCCCAGCACCGCATCAAGCAGCGGCAGGCCGACCTGGACGACATCGAGGCCGAGCTGGAACGGCACGAAAACCAGATCCAGCACCTGCAGGGCGTGGTCGAGAACCGCGAGTCGATTCAGGAAGGCTACGCCCAGCTTCAGGCCGCGCGCGAAGCCGACCAGCAGCTCGGCGAAAAGCTGCAGGCCATGAGCGCGATCAAAGATCGGCTCAACGAAGTGACCGCGCGCATCCAGACCGCTCGCGCCGAGCTCGAAGCGCAGGCCAGCGTGCACCGCGACCGTATCACCACCGCGCAGCGCACCGCCGCCGACCTGGACGCCATCCAGGCGGATCTGGCCGATGTGCAGGCAGAGGTGGAGCATCTCGAAAGCGAGGAGGCGCGGCGCGACAGCCTGCGCGAGGAGATCAACGCGCTCAACGAGGAGAAAGCCGAGCTGCGCGCGCTCAACCAGACGCTGTACGGCGAGATGCAGGCTATCAAGGCGCGGATCCAGGACGTGCAGGCTGCCGAGGCCACCTGCCCGACGTGCGGCCAGCCGCTCGACGAGGCGCGCAAGGCGGCGCTGCTGGAAGAGTTGGTGGCCGAGGGCACCGAGCGCGGCGACCGGCACCGGGGCAACCAGGCGCGCCTGACCGAGATCACCGAGACGATCGCGGCCCACCGCGCCGACATCGAGGCGATCGAGGTCGAGCTGCGCAAACTGCAAGCCCTGCGCGACCGCGCCGCCGCCCTCAACGTGTCGCTGGACTCGGCGCGTAATGCCGCCGACACGATCCGGTCGGAGCAAGCCGGGCTGGCGGCGGTGGACGACCTGCTCGAGTCCGGCGCGTACGCCCAGGAGCTGCAGGCGCAGCGCGACGCGATCCAGGCCGAGATCGACACGCTGGGCTACGACTCCGACACGCACAGCGCGGTCCGCGAGACGCTTTCCACCTACGAGGATTTCGACCGCCGCCAGCGCGATCTGGAAACCGCGCTCCAGCAGCTTCCGGAGGTCCAGACGGCGCTCGCCAACGCGGCGGCGCGGCGCGATCGCTGGCTGAAAGTGCTGGCCGAGGAACAGGCGGAAGTGACCGCCGCCAGCGCGGAGATCGAAGGGCTGCAGGAGCTGGTCGAGGAGGCCCGCCGCCGCGACGAGGAGGTCCGCCAGCGCCGCACGGCCGAAAAACGCGCCGAGGAGAGCGTGATCCGGGCGCAGCAAGCGCTCGCGGCACTGGAAAACGCCCGCAAGCGCAAGGCCGAGTTGGAGACCCGGCAGTTGGAGCTGAGCGCCGAAAAGAGCATCTACGAGGACCTGCGCGCGGCCTTCGGCAAGAACGGCGTCCCGGCCATGATCATCGAGGCGGCCATCCCCGAGCTGGAAGAGTCCGCCAACCACTTGCTGGCCCGCATGACCGAGGGCCGGATGCACGTCCGGCTGGACACGCAGCGCGAGAAGCGCACCGGGGGTGTGGCCGAGACGCTGGACATCCTGATCAGCGACGAGCTGGGCACACGCAGCTACGAGACATATTCCGGCGGCGAGGCATTCCGCGTGGACTTCGCGATCCGCGTGGCGCTCAGCCAGATGCTGGCCCGGCGAGCCGGGGCGCAGCTTCGCACCCTGTTCATGGACGAGGGCTTCGGCACGCAGGACGAGACAGGCCGCCAGCGGCTGGTCGAGGCCATCACCGCCGTGCAGGATCACTTCGACCTGCTGCTGGTGATCACGCACGTCGAGGAACTGCGCGACGCCTTCCCGGTGCAGATCAACGTCACCAAGACGCCCGACGGCAGCCGGGTGTCGGTCGGGTGAGCGATCCATGCCGCTGTCGCTCGACCGCCAGAACGCCTATCGCCGCCAGTATGCATCCCTGCGGCCCGGCTGGCGCCCGGCCACCGAGCAGTACGCAGACCTGATCCGCCAGCACCTGCGCCCAGGGATGCGCGTGGTGGACCTGGGCTGCGGGCGCGGCGGCGTGCTGGAACAGCTCGGCCCGGCGGCGGATCGCCCGCTGGGGCTCGACCCCGATCTCCGGTCGCTGGTAGAGCACCGCCTGCCGGACCTGCCGCGCGCGGTCGCCAGCGCGGACGCGATCCCGCTGTCCGCCGCCAGCGTGGACCTGGCGCTGGCGAGCTGGGTGCTGGAACACCTGCCCGACCCGGCGCGGGCCTTCCGCGAGGTGGCGCGCGTCCTGCGGCCCGGCGGCGCGTTCATCTTCGTCGCGCCGAGCGCCCGCAGCCCCGCCGCGCTGTTCAACCGGGTGCTGCGCCCGCTGCAAGCGCGCCTGGTGCCCCGATTGTATGGCCGCGAGGAGTCCGACGCGTTCCCGGTGGTCTACCGCGCCAACACCCGCCGCCAGATCGACGCGCTGGCGCGCGCCGCCGGGCTGGAATGCCGCGCCTTTCACCACGTCGAGGACCCCACCTATTTCGCTTTCCACCCGCTGATCTTCCGGCTGAACGCCGCGCTGGTCCGCGCCCTGCCGCGCGGGATGTACGAGCACATCGTCGCGGCCTACGGCAAGCCAGAGTAGCCCGGCAATCTGCGCGCAATTCACCAGGCCAACGAGGCACCGCCGATGACCCCACCCCAGCCCGCCGAACCTTCCCCAGACGCCAAAGGCCCCGTGCGTGAAGTGGCCCTGCTGTTCCTGCGGCTGGGCGCGGTGGCGTTCGGCGGACCCGCCGCGCACATCGCCATGTTCCGTGACGAAGTCGTCACGCGGCGCAAGTGGATCAGCAACCAGCATTTTCTCGACCTGCTGGGCGCCACGAACCTGATCCCCGGCCCCAACTCGTCGGAGATGGCGCTCCATGTCGGGTACGTCCGGGCGGGCTGGCGCGGGCTGCTCGCGGCGGGGCTGGGTTTCGCGCTCCCGGCGACGCTGATCGTGCTGGCGCTGGCGGTGCTTTACGTCGAATACGGCACGACGCCCGCCGCCGAATGGCTGCTGTATGGCATCAAGCCGGTCGTGATCGCCATCATCGCCCAGGCGATGTGGGGCTTGCTGCGCACCGCCGTCAAGGGGCGGCTGCTGGCGGTCATCGGCGCGGCGGTGTTCGCCCTCTACCTGCTCGGCTTCAACGAGATCGCGCTGCTGTTTGGCGGCGGCGCGATATATATGTTCGTACAGAACGCAGCGCGGCTGCGGCGCCTGCGCAATGGAATCGGCGCGCCGATCATCGCGCTATCCTGCATCCCCGGCGCGCTGCTGGCTCCGGCGGCCAGTTCCAGCGCGACGTTCTCGCTGGGCACCCTGTTCCTCACGTTCCTGAAGATCGGCGCGGTATGGTACGGCAGCGGCTACGTGCTGCTGGCCTTCCTGCGCAACGATTTCGTGGAGCGCCTCGGCTGGCTCACCAGCCAGCAGCTTCTCGACGCGGTGGCCATCGGCCAGGTCACGCCCGGCCCGGTGTTCACCACGGCGACCTTCATCGGCTATGTCACCGGCGGCCTGCCGGGCGCGCTGCTGGCGACGGTGGGCATCTTCCTGCCCTCGTTCGTCTTCGTGCTGGCGACCAACCCGTTCATCCCGCGCCTGCGCCGCTCGCCGTGGCTCAGCGGGCTGCTGGACGGCGTCAACGTGGCGGCGCTGGGCCTGATGGCGGCGGTCACGCTGGAGCTGGGCCAGGACGCCCTGCGCGATGGGGTCACGGTGGCGCTGGCGGCCAGCGCGGCGGTACTGCTGGTTCGCTTCAAGATCAACTCGACGTGGCTGATCCTCGGCGGCGGTCTCATCGGGCTGGCGCGCTCCCTGCTGAGCTAAAAAGTATGCTTTTCATCACAAAAATCTGTATAATCTGCCAGGAAACCTGAGAAAACCTCTATTCGGATGGACGTGATGGCGCGGCGCTGGATTCACTACATGCGGCTGGCGGGCTTCCCGCTGGGCCTGGGGCTGATGCTCGTGCTGGTGAGCGGCACGCTCAACCGCGTGATGATCGTGGAGCTGGACCTGCCCGCCTCGCTGGTCGGGTTGTTTTTCGCCGCCTCGCTGGCGGTCGCCCCGGCGCGCGCCTGGCTGGGCTACTTCTCCGACGGGCATCCCGTCGCGGGTCGGCGGCGCGAGCCGTACATCGTGCTCGGCGGGCTGGTCGCCGGGCTGGGCGTGATCGGCGCCACGCTCATCGTGACCAACATCGCGGTGGTGGGTCCTGTGCTGGTGGGCGGGACGCTGACCGCTTTTCTGGCCTACGCGCTCGGCTACACGCTGGCGAGCAACACCTTCGAGGCGCTGCTGGCCGACGTCTTTCACGGCGACCAGCGTCCCCGCGCCGTGACGATCTACAAGGTGGCGATGTTCGCCGGCCTGTTCGGCGGCGCGATCGCCCTGGGCCGCCTGCTGGACCCCTACGACGAAACGCGGCTGGTGGCGATCGTGGTTGGGATCGCGGCGCTGTTCGCGGGATTGTCCGCCGTCGCCGTCATCCACCAGGAGCCGCGCCAGCCCGCCGCCGGCGCGCTCAGCCGCCAGGCCGCCGAGGTGCCGTTCCGCGAGGCGGTGCGGGCGGTCGTGCTGAGCAATCCGCAGGGGCGGCGTTTCTTCGCCCTGGTCGTGCTCAGCGTGTTGGGCACGCTGGCCCAGGACGTGCTGCTGGAACCTTACGGCGCGCTGGTCCTCGACATGAGCGTCGCCCAGACCACGCGCCTGACGGCCATGTGGGGCGCGGGCACCATCATCGCCATGCTCGCCAGCGGGAGCTGGCTGATCCAGCGCACCGGCTACCTGGCCGCGCTGCGCGCCGGGCTGGCGCTGAACGTGGCCGTGTTCGCCGGGTTCATCCTGGCCGGGTGGATGGGCAGTCCGGCGCTGTTCCGCGGGCTGGTATTCGTCCTGGGGCTGGGCACCGGCCTGTCAATGGCGGGCCTGCTGACGGCCGTGATCGAGTACACGACGAGCGCCCGCGCCGGGCTGATGATGGGCGTGTGGGGCACCGCGGCGGAGATCGGCCAGACGATGGGCGGCGTGCTGGGCGGCGCCGTGGTGGACGCCATGCGCTGGCTCACCGGCGGCGACGCGCTGATCGCCTACAGCACCCTGTTCACCCTGGAAGGCGCGCTGCTGGCGATCGCGCTGGCCCTGGCCGCCGATCTGCGCGCCAAGATGCCGGCGCATCTGGCCGACGTCTCCGCGGGCGTCCCGGCGGGCGGCATGGCCGGGGATTGAGGCTTACGGCGCCTTGTCGCGCTGCAGGGCGCGCTCCATGCGGCGCACCCGGCGCGTGATCCAGAAGCGGTTCCACGTGCCGACGATGCCGTGCGGCAGCAGCATCACGACCACCACGAACACGATCCCCAGGAATAGATCCCACAGATCCGATACGTTGAGCGTCTCGTCCCTCAGCTCGAGATCGGGGACGATCTGGCCGCCGATGAGCAGCGCCGCCGCGCTGAGGGCGATCCACAGGCCCAGGTACGCGCCCACGACGGACCACCGCCCCCCCTCACCCACCAGCCGGTGGATCGCCGGGCGCAAGGCGCGGCGCAGGAACAGCACCAGCAGCGCGACGACCAGCGCCACCGCGAACTGCCACATGGCCATCAGGCCGAGCACCCCGGTCTCGAGCGTGAAGGTCTCGTTGCGCAGGTACGTCTCGCCCAGGCTCAGACCGAGCGCGGCCACCACCGGTCCGGTTAGCGTGCCCACCCCGCCGATCAGCGTGTGCAACAGCGGATCGACGGTGAACTTGAGGCTGAGCAGTTCCGGGTGCACGCGCTTATCGGTCGCCCAGATCACGAACAGCACGCCGCTGAGCGTGGCGATCACGCCCGCGAACATCATGGTGAGCAGCTTGTAGAAAAACGTGTTGTAGCCGATGGTCCGCGCGCGCTCCTCGTTCTCGCGGATGGCGACGATCACGCGCCCCACCGGCGAGTTGAGGTAGCGGCGGATCGCCAGGAAGACAATCACGAAGAACACGATCGTCAGGCGGTACATCTGCAGGCGGCTGCCGTCGCCGGTGGGCGTGGGGTTGAGCGCATCGGGCAGCAGGTCGCCGAACCCCAGGCCATCTTCCGCGCCGGTGATGTTACGAAACGTGCCGCTTTTCACCAGCACGAAGAACATCTCGGCCAGGGCCAGCGTGAACATGGTGAAGTAGATCCCGCGCAGGCGCAGCGTCACCACGCCGGAGAGCAAGCTCAGCCCGGCGCTGCCCAGCACGGCCAGCGCCGCCGCCTGGTAAAAGGTCATGCTGGGGGCGCTTGGCACCAGCAGCAGGACCAGCAGCACCCCGCCTACCGCCAGCGTCACCAGCCGCCGGACGTTGGGCCGGGCGAAGATCGCCAATGCCAGCACCACGGCTAACACGAGGACCAGCGCTTCCTGCTGGTAAGACCGGTCCACCCGCGCCAGCAGAATGAACGTGATGTAGCCGCCCGCGCCGAAGAACAGCGCATGGCCGAACGAGATAATGCCATTGTAGCCGAACAGCAGGTTGTAACTCATCGCCAGGCAGGCCAGCACCAGCGCGCGCGCCATCTCGCTCTGCCAGAAGGTCGACTCACCGGTGGGGCGGCGCGGCGTGACTTCGCTGCCCGACAGGTCCGCCACGATGTTGGGGAACAGCCACAGCAATACGACCACCAGGCCGTAAAACCAGTTCTCCAGGATCAGCCGCGCCAGTGATTCAGCGGCGCGGCGCAGCGCCGGATCGCCGATCCGGTCGATGCTGCGGTAAACGGTGCGCTCGATCATCATTCCCCCCTGCCAAACAGGCCGCTCGGCTGCACCAGCAGGACGGCGATCATCAGCAACAAAATCGACGTTTCGGCCAGGACCGGCGCGTCGAAGTGCTCCAGCGAGAGCTGCTCGGCCACGGCGCGCGTCAGCCCGACGACGATGCTGGCGACGGCGGTGCCTTCGTAGCTGCCCATGCCGCCGATCACGACCACGACGATCGCCAGGATCAGGAACTGGTTGCCCATCTCGAGCGTCGCGCCCTGGTACGGCACCAGCGCGATCCCGCCCAGCGCGGCCAGCGCCGAGCCGAGGATGAAGACCAGCGTGAACACGCGGCGTACATTGATGCCCAGCGCCTGGACCATCTCCGGGTCCTGCACCCCGGCGCGGATGATGATCCCGATGCGGGTCCGGTTGAGCAGCAGGTAGACGCCGATCATCATGGCGAGGCCCAGGCCGATGATGAACAGGCGGTAGACGCTCAGGCTCTGCTGGAACAGGGTGAATTTCTCGTCGAGCAGGGGCGGTGGGCTGAGGGGCTGCTTGGGGTTGCGCCCGTAGGCGCGCTCGACCAGATCGAGGAAAATCGCCGCCAGCCCGAAGGTCAGCACGATCTGGAAGATCGGGCGCTCGTACAGCGGGCGGATCAGGCCCGTCTCCATGATCGCGCCGATGGCGGCCACGAACAACACCGCCCCGCCGATCGCCGCCAGGAAGCGCACCTCGATGCTGGCGTCCAGCGACTGGTAGATGTCGTAGCCGACATAGGCGCCGATCAGCAAGAACGCCCCCTGCGCGAAGTTGAGCACGTCCAGCAGGCCGAAGATCAGTGACAGGCCGGACGCCACCAGAAACACCAGCATCCCCAACAGAATGCCGCGGAAGACCGTCTGCCCGGCGGTGTTGAAGCCAAAATCGAGCCAGCTAAGCGCCAGCAGGAACGCGACATAAACCACCACCAACAGCCACGACCGGCGGTGTTGGGGCGTCAAACTGGCCAGGTACGTCTGCATGGTCTCCTCCGGTCCCTACGCGACGCCCAGGTAGGTTGTGATCAGGGCCTGATCCTGCACCAGGTCAGCCATCCGGCCGCTGTGCACGGAGATGCCCTCCTCGATGATGACGTAGCGCTCGGCGAGCTGGCTGGCCACCTGGAAATTCTGCTCGACCAGCAGCACGGTCGTGCTGGCCGAGAGCTGGCGGATGGCCTCCATCATGTGCTCGATCAGCACCGGGGCCAGCCCTTCGCTCGGCTCATCGATCAGCAGCAGGCTGTTGTCGGCCACCAGCGCGCGGGCAATCGCCAGCATCTGCTGCTGGCCGCCGGACAGGTGACCGCCGGACAGGTTGTACAGCCGCTTGAGGTCGGGGAACAGGCCGAAGATGAGATCGGCCTTGCGATCCAGGTCGCCTTTTTCGCGCTCGGCGATGAGCAGGTTTTCGCCTACGGTCAGGTCACGGAAGATGATTCGCTTCTCCGGCACGTAGCCGATGCCCATCTGCGCGATCTTGTGGGCGCGCAGCCCGTGAATCGGCACGCTGTTGAACACGATCTCGCCCGCGCGGGGCGGCGCCAGGCCGATGATGCTGCGCAGGGTGGTCGTCTTGCCCGCGCCGTTGCGCCCCAACAGCACGGTGATGCTGCCCGGCGGCACCTCGACCGTCACGCCTTCCAGGATGTGAAACTCGCCGATGAAGGTGTGAATGCCGCGCACTTCGAGAATATGGGCCGGAGCCGGTGTGGCGCTCATAGGACGTCGCCCCCCATCATGCTGGCAAAATCGCCGTACAACTCGCCCAGGTACGCTTTCTGGACGGTCTCGTTCTGGGAGATCTCGCGCGGCGTGCCCTCGGCCAGCACTTCGCCCTGGTGCATGACCGTGATCCGGTCCGAGATTTTCATCACCACGTTCATATTGTGCTCGACCAGCATGATCGTCTTGTGCGTCGCCTGCTGGATGCGCTGGATCGTCTCGATCAAGACCGGCACCTGCTCAGTCGCCATGCCAGCGGTCGGCTCGTCGAGCAGCAGCAGCTCGGCGTCGGAGGCCAGCAGGATCGCCAGCTCCAGCTTGCGCTGGTCGCCGTGAGGCAGGATGCGCGCCAGAATCCCGGCTTTGTCGCCCAGGCCGACCTGCTGGATCGCGTCCAGCGCGGCCACCTCATACTGTTTGAAGCGGCGGTAATGCCACCAGAACTTGGCGCTGTCGCGGACCATCGCCTGGGCCGCCAGCCGGTTGTAGGTGATTTCGTCCTGGATATCCCCCTTGGTGGCCTCGATCCCGCACCACTCGTTGCCCAGCAGGTACACGCGCGGCGGCTCGGTGAACTCGTCCGGATGCGAGTCGTAGTAGCGCCGGATGCCGTCATCGGTCAGGCCCATGTGAACGCGCATCAGCTTGTCGAGCAGCAGGTCTTCCTGCAGCTTCAGGCGGAGACCTTTCTCTGTCTGCCCGCTCTGGGCGAGCCAGCGCTGGAACTCTGCCTGCGAGCCGCGGCCCTCGATGCTCTTCGCCATCGCCTCGTCCACCTCGGGGGAGCCGACCTTGAGCCCCTGCTCCTCTGCGGCCTGCATCACGAGGGTGCGCAC
>ERZ747221.4295-NODE-4295-length-10502-cov-2.547146_pt1 | contig 10502 bp, 6 predicted proteins | sample MGYA00374949_ERZ747221 | MGnify/ENA primary metagenome ERZ747221 (study PRJEB28779, sample SAMN05720172) | bioreactor metagenome | isolation source: Anaerobic biogas reactor | place: USA:Washington, USA | collected 2015-08-08 ... | reverse complement strand
ACGGGCAAGACGTAGCAGCTCCCGTTCGGCGAGCGCGGCGATGTGAGCAAGATACCACGAACGCAATGCCTGTCGCCACTGGCCTTTGCGGGCGTGCTCTTCGGCCTGCTCGACCCAGCCGTCGGGGCTGCGTTCTTCGGCGGCGAGCACAGCCTCGGCAGTCGGCTCCGCAACAGCAGCTGTCGTCCCCACAGCCTGCGCTGCCCGGCGGCGACGCTTGGCCAGCGTGCGCCGCAGTAGCTGCACGGCCAAAATGATCAGCAGCACCGCCAGCAGCAATGCCGCCCAGTGCAGGATGACCATCAGGCCATCGCGGCTGAACCAGCCCGGATGCGGCATGGCGCCTCCCGGCCCGTCATCCCAATCCGGCACAAAGCGCCGCCACCAGTTGCGAATGCGGTCCAGAGCGTTGCGGACATCGTCAACAACATCACTAATTGCCTCGGCGATGCTTTCCGCCCAAAGCGCAATATGTTGCGACCATTCGCGCTCTGCCTCGCTCGGCGGCGCTGGCAAGCGCCACGCGTACATTTCACGGGCCAGGACGCGGTCGATGCGACCATTAAGCTCGGCACTGCCCACGGCATCCGCCGCCAGCGCGGATGCGCTGCCGCCGGCAAGCGCGACGGCGGCCAGCAACACGCCCAGCGCACGCGGCAGCCGCCCTTGATACCGCCGCAGCGCCGCAAGAATGTCCTCGCCCGTGCCGATAGCTTCGACGCGAAAGGCCATGCCGCTCAGCAGCGCCAGGTCGCCGCCGATGTGCGGTTGAACATAGTGGGTCGCGATGCGGGCGCTCAGCAGCATGCTCCGCCACGAGCTGGGGATGCGGAATTTGACCAACCCCAGCTCGCGCGCCAAGCGCACCACCTGCACAAACAGCTCCGAGAACTCCTGCAGATGGATTGCCCGAAAGTCCCGGATCGTGCGGTGCGCCGGAAAGTTGCCCGCCGCCAGCACAGACTTGCCCACGTCAATCTTGAAGGAGGTGGTCAGGATGGTGGTAAAGGGAATCAGCACGATGATCACCGCCACCAGCGTCACCAAGGCGGTGAGCGGCTTGCGCCAGCTGCGCAGCTCCACGATGTTGGGCCGCGTGCTCTTGCCGGACACGGTGACGTATTGCTTCTTTGCCAGCACAAAGTCCGACAGGTAGAGGATCAGCAGCGCCATCAGCATCAAAAAGACGGCCAGGCCGGTGGCATCGTTGAGGCCCTGGGTGCCGCGGCCATAGTACTCGATGATGCGGGTGGTGACGGTGTGCACCTTGCCCGGCGCGCCGATGATGGAGGGGATGCCGTAGCAGCTGGCCGCACTGACAAACACCAGCAGCGCACCCGCGATGAGCGACGGCGTCATCATGGGCAGCGTGACCCTGGCCACCGTGGTCAGCGGCGACGCACCCGACACGCGGGAGGCCTCCTCCAGCGAGGGGTCCATCTTTTCCATCGCGCGGGAGATGGTGATAAAGGCGTAGGGGAAGTAAAAGCTGGTCAGCACCCAGATCATACCGCCCAGGCTGTATACATTCAGCGGCCCCACCGTGGTGTTGAGGTTGAACACCGCGCGCAGCGCCTGGTTGATGATGCCCACATTGGGGTTGAGCAGCCGCAGCCACGCCATGGCGCCCACGTAGGGCGGCACCATGTAGGTGACCACAAACAGCTTGCGGAAGAACTGGCGGCCATACAGGTTGGTGCGGCCCACCAGCCAGGCCAGCGGAAAGGCCAGCAGCGTGCCCAGCGCCATGGTGGCCAGCGCCGCGATGATGGTGTTGGTCAGCGCGCCCCAGTTCATCTGGTACTCGTACAGGCGCTTGAAGGTATCCAGGCTGAATGTGCCGTTGGGCGTGAAGGCCTTGACCACCAGGTGCATCATGGGCAGCAGCTGGAACACCAGCAAAAAGTCCAGGATCAGCAAAATGATGATCCACTGCACGTTCATCTGCCAGCTCTTTTGCGACCACATCAGCACCATGAGCAGCAGCACATTCAGCGCCAGCAGCACGCCGATGAGCAGCAGCGTGCGGCTGTTGCCGTACACCCACTTGGCAAACAGGCTGCCCTGCCCCAGCGCCGCGGCCTGGGCCGCCTGCACCCGCGGGCCGTTTTGTCGCAGGCTCTGGCGGAACTGGCTTTGCGTCTGCGCGCTGAGCAGCTGCCCCTCCGGGCTTTGCGCGGCCAGGTACATGCGCATCAGCGCGGGCATGCGCTCGCCGTCGGGCATCTGGTTTATCTGCGCGGCCAAGGGCTCCCCCACCGTCTGCCCGGCCAGGGCCAGCGCCAGCTCGCGGCGCAGGGCGCCACGCTGTGCATCATCCATGCCGGCCAGCGCAGCCTGCCAATCAGCGCTCAGGCGGCCCTCATCCACGGCATACATGGCGCGCAGCATGCGCAGCCGGGCGGTCAGCCGCTGATCATCCGGCAGCCCTGCGCCAAAGCCCGCGGCCGCCCCCTCGTTGTGGGCGATGCGGAGCGTCATCAGCTCGGCCATCAAGCCGTCGCGCACCTGGGGCAGGGGCTGCCCCTCCTGCACGGCGGTCAGCAGAGCAACCAGCCGCTCATCCGCCAGGCCTTTTTGTGCCTGGGCAGCTTCCTCCAGCGTGCGCAGATACAGCGGGGCCAGCAGGTCGTTGCTGTGCTGGGCCCGCAGGGCGCGCTCCTTGTCCAGCAGCTCCTGGCGGGCCTCCTCGCTGGATACGTCCAGCAGGCTGTCCAGCAGCGGCGCGTAGTCCACCGACTGGCCTGCCTGACCGGCCTGTGCCTGCATGGCGGCCACATAGGCCTTGGCCGCCGCCAGCATCTTGACGCCGTTGACGCCCTCGGGCGTCAGCCCATTCAAAATGACCTTGCTTTGCAGCTGGGGCGGCAGGGCGGCATCCACCGTGGTATCCTGGGGCGCGGCCTCTAACAGCACCTCGGGCAGGCCGGCAAAGTCGCCCCCCAGCGCGGCCAGCTGCTCGTGCAGCAGGCGCACGAGCGACAGCAGCCCGCGGCCGCTGTCGGCAAAGCGGGTGATGCGGCGGGTGCCGATGCCCTCGTCAAACAGGGCGGCCTTGTCCTGGCGCAGCAGGTCGTCAATCTGGGGCTGTATCTGGGTGTTGAGCTCCTGCAGCTCGCCTTGCAGCTGCGCCTGGCGCTGGGGCATCATGGCAGCCAGGCGGGTGATCAGCGCTTCGTAGGCGGGCACCCCCTGGGCGGTTTCGCCGTGGGCCAGCACCTCCACCGCCGTGCGCGCGGGTTCGTAGCGCAGGCGGTCCTCCTCGGGCATCTGGCGCACCAAAACATCCAGCAGCTCCTGCTTCTTTTCGTCGTTCATGCGGGGCAGGTCGGCCTCGGTCTCCCCCCGGTAGAGCGCCGCGTACCATGCCTCCATCAGCAGGGCCTCGGCCTGGCGGCCAAAGGCGTCCTGTATTTTGGGCGGCATGGCGGCCGCCACGGCGGCATCCGCCCGCCCCAGGCCCTCCAGCTCGCGGGACAGGTCGTACACGGCGCCAAAGCCAGCCTGGTCGTCATAGCCCGAGGCGGCAAAACGGCTCAGTCCCTGCAGGCTGACCACTATGATGATGCAGGCCAGCAGCAGCGCGACGGCCAGCCCGGCCTTGACCCGCCTGGCCCGGCGCCTTAACAGGGTGGAAGGTTCGTAGCTCACCGGTCCGCAGCCCTCCGTACAGCTTTTCTATCTGATTGGATAAGGGGGCCGGGTTTGAGGCCGGCCCCCTTTGGATTGATGTTGGTGTTTACTTTGTGGTGACGTACTGTTGGAACTCGGTCTGGATCTCCTCGCGCTGGGTGTAGCAGCGCACCCAGTCCACGCCGATGTCCGTCTTGATGAGCTCCTCGGTGTCGACGCTGTCAAAGGGGATGGCGGTGCTGCCCTTGAACACGGAGTGCATGTAGCCGGCCAGCACAAACTCCTGCCCGGCCTCGGACAGCAGCCAGTCGGTGATGGCCTCGCAGGCGGCGGTGTTCATGTTGGCGCTGCGGTCGGCAGCCACGGTCATCACGGTGGACGGGATGAGGATCACGCCGTCCTCGGGGTAGATGACGCTCAGCTTGCTGCCGTCCTCGTGGCGCTTTTTGAGCACGGACTCTTCCAGGATCATGATGGTCTTGCATTCGCCGGTCTCCAGCTTGGCAAGCGCGGTGGAGCCGGACTCGATCATCACGTTGTTCTCGCCCAACTTCTGGAAATACTCATAGCCGTACAGGTCGCTCAGCGCGGCCACGGCGGCCATGGTGGTGCCGCTGGTCAGCGGGTTGCCCATAGAAATCTGGCCCTTGAGGCTGCTGTCGTTGGCAAAGTCGTAGAAAGTCTTGGGCAGGTCCTCAGGCTTGTGCAGCTCGGGGTTGTAGGCCAGCACCATGTTGCACACGCGCACGGGGTACCAGTAGCCCTGCTCGTCATAGGGGAAGCGCAGTTTGTCCGCCGCGTCCGCCAGCAGGTAGGAGTGCAGCCAGCCGCCCTCCTTGAGCTCCAGCGAGTAGGCGGGCTCGGCCACCAGCATCATGTCGCAGTTGAGGCGGCCGGTCTCCATCTCGCCGGTCAGCTTCTGCTGCAGGGCGCCGGTGCCGCCGTAGAAGAACTCCACCTCCAGGTTGGGAAACTCCTTCTTTACGGCTTCGGCCATCATGTCAATGACAAACTGATACATCGAGGTGTAGATGACCACCTTGCCCGAAACCTCGGTATTGGCGGCCAGCGCGCCGGGAACGGTCAACAGCATCACCAGGCAAAGTACGGCAGCAATCCATTTCTTCATGTGGTTGTGTTCCTCCCTATTTCGATGTCGTTTCTGTCGTTTATTATACCACAGGCTTGCGCAGTGTCAACGCTGGGGTCATCCATCAGAGGTATGGAACCATATCACTTAGACGGTCAAACACCAGGTCCGGCCTGGTGTCGGAGGCAGCCAGCATGGCGCGGTCGGTCTCGCCCGACAGCACCAGAATGCCCGTCATGCCGCTGCGGGTGGCGGTCTCGATATCGGTGTACAGCCTGTCCCCCACCATGGCCAGGTGCTCGGCCGGCTGGCCCGCCAGGGCCAGCGCCTCGCGCACGATGCCCACATGGGGCTTGCCGATCACCTCGTCAGGCGTCCGCCCGGTGCTGGCCTCAATGAAGGCGATGATGGCGCCGATGTCGGGGGCATAGCCCGTCTCGGTGGGGCAGTTGAAGTCCGGGTGGGTGGCGATGTAGGGCAGCCCGGCGCGCACATGGTCGCACACGGCGTGCATCTTGGCGTAATCAAGCTCCGTATCGTAGGCGATGAGCACATAGTCCGGATCTTGCTCCGTCATGGGCAGGCCCATCTGACGGTACTCCTCCCTGAGGATGTGGTTGCCCAGCACATAGGCCCGCTGGCCGGGGTACTGCCTGAGGCAATGCCGCGCCGCCGCCTGGCCGCTGGTCAGCACGCGCAAAAAGGGCTCCCCTACGCCCATGCGCTTGAGCTTGTCCACATAGTAGGCGGCCGAGCGGGAGGAGTTGTTGGTCAAAAACACGGCCTCCCGTTCGCTGCGGCGCAGCGCCTCCAGAAAATCCAGCGAGCCCGGCAGCAGCCGGTCGCCCAGGTAAAAGGTGCCGTCCATATCCAGCAGAAAGCAGCGCACCTGATCCAGCCGCTCTCTGATTACCGCATCCTGCATGTCCTTGCCTCCGATATGATGATGATACCTATGATCACAGCCTAACATGGCCCCGGGGCAGCGTCAAGGGCGGCCTCGATTGCCGCCGGAATGACGAACATTGTACAACCCAAATACAAATCCGTTCCTATTTTTTCCAAAAAGGCATTGACAGCCGTTGGGGGCCATGCTATGATTCGCCAGGTTCCAGAACGGCGCGGCAAGGGCTGTCTGCGGACAACAACTGAACGCCACCCACGCTGCACCGTCCGCTTTCCAGGGCGGCTTTTTTTTAGGTCGAAAATCGAAAGGAGAACGCGCATGGCAGAACAGGAAAAGGTCTTAGGCTACTTACCCGACGAGAGGCCCTCCACAGGAAAACTCCTTCTTTACGCGCTCCAGCAGGTCATCGTCATGTTCCCGGCGACTGTCACCGTGGCGCTGATCACAGGGTTTCAGGTGTCCACCACGATCTTTGCCAGCGGCCTTGCGACCATCTTCTTCATCCTGATCACGGGGCGCAAAATCCCCATGTACTACGGCAGCTCCTTTGCCTACCTGACGGCCATTGCCAGCATGGTGGCGGCCGAGGGCACGGCCGAGCAAATTGCAGCCTGGCAGGCCACCGGCATTTTGCCCCCGCAGCTGATCAGCTACGCGCAGTTCGGCATCATCTTCTCGGGCCTGATCTCCATCGCGGCCGGCCTGCTGGTGCGCTGGGGCGGCATGGGCATGGTGGAGAAGATCCTGCCCCCCTCGGTCACCGGCCCGGTGGCCATGATCATCGGCCTGACGCTAGCCGGCAACGCCATGATGGATGCAGCACCCCAGGCCGGCCAGCCGCAGATTGTATGGATCATTTCGCTGGTCACGCTGCTGTCCACGGTGATCTACTCGCGCAAACTCAAGGGCTTTCTGGGCCAGCTGCCGCTGCTGCTGGGCGCGCTGACAGGCTGCCTTGCGGCCGTGCTGCTGCTGGCCATTGGCCAGGGCAACTTCTTTCGCCAGATCAGCCAGGCGGCGCTGGACGCCTCCGCCTGGAAATTGGGCGACGGCAGCATCTTTGCCCTGCCGGCCTTCACCCTGCCCCGCGCCAACTGGGCGGCGGTGGCTGCCATCATGCCCATCGCCATCGCCACCATCCCGGAATCCACCGCCCACATCTACCAGCTGGACATCTACGTCAACGACCTGGCCCGCAAGAAGGGCAAGCCCGACTACGGCATCGACCGCATGCTGGACCGCAACCTCATCGGCGACGGCCTGTGCGACATGGTATCGGGCGCCGTGGGCGGCCCGGCCGGCACCAACTACGGCGAAAACATCTCCACCATGGCCATCACCCGCGTGTTCTCGGTGCCGGTGATGGCGGCGGCCGGTGTCATCGCCATGGTCGTCAGCTGCTTTACGCCCCTGATCAAGGTCATCTACGGCATCCCGGTGGCCGTCATCGGCGGGCTGGAGATCTACCTGTTCGGCGCCATCGCCGCGCAGGGCATCGCGATCCTGATCGACAAGAAGTGCGACATGTTCTCCTCGAAGAACACCGCCGTCATCGCGAGCATCATGGTGCTCGGCCTCGGCATCCACTACGGCTTCGGCGGCACGCTGAACTTCTTCGGGCTGGGCATCCCGGCCGTCGCGGGTGCGGCGATCTTCGGCATATTGCTGAACCTGCTGCTCTCCATCGGTGAGAAAAAGAAGGCGAACTGAATCCCGGAACCCGGCGCCCCGTTTCAAAGCGGGGCGCTTTTTCACGCCTTCAAAACTTGACGCCGGGGGGCGCTCGGGGTATACTGGATGCGATACGGAGGAAACCGAGGAGAACACATGAGCAAACACGTCATTGAGGACGCCCGGCGCTGCCTGCAGTGCAAGACCCCGATGTGCTCCATGGGCTGCCCGGTCCGAACGCCGATACGCGACGCGATACGGCTGCTGCTCGACAGCGAGATCGCGAAGGCCGGAAAGCTGCTGTTTGACAACAACCCGCTCTCGCTCGCCTGCTGCCACGTCTGCCCGCAGGAGAACCAGTGCGAGGGGCACTGCGTGCTCGGGAAAAAGGGCTCGCCCGTGCAGATCAGCGCGATCGAGCGGTACATATCGGACTACTACCTGAACATCTTCAAGCCCCATGTGTCGACGCGCGAGCGCGGGCGCATCGCGATCATCGGCTCCGGGCCCGCGGGCATCACGATCGCGTTCAGCCTGTCCGCCCGGAACTACGACGTGACGATCTTCGAGGGCCACGACCGGATCGGCGGCGTCATGCGCTACGGCATGCCGGAGTTCCGGCTGCCCCGGCACGTGCTCGATCGGCTGGCGGAGAAGCTGATCGAGAGCGGCGTGCGCATACGGCCGAACACGACGATCGGCGCGAACCTGACCGTCGACGACCTGATGCGCGACGGCTACCGCGCGATCTTCATGGGCACCGGCGTCTGGCGGCCGTACAAGATGGGCATTCCGGGCGAGAGCCTCGGAAACGTCCACTACGCGATCGAGTACCTGCGCAACCCGCACGTCTACCGGCTCGGCCGCCGCGCCGCGGTCATCGGCGCGGGCAACGTCGCGATGGACGTCGCGCGCACGGCGTTCCGCCACGGCTGCGAGGAGGTGTTCGTCGTCTGCAACCTCGACGAAACTGGCATCGCCGCGCGGCCGATCGAGGCCGAGTACGCGAAGATCGACGGCGCGCAGTTTTTGCTCGAAAAGACCGCGGTGCGCTTCGTCGACGAGGGCGTCGTGCTCGCCGACTCGCGGATCGAGGTCGCGCCGGACGGCGTGAAGATCGCCGTGCCGGCCAAAGGCACCGAGGCGCTCTTGCCGGTCGATTCGTCGATCATCGCGATCGGGCAGGGGCCGCGCGCGGTCATCGTTTCGTCCACGACCGGCATAGAGGTAAATGCGAGGGGTCTCGTCTCGGTCGACGACTGCGGGCGGACCTCCCGCGAGGGCGTGTTCGCGTCCGGCGACGTCGTGACCGGCGCGAAGACCGTCGTCGAGGCCGTCAAGGTGTCCCGCCGCGTCGCGGACGCGATGGATCAATTTGTGAGGGAGAAGTATGGAAAAGAATAGCAGGGGGCTCATCGGCGGGTGGAAGCGCGGGGACTGGAGAGAGGCGTTCGGCCTGATGAAGGCGAAGGATTTTTTGCGGAAGCTGATCGTCGGGGTCGTTATCGGCATCGCGATGATCACGCCGGGCCTGAGCGGCGGCGTGCTCGCGGCGGCGTCCGGCATCTACGAGCCGTCGGTCAAGGCGATCGTGCAGCTGCGCAGGCGCTTCGCGTGGAACTTCGTGCTCCTGCTGCCGCTGGGAATCGGGCTGGTGCTCGGCGTCGGCGGCTTCAGCAGCGCGATGAAGGTGCTGATCGCGAAGTGGCCGTTCGCGATACTGTACGTGTTCCTGGGCCTCGTCGCGGGCAGCATCCCGGCGCTGATCGGCGAGGCGAACGAGGGCGGCTTCAAGCTGCGCTACTTGCTCTGGACGCTCGTCGGCATCGCCGTCGTCGCGGCGTTCGAGTACATGTCCGACCGCGCCGTCGTCGCGGCGGACGCGCCGCTGACCCCCGCCAGGCTGCTCGTCTGCGGCGCGGTGCTCGCGTTCGGGACGATCGTGCCGGGCATCAGCTCGTCGTTCATCCTGATGTACATGGGCGTCTACGAGCGGCTGCTCGAAGCGGTGACGAGCTTCGACATCCGGACGATATTGCTGCTCGGGCTGAGCTTCGCCGTGACGGGGCTTCTGATCATCAAGCTCGTCGAGGTACTGTTCCGGAAGTTCCACGGCCCGGCCTATTACGCGGTGCTCGGGTTTTTGCTGGGGTCGATGGTCATGGTCTTTCCGGGCTTCCGAGGCGGGCTGTCGCTCGTCTCGGACGCGCTGCTGTTTATCTTGAGCGGCGCGCTGAGCTTTTTCGTGCTGCGGATGAAGGGGGCGACGCAATGAAATTCGCGTTTGCGCCGGACTCGTTCAAGGGGTCGCTGACGGCGCTCGAAATCGTGGAACTGCTGGAGGCGGCGGCGGAGAGGCACTTTCCCGGCGCGAAATGCCTGTCGGTGCCGGTCGCCGACGGCGGCGAGGGGACGGTCGACGCGCTGCTTCGCGCCTGCGGGGGGGCGCGCGAGGTCGTCCGCGTCACCGGGCCGCTCGGAGCGCCCGTCGACGCGGCGTTTGGGCTGATCGACGGGGGAGAGGCCGCGGTGCTCGAGATGGCGGCCGCGTCGGGGCTGCCGCTCGTCCGGCCCGAGGAGCGCGATCCGCTCAAGGCGACGAGCTTCGGAACCGGCGAGATGATGCTCGCGGCGCTGTCGCACGGCGTCAGGCGGCTCCTGATCGGCATCGGCGGCAGCGCGACGAACGACGGCGGCATGGGGATGCTTTCGGCGCTGGGCGCGCGATTCTTCGACGCGGACGGGAATATTCTCGTCGGCTCCGGAGCGGAGCTCGCGAGGGTCGGCCGCGTGGATTTCGAGGGCTTGTCGCCGCTGCTGAAAGACGCGGAGATCACCGTCATCTGCGACGTGACAAATCCGCTGCTCGGACCGGACGGCGCGACGGCGATCTACGGCCCGCAGAAGGGCGTGACGGCGGAGCTTTACCCGATTCTGGAGGGCGGCATGATCCACTACGCGGGCAAGCTCCGGGACGCGCTCGAAGATGAACTGCGCCGACTCGCGCAGGTAGGTCTTCACCTCGTCGGTGCTGGAGCAGAGGAAGTTGACGCCGGAGGTCCGGCCCTGCGGCCCGCGCACCTGCGGGTGGGCCTGCCAGAACGGATCGTCCTCGTTCAGGCCCATCGGCTCGTTCATGTAGAGGAAGACCTTCATCCCGAAGCGCGCGGCGCGCTCGCAGAGGCTGCGTAGCTCGGCGCA
>ERZ747221.4289-NODE-4289-length-10511-cov-2.923136_pt1 | contig 10511 bp, 10 predicted proteins | sample MGYA00374949_ERZ747221 | MGnify/ENA primary metagenome ERZ747221 (study PRJEB28779, sample SAMN05720172) | bioreactor metagenome | isolation source: Anaerobic biogas reactor | place: USA:Washington, USA | collected 2015-08-08 ... | reverse complement strand
AACCCGCTATCCTTCAATCATCAACTGATTGGAGGATTTCCTTTATGACAACCAACATCACCGAACTGGTCTTCATCCTGGACCGCAGCGGCTCCATGGCCGGCCTGGAAGCCGACACCATCGGCGGCTTCAACGCCATGCTGAAAAAGCAGCAGGCCCAGCCCGGCCAGGCCCGGGTCACCACCTTGCTGTTTGACAACGCCCATGAGTTCATCCACGACCGCCTGGACCTGGCCGCCGTCTCCCCCCTGAACCCGGACAGCTATTTCGTCCGGGGCAGCACCGCCCTGCTGGACGCCATGGGCAAAAGCATCCAGAAGGTGGACCGGGTCATGGCCGCTACCGACCCGGAGCACCGTCCTCACCAAGTGCTGTTTGTCATCATCACCGACGGCATGGAAAACGCCAGCCGGCGCTTCACCCGAGAGCAGGTTGTGCAACTGGTGCACAGCCGCCGGCAGATGGGCTGGGAGTTCATCTTCCTGGGGGCCAACATGGATGCCATCCAGGTGGCCGAGGGCTACGGCTTCTCCCCGGACCGCGCCCAGACCTACATGAACGACCCCCAGGGGGTGGGGATGAATTTTGACGCCGTCAGCCGCCTGGCCTCGGAAGTGCGGGCCAGCCGTCCCATCCCCCAGGACTGGGACCGGGACATCAAGGAGCGGGGCAGCAGGAAAAAGCGCTCTAGTTGACACCAGAAGGCCCTAAACCAGGCGCGGCCCTTCCCGACCGCGCCTTTCTTGACCCCTCCTATACCAGCGTGATAGGATGATGGTGAGCATTGTATACAAGGAGGCAGCTATGGAAAAGCGCTATATCTGCGAGGGCACCCTGGTCCACGAGGAGGCCGTCCAGGCCGTCCACGCCCTGATGCTCAGCGACAGCCTCTTCTCCGCCTCCGCCAACTTCTTCAAGGTCATGGGCGATAACACCCGCTTCCGCATCCTCTTCGCCCTGGACAAGCACGAGCTGTGCGTCTGCGACCTGGCCAACCTCCTGGGCATGAGCGTCTCCGCCGTCAGCCACCAGCTGGCACGCCTCCGGGACAACAAACTGGTCAAATCCCGCCGGGACGGCAAAAACATCTTCTATTCCCTGGCCGATGAGCACGTCAGCCAGATGCTCACCGGCTGCGTCGAGCACGCCATGGAGGAGATGGTGTAAGGACGGAAAACGGGGATGGGAACGGAGAAAACGGCACTTTTTTGAAAAAAAGTGCGCAAAAAACTTTAATAGGGCTGTTTTCTGGATTGGTTGTCACATGGGGTCAATATAAAAAAACCCGGGCTGTAACTCATTAGCTGCAGCCCGGGTTTTGTGTGCGCCCTTTTGTTATTTTAGCATCTCCAGCAGCTCTTCCACCGCATCCCGGGGGAAGCCCGGGCCCTGCGCGCTCTCCAGCAGGCCCTTGAGGTACGCCTTTGCAGGAGCCCCCTGGGGCAGCATATAGCCGCTTTCCCGCAGCATGTCCTCCGCCACGATGCGGATGGATGCCTTCAGCGCCCGGGCCAATTGCTTTTTCACAGAGCTGGCCTCATTATCCGCCAGCACCGCGTCCATGGCCGCCTCCTGGCGGGCCTTGCTGTGGAACAGCGCCCGCAGCGCCTGCACCACCGCTTCCTCTTTTGGCTGCTGGGGCGGGAAGTTGAAAGGCACCTTGGAGATGGCCCCGGAAGGGCAGGCGTCCACACAGGCCCGGCAGGCGTCCAGGCAGCGGCTGGCATCAATCTGGCCGTCGTCCGTATTGGTGGCCCCCGTCGGGCACACAAACAAGCACAGGCAGTCCTTGGTGCACAGGCGGATGTTGCGTACAGCTTTCATGTCATGCCCCCCTTTTCACCTTGTTGAACTTGAAGCGGGGCACCTTGCACACCGGGCAGATCTCCGGCGCCTCCGCACCCGCATAGATAAAGCCGCAGGCCTCACACACAAAGAGCTTGCTTGATTCAAAGGCTGCGTCCCCTTCCTTCAAATAGCGCCCCAGCAGGTTGGCCTGGATCTTGGTCACCTTCTCCCCCCAGGTCAAAGCCCGCAGCGCCCCCCGGTCCCCGATCTCCCGCCCGGTGTTGAAGGCCGCCACATAGCGGCTGGCGATGTCCTCGTTCACCAGCTTAGAAGCCCCTTCCAAATCCCCCTCGGGCACGCTGGCTGCCTCAAAATACTGGGCCAGGCGGTCAAACAGGCTGGCCAGGGGCGCGTTGTGCTGCTTGTCCCCCGCCTTTGCCAGGTTGCTGCACAGGATGGCCTGCTCCAGGGCGCTCATCCCCTTCTTCTGTTCAGGCGCGCGGGCACCGGCCGCAGGCCTTGCAGCCTGCACCTGCTCACCGCCCGCCAGTTCAAACAAGGTCTTGTCCGCGCCGCAGATGGGGCATACCCAGCCCTCCGGCAGGTCCTCCCATTTGGTGCCCGGCGCAATCCCCTGGCTTTTGTCCCCCGCCGCCTCGTCATATTCATAGCCGCAGACCATACAGATAAACCTTCTCAAAGCCCTCTTCCTTTCTCCCGGTTCACACCCGGATATGCATGCTCGCTGACACAATCTTAAACGTTTTTTACGGCCCTGTAAAGCGCCGGAAAAACCACCTGGTTTCCTGTTGACAATTGAGCGGGTGTTCAAGTATACTGGCGATGGTTGAACGAACATTCAAGTGTCAGGAGGGAATGCCCATGACCTGTGCCTACAAGATCAAGAACCTGGGCTGCGCCAGCTGCGCCGCCCACATGCGGCTATCGGCTACGCCGGCATGGAGCAACAGAACCGGCGTTCCCTTGCCTGCAAGCTGATAATAAAGCGGAACGCCCTGCGTCTGGACGTAACCATTCCGGACTGACTGTTCTGACATAGATTACCTTGACCCATCTTCAGGCATTGTGATGATAGGGGGTGCTCCAGAGCACGTCAAGCGCCAGTTGCGCTTGGCGGCGGGCTGCGAAGTCTGGCTTGTGACCCCTGCTTTTCCTCGCAGCCGGCCGGCGCGTATAATCGGCCCTCCTGACGAAGCAGGTTTGCGATCACAAGGTTAATACGCATGAGTGGTGAGAAACAGACGCGGCCCGATCAGATTGTCGTCGCCTTCCAGGGTGAGCCGGGCGCCTATTCACAGCAGGCGGTGCGCCAGCATTTCGGCCCTGAGACCGGCACCCTGCCCTGCCGCTCTTTTACGGCCATCTTCGACGCCATTCATGAAGGCCGGGCCAATTACGGCATGCTGCCGGTGGAAAACAGCTTGGCAGGCACCGTCATCCCCGCCTACGACCGGCTCCTCGACCACGACCTGCGCATCCAGGCCGAGGTGGTGGTGCGCATCGAGCACTGCCTGCTCGCGCCGCCGGGCATCGCGCTCGGCGACGTGCGGCGCGCCCTCTCCCACCCGCAGGCGCTGGCCCAATGCGAGCACAGCCTGCGCCGGCTGGGCATCGAGCCGGTAGACCATTACGACACGGCCGGCGCCGCCCGCGACATCGCCGCCAACCCCCGGCCGGATACCGCCGCTATCGCCAGCGCCCTCGCCGCCGAGATCTACGGTCTGGAGGTTCTGGTGCCCAATCTGGAAGATCAGCTGCTCAACTTCACCCGCTTCTTCGTGCTCGGCGCCGAGGAGCCGGAGCGCCGCGACCCCAGCAAGACCTCTATCGTCTTCGCCACCCGCCACGTGCCGGGCGCGCTGCACGCCGTGATGCACGAGCTGGCGCTGCGCGACATCAACATGACCAAGATCCAGTCCCGCCCCCGGCGCAATCGCCCCTGGCATTACCTCTTCTACGTCGATTTTGAGGGGCACGAAGACGAGGCGCACGTGCAGCAGGCGCTGCTGGGGATTCTGAAGCGCGCCTCCTTTCTCAAGGTGCTCGGCTCTTACCCCGCCGCTCCGCTGCCGGGCCAGCCGGAAGCCGCCGGGGAATAGTGGATGCGGGCCGTTTATGCAATTCTAACGAAAAGGCAGTCTGAACGCTGTCACATTTAGCTAATGACAGCGACGCGCGGCCTCTCTTAGACTTAGACTAATTAAAAAAGGGTGCTGCGGCGGCCCGTTTTCCGCCGCACGATCTTTCGTATGCTGCTTTCTAATCTGGTCGTCCTCGTACTTGGTGGCCTGTTCCTCATTCTTTTGCTTGAGGAACAGAACGCGCGCGGACGGCCGGTGATGTGCAGCGATTAGCCACCCGGTATCACCAGCACTTTTAGAGGGCTGTCCGCAGAGGACAGCCCTTTTTGTTTTCCGTGGAGGAAGAGGGTATGCGCTCAGATCGGCTGAAGAAGGGGTATGACCGTGCACCGGCGCGGGCGATGTTGAAGGCGGTAGGCTTCACCGACGAGGATTTGCGAAAGCCGCTCATCGGCGTCGCCAACACCTGGATCGAAATTGGTCCGTGTAACTTCCACCTGCGCCGGCTGGCGGCGCGCGTTAAGGAGGGCATCCGCGCGGCGGGCGGGACGCCGATGGAGTTCAACACCGTTTCCATCTCCGACGGCATCACCATGGGCACCGAGGGGATGAAGACTTCGCTGATCAGCCGCGAGGTCATCGCCGACTCCATCGAGCTGGTGGCGCGGGGCAACGAGTTCGACGCCGTCGTCGCCCTCTCCGGCTGCGATAAGACGATCCCCGGCACGATCATGGCCCTGGCCCGGCTGGATATTCCCGGCCTCATGCTCTACGGCGGCTCGATTGCGCCGGGCCGCTTCGAGGATCATGACGTGACGATCCAGGACGTTTTTGAAGCCGTCGGGGCCTACAAAGCAGGCCGCATGAGCGAGCAGGCATTCATGGCGCTGGAAGATTCGGCCTGCCCCGGCGCGGGCGCCTGCGGCGGGCAGTTCACCGCCAACACGATGGCGACCGCAGCCGAGTTCCTGGGCATCGCGCCGATGGGCAGCGGCAGCGTGCCCGCCGTGAGCGACGAGCGCGACGAGGTGGCCCGCGCCGCCGGCCGGCTCGCCGTCGATCTCCTGCAGCGCGGCGTCTCCGCCCGCCAGATCATCAGCCGCGAGGCGCTGGAAAACGCGATTGCCGCGGTGGCGGCGAGCGGCGGCTCGACCAACGCGGTGCTCCACCTGCTGGCGATTGCCCAGGAAGCGGGCGTGCCTCTCTCTATTGACGATTTCGACCGGATCGGCCGGCAGACGCCGCTGCTGGCAGACCTCAAACCCGGCGGTCGCTTTGTCGCCCACGACCTTTACCGCGCGGGCGGCATCCGCCTGCTGGCGCAGCGCCTCGTCGAAGGAGGCTACGTCCACGCGGACGCCGTCACGGTAACGGGGCGCACGCTGGGCGAAGAAGCGGCGGAAGCGCAGGAGACGGCCGGGCAGGAGGTCGTGCACCCGCTGGATGCGCCGCTGCAGCCGAACGGCGGCCTGGTCATCCTCAAGGGCAACCTCGCTCCCGAAGGCTGCGTGGTCAAGATTGCCGGGCACCAGATGCGCCATTTCACCGGGCCGGCGCGGGTCTTCGACACAGAGGAAGCGGCCTTTGCCGCCGTGCAGGAGGGGCAGATCCGCCCCGGCGACGTGGTCGTCATTCGCTACGAGGGGCCGCGCGGCGGGCCGGGCATGCGCGAGATGCTGGGCGTGACGGCGGCGCTGATGGGCGCGGGGCTGGGCGATTCGGTGGCGCTGCTGACCGACGGCCGTTTTTCCGGCGCCACACACGGGCTGATGGCCGGACACGTCGCGCCGGAGGCAGCCTGCGGCGGGCCGATTGCCGCCCTGCGCGACGGCGACCGGATCACGTTCGACGTGGAGGGCCGGCGGCTCGACGTGGCTCTGTCGCCGGCCGAGCTGCAAGAGCGGTTGAGCGGCTGGCGGGCGCCGGAGCCGCGCTACCGGCGGGGCGTGATGGCCAAGTATGCGCGTCTCGTCGGCTCGGCTGCCGAAGGCGCGGTGGCAGGTTGACAGACCAGAAGGAGGTCAGGATGAAGAAGAGTGGAGCCGAAATCATGTGGGAGTGTCTGGTGCGGGAAGGCGTGGAAGTCGTCTTCGGCTATCCCGGCGGCGCGATCATGCCGGCCTACGATGCCATGCTCGACTATCCCATCCACCACGTGTTGGTGCGCCACGAGCAGAGCGCGGCGCACGCGGCCGACGGCTACGCCCGCGTCACGGGCAAAGTGGGCGTCGCCATCGCTACGTCGGGGCCGGGCGCTACAAACCTCGTCACGGGCATTGCCACGGCGATGATGGATAGCTCGCCCATCGTCTGCATCACCGGGCAGGTTGCCGCCCACCTCATCGGCGGCGACGCGTTCCAGGAGACGGACGTGACCGGCATCACCCTGCCGATCACCAAGCACAACTTCCTGGTGACCAGCGCAGACGAGATCGCCGAGACGGTGCGCGAGGCCTTCTACATCGCCCGCAGCGGCCGGCCCGGCCCGGTGCTCATCGACATCTGCAAGAACGCGCAGGTGGAGGAGGTCGAATTTGACTACCCGGACGAACCGCAGCTTCCCGGCTACCAGCCCCCACGCCACGCTCCCATGGCCGAGCTGCAGCGCGCGGCGGCCCTCATCGCCGAAGCCGAGAGGCCGGTCATTCTCGCCGGGCACGGCGTGCTCAAATCGGGGGCCATGGACGAGCTGCGGGCGTTCGCCATGAAGACGCAGACGCCCGTGGCGATGACCCTGCTGGGCCTCGGCAGCCTGCCGGCCTCGCACCCCCTGAGCCTGGGCATGATGGGCATGCACGGCGAAGCCTACTGCAACAAAGCCATCCAGCAGGCTGACCTTCTGCTGGCCTTTGGCATGCGTTTCGACGACCGGGTGACGGGCAACCTGCGCACCTACGCCCCGCGCGCGCGCAAGATCCACGTCGAGATCGACCCGTCCGAGCTGCACAAGAACGTGCGCGCGGACGTGCCTCTGGTGGGCGATTTGAAGACGGTGCTGCAGGACCTGACGCCGCTGGTGGCGCCATCCGACCACGAGGAGTGGCTGGAGCAGGTCGCCGCCTGGAAGGCCGACTCTCAGGCGCGCGACATCCTCTCCTGGCCCGACGACGGGCTGCTCTACGCCTCGCACGTCATCCGCGACATCTGGCAGCGCACGGGCGGCGAGGCCATCGTCACCACCGACGTGGGCCAGCACCAGATGTGGGCCGCCCAGTATTACCAGCTGGAGCAGCCCTACCGCTTTGTCACCTCCGGCGGCGCGGGCACGATGGGCTTTGGGCTGCCCGCCGCCATCGGCGCCTGGTTTGCCTATCGCGACCGTCCGATCTGGGCCATCGTCGGCGACGGCGGCTTCCAGATGACGCAGGCCGAGCTGGCGACGGCGGTGCAGGAAGGGGCCAACGTGAAGATCGCCCTGATCAACAACGGCTTCCTGGGCATGGTCCGCCAGTGGCAGGAGTTCTTCTTCGAGAAGCGCTACTCCGGCGTGCACATGAGCGGCCCGGACTTCGTCAGGCTTGCGGCGGCGTATGGCATTCCCGCCCGGCGGATCACGAAGCGGGAAGAGGTGATGGACGCCGTTGGCTTTGCCGAGAGCGTCAGCGGCCCGGTGCTGCTGGAATTCGTGGTCGAGCAGGAAGAGGCGGTCTTCCCCATGGTGCCGGCCGGGGCCGACCTCGACGACATGATTCGCCGGCCGGTGAGGCGCCAGGCAAGCGCCGTCGCCGGGGACTGAAAGGAGGAGAGATGCGACAGACATTGATCGCCCTTGTGGAAAACAAACCCGGCGTGTTGAACCGGGTGGCGTCGCTCTTCCGGCGGCGCAACTTCAACATCGACTCGCTCAACGTAGGGCGGACCGAAGATCCGCGCTTCTCGCGGATGACCATCGTCGTGGATAGCCAGGATACGGAGGCCCGGCTGGTGGAGGCCAACCTCTACAAGCTGGTCAACGTCATCGACGTACAGGACGTGACCCGGCTGCCCACCGTCGTGCGCGAGCTGGCGCTGATCAAGGTCGAGGCGCCGCCCGAACGCCGCGCCGAGGTGCTCAGCCTGGCGGACATCTTTAAGGCCAAGATCGTGGACGTGGGGCCAGATTCGCTCATCCTGCAGATCGTCGCCGACGAGGAACGGGTGGATAGCCTGGTCGAACTGCTGCGCCCCTGCGGCATCCTCGAGCTGCTGCGCACGGGCCACGTGGCGATGACGCGCGGCCGGCGAGACGGCGTGCGGCACACGCCCGGCGCGGGCCGCAACGGCTACCACAAGACGGCCGGCGAGCCGTTGGCCGCGACGACGACGCAGGCGTAGGTCAGGTTTATTAACAAATGAAGAGGCATTTCCACGGCGCGCTGCTCCCGTAGAGCGATTTTTCCAAATCGCTCCCCTTCGCGGAGCGCGCGATTTGACAAAATCGCGCTACATCAATGCCTCGCATAAGGAAGGAGAACAGAATGGCTGTCATCTATTATGACCGGGACGTCGATCGTTCCCTGATTCGCAACAAAAAAGTGGCCGTCGTCGGCTATGGCTCGCAGGGGCACGCGCACGCGCGCAACCTGTACGACAGCGGCGTGGAGGTCGTCGTCGGCCTGCGTCCGGGTAGCCGCTCGCGCGCTCGCGCCGAAGCGGACGGACTGCGCGTGGAGAGCGTCGCCGACGCCGCGGCCTGGGCCGACACCATCATGCTCCTGGCGCCGGACACCGAGCAGCCGCGCATCTACGCCGAGGAGATCGCCCCCCACCTGCGCCCCGGCAAGACCCTCATGTTTGCCCACGGCTTCAACATTCGCTACGGCACGATTACCCCGCCGCAGGGCGTAGACGTGAGCATGGTCGCGCCCAAGGCGCCGGGCCACCGCGTGCGCGAGCTGTTTGCCGAAGGCGGGGGCACGCCCTGCCTGCTCGCCGTGCACCAGGACGCCAGCGGCAACGCGCAGGCCAATGCCCTGGCCTACGCCTGGGCCATCGGCGGCACGCGCGCGGGCGTCCTGGAGACGACCTTCGCCGAAGAGACGGAGACCGACCTCTTTGGCGAGCAGGCTGTCCTATGCGGCGGCGTCAGCGCGCTGGTCAGGGCTGCCTTCGAGACGCTGGTGGAGGCCGGCTACCAGCCGGAAGTGGCTTACTTCGAGTGCCTGCACGAGCTGAAGCTGATCGTCGATCTGATGTACCGGGGCGGGCTCAACTACATGCGCTACTCCGTCTCCGACACGGCCGAACACGGGGACTACGTTTCGGGGCAGCGCATCGTCTCCGAGGAGACCCGCTACGAGATGTCACAGGTTCTGAAGGAGATCCAGGACGGCAGCTACGCGCGCAACTGGATCGCCGAGAACGAAAAGGGCCGGCCCTGGTTCGAGGCCGAGCGGCAGCGCCAGCAGAGCCATCTCATCGAACAGGTCGGCGCATCGCTGCGCGAGATGATGCCCTTTGTCGATCCGGTGACGGTGAAGCCGGGAGAGTGAGACAGGGGACCGCAGGAGGTAGAGCTATGGGACAGGACAATTACGTTCGCATATTTGACACGACGCTGCGCGATGGCGAGCAGTCGCCCGGCGCGACGCTGACCTCCGGCGAGAAGCTGGAGATCGCCCACGCGCTGGCCCGGCTGGGGGTGGACATCATCGAGGCGGGCTTCCCCGCCGCCTCACCAGACGATCTGGAAGCCGTCAGGCAGATTGCCGTCGAGGTAGGCAACCGCAGCCCGCTTCCCGGCCGGGAGCCGCCGGTCATCTGCGGCCTGGCGCGGGCCACCAAGGGGGATATCGACAAGGCGTGGCAGGCGGTGCAGTACGCCGCGCGCCCGCGCATCCACACCTTCCTGGCAACGTCGCCCATCCACATGAAGTACAAGCTGCGTATGGACCCGGAAGCGGTCGTCGAGCAGGTGCGCGAGATGGTTGCCTACGCGCGGAGCTATTGCGACGACGTGGAGTTTTCGCCGGAGGACGCCGGGCGCAGCCATCCCGAATTCCTCTACCTGGTGCTCGGCGAGGCGATCAAAGCCGGCGCGACGACGCTGAACATTCCGGACACGGTCGGCTACACGATGACCGACGAATTCCGGACACTGATCGCCGGCATCAAGGCCCATACACCGGGCATCGAAAACGTCGTGCTCTCGGTGCATTGCCACGACGACCTGGGGCTGGCGACGGCGAACACGCTTGCCGGCGTCCAGGCCGGGGCGCGGCAGGTCGAGGTGACGATTAACGGCATCGGCGAGCGGGCCGGCAACACCTCGCTGGAAGAGGTGGTCATGGGGCTGCACACGCGCCAGCCGTTCTTCGCGCTGGAAACGGGCATCGACACCACCGAAATTATGCGCGTGAGCCGGATGGTCTCGCACTATACCGGCATGGCGGTGCAGCCGAACAAGGCGATCGTCGGGGCCAACGCCTTCGCGCACGAGTCCGGCATCCACCAGGACGGCGTGCTCAAGGAGCGCTCGACCTACGAGATCATGGACGCCAAGACGATCGGGCTGGAGTCGAACTCGATCGTGCTGGGCAAGCACTCCGGCCGCCACGCGCTGCGCAAGGCGCTGGAGGAGCTGGGCTTCACCGTGACCGGCGCGGCCCTGAACACCGCCTTCAAGCGGTTCAAGGAGATCGC
>ERZ747221.4288-NODE-4288-length-10511-cov-3.565076_pt1 | contig 10511 bp, 7 predicted proteins | sample MGYA00374949_ERZ747221 | MGnify/ENA primary metagenome ERZ747221 (study PRJEB28779, sample SAMN05720172) | bioreactor metagenome | isolation source: Anaerobic biogas reactor | place: USA:Washington, USA | collected 2015-08-08 ... | reverse complement strand
CTGCACATACGCACGACTGACGAAGGCGCGAGCTGTTCTTTTCGAATCACCGCATGGCCCGGCATGATCTGGGCACGTCGCGTGACGTAAACCAGCCGTTCCGCCATCAACAGCACCGCTCCCCAGCTAAACGCCCACTGCAGGATGACTTGCTTTGAGCCGACGGTCTGAGTGGCGGCGAGAAGGACCGCGCAGAGGGCGATAACGAGGGCCGCCTCGCCAATGCTGAACTGGAATCTCTCTCGCATCGGATGATCGCTATCTTTCTCGGACGCCATCGGTAATCCCATCGACTGTCTTGGATCTTGCCCGTTTTCGCAATGATCATTCGGGAACTGTCGAGCCGCTCCGCCAATGGTCGAGGCAACCGGCCAGCCAATCGGCCTGATCGGGACGAACCGGCGGATCGGGAGGGCTGCCGTAATCGACGGCCCCGCGGGCGTAGGGACCACTGTCGTAGGCCTGCTGAAAAACGTATTGCAGATCCAGCGGCACTTCCGGCTCATCTTTACGCAACGGTACGGGAATGCAAGGCAACGAATCCTCAAGCCGGACGACGATCAACTCGAATTCCAGTCCCGCCTCCCGTTCCCAGGCGCGATTGACTGCCACCAGGTAGTCCGGTCGCGGCTCCAAGCGGCCGGCCGATTCAATGAACCACGGACCTCCGATCAACCGCTCACCCGAGCGCAAAAGATCCAGTTCGATAAGCGAGGTCTCGCTCTGGAGGATCTCCTGCTGTTTTGTCCGGTAGGCTTGGCGGTCGGGCCCGGGCCGTTTGTTCGACGGGCTGGCGATCTCGATCAAGCTCACCAGTGCGTGGCCGCGCGACGCGTCTCGGATTTCCACGAGCCGGTGTCGCAGCAATTCGCCGTGGAGACGCATGCGAACCGAGGGCGAAAAGTCGGCACGCGGGCGATCCAGAATCGCCAGGCCGGCCTTGCGCGCTGTCGCTGGATCCCGCGGCTTGACCGCGGTTACGTCGGGGACAATCCGCCGCGGCTCGTCTCCGCCCACGATGCCCACCTCCGGCCGCATTTCCAAGCGAGCATAGTAAGGGCGCGGAAGCGTACGGTTCAATTCGCCCCTCATCGCGGCCGCCAGGGCATCGTGAAAATCCGGCCAGATATCCGGCGCTTCGAGATAGGGATCCATTCCGGGAAAAGGGGAAGGCATCGCATGGCTCCGAAGGTCAAGGGAGTGGCATTGCCAGGGCGCCGGCCAATCATGCATCACGGCTGCAGAGACGGCGGTCGTTTGCCGACCTAACGTATTGTACTTGGAAGACCGTCCCTCACATAGCGTCGGCCCCGGCGGGAACGATGACACAAACGGCGGGGGGCCTACGCGCCCGCTTTTCTCTCTTCGCCGCTATCCGGCACATTTCCATGTCGTTACAATGCAGCTTTAGCCACTGTGGATCCCAATGATCTATCTCGTTTTGCCTGCGTACAACGAAGAAGAAAACCTCGGCGAACTGCTCGGCGCCGCCCAGCGCGTCTTCTCGGCCGATAACCGAAGCTACCAGGTTGTCCTTGTTGACGACGGCAGCCGCGACGGCACATTGCCACTTGCCGAAGAGTGGACCGAACGGATTCCGCTTAGAATCGTCCGGCATCCGGTCAACCAAGGGCTCGGTCCCACCCTTCGCGACGGGCTTCGCGCGGCGGCCGAGTCGGCGGGCAACGGTGACATCGTCGTGGCAATGGACGCCGACAATACCCATCCGCCCGAGCTGGTTCCGCCGATGGCCCGTCTCATCGACGAAGGGTACGATCTGGTGATCGCCTCCCGTTATCAACCGGGGGCGCGGGTGGCAGGGGTCTCGGCGTTTCGGAGGCTGTTGAGCTGGGGGGCCAACGGGCTGTTCCGCGCCACTTTTCCCATTCCAGGCGTGAGAGACTATACGTGTGGCTTCCGGGCCTACCGCGGCAGCTTGCTCCGCAATGCCTTCGAGCGCTACGGCGACAGCCTGGTGAGCGAGGCCGGATTCCAGTCGACCCCCGACCTGCTGATCAAACTTGCCGGCCTCGCCCCGCGTGCCACCGACGGCCCGCAGACCACCATCTCGTCGGTGCCTATCGCCCTTGCCGGGCGGAAATCGGCCACGAACTGCCCGTGCAGCAACTGGGTCGAAATCACCGCGACCAGCGCCATCTCATCCACCTCACTCAGCGCCCCGACCCGGTCGCATTTGGCGACGAGGCGCTCAACAAAGCTGGCGTTGAACAGGCCAGAGTCGGCCAGGGCCCGGGGCGCCAGCGACTCGGCCACATAGTCGGGGCGAGCGGGGCCGGCGAACGTCCGGGCGATGGGCGCCCGGTAGGGCTGCTTGCGTCGCCGCACCACCTCGTCCGGTAGGATGGGCGCCATCGCCCGCCGGAGCACCCACTTTTCGCGGAGTCCTGCCAGCTTGAACCGGGCCGGCAGGCGGGCGCAGAACTCGACCACCCGATGGTCGAGGAACGGGTAGCGCCCCTCGACAGAGTGGGCCATGCTCATGCGATCTCCCTGGGAGGAGAGGAGGTACTCGGCCATAAAGACGGTCATCTCCAGGTACTGGGCGCGCCCCAAGGGCGACCACGTCGAGAAGGCGGCCGGCAGGCGGTCGCCAAGCTCGGCCACGGGATCATAGTCGCGCAGGCTCTGCCGTACGTCCGGGGCGAGAAAGCGGCTGCAGCGGGCGGTGTTGCTCCAGCGCAGGCGATGCGAGTACAAGGGATCGTCGGTGTCGGTCAGGTTGCGGCCAAAGATGCCGCGCAGATAGGCGTCCGTCTCGCCGGACAGGGGCGCCACGTACGGGTAGAGGCGGCGCAGGAGGAGCGCCCGCCACAGCGAGTCAGGGCGCTGCGCCCAGAAGCGACGAATCTTGGCCTCCTTATAGATGTCGTACCCTCCGAGGATCTCGTCCGCGCCCTCCCCGGTGAGCACCACGCGGTACCCCTCGTCGTGCACCAGGCCGGAGAGGAGGTACATGGGGGCCGGCGCCGTGCGCAGGAGCGGCATCTCGCAGTGCCATACGACGTCAGGGAAGGCGTCGCCCAGCGCGCCCGGCGTGCAGCGGATGGCGCGGTGTTCGGTCCCCAGGAAGGCGCTCATGCGCTCCTGGTGCGGCGTCTCGTCGAACGCCGGATCGCTGAACCCGATGCCAAAGGTGCACAGGCGTCGATCGGTGTACAGCCGCACCAGCGCCGCCGTGGTGGACGAGTCCAGTCCGCCGCTAAGGTAAGCCCCCACCGGCACGTCGGCTCGCAGGCGGAGGCGCGTGGCGTCCACCAGCAGGGAGAACAGCTCGTGGGCAGCATCGTCCACCGTGCGTCCGGGCCGTTCCTCCTCCGTCAGGTCGGGGGCCCAGTAGCGCCGCAGCGCGATGCGCCCGCCGGCGAGCCTTAGAGTGTGGCCCGGCGGCAGGGATTCGATCCCACGAAAGGCCGTGTGAGGCGACAGAGTGGTCCAGAACGTCAGCACCTGTGCCAATGATCGCGGGTCAATGGTGGCGGACACGCCCGGCGCCGCCAGGAGCGCCTTGATCTCGGACGCGAACAGGAACCTCCCTCCCGAGACGGTATAGTACAGCGGCCGGATGCCGAGGCGATCGCGGGCCAGAAGCAGCGACCGCGCCCGTTCGTCCCACAGCGCCAAGGCGAACTGCCCGTTCAGGTGGTCCACGAACGAGGCGCCGTGCTCCTCATAGAGGTGCACGATCACCTCGGTGTCGGACCGCGTGGCAAAGACGTGCCCAGCCGCCTCCAGCTCGGCGCGCAACTCGATATAGTTGAACACCTCGCCGTTGTAGACGATCCAGACCGTTCCATCCTCGTTGGAGATCGGTTGTTGCCCCCCCTCCAGGTCGATGATGCTCAGCCGCGCGCTGCCCAGGCCCACCCCGTCGCCGAGATAGACGCCAAAGGCGTCGGGCCCGCGATGGCGGATCATCGCCAGCATGCGCCCCAGCGCCTCGGAACGGACGGGCTCGCCCGGCTCAGTGTTGACCCAACCCACAATGCCGCACATCAGCCTGTGTGCTGCGCCTCCCGTCGCAGTTCTGCCTTGCGAATCTTGCCCGAATCCGTCTTGGGTAACTCGATGCAAAACTCGATCTGGGTCGGCACCATGTGGTCCTCCAGGTGGATACGGCAGTGACGGATGACGTCCTGCTCCGTCAGGTTGCTGCCGTTCAGCGGCACGATGTACGCCTTGATCGCCTCCCCGAGGACAGGGTCGGGCACGCCGACGACGGCCGCCTCGGCGGTCTCGGGTAGGCCGTAGAGGACGTTCTCCACCTCGCGGGGGCTCACCTTCTCGCCGCGCGTCTTGATGATGTCATCCTGCCGCCCGACAAAGTACAGGAAACCGTCGGCGTCCATGGTAAAGAGGTCGCCCGTGTGCAGCACCGTCTCGCCCGGGAACGGGCCAGGCCCAAAGGCGCGCATCGTCGCCTCGGGGTCCTCCCAGTACCCACGCGTCACGTGGGCGCCGCGCACCACGAGTTCTCCCACCTGGCCCGGGCCGAGGCGGTTGCCCCCCGCGTCCTCGACCCACACCTCCGTGTTCGGCATGGCGATGCCGACGGAACGCGGTCGGCGGTCGACCTCCTCCGGCGGGAGGTAGCTCACGCGCTTGCACTCGGTGAGGCCGTACATGGAGTAGAGCCGGGCGTGCGGAAAGGCGGCGCGCAGCCGGCGGATGTGCTCCACCGGCAGGGCGGCGCCGGTGTTGGTGATGTAGCGCAGCTGGGGCAGGTGGCAGCGCTCCAGGCCGCTGAGCTGCAGCAAGAGCGCAAAGAGCGTCGGCACGCCGGGCAGGCCGGTGACCCCCTCCTGCGCCATGCGGTCCACGAGCATCTGGGGATAGGCTACCCTCCGTTCCAGCACGAGGGTGGCGCCCACCCGGCTCGCCATGAGCACCTGATAGAGGCCATAGTCGAACGAGAGGGGCAGCGCGTCGATCACCACGTCCTCGGGCACGGCCTCGAGGTAAGTGGTGATGGAGGTGGCGGCGGTCACCATGTTGAGATGGGTGGCCATCACCCCCTTGGGGCGGCCGGTGCTCCCGGAGGTATAAATCAGCGCCGCCAGGTCCAGGTCGATGGCGCGACGGGGCGGACGCCCCTCATCGCCGTCGGCGAGGGCGTCCGCCCATGACACGCCGGCGATAGAGCCGCCGTGCTCGCGTGTGACGGGCCCCACGATTGCGCCGCCCACCACCACCAGGCAGCGCACCGAGGGAGAGACGGCCACCGCTTGCTCCACCACGACCGCCTGGCGGGCATCGGCGATGAGCGCCGTGGGGCGGCAGTTCGCCAGGATGTATCCCAGCTTGTCCGCCTTGGTGGTAGGATTCACCATCACGAACACGGCGTCGGCCTTGAGCGCGGCAAAGAGGCTCACTACGGCCTCGGGTGTGTTGGGCAGTGTGATGACGACGCGGTCGCCGCGGCACACCCCCGCCCGCCGCAGGGACGAGGCCAACCGATCGGCCTGGGCATCGATCTCGCCATAGCTCAGGCGTCGGTTGCCGCACACCAGGGCGGTCTTGGTGGGATAGCGCGCAGCGCTCTGCTCGAGGAACTCGTGAACCAGCATGGGCTCACGCTCCCTTGGCCGCGCGGGCGTCGATCTCGGCCCGCTTGGCGGCGATATAGGCCACCATGCGGTTGACCGAGTCAAAGTTGGCGGGGATCACCTCGTCGTCCGCCACCTCGATGCCAAAGATCTCCTCGATGAATAGCACCAGTTCGAGGACGCCGGTCGAGTCGACGATGCCGTTCTCCAGGAATGATGCGTCGTCACTCAACTCGTCTAGTTCGCCGTCCAGAATAAAGCAGTCACGAAGGAATTCCCGAATGCATGCCCTGTCGTTCATGTCAGCCCCGCATTTCCGCCGGCGCCTGCCGGCGTCCGTCGCTGATACGCCCGTGCATGTCAGCCCCACGCCATCTCGGTGTAGGCGCCCCATCGTCCGCGCCCCGCATCGAGTATCGCCCGGATCATCGCCCGTCGCTGAAGACGCTTGGACCGCCAGCGCGGTCGCAGCGACCAGCTGAGTAGCGTTCGGCCATAGTCGGCCAACAAGGTGTACAACCACGCCATCGGCCCCGCGCGGGTCACCCGCAGAAAGAGGAGGCGGTTGCGCGTCATGAGATAGTGTACCCTCGGTGACGCCTCGCGAGCCTCGGGCGTGATCTTGTGCCAGATACGCGCCTGCGGGGCGACCACCGCGCGATACCCGGCGCGCCGCACCCGCACACACCATTCCGTATCCTCATAGTAGACAAAGAAACGGTCGTCGAGCAGCCCCAGTTGCCGCATGACGTCCGCCTTGATCAGCAGCGCGCAGCCGGTCACAAAGTCGACATCGTATGGCGTGCTGCCGAACTGCCCGCGGTCCTCCTCGTTCAGGCCCATCATGGCGGCGGTGCCGCGTCGCCAATCGATGTGCCCCCCTGCCGACCAGATGGTGTCGCGCCGGGTGTGGTACAGGATCAGAGGGCTGGCGATGGCGATGCGCGGGTCGCTCTCGGCGGCGGCGACGGTGCGGGTGAGGAAATCGGGGGTGAGGTCCGTGTCATTGTTCAGCAGCAGCCCGTAATCGGCGCCACGCTCCAGCGCCCAGCGCAGCCCTAGGTTGTTGCCCCCGGTAAAGCCGAGGTTGGCCCCCGCCTCCAGTACCGTCACCTCTGGGTGACGATCCCGGATGGTGGCCACCGAGTCGTCGGCCGAGCCGTTGTCGACCACCACCACCTCGCAGGAGGCATAGTCCAGGCCACGCAGCGCCTCGAGACAGGTCAACGTCTCGTCACGATCGTTCCAGTTGAGCACGACGATGCAGACGTGAGGGGTCACGATACCCATCCTCCGGCGCCGGCGCCCGCCCGGCCGATCACGGCATAAGGGGCGTCGGCTCCCGATCCTGATACGCGACGGTGTGGTATGAGCATGTCCTTCGTCCCCCTCTAGACCTGTCCGTTGCGTCGCGCGGCGATGCGACCCACTCCGACTGCAGCGTGCCCCGCGACCTCCGTCTTGGCGAGTGGCTCCGCACGCTCCGTCGCCATGCGGTACACGGCCATCAGCCCCGCCATCTCGCGCTCTCTGGAGCGTGCAGGGGCGATTCCCGCCCGCAGCCGCGCCACGAGCCCCTCCTCGTCGGCGAGTCGCCGGAGCTGTCGCTGGAGGTCGCCATGATTGCCGGGGCGGAAGAGGAGGCCGTTCTCCCCATGGCGCACCGCATAGTGCATGTTGGGCAGGTCGGAGGCCACCACCGGCCGGCCGGCGGCCAGCGCCTCCGTCATGACCAGGGGGCCGATCTCGCGCCACAACGAGGGCACCACGACCACGTCCACCTCCCGCAGGACGCGCCAGACCTCCTCCGGGGCATACCGCCCGTGCCAGTACACGCCGTCGCGCTCGCCGGCCGTCCGCCGCTGGCGCTGCTCGTAGGGCAGCCCGAGGCCGTCGCCGTATACATGCAACTCGGCGTCGTGGTGCGAGCGGCGCAGCCGGCCAAAGGCGCGCAGCAGCACATGCAGCCCCTTGGGGGCGATCACCTGCCCCAGGTACGCAAAGCGCCTGGCGTATGCCGGCGGCGCCTCAGCGCGAGCGGCCAACGCCTCATCGGTGAGCGCCAGGCCGTGGGGCACGAGGCGCACGCGCTCTGGCGGGAACCCCTGCGCATGCAGCAGGTAACGCACGTAGGGCGAGGGCGTGACGAGTGCATCGGCGCGCAACAGCGCCTCGCCCAGCACGCGACCGCGCCGCTCAAGCGCCGCCGGGCTGGCGGGGCCGGCCAGCACCCGCGCCGCCACGTCCCAGCGCAGGGCGCGGGCCATGCTCAGGCCGCCCAGGCCACGCGTGGCCGCGTCGAGATAGCGGTACCGGCGCTGCTCCGTCATCAGGCACCACGAGCAGGCGTAGGGGTCTCCGGGGCCGGCGCAACAGACGTCGTCGGGCCGCAACATGGTGATGCGCGGGCACATGAACCAGTAGTCGTGCAAGCTCACCACCGTGGGGCAGCCGACGTCCCGCGCGGCATGGATGACGCCCACCGAGAGGAGGTAGCAGCTCTGAATGTGCGTTAGGTCGGGGCGCTCCTCCTCGAGATATCGCCGGAACCACTCCTCGATGACCGGATGGCGGTAGCGCCACTCCCATGGCATGTCGGGCGCAAAGAGGTCAATGGTGAGACGCACTACCGGCACGCCCTGATACACGTCTCGCCACGCCGCGACGCGATCCGGCGCGCCGTCCGTGGCGCGCTCGACGGCCACCACCTCGACGGTGTGGCCGCGCTGCTGGAGCCAGTGCGCCGTCTTGAGCGTCACCAGTTCCACGCCGCCGAGTCGTTCCGGTGGAAAGTGGTGGCTGGCCAGGACGACCCTCATGTTAGGACCCCGGCGTGCATCGCGCGGCGCGGTTCGAGGCGGGACGGCATGGTGGCCTCACTCCTTCTGCGGCGAGAACAGCCGCCCGATCATCTGGCCCGCCTCCCGTTCGAGGGCGGGCGTGGCATCCGCCATGAAGCGGGTGGCCCACAGGCCCTCGAGCTTGCCACGGATGTTGCTGCTCTCCCGCAACAGCGCCAGGATGGGGACCGACGCCTCGTAGGGGGTGATCTCACCGCGTGCTAGGCGCAGGCGGCGCAGCCCCGCCGCCGCCAGGTAGAGGGGCAGCCGGGAGCACTGGCCCATCAGCCGCCGCAGGTGATAGCCCCTGTGCCTCTTAAAGTCCGGGGCATCCCAGAACATGGTGTCCAGCAGCACCTCGACAAAGCCGGTGCGCCGGTACATGCGCGCCAGACCCTCCCACGTGGCGCGATGGTGGTGGTACACGACGGCCTTGGGGGCGTAGGCGAGCTTGACTCCCAGCTCGACCTGCAAGCGCCACGAGAGGTCCACGTCATCGGCAGCCAGGTGGTACGGGTTAAAGCCGCCGATGCGATGGAGCAGTGCGCGACGGTACGATGCGTTGGCGGTGAGCAGGTGGGGCAGGTACTGGTCGGCGCTGCTTACCCAGTTGATGAGGGGAGGGTGCTCGTCCAAAAAGCGCTCTACCTCGGTGCGCTCGTCATGGGCATAGGCCAGGATGGCCCCACCCACCCCGACTACCTCCGGGTCATCCACGTACAGGCGCGTCAACTCGAGCAACCAACGGGGATGCGCGATGCAGTCGGCGTCGGTGAAGGCGACGATGTCGGCCTGGCTCTGGCAGTAGCCGAGGTTGCGCGCCGCAGCGGGCCCCCGCACTGGGCTGTGCAGGAGACGCACCGGATAGCGTGCGACGACATCGCTCGTGGCGTCGGTGGAGCCATTCTCTACGATGATCACCTCATAGCGCCCCTTGGGATAGGTCTGCTCCAACAGGCTCTCGACGCACGCTGCCACGGTGTGTGCGCCATTGTACACGGGCACGACCACGGAAACGGTAGGGAGAGCATCCCCATCTGCATCCACGCCTACTCCTTCCTCGCTATCGCGACCAGGATTTCCCACAGGTGCCCGATACTCCTCTCCATAGAGAATTCGGCCACGACCCGCGCCCGGGCGGCGCGCCCCCAGTCGCGAGCCAGCTCGGGATCCTCCGCCAGCCGCACCATGGCGGCGGCCATCCCGTCGACGTCGCCCTCGTCCACTAACGCGCCCATCTCGCCGTCGATGACCACGTCGCGAATGCCAGCGTGGCGCGTGGCGATCACCGGAAGGCCCATGGCGCCGGCCTCGAGCACAGCCACCGGCGTCCCCTCGACTTCGTCCTGGAACGTGCGCACCGAATGTTGCACAAAGGCGCGGGCGCTTCGCATGGCCTCTGCCACCTCGTCGTGCGACACGACGCCGGGCAGCCGGACCGCCTCGGCGATGCCCAGGGCGCCGGCGAGGCGTTGGCAACACTCCCACAGAGGGCCATCTCCGATGAGGGTGAGTTCGGCGTGTGGCACCTCTTGGCGGGCCCTGGCGAACGCCAGCAGCGTCAGGTGCGGCGCCTTCTTGTCCACGAACCGGCCGACGCCGACAAAGTGCGCCGGCGCGGCGCTCGGGTCGGCGCCCTGGAACAGGGCCGTGTCGGCGCCGCAGGGGTTATAGTGCACCTTGGCCAGGGGCGCGCCCAGGCGCTGCAGCTGGTCGATCATCTCGCGCGATACGGCGATCACGGCGGCTGCCGATCGGAACAGGCGGGGGTAGCGCCCGCCCACCTCCTCCAGGGTCTCGCGCTTGTAGGCATCAAAGCCGTGAAAGTAGACCGCCAGTGGGACCCCGGCCTCGTGGCAGGCGTCCATCACACTGAGGCCGGTGGGCCCGAACTCGGCCAACACCACCCCAACACGGCGTGACTGCAGGAAGCGCACCAGAGCGTGCTGCTCGTAGCGGTACCAGGGCCAACCTGCCACACGTCGAAGCGCGCCCCGGGCCAGGCGAATCGGCGGCGAGGGCGTCGGGAGCAATGGGGCGCCGTTGGCCATACGAAAGGGGAAGGCGCCGCCGTACAGCACCTCCACGCGCGTGGGCAGCCGCTCGA
>ERZ747221.4287-NODE-4287-length-10511-cov-5.743147_pt1 | contig 10511 bp, 9 predicted proteins | sample MGYA00374949_ERZ747221 | MGnify/ENA primary metagenome ERZ747221 (study PRJEB28779, sample SAMN05720172) | bioreactor metagenome | isolation source: Anaerobic biogas reactor | place: USA:Washington, USA | collected 2015-08-08 ... | reverse complement strand
GCACGCCGGCGATGGTCGAGCCCTTCTGGCCGATCGCGACGTAGATGCAGCGCACCTGCTTCGTCGGGTCGCCCGACTCCCAGTTCGCCTTCTGGTTGAGGATGGTGTCCAGGCAGACCGCGGTCTTGCCGGTCTTGCGGTCACCAATGATCAGCTGGCGCTGACCACGGCCGATCGGGGTCATCGCGTCGATGGCCTTGATGCCGGTGGCCATCGGCTCCTCGACCGGCTGACGCTGCAGCACGGACGGGGCCTGGAGCTCGAGGGCGCGGGTGCCCTCGGATGCGATCTCGCCGAGGCCGTCGATGGGCTGACCCAGCGGGTTCACCACGCGGCCGAGGAACGCGTCACCGACCGGGACGGAGAGAACCTCTCCGGTACGGCGCACCTCCTGCCCCTGGGCGATCTCGTCGAAGTTACCGAGGATAACCGCACCGATCTCGCGGTCCTCCAGGTTCAACGCGACACCGAGGATGCCGCCGGGGAACTCGAGGAGCTCGTTGGCCATCGCGGACGGGAGGCCGCTGATGTGGGCGATACCGTCACTGGTATCGACGACAATGCCGACCTCTTCCTTGGTCGCGTCGGTCGAAACAGTTGAGGTGTAGTTCGCAATCGCGCTGCGGATCTCATCGGAGGAGATCGTCAACTCCGCCATGTCATTCCTGCTCTCACTAAAAGTGGTCTGGGCTAGTCGTTCATTAGGTGAGCACCGACCGTGGGCGACCGTTGCTCGTCATGGGGTCGGTCCCCGCCGGATTACGGCAGGGCCCGCCGAACCGCGGCGAGACGTCCGGCGACGGACCCGTCGATGATCTCGTCACCGACGCGCACCACGACACCGCCGATCACGGCGGGATCGACCTCGACGTGCACGGTCATTTCGCGACCGTAGATGCCGGCGAGCTTGCGGGACAGCGCGTCCTGCTGCTCCTGAGTGAGCTCCGAGGCAGAGGTGACAACCGCCACCGACTGCCCCTCGATCTCCGCAGCCATCCGGGAGAGCGAGTCGATGTCGTCAGCGGGCATGCCCTCGGGCCGGGCGACGGCCTGCGAGGCGAGAGCCTCGGTGACGGCCGTGACCTTTCCGTACAGGACCTGGCCGAGGAGGGCGCGCTTGCTCTCCGCGGTGGCGTTCCTGTCCGACAGTGCCTGCTCGAACTCGGCGTCTCCGGCCACGATGCGGCCGAGTCGGAAGAGCTCGTCCTCGACCGCTCCGAGCTGCCCCTGCTCCTTCGCGGAGAGCAGGAGAGCCTCCCGGCCGCACCTCCGCAGGTACATACGATGGGCGCTCTCACCGACCATCCGTTCTTCGGCCGGCTGTTCCAAGCCTGCTCGGCTCTGTCGGAGGATTTCGCTGGTGTCTATCTGGTTGGTGGCTTCGTCCGCGACCTCCTTCTGGAGCAGCCGAATGTGGATGTGGATATCGCGGTGGAGGGCGACGGCATAGAATTCGCCACACGCTTGGCCGCTCAGCTGGGCGGCAGAGTGCGGGCCCACCGCAAGTTCAAGACCGCGGTGGTGTTGCTCCCGCCGGAGATACTGGGAGAGGCGCCCGCATGGCTCAGAACCACCAACGAGCCGTTCCATGTGGACGTGGCCACCACGCGGACCGAGTTCTATGACTATCCGGCCGCGTTGCCTAGGGTGGAACATGCCTCCATACGGCAAGACCTCTTCCGCCGTGATTTCACCGTCAACGCCATGGCCATCTCTTTGCGGGGCAGGGACCTCGGCACGGTGATCGATTTCTTCGGGGGATACCGCGACGTGCGAGATGGCGTGATACGAGTGCTGCACAACCTGAGCTTCATCGAGGATCCCACGCGCATCTTCCGCGCCGTGCGCTACGAGAACCGGTACGGCTTTCGGATGGACGAACAGACCTGCGGCTTTGCCAAGAGTTGCGTGGATATGCATTTGGTCGGCGATCTGTCGAGCGTGCGCCTGCGCGACGAGCTGACGGCGCTCCTGAGCGAGAACGACGTCACGTGGACTCTCGGCCGGCTCTTCGAGCTCGGGGTGGCGCGAGAGGTGCACCCCAAGTTGGCCACGGGCGCGAAGACCGTCGCACTGGTCAGGCGCCTGGACGAGGTGGTCGCAGATCTCGGTCTGCACGACGAGGTGGTAAGCTGGCGGCTACGGATCGCAGCCATGACACGCAACATGGAGCACGAGGAGCTCTATATCTGGCTGGAGCAGCTCAAGCTGAAGCAGTCCGACAGCGCGGTCATCCGGGCCGCGGTGGTAGTCGGGCCTCTACTGCCCACGAGCCTTGCGCGTGAGGACATGACCGATTGGCAGGTCTTCAAGACGCTCCGGCAGACTCCGGTGGAAGCCTTGGTCTTCGCCTTGGCGTCCACGGAGCCCGGTCCGGCCGAGGCTCGGGTACGGCGGTATCTCAGCGATCTGCGCCGGCGGACGCTCACCATCGGAGGCGATGACCTGCTGGCGATGGGCGTCAAGAAGGGGCCCTATGTGGGACGCATCCTCGAAAGGCTGCGGGAGATGCGGGTGGAGGGTCTCATAGAAGGGCAAGACCAAGAGTTGGAGGCGGCACGGCATATGGTGGAGAAGAAGGCGTGACGGGCGGTGGGATGAATCTGTTCTTGGCGGGGTTCGGCGATGTGAACTGGGTGGGGCTGCTCACCCTCATCCCCATCCTGTTGATTTCCATGGCGGCCCACGAACTGGCCCATGGGTGGGTAGCCTTCAAGATGGGCGATCCGACGCCCAAACGTGCCGGACGACTCAGCTTCAACCCCATAAAGCACATGGACCCGCTCGGAACCGCCATGTTCTTCATCACATACATCTTCGGAGGAATGGTGTTCGGCTGGGCCAAGCCAATCCCCGTGTCTCCCTACTACTTCAAGAACCGGCAGGTGGGCATGGCCATCGTGGGGGCGGCCGGCCCCATCACGAACTTCATCCTCGGGATCATTCTCATCCTGGTCCTCAACTGGACCCATCCCGATTCGAACGGCCAAGTGTTCAACATCCTCTTCTTGGCTTTTCAGGTCAATATCGTGCTCGGTTTGTTCAATCTCATACCCATCCCTCCGTTGGACGGCTCCAGAGTGGTCGGCGCTTTCATGCCCCGCCGGGCTTACGAGAAGTGGGTGGAGCTCGACCGTTACGGCATGCTCTTGGTGTTGGTGCTCATCGTCTTGTTCCAGAGCCAGTTCTTCCGCCTGATCAGATGGGTGATGTGGGGGCTGGCGAAATTGTTCCTCACCGAATACATCATTCTCTGACCCCGCTGTTGCATGTGAGGACGCTTTGAGACCGCTCGAGCTCGACCTGGATGTCTACCAGGGTCCCTTCGACCTGCTGCTGTCGCTGGTGCTCAAGGAGGAGATCGACCTGCTTGAGGTGCCCTTGTTCGAGGTCATCGCGGCGTATCTCGACGAGATGGAAGACGCGGGGGTCGTGGGCTACTGGGACGAGATGACTGAGTTCCTGCTGCTCATGAGCCTGCTGTTGGAGGTCAAATCCCGCCTGCTCCTGCCCAAACCTCCCGCGGGCTTTGAGGAAGAACTCACTCCCGAGGAGGCGCGCGACCAGTTGTTGGCCCGGCTCTTTGAGTACAGCAAGTTCAAAGCGGCGGCCCTGGGGCTGCGGGAGATGGGCGAGACGAATGCCGGGTGCCTCATGCGTGCGCCGGCGTCGCAGAAGCGCCGCAGGGTGGCGCCGCTGGAGGACATCGTCGGCACGGAGGACGCCATGAGCCTGCGGGAGAAGCTTGCCTATCTCGTCGAGAACCGGAGGCCACCCGATACCTCGCATCTTGCCCTCATCAAGGTGGAGCTCCAGCGGCAGATACGCATCGTGCGGGGCATGCTGGCCCGGCACCGGCGCTTCTCGTTCAACCGTGTATTCGGAAGCGAACCGCCGCTCGTGCAGGCCCTCTCTGTCTTCGCGCTCCTGGACCTGCTGTCTCGAGGCGAGGTCCGCGTGGCGCAACGGGAGCTGTTCGGCGATATCGTGGTGACAGCGGGCGATGTGGGCAAGACGGCCTGACGCGGATAGGAAATGGTGATGGAAGCCGGCGTACTCAGACAGAACATCGAGGCACTGCTCTTCGCGGCGGGCGAGCCACTGCCTGTGGAGACGCTACTGGCGGCCCTGTCGCTCTCTGGCCCACTGGAGCGGGCCGCGGTGGAGGCGGCGCTCGAATCTTTGGCCTTAGAGTTCCCCGCCGGCGGTGAGAGGGGCATCGAGCTCGTCCGCTTGGCCGGCGGATGGGCCTTTCGCACCAACCCACTGTGCCGCACCGCTGTCTCGGCGCTGTTCGAGTTGCCGGAGGACTCCAGCCGGCTTTCGGCCGCCGCCATGGAGTGCCTCAGCATAGTCGCGTACCTGCAGCCCGTGACGCGCCCACAGATCGCCGAGGTGCGGGGTGTGAACTCAGACTCGCCCATGCGGACCTTGGTCGACCGGGAGCTCATCACCGAGGTCGGTCGGTCGCAGTCGGGGGGCGGAGCCGTGCTGTATGGCACAACGCCCCGGTTCGAGGCCATCTTCGGGTTGGCGGGACTGGAAGATCTTCCACCTCTCGAGGGGTTCGCACTCGGTGAGGAGCAAAAGGACGAGTTGCGCCGTCGTCTGGGCCTCCTAGCCACTCCTGACTGAGACGTCGGGGAGGGGGTCGACTCGTGAGCGTGCGTCTGCAGAAGTTCCTCGCCGAAGCGGGTTTGGGGTCGAGGAGGAGTTGCGAGGACCTTGTGCGGGCCGGCCGCGTGGCGGTGGATGGTGTGGTCGCCGAGTTGGGCTCCACGGTCGACCCGGAAACGCAGGTGGTCACGCTCGATGGGCGACCGGTCGTTGCCGAGCACAAGGAGTACTGGCTGCTCAACAAGCCGGCCGGGGTGCTGACGGCCGTCTCAGATGCTCGGGGCCGGCGGACCGTCGTGGAATGTGTGCCCGCGGGCGTGAGAGTCTTCCCGGTGGGCAGACTCGATCTCAACACCACCGGCGTACTACTCCTCACCAACGATGGCGAGATCGCCGCCCGACTGCTTCATCCTCGCTATCACGTCCAGAAGGAATACTTGGCGAGCGTGCGAGGCAAGGTCGGCAAGGAAGCGCTGACCCTGCTCAGGCGGGGTGTCGAGTTGGAGGACGGCATGACGGCCCCCGCCAAGGTGGAGGTCGCGCAGGTGAAGACCGGCGTCTCGGCCGCGCCGATGACTACGCTACGCATCACGATCCACGAAGGTCGCAAGCGGCAAGTGAGACGCATGCTGGAGAGCGTAGGGTACAGAGTCGTGGCGCTCCATCGTTCTCGCTTCGATGGGCTCAGCGACGCCGGGCTGGCTCCCGGCGAGGTCCGGCGCCTCACCCGGGCCGAGATAGAGGGTCTGAAGGCGGCAGGCTTCGCTCGCTGAGCTTTCCTGCTCTATACTGTTGGTTCCGCCTCGGGCCTGACAGGTGCGGGGGGATGATGGCAGATAGAGCGATTCGTCAAAGACCTGCGGAGCGATCATGAGACTCAACCCCGTGCTGGAAAGACTCACCCCTTACCGCGCCGGCCCACCGCTGGCTGAAGTGAGGCGGCAATACCAGCTGGACCGAATCTCGATACTCTCTGCCAACGAAGTGCCGTGGGGCCCGTTCCCTGAGGTCGTCGAAGCTATGAAGAGCGTTCTCGACGGTCTCAATCGCTACCCCGACGGCGCCTGCAACGAACTGCGCGACATCATCGCGGAGCAACGAGGCGTAGATGCAGAGTGTGTCACGTTCGGTAACGGGTCCTGTGAACTCCTCATGCTCCTGGGCCAGGCGTTCCTGAGCCCACAGCACCACGTGGTGTTTCCACATCCGTCGTTCGTGATGTACCGCCTCATCGCATTGGCCAACGGAGCTCCCTATGCCGCAGTGGCCCTTAAAGATCTGGACTACGATCTGGATGCCATGTTGGCCGCCGTGCGCGACAACACCAGCCTCCTCATAATCTGTAATCCCAACAACCCCACCGGCAGCTACTTGGAACCGGAGGTAATGCGAGGCTTCATCGAGAGGGTGCCACCCGAGGTAGTGATAGTGCTCGACGAGGCCTATGACGAGTTCGTCACTTCTCCCAGGCATGAAGAGTCGGCGGCTTGGTTGAAAGACCACCCGAATCTGGTGATCCTTCACACCTTCTCCAAGGTGTACGGCCTGGCGGGTCTGCGCGTTGGTTACGGGATCGCCCATCCCGACGTGGTGCAGGCGCTCGACAAGATCCGCCAGCCCTTCAACGTCGATTCACTCGCGCAGGTGGCGGCGGTCACGTCACTCCGGCTCCCCGACCGGATGGAAGAACGGCGTCGACGCATCGCAGAGGAGAGAGACCGTGTAGCGGCCCGCCTCCACGATATGGGCATCGGCTACCATCCGAGTGAGGCCAACTTCCTGCTCGTAGACGTGACCGGGCTGGGGATACCCGGTCCAGAAGTCGCGCAGGCACTGCTCGAGAGAGGTGTTCTGACCCGTTCGGGGTATGCGATGGATTGCCCGGGGTGGATCCGGGTTACCATAGGTGAAGTGGAGGAGGGGGACCAGTTCCTTTCCGCGATAGCGGAGTTGCGCACCGCGGGAGGTGGGGTGCAGTCTCCACATGCCGTCGATGGTCTGAGCGCTGAGGCCTTGAGCCCGGAGAGTTGATATGGAAACACGCAGCACAGAGATGATGATCGTGATGCAGGAGACGGCCAGCGCCGAAGACGTCGACCGTATCCTCGAACTGCTCGACAGTGCGGGGGCGCGGGGCCACGTGTCGACCGGCGACGTGGTGACCGTGATAGGCATAATGGGGGAGAGGGACGTCATCGCCGGGCTTCCGCTCGAGGCGTATCCGGGGGTCGACAAGGTCCTTCCCATCCTGCGCCCCTACAAGCTGGTCAGCAGGGAGTTCCGCCACTCAGACACGGTCATCACCGTGGGCGGCACCAAGCTCGGCGGGGGGCACATCGCGCTCATTGCGGGGCCTTGCTCGGTCGAGAGCCGGGAACAGTTGCTCGAAGCGGCCACCATCGCCAAAGAGGGCGGCGCCACGATGCTGCGAGGGGGCGCGTTCAAACCCCGCACGTCGCCCTACGCCTTCCAGGGCCTTGGGGTGGAGGGCCTTGAGATACTGGCCGAAGCCCGGGAGATGTGTGGGCTGCCCGTGGTGACCGAACTCATGGATCCCCGCCACCTGGACGACGTCGCCAAGTATTCGGACATCATCCAGATCGGCGCCCGCAACATGCAGAACTTCCAGCTGCTCTCGGCTGTAGGCGAGGTGGACCGGCCGGTGCTCCTCAAGCGCGGTTTGGCCGCCACCATCGACGAGCTGCTCATGGCCGCCGAATACATCGTCAAGGAAGGCAACGACCAGGTCATCCTGTGTGAGCGGGGCATCCGCACATTCGAGACGGCGACCCGTAACACGCTGGACATCTCTGCCGTGCCGATCATCAAGCAACGCAGTCACCTTCCCGTGGTCGTCGACCCGAGCCACGCCACCGGCAAAGTAGACTTGGTGGAGCCGTTATCACTCGCGGCGATCGTGGCCGGGGCGGACGGCATCATGATCGAGATGCATCCCACTCCCGAGCTGGCGCTGTCCGACGGGGCTCAGTCTCTCGACCCCCGTCAGTTCTCCGCGGTGTCGGCCAGGATCAGAGACGTGGTGGCCTGGGCAGGAAAGACACTAGGCTAGCCGCCATGAATGACGTGCGGACGCACAGCGGAGTCCACCGGCTCGCCGTGATCGGGGTCGGGATGATGGGGGGCAGCATCGCGCTCGCCGCCCAAAACCGTGCCCATGTCGACGAGGTCGTCGGTTTTGACACCGACGCGGCGGCTCTTGAAGGCGCTTTGGAGCAGGGCGTGATCATGGAGGCGGCCGCGAGCGCCGCCGAAGCGGCTGCGTATGCCGACCTGGTTGTCGTGTCGACGCCCGTGCGCAGCATCCCCGGTCTCGTGGAGGAGTGCGCGGCCGCCGAGCCCCGTCCCCGCCTTATCACCGACACCGGCAGCACCAAGTCGGCCATCATGGCGAGCCTCTCGCCGCATGCGAGATCTCTCTTCATCGGGGGCCACCCCATGTGTGGCGCAGCAGACTCAGGCGTCAAGTACGCCCGGGCCGACCTGTTCGAAGGGTCCCCGTACTTTCTTTGCACCACGGGAGCAGCTTTCCCCAAGCTCTACGAGATGCTGCAGCAGTTCGTCTTGGATCTGGGCGCCAGGCCCACCCACATCGACGCCGCCGCCCACGATCGCATCCTGGGCGTCATCAGCCACCTGCCGCACGTCTTGGCGAACGTCCTCATGGACCACGCGGGATCGTACTCCGCCGGTGGCAAACGAGCCCTACAGTGGGTGGGCGCCAGTTTCACCGACCTTACTCGGGTGGCGGGAGCCAACCCGCCCATGTGGCGTGACATCTTCTTGGAGAACCGTGAAGCTTTGGCCGAGTCCATCCGCTCCGTCTCGAGTGAGCTCCAAGCCTTCGCATCGTACCTCCAGGAGAGCGACGATGCCGCCGTCGCAGAGGCGATCGATTCCGCGGCCGGCTACCGCCAGGAGATGCTCGAACTGGCCGACCTCACGCCGGATACCCTCTACAGGGTGACTGTGCGCGTGCCAGACCGGCCCGGTTCCATCTCCCAGGTCATGACGGCTCTCGGCGAGGCCCGCATCAACGTGGAGGATCTCACTCTCCATCACATGAGCAGGAGCATGGGCGGCGATCTCGTTCTTTTCATCGACGGCTTGGAGAATGCGGAGCGGGCAAGCACCCTTCTGAACGGGCTGGGGTATCCTTCCCGCGTGGACCTCATGGGGGATGGCGGTGAGTGAGGCTGCCGCGGGAGGCCTGTTTCTCCCCGCGACTAAGGGTCTGCGAGGGGTTCTCCGCGTGCCGGGTGACAAGTCCGTGTCGCACAGGGCCATACTGCTGGGCGCGGTCAACGATGGCCCTGTCGAAGTAAGCGGCTTTCTGCGCTCGGCCGACACCATGGCGACGGTGGCAGCCGCAAGGGCGCTCGGCGTCCAGGTCGAAGAGCGCGGAAGCGCCGGTACCGACCTCGTGGTGCACGGCGCCGGCTGGGCAGGGTTGAGGGAGCCCGAAGACGTGGTGGACGTCGCCAACTCCGGTACCCTCATGCGACTGCTACCCGGTTTGGTGGCTTCACGCGACTTCTTGTGCGTACTCACCGGCGATGCGAGCATCAGACGTAGGCCCATGGGCCGCATCCTCGAGCCCCTGGCCGCCATGGGGGCTATCGTCGTCGGCCGCACGGGCAACACTCTGCCGCCCATTGCCATCCGCGGCGGCGTCCTCCGCGCTGCCGAGCACCGTCTGAAGGTGGCTTCCGCCCAGGTCAAGTCGTGTCTGATACTTGCGGGATTGCGCGCAGAAGGTGAAACCACCATCTGGGAACCGGCTCCGTCGCGCGATCACACCGAGCGCATGATCACGTACGCCGGGGCGCGGGTTGAACGTGAGGGCACGCCGGACGGGCCCGGCGTGATCAAAGTCAGGCCGGTGCAAACGCTGGCCATGGGCCCGATCGCGGTCCCGGCGGACTTCAGTTCGGCCGCTTTCTTCTTGGTGGCGGCGTCGCTGATCCCGGATTCCGAGGTCACCGTCAGCGGGGTGGGCTTGAATCCTTCTCGCACCGGTCTGCTGCGCGTCCTTGCGCGCATGGGAGCGCAGATGCAGATAGAACCGGCCGACATGATGGGCCCGGAGCCTGTCGGCGACGTCACCGCGCGTTCGTGCGATCTCGTAGCCACCGATGTGGATGCGGATGAAGTCCCCAGTCTCATCGACGAGCTGCCCCTCTTCCTGCTGGCGGCCGCGAGGAGCCGAGGCACCTCACACCTGCGGGGAGCCGCGGAGTTGCGCGCCAAAGAGAGCGACCGCCTGCATGCCATGGCCGTTCTGTTGCAGGCTTTGGGCGTGTCGGTCGTGGAGCATCCCGATGGTATGGACGTCACCGGCGACCCAGCTGGTTGGAGCGGGGGGGCTGTGAAGGCGGAACGCGATCACCGGCTGGCCATGGTGGGCGCCATCGCGGGAGCCGCATCGCGCTCCGGGGTCTACGTTGACGACGTCGATTGCGTGGACGTGTCGTATCCGGGCTTCGTGGAGAGTCTCACGTCGCTGGGAGGTGAGTGGAGCCCTGAGCAGCCCAAGAACGACCCTGCCGGAGACCCTCGATGATCATTGCCATCGATGGGCCGGCAGGGTCCGGAAAGAGCACCATAGCTCGCGAGGTGGCCAACCGGCTGGGCCTGCGGTATCTGGATACGGGCGCCATGTATCGCGCGGTGACGCTTCTGGCGATCGAAGCGGATCTCGTCCCGGATCGCATTGCTGAGGCGGGAGATCTGGCGGCCAAAGCCCAGCTGCGGTTCGTGGACCGCCCCGACGATCTCACCCGGGTGTTCATCGGTGAGCGGGAGGTCACCGACGAGATCCGTGGACCGGTTGTGTCGGGGCATGTATCGGCCGTTTCGGCCGATGCCCGTGTCAG
>ERZ747221.4283-NODE-4283-length-10518-cov-78.039077_pt1 | contig 10518 bp, 10 predicted proteins | sample MGYA00374949_ERZ747221 | MGnify/ENA primary metagenome ERZ747221 (study PRJEB28779, sample SAMN05720172) | bioreactor metagenome | isolation source: Anaerobic biogas reactor | place: USA:Washington, USA | collected 2015-08-08 ... | reverse complement strand
GGAAACCACGCCGGATACGACAGCTGGGACAGCTACCAGGTGAGGGAGTTCACCATAACCTGGTGAGCGGTCCGCCATCGGAGAGATCGGCAGAATAAGCCGATTCTGCCAGCCGATCTGGCGATGATACAACCCCGCGAAAAGAGGTCTGCAAAACTCAGGGAACGCGCCCGGAGGATCTCCGCCTCCCGGCATCAATATGATCCAGATCTCCCCCAAGGGAGGGGAGGATGAATGAAGGGGGCGTTGGGAGGGGCCCTCCCCTCCCAGCTTCACAGCACCTTGATCCTGCATCCTGGACGGGGCGGACCGGCCCCATCTCTTCTGTCGTCATGGTCTTTTGTTTCTTCTCTAGCCGACCCAAGAGACCATCCACCCCCCGTCTCTCCGCCAAACTGATCAGAAGATTTAAGATGTGAGAGCAACACCGATAGGAAGGGGACGAGATTGCGCATCGAAATCACAGCACTTTTGGATCAGGACGTCTACACCCAGCGGGGGATCTTCGTCGGGAGGGTCGACGACGTGGTCCTCGATCCGGATGTGGGCGAGGTGAGCGGCCTTGCCCTCGGGAACGTCAACAAATCCTTCCTCGACCTGAAGGGGAAGGGTATCATCATACCCTACCAAGGGGTCACCGCCGTCGGAGATATCGTAATCACCAAGCACTTCGGGACCATATCTTACAGCGATGACGAGAAGGTCTGAAAGCCGGGAGGTTTACGCCGACCTCAGAGTCCGCCCCCCCCTGGTGGTGCGGGCCGACGGAAGAGGCTTTGGAAAGCTCCTCCGGGAGGCGGATAAGCCCTACGACCTCGACTTCGCGAGGGCGATGGCGAAGGCGGCGAGAAGGTTCTTCGAGGAGTCAAGCCTCGACCCCGCCATCGCCTTCACCTTCTCCGACGAGGTCAACCTCCTCTTTCCGGAGGCTCCCTTCAACGGCCGGCTGGAGAAGATCGACTCAGTGGTGGCGGGGTCCCTCTCGGGCCACCTATCCCTCGCCCTCGGGAGGGCCGTCGCCATGGACGCGAGGTCGATCCCCCTCTGCCCCGGCGAGATATGCGAGTACTTTGCAGAAAGGCAGGACGAGGCCTGGAGAAACCACGTCTTCTCCAGCGGCTTCTACGCCCTCGTCGCCGACGGCCTCGCCCCCGAAGAGGCGATGGGGCAGCTCCGGGGAATGAAGGAGGCCGAGATCCACGAGACGCTCTTTGCGCGGGGGACAAACCTCGCCAAGAGCCCGGCGTGGCAGAGGCGAGGGATCCTGATCCGCCGGGTCCGGATCGATGGAGAAGTGGAAGGTGTGATCGAGGGCGCCGGCGATGGAGGGAGAGGAGGGAAGGAGAAGAGGGAGAGGATGAAGATCATCGAAGACTGGGAGCCTCCCCTCTTTCGGTCGGTGGAGGGAAAGCGCCTCCTCGACGGGACGATTCGGCATATTTAGGAGCGGAAGATCATGTTCTTGGATGAGAAGGGAGAGGAAGAGGGGAAGAAGGAGACGGCGAAGCCCAAGCAGTTCATCCCTCGGGCCGTGGGCCAGAAGGTGACGATCAGGCTTCTGGACGGAAGGCCCCTGATAGCGAAGCTTGAGTCGCAGAACAACTACGAGCTCCTCTTAGACCTGGGGAAGGGAAAGAAGATGATAGTATTCAAGCACGCCATCGGCACCCTGGAGTACGAGGCTCAGGACGAGGGCAGGTGAGGGGCCTTCTACCAACCACCTGACCGTCGGAGCCTCCGGCCCAGGGCACCCGAGATCTCGGCCCACTCGATCTCGTGGACGCCCTCGCTGTCGTGGATGATGCATCTGCCGAAAGGCGACGGCTCCCCCCTCTCGAACTCCTCGTACTTCCGGACCAGCTCGATCGCCTCTCTGATCTCGAAGATCTGCCTTCTTTTGAGAAGCTCGGCTAGCTTCGTGGCCTCCTCTGAGCTTATCTCGCCTCCGATCCCCCGGCACTCTGACCACCGGAGGCGGCCGTCATCCAGGTAAAAGGGATAGGTTTCGCAGAGGAGGGGCCTTCTCCCGTAGATCCGGCACCCGCCTTCCGAAAAGTAGCGGCAGTCCCGGCCCGTTTTTCTCAAACGCCACTCCAGGGTGTGAAAGTTCCCTCCGGAATCCCACTCCCCCTCGAGGGGCGGCTCCGCCGCCTCCAGCCACCCTTCGCCCGTCTCGCCCATGATCGCCCTGATCTCTAAGGGGAAGACGGCGACGGTGTTCTCCTCGCCCCGGCAGCATTCGCCGCACCGCTGGCAACGAAAACCGAATCGCCTTATATCGCGGGCGACGATCTCTGTCGAGAGCCGCTCGGCCCTCTCCAGCTGGAGGGCCAGCTCCGCCAGCATCTCCTCGATCTCAGCCCGGTTCACCTGCTCCGATCCCCGTACGTCATCTCCGCTCCCTGCAGACCTCGATGAAGTTCTCGAGGAGCCGGATGCCCCCCTCGGTGTGGACGACCTCGGGGTGCCACTGGACTCCGTAAAGAGGCCGCGTCTCATGCCTCATCGCCTCGATCTCGCAGACCTCGGACCGCGCCAGCACCCGGAACTCCGGCGGTAGCCTCACCACCTGGTCGGCATGGGAAGCCCAGGTCTTTACCTTTGGGGGGAGGCCCTTCAGGATCTCGTCCTCCTCCAGCACCTCCACCACCACCTCCGCATACCCGCCGATGGAACCCTTCTCAACTCTTCCCCCGAAGGTCTCGGCCATCACCTGGAGGCCCAGGCAAATCCCGAGGATCGGTATCTTCAGCCTCTTCAGGTACTCGGAACAGTTTCCAGCCCGGTCAAGGGTCGGGCCGCCGCCGAGGATCAGGCCGTCGGCCTCGATCTCCTCCGGTGGCGTCAGGTTTGAGATCATCCTCGCAGAAACCAGGTCCCTTATGCTCCGATGAATCAGGTGGTTGAACTGACCGTAGTTGTTTACTACCAGAACGGACATCTTCACCCCGGCGTATATCTGCCATTAGATGATAAACCTTACACAAACCGCCCCTCCCTTCTGCCTCTGGCCTGAAGAGATCATAAAAGCTTCGAGATATCTTCGGGCCCCGCGAGAACGGTGATCCCCGGGATCCTCCCAAGCCGTTCTATGTTCTCCCTATCCAGGGGGCGGGTCACGACGGAGATCTCGGCCCTCCTGATGGCGCCCTGGGGGCAGAGGTCCCTGCAGATCCCACAGCCGTCGCACCTCACAAGGTCGATCTGCGCGGCGATCGCCCCCTTCGGGCACGCCTCCCGGGGCTCGCAGACCTCGCAACGGATGCAGAGATCCCTGTCGATGGTGTAGGGCGGCTCGGTCTCCGACCTCTCCAGAACGTCGGTGGGGAGGACGTAGACGGGAACCCCCGCCTTGTTCGCCAGGGCCACGGCGTTCGTCGGGAGGCTGTCGGCTATTCCGCAGACGATCTTGGCTACGGTGTTGGCCGTCGCCGGCGCGACGATCAATAGGTCGAACTTATTCATCATGAACCTCCCGGCCTTGGGGCTGCTCGCCCCCTCCTCCCGCTCAAAAAACAGCTCCTCCAGATATCCCCCGCCCGAGATCTCAGAGAGCTTGTCGAAGAGGCCGTACATCCTCGCGACCTCCTCTCCGGCCCGCGAGACGAAGGTGCAGACCCGGTTCTTCCGTGAGACCACTTTCATCGCGGCAACGCTCTCGGCCAGGTAGTGGCCAGCCCCCGTGACGGCCCAGGCAACGTTCTTCATAGATCCGCTCACCCCTCCCGACGATATGGACCCACGGCTTCGGCGGCTTATCACCCCAGCGGTCGAACTCCAAAACGAAAATATATAAAACATCATCACAAATAGGTGAAAGGGACTGGCTTCGATGTCAGCCCAGGGGAGAACGAACAAATGACTCAACACTTCGAAAAAGCCCTCATCGGAGAGGCGCTGGTGGGAGAGGGGCCCGAGGTCGCCCACATAGACCTCGTCATCGGGAGAAAGGGAAGCGCGGTGGAGCAGGCCTTCGTCACCGCCCTCGCCTCGCCGAGGATGGGCCACACACCGCTCCTCGCGGTCCTGGAGCCAAACCTCATCCCCAAGCCCGCCACCCTCATGGTGAACAAGGTGACTATCACGAACGCCAGCCAAGCCCTTCTGATCTTCGGCCCGGCCCAGGCGGCGGTGGCCCAGGCGGTGATGGACTCGGTGGCCGACGGGACGATCCCGGAGGGGGATGCTGAGGACCTGCTGATCATCGTCTCGGTATTCATCGAGTGGGACGCCGAGGATAAGAAGAAGGTTCGCGACTACAACTACAGGGCCACAAAGCTCGCCATCGAGAGGGCGATGGGAGGCGAGCCTACGGTCAAAGAGGCCCTTGCAAAGAAGGACTCGGCGAAGCATCCCTTCGCCTGAGAAAGTTTCAGGATTTCATATCCGATCCATCGGCCTATGAGATGCTCCACCCGGGTCGGCGCGAGAGAGGTGGTCTGTCGCTGACCACGGTGGATGCTTTTGGGGATCGGATCCTCGTTGGTCTTCGGACGGCTCTTCGGCGCCTGCCTCTCCGGGAGGTTCTGCCATCCGACAAACTTTACTGTCAGGAGATGGTAAATTATTGAGTTGTAGATCCATACGCGACTTACATCCAGTTCATGTGAAACGAGGTTCGCAGCATCTAGCACCGACGAGACTCTGATGTGAAAAATAGATACTTAAAAGCCCAAATCGACGGATCAGACAGAAGACGAATTTGTCGGTCAAAGATTGGAAGGTGTTCGATATGATAGATCCCTCATCGAAGGCGGTAGCCTGGGACAGACTGAAGAATGCCCCCGGCGATATCTTGGAACGGAGCCAGAAAGGCGCGCTACGCCTGGCTCTGGCGCTGCTGATCATTGGAATGTTTCTGACTTCGGCGGCTGTGGCCGACGTTCCGCCGACCGCCGGAGATCTCACTGCGGACAAGGGAAGCCCCCAGGAGGTTGGAACCACCATAAAGTGGACCGCCAGCGCATCCGATGCAGATGGTGACCCTATCATCTACAGGTTCTACCTGAAGGGACCATCTACAGGCGATGCGTGGCAGCAGGTCCAGGACTGGTCGGCCACCAACTCCTGGGACTGGACACCATCCCAAGCCGGAAGCTACGAGGTGAACGTCTGGATCAGGGACGGGAACAACGCCGGACCTGACAGCTGGGACGCATTCAAGGTAACGCCCTTCACCGTGAACCCGGCTCCGGCCCCGAACCAGCCGCCTGTGGCAGACTCCCTCGACCCGAACGTCGCGAGCCCCCAGGATGCCGGCACTCCCATCATATGGACCGCCAGCGCATCTGATGCCGATGGAGACACCATCCTCTACAAGTTCTTCCTCAAGGGTCCTGCCACATCCAACAACTGGGTCGAGACGAGAGGGTGGGACGCCTCTCCAACATGGACCTGGACCACTTCTGCCGCTGACGCGGGAGCAAACCAGGTCAACGTGTGGGTCCGGGACGGTAACCACGAGGGGCCAGGAGGATACGACTCGTTCAAGGTCGCTGACTTCGTCATAAATGCGCCAAACCTGCCGCCTGTGGCAGACTCCCTCGACCCGAACGTCGCGAGCCCCCAGGACGCCGGTACATCCATCATATGGACCGCCAGCGCATCTGATGCAGACGGAGACACCATCCTCTACAAGTTCTTCCTCAAGGGTCCCGCCACATCCAACAACTGGGTCGAGACGAGAGGGTGGGACGCCTCTCCAACATGGACCTGGACCACTTCTGCCGCTGACGCGGGAGCAAACCAGGTCAACGTGTGGGTCCGGGACGGTAACCACGAGGGGCCAGGAGGATACGACTCGTTCAAGGTCGCTGACTTCGTCATAAATGCGCCAAACCAGCCGCCTGTGGCAGACTCCCTCAACCCGAACGTCGCGAGCCCCCAGGACGCCGGAACACCCATCAAGTGGACCGCTGCCGCCTCGGATCCAGACGGCGATCCCATATCGTACAAGTTCTTCCTCAAGGGACCGTCAACGGGCGACGCATGGCAACAGGTCCAGGACTGGTCGGCAACGAACTTCTGGGACTGGGTGCCGGCCCAGCAGGGTGACTACGAGGTGAACGTATGGGTCAGGGACGGAAACCACGCCGCCCCCGACAGCTGGGACGCCTTCAAGGTAACACCATTCAAGGTGAACCCAGCCCCCGCGGCTAACCAGCCCCCGACGGTCACCAGCCTCACGCCAAACCCGACGAGCCCCCAGAACGTCGGAACACCCATCAAGTGGACCGCTGCCGCTTCGGATCCAGACGGCGATCCCATATCGTACAAGTTCTTCCTCAAGGGACCGTCAACGGGCGACGCATGGCAACAGGTCCAGGACTGGTCGGCAACGAACTTCTGGGACTGGGTGCCGGCCCAGCAGGGTGACTACGAGGTGAACGTATGGGTCAGGGACGGAAACCACGCCGCCCCCGACAGCTGGGACGCCTTCAAGGTAACACCATTCAAGGTGAACCCAGCCCCCGCGGCTAACCAGCCTCCGACGGTAACTAGCCTGACCCCGAACCCCGCCAGCCCTCAGAACGTTGGAACTCCAATCAAGTGGACGGCGGTGGCATCCGACACCGACGGTGATCCCATATCCTACAGGTTCTACCTGAAGGGACCATCTACAGGCGATGCGTGGCAGCAGGTCCAGGACTGGTCGGCAACGAACTTCTGGGACTGGGTGCCGGCCCAGCAGGGAGACTACGAGGTGAACGTATGGGTCAGGGACGGGAACAACGCCGGACCCGACAGCTGGGACGCATTCAAGGTAACACCCTTCACCGTGAACCCGGCTCCGGCCCCGAACCAGCCTCCGACGGTAACTAGCCTGACCCCGAACCCCGCCAGCCCTCAGAACGTTGGAACTCCAATCAAGTGGACGGCGGTGGCATCCGACACCGACGGTGATCCCATATCCTACAGGTTCTACCTGAAGGGACCATCTACAGGCGATGCGTGGCAGCAGGTCCAGGACTGGTCGGCAACGAACTTCTGGGACTGGGTGCCGGCCCAGCAGGGAGACTACGAGGTGAACGTATGGGTCAGGGACGGAAAACACGCCGGACCCGACAGCTGGGACGCATTCAAGGTAACGCCCTTCACTGTGAACCCGGCTCCGGCCCCGAACGAGCCGCCGAAGGTCACAAGCCTCGCCCCGGACAAAGCGAGCCCTCAGAACGCCGGGACGACGGCGGTCTGGACAGCCAGCGCGACGGATACCGATGGCGACGCCATATACTACAGGTTCTTCCTGAAGGGACCGGCCACGTCGAACAACTGGGTAGAGAAGAGGGGCTGGAGCACCACCCCCACCTGGTCGTGGACGACGACCGCCGCTGACGAAGGTAACAACCAGGTCAACGTATGGATAAGGGACGGAAACCACGCTGCCTCCGACAGCTGGGACGACTTCAAGGTTGTCGACTACGTGGTGACGGGACCTAACCTCCCACCGGTCTTCAACTCGCTGACCCCCAACCCGACGAGCCCCCAGAACGTCGGCGCCACCATAAGGTGGACGGCGGACGCCACCGACCCCAACCCGGGGGACGTCGTCCAGTACAAGTTCCACCTGAAGGGCCCGTCCACTGGCGGAGCGTGGCAGGTAGTCCAGGAATGGAGCACCAAGAACTGGTGGGACTGGAAGCCATCGCAGCAGGGCGACTACGAGGTCAACGTATGGATAAGGGACGGAAAGCACGCAGGAGCTGACAGCTGGGATGCCTACAAGATCACCCCCTTCAAGGTGAACCCGGCTCCTACGCCCAACAGGCCCCCGACGGTCACAGCCCTCACTCCCAACAGGCCGAGCCCCCAGATAGCCGGGGCGACGATCACCTGGACGGCCACCGCCAGCGATCCCGATGGTGATCCCATCCTCTATCGATTCTGGATGAAGGGGCCCGCCACCGGGAACGTCTGGAAGGTCGTCAGGGACTGGTCCAACAGCCGAACCTGGACCTGGTCGACCTCCCCGGGAGACATCGGGCAGTATGATTTCTGCGTCTACGTCCGGGACGGAAAGCACCAGCCTGCAGGCCGCTACGACGACTGCACTGGGTACAGAGGCTATCACCTAATCACCATCAGACCGCCCAACCAGCCTCCAGTGGCCACGGCCCTCCTGCCGAGCTGGTCGAGCCCCCAGGTGGCAGGATCGACGATCACCTGGACGGCCTTCGCCGCGGACCCGGATATGGACCTCCTCTTCTTCAAGTTCTGGCTGAGGGGGCCCGCCACCGGGAACGTCTGGAAGGTCGTCAGGGACTGGTCCACCAGCAATATATGGACCTGGTCCACATCCTCCGGCGACGCTGGCCTCTACGACGTCTACGTCTACGTCCGGGATGGGAAGCACAACCCACCCACGAGTTACGACAGCTCCAAAGGATACGGAGGATACCTGCTGACGGCTCCCGTCCCGGTGAACCGACCGCCGGTGGTCACCGCCATCGCCCCCAACAGGCCGAGCCCCCAGACCTCCGGGGGGACGATCACCTGGACCGCATCAGCGAGCGATCCCGATGGCGACCCCATCCTCTATCGGTTCTGGTTTAGGGGCCCCTCCACCGGGAACGCCTGGAAGGTCGTCCAGGACTGGTCCAACAGCAGGACCTGGACCTGGTCGTCGGCCCACGGTGACGCCGGTGAGTATAGCCTCTACGTCTACGTCCGGGATGGCAAACACGAGCCCGCCACCAGGTACGACAGCGCCACAGGCTACAGCGGCTACCAGCTCATCAGATCCTGGGGGATCTATCAGCTCACCTCCGGGGACGCTGCCCAGGACAGGCCATCCCTGGTGAGCTCCGCCGATGGCCACCTCTTGGCCTATCAGTCCTGGGAGGCGGGAGACTCGTACAACGGCGACATATTCCTCAAGATGTTCGACCTCGGCTGGAGCGAGATCCAGAAGGTCAGGGCTACGACCGATCCTGCCTACCAGGACACCCCTTCGGCGATCTTCGCCGACGGGTACTACTACGTAGCCTACGTATCCGATGAGACGGGCAACTGGGACATCTTCGTGAAGAAGTACGACAGAAATTTGAACCTCATCGAGACCAAGAGGCTGACCACCTCCCCGACAGACCAGGATAGCCCATCCCTCATTCGGGTGGGGAGCGACTTCTACCTCGCCTACCAATCCTGGGAGACGGGCTCGACCTTCGGCGGGGACATCTTCGTCGAGCGGTTCAACTCCGCCTGGACGCCGTTGAGGAAGGTGAGGGTGACCAACGAGGCGAGCTACCAGGACAAGCCGTCGATCGCCCTCGGCGCCGACGACAGGATATACGTAGCCTACGCCTCCGATGAGTCTGGAAACATGGACGTCTTCGTCAGGAAGTACGACAGAAATCTCAACTCCCTCGAGCCGAAGAGGAGGATCACCACCAGCTCATCGAACCAGGACCACCCATCCCTCATCATCCAGAACGGCGAGCTCGACCTGGTCTACAGCTCCGATGAGGCTGGGAGCTACGACCTGTATCTGGAGAGGTTCAACCCCGGCTGGAGCCCCATCGAGAGGGTCAGAGTGACAGGGACCCCCGGCGACGAGGTTTACCCGTCCCTCTCGTTCAGCCCCTCTGAAGGCATCCTCTGGGTGGCTTACGTCCTCCAGGACGGCGTTGGTGGCAATATATTCGTCCAGCCGGCGGCGTCCCTCGATTTGATGGCCAGCTGCTGGGCATCCATGGATTTCAGTGCCACAAGGGCCAATAGCCCCTTCACCCTGACCGTAAAGTTCTACGGCCCTTCCGGGGCGCTCACCGATCCGACAAGCCTGAGGCTGACCTGGAGCCCCGCTGACGCCCACCTCACCGGCAGCACCCTCCGGAAGGTCTCGACGGGGACCTACAGACTCGACTCCAGGCTCGGATCGCCGGGTCCCAAGACCTTCACCGTCAGCGCCACAGTAGGAGGCTGCCGCGCGGAGAGCGCGGTGACGGTCCTGGTGGCCTGAGCCAGCCACCCCCCAGATAGTCGACCCCCGGGGTCGTCGGCATCTATCGCGCCGCCGACCCCATACCGCTTTTTAAGCCGGATGGCCCCCAAAGCTCCATCACCTAAAGGGGGCTTATGGTAAAGATCGGTCGAAGACGGTGACGTACAGCCGCTCGTTGTAATCCTCTATCGCCCCGAAAGCCGCCCAACCGGAGTAGATGTAGAGGGCGAGGATCAAAGGGGCGAGGATCAAGCTCGATGCCTGGAAGATCTCGCCGAAAACCATGGGGCCGAATCCCCGGAGGGTGAAGAAGGCCCCGAGGAGGAGGACGTCTACGATGATCATCATCGCGCCTCTGGCCACCCTGCCCCCGTAGATGAGGCCGCCCCCCGCAAAGAGGAGGAGGACCAGCGTCATTCCCACCCATTTCTTCTTCCGCTCCAGCTCGTAGAAGAGAGCCTTCTCCATCTCCGGCATCCTCTGGGCGTTATCCCATATGATCTGGAACTTCTCGTCTTCTCTCATGCTAAAGGCCTCGTTCTCAATGAGTCATATCCATTTAAAGGTTAGAGCAT
>ERZ747221.4282-NODE-4282-length-10519-cov-2.948286_pt1 | contig 10519 bp, 9 predicted proteins | sample MGYA00374949_ERZ747221 | MGnify/ENA primary metagenome ERZ747221 (study PRJEB28779, sample SAMN05720172) | bioreactor metagenome | isolation source: Anaerobic biogas reactor | place: USA:Washington, USA | collected 2015-08-08 ... | reverse complement strand
GCCGCCCCGCTGCGGCGCCGTCGTCGTCACTCCCGCTTCCGCCAGCCGCTCTATCAGCTCTACGTTCCGAGGATCGCGGAAGTACTCCCACACGCTCTCCGCGATGACGGGGCCGATGCCCGGCGTCTCGCCGATCTCCTCCACCGACGCTTCCCGCAGCGCCGCCAGGCTGCCAAAACGGCGCACCAGCAGATCCGCGTTCTCGGCGCCCACGTGGGGGACGCCCAGAGCGAACAGGACCCGGGCCGGCGGACGCTCTCTGGACGCGTCCACCGCCCCGATGATGTTGGCAGCCGACTTCTCGCCCAGGCGCTCCAACCCGGCCAACTGTGAAGCCTCCAGCCCGTACAGATCGGCGCCGTCGCGGATCAGACCCAGGTCCAGCAGCCGCTCGACCAGCTTGTCTCCCACGCCGTCGATGTCCATGGCCCCTTTGCTGACGAAGTGCTTCACCGCCTCGGCCCGTTTCGCCGGGCAGTCCGGGTTCGGGCACCGCACGGCCACCTCGCCGGGGGCACGCACCACGGGTGTGCCGCACGACGGGCACTCGGTGGGCATGGAGAAAGGCTTCTCGGCCCCTGTGCGCAGGTCGGTCAGAGGCGCCACCACCTGCGGGATGACGTCACCCGCCCGCTGCAGGACGACCATGTCGCCCTCGCGCAGATCCTTTCGCCTGATGTCGTCCTCGTTGTGCAGAGTGGCGCGCTCCACCGTCACCCCGCCTACCTCCACCGGCTCCAGCTCCGCCCACGGGTTGAGCACCCCGGTCCGGCCCACGTTGATGCCGATGCGGATCAGCCTTGTCTGCGCGGTCGTAGGTGCGAACTTGTAGGCGACCGCCCAGCGCGGATCGCGGCCCACGGCGCCCAGGGCGGCCTGCAGCCGGCGATCGTCGAGCTTCACCACCACTCCATCGATGTCGTAGTCGAGCTGCTCCCTCCGCTCCTGCCAATCGCGACACCCCGTGACGATGTCATCGGCCGTCGCCGCCACCCGCACGTCGGGGTTGACCCGGAACCCGGCCCGCCGCAGCCATCCAAGCACCTCGTAGTGCCCGGAGAACTCCAGCCCCTCCACGTATCCGACGCCGTAGAACCAGGTGGAGAGCGGGCGGGAGGCGGTCACCCGCGGGTCCAGTTGGCGCAAGGAACCGGCAGCGGCGTTGCGCGGGTTGGCGAAGGTGGGTTCGCCGGTGGAGATGCGCTGCTCGTTGAGCTGAGCGAAGGCCGCCAGCGGCAGGTAGACCTCGCCCCGCACCTCCACCACCGCCGGATAGGGCGCCGCTCCTGCCAGCATGGCCAGCGGCACCGTCGAGATGGTGCGGAGATTGGCGGTCACGTCCTCCCCGATCTCCCCGTTGCCCCGTGTCGCACCCACCGTCAGGCGCCCGTTCTCATACCGCAGCGAGACGGCCAGCCCGTCGATCTTCGGCTCGAGCACGAAACGGAGCGCCCCAGGGTCGGCGCCCGCTTCCACCGCAAGCTTGACCGCCCGGGCGTGCCAGGCGCGCAGCTCCTCCTCGTTCTTGGCGTTGGCCAGGGAGAGCATCGGTTCGACGTGGCGCACTTGGGTGAAGCTGGGGAGAGGCTCACCCCCCACCCGCTGGGTGGGCGAGTCGGGCGTTATCAGCTCCGGATTCTCCGCTTCGAGGCCCTGCAGCTCGCGGAAGAGGGCGTCGTACTCGGCATCGGAGATCTCCGGGCTGTCAAGGACGTAGTAGCGATACTCGTGATGGCGGACGAGCGTCCGCAACTCCTCGATGCGCCCTGCCGCGTCGCCCCGCGCCACCCAGCCCTCCTAGATCCCGAGAACCTCCGCCAGCTCAGGGATAGTATGAACCAGGACGTCCGGCTTTTCAGCCTCGAGCGTGTCGCTGTCGAAGACGCCCCACGTGACTCCGATGGCCCGCACTCCGGCGGCCTGGGCCGCCTGGATGTCGGACGGGCTGTCGCCCACATACGCCGCCTCGGCGGGGTCGATGCCCAACCGGTCCAGGCAGGCGAGGATGGGGAACGGGGAAGGTTTGTTGCCGGCGCACTCGTCGGCGCAGACGGACATGTCGAAGTAGCTCTCGATGCCGGTGAGGTCAAAGGCCATCTGGGTGGTGTAGCGGGACTTCGAGGTGACAAGCCCCAGCTTCACGCGCGCCTTCAGCAGAGCATCGAGCAGGTTGAGTATCCCGTCGTACAGCTTCAGCATGCGGTCGTGCTCCCGGTGGTTGAACTCCCGGTAGACGTCGACCAGCTCTTCCGCGTGCTCGGGGCTGAAGCGCTCCATCTGCTCGCGAAGCGGCCGGCCCACCCCGGCAATCGATTCCTCGCGCGACACCTCCCTGCCCAGCACCTCGCGGATGGCGTGCTGGAAAGAGATGATGATCAGCTCCACCGAGTCGACCAGGGTGCCGTCCAGATCGAAGACGACGGCCTTGTAAGCCGGAGACAGGCGCCCCGGCTCGAGTGACGGTTGCGGCGGCGCTTGAGGCATCAGCTCTTCTTCCAGCAATCCAGCGCGCCTTCCCACCCGCGCAACTGGTCGAGGGCCTCGTGCGACATGAGGTCGAAGTGGAGCGGAGTGATCGACACCCGGCCCTCGGCTATCGCTTCAAAATCTGTTCCCTCTTCTCGATGCCAGCTGAGATCGTCGTTGTAGATGTGGTAGACCCTCCGGTTCCCCCTGGTCTCGCGGTATTCCACCTTATCGCCGTAGATACGCTTACCGAGAACGGTGAGCCGCGCCCCTGCCAGGGCTTCCCAAGGCCTATCGGGCACGTTGACGTTGAGCAGGGTCTTTGCCGGAAACCCCTGCGCGAGGACGAACGACACCAATTGACGGGCGAAGCGCGCAGGCACGTCGAGATCGTACCCGGCGTGATACCCCTCCGCCGAGAGCGCGATGGCCGGGATGTCGAGCACAATACCCTCGAGGGCGGCCGCGACCGTGCCCGAATAGGTGATGTCGTCGCCCAGGTTCTCACCGAGGTTGATGCCCGAGACGATGAGGTCGGGCCTGCGGTCGAGCAGGCCCAGAGCCGCCATCCGCACGCAGTCGACCGGGGTGCCGTCGGTGCTGTACGCTCGACTGCCGTCGGGCATGTCCACTTCCTCGACCCAGAGCGGCGAGCGCATGGTGATGCTACGGGCCGCTCCCGAGCGGTTCTGGTCGGGAGCGATGACCTCCACATCCCCCAGGGGCTCTAGGGCAGCCTTGAGAGCGGCGAGGCCGGGCGAGCTCACGCCGTCGTCATTGGTGAGAACGATCAACGGGGGCGAGGAGCCGAAGGCGACGAGCGCGCAGTCCCTACCCGCCATGACAGCAGAAGAAGCTCAGTCGCTCTTGGGGCCAGGGGCGGCCGCGACGGGCTCGCTCGTCTTGGTGACCGGCGGCTCGACCGTCCCCGTGGAGTCGCTCGATCCTGAAGAGCCGGCGCCCTCCGAATGGCCCGAATCGGAATCTCCTCCGTTCGCCTTGTGCGTGCCTGCCGAACTCAGGGTGTTCCGCCGGGCGTAGTCGGTGGTGTAGAAGCCGCTGCCCTTGAACTGGATCGCGACCGGGAACAGCAACCTCCGGACCGGCTCGCCGCAGATCTCGCACTCCTTGACCGGTTCGTCGGACATACGCTGGAAGCGCTCGAACTGGTGGTCACATGATAGACAACGGTATTCGTATGTAGGCAAGGTTCACAAACCTCCTGACTCATCGACTGCAGATTATATCCGAACAAGGCCGCCTCTCCAAGAGCGGTTGGCACTCTCCACTGTAGAGTGCCAATCCCAGGTTCTGTCACCGCGGCAGGTCCGCCACGGCGCCGGTCCCCGCGGCGCCGTTCCAGCGAGGACACGAAAGGGCTGTAGCACTTCTTCTCCGCTGCCGATAGGAGTGAAGGCCCTTTGGCCCGGCGCCGCGGCCTTGCGTGTTGTCTTGGGGTGCAGGGCCGTTTTCATGGCGGCGGGCGGACTTCGCGAAGGAGTGATACGGCAGATGACCATTCTGAGACGGCAGAGCCTTGGCTATGCGTTCTTGATGTTCTTGATAGTGGTGCTGGCGGCCCTGAGCATCGGCTGGCTGGTGTGGCATGAGGGATGGCAGCAGAGATACAGCGACGCGGTCGCACAGGTCGAGGCGGTGACGCAGATCGACGTGAGGGCGCAGGAGATGGTGGCCGCCGCCACAGACTGGGAGATGGCGGAGGTGTTCAGCATGATCCTCGCCGACACCTGGAGGACCACTGAGACCGGCCCGTTGAAGGAGGCGGTTTCCGATCTCACGCCGTTCCTCGACTCGCTGGCGGTGTTGGAGACCGCCAGCGCGGACGACTTGGCTACCGTGGAGAGCATGCGCGGCCTGATCACGCAGCATGTGCAGGCCTCCCAGACCTTCTACACGTTGGCGGAGGACGATCAGGCGCAGGCGATCGCCCAAATCCAGGAACAGGCCCTGCCCTTGGCTCAGCAGCTCCAGAGCACCGCGACCACGTTCAGGGAGGCGGGTAAGACACGCCAGTCCGACCTGCTCCGTAGCCTCGAGAGCAACTCCACGACGATCCTGTGGCTGGTGATTGGTTGGACCGTCATCGCCATCGCCGGCGGCCTTCTTTTCAGCGCCTACTTGAGGAGAGTGACGAGCCGGCACCTGCACACAGCGGTCAGCGGCATCACCAGTTCGGCCGCCCAACTCGAGGCAGTCTCCTCCCAGGTGGCGGCGGGAGCCGCTCAGACCGCGGCCTCCACCAGCGAGACCACGGCCACGGTGGAGGAGGTCAAGCAGACCGCCGAGCTGGCCCACGAGAAGGCGAGCGAGGTGGCCCAGAGTTCCCAGGATGTGGCCCGGGTGGCTGAGACCGGACGGGCGACCGTCGAACAGACTGTCTCGGGGATCGAACTGATGCAGAACCAGATGGGCATCGTAGCCGAGACCATCCACCGCCTCAGCGAGCAGACCCAGGCGGTGGGCGAGATAATCACGACGGTGAACGACCTCGCGGAGCAGTCCAACCTGCTCTCCGTGAACGCCTCGATCGAGGCTGCCAAGGCCGGCGATCAGGGCAAAGGGTTCACCGTGGTGGCGCAGGAAGTGAAGAGTCTGGCCGAGCAGTCCAAGCAGGCCGTGTTCCAGGCCCGCGCCATCCTTTCCGAGATCCAGAAGGCGAGCACTCTGGCCGTGAGCGCCGCCGACGAAGGTCAGGAGGCCGTCGAGACGGGCCGCCGGCAGTCCAAGGAATCCGGCGAGGCCATCCAGGCCTTGGCCGAGAGCGCCGTCGGGGCCGCCAAGTCGGCCACCCAGATCTCGGCTTCGAGCAGGCAGCAGCTGGCGGGGATGGAGCAGATCAGCCAGGCCATCGACAGCATCAACCAGGCCAGCAACAACTCGGTGTCGGGGACCCGGCTGGTGGAGCAGGAGGTCCGGCACCTACAGGAGTTGGCCGATGGGTTGAGGCGGCTGGTGGAATCGGCTCCGAAAGCGAAGTCCCCTCGCGCGCTCGCGGAGGAACAGCCGGCGACCGGTTCCTAGCTCAGCGGTTCCGTCGCCAGGCGAAGTAGGCGGCCAAGGCCATCACCACCCAGTTGATGATGCCGGTCGTCCGCGTGAAGCCGAACACGATTGAGCTCCAGCTGAAGCCCATGTTCAGGAAGACCGAGAACAGGGGCGGGATGACGAACGCCCACACCGTGCAGGCCGCCGCGATCACCGCCGTCTTGACGCCCCGGTAGTGGCCCGAGGCGCGGATCACCGCTTCGCCGACCAGCCAGCCGATGCCGGCGGCGATGAAGAAGATCAGAAAGAAGAAGCGGCCGGCCCCCAGGATGTAGTAGTAGACGAAGCCGACGGCTGTGCCGGCGCCCAGCCCGGCGGCCACGGCCCGCACCAGACGGCCGCTCTTGAGCGTGATCCGGGATGAGCGGGGCATCTTCGCGCACTCGGCGCACTTGACGCTGACGGCGGAGAAAACCATGCAGTCCGGGCAGATCGGCCTGCCGCAGTCGCTGCAGGTCACCATGGTGAGCCGCTTGGGATGGTTGGCGCAGGGCTGCTCCAGCACCGGCGCGTCCGAAGGCCGGCCGCCGGCATGCGGCCGAACGTCCATTGTTCGGTCGCCGTCGGTCACCGGCGCCCACGCCGCTGGCGGGTCACGAGGATCACCTCGCCCGGGTTGCCGACAGGCACGATCTCCTTGCGATAGCTGCGGTGGACCGCCTCCAACTCCTCGCGCGCCTGCTCGGTCAGCCGTTCCATGTCGGCCTGCAGCTGCTCCAGCCTGCGCTGCAGCTTGGCCACCTGCTCCTCCATCTCCAAGACCCGCTCCACCCCGGCCAGGTTGAGACCGCACTCGCCGACCAGCTGCTGGATACGGCGCAGCCTCTCCACATCTTCCATGGAGTACAGACGCGTGCTCTTCGACGAACGCCGCGGCCGGATGAGCCCGCGCCGCTCATACATACGCAGCGTCTGAGGATGCATCTCGGCGAGCTCGGCGGCCACGGAGATCATGAATACGGGTCTCATCTTGTCGTCAAACGGCGGCATGTGTCCTTCTCCCGTGGTGCGCGATCTTCCTTCCGCGGTTCATCGTGCCGCCCCTATGCCGACCAGCCGGGCCGTCCGGCGCGGGGGTCCTTCTTGTACGACTGGGCGAACTTCTTGAGCAGTTCCTTCTGCTCGCCGTTCAGGCTCTCGGGGACCACCACCTTGATGCGGGCCAAGAGGTCGCCCTTCCCTCCGCCCCCAAGTTTCGGAGCGCCCTTACCCTTGATCTTGAGCAGCTTGCCGTCCTGGGTACCGGAGGGCACCTTCAGAGCCACACTACCAGCGGGGGTGGGCACCCGCACACTCCCTCCCAGAGCCGCCTCGGTCATCGTGACGGGCACTTCCACCAGCAGGTCCGAACCTCGCCGCTCGAACAGCGGGCTCTCGTCCACCTGGACGATGACGTACAGGTCGCCCGCCGGCCCGCCATGCGCGCCGGGCTCGCCCTTGCCCCTGAGGCGGATCTTGGTGCCGTCCTTCACACCGGCCGGCAGGGGCACGGTGAACTTCTTGAGCGCTCTAGTCACCCCTGAGCCGCCGCACGTGGCGCAGGGGTGCTCGATCACGGTGCCTGAGCCTCCGCAACGGCCGCACGGCTGGCTGAGCGCGAAGAAGCCCTGGCTCTGGCTCACCACTCCCCGCCCCTTGCACTGCGGGCAGGTGGTCGGCGACGTGCCCGAGGCCGCACCGCTGCCCCGGCAGGTGTCGCACTGCACGGTTAGCGGCACGCTGATCTTGGTGGTCACGCCCTTCAGGGAGTCCTCGAACGACACTCTGACGCCCACGCTGATGTCTTCGCCCCGCTCGGCCCGCTGCTGCCGCCGGCCGCCACCGCCGCCGAATCCGCCTCCGAATCCACCGGCGCCCCCGCCGAACAGGTTGCCGAACAGGTCGGCCCAGTCGCCGCCCATGGGCTGCCCGCCCTGGAAACCGCGGAACCCGCCGCCGGCGCCCCCGCCCGGGGCGCCCTGGCCGAAGAAGGACGGTCCCGCGTCGTACTGCTTGCGCTTCTGAGGATCAGAGAGCACCTCGTACGCGCTCGAAACCTCCTTGAACTTCTCCTCGGCCTTGGGGTCGTCGGGGTTGGCGTCGGGATGATACTTGCGCGCCAGCTTGCGGTAGGCCTTCTTGATCTCGTCCGGGGTGGCGGTCTTCTTGACCCCTAAGACATCGTAGTAGTCGCGGGTGCTGGTAGCCATGACGCAGCCTCGCCGTTACGCTCCGCCGCCCGGCCCGGCCTGCGGTCCACCGCCCGGGCCTGCCGACACGACCACCCGTCCAGGCCGCAGCACGCGCTCGCCCTGCCGGTAACCACGCTCCAGAACGGCCGCTACCACCCCTTCTTCGTGCTGCGAGGGCTGCACAGATATGGCTTCGTGCACCTGCGGGTCGAACTGCGCGCCCTCACCGGCGATCTCCTCCACACCGGTGCGCGTCAGCAGGTCGACGAACATGTCCCGGGTCATCCGCACGCCGTCCAGGACCTTGCCCTCCTCGTGATGCTCCGCGGCGTCGAGCGCCCTTTCCAGGTTGTCCAGCACCGGCAGCAGGTCGGCGAGCAGGTCGCATTGCGCGCGGTCGCGCGTCTCGAACGACTCCCGGGTGGCCCGTCTACGATAGTTGTCGAACTCCGCGCGAAGGCGCAGAAGGGCGTCTGAGAGACCGTCGCGCTCCGCCGCCAGACTGTCTCGTTCACCGAGCAGGGAGTCGCGCTCCTCAGTAAGAGCGTCCCGTTCGGCAGCCAGCTTCCCGAGATCGGCGTCGAGAGCATCGAGCCGGGCCTGGAGGCCGCCGGCATCCGCCCCACCGGTAGTCTTCGACGCGCGGCTCTGCCCGCCATGGGCCCCGGCATGGGAGCCGGCATGGGCCCCGGCGCGCCCCGTGTCCGGGCGTGCGCCCCCACCCGGCGTCGCACCATTGGGAGGCTCGTGGTTGTTGATCGGTATCTGTCTCTTGCCTGTCATGGGCCTACGCCTTCGTTGTCGGGGCCCCGGCGCGGGATGCCGCGCCCGGGGACTCCTATTTGTGCCGGGCGGCGGCCACCGGCCGCCGCCCCCTTGTCTTCCGGTCCTGTCACGCCATTCTACGACGCGACATCACTCTATCGCCTTCTCGCCACGGCGCGCCCGCTATTGCGCACGCTCGGTCGCGGTCGCTTCCACTGTCTCCGGCTTGTGCTCGCCTATCGCCACCTGGATCTTCTTGGGCTTGGCGATCTCGGCCTTCGGAACGACCACTTCCAGCACGCCGTTCTCGTACTTGGCCTCGATGCCGTCCTCCTGCACGGTCTGCGGCAGAGCCAGGGACCGGCTGAACGAACCGTACCGCCGTTCGATGCGATAGTACTTGTCTTCCTTGACCTCTTCCTCGAACCGACGCTCACCACTCACGGTGAGGACGTTGTCCTGGACCTCGATACTGATGTCCTTCGGGTCCATGCCGGCCAGCTCGGCCTTGAGCTTGATAGCCTCGTCGGTCTCGATCACGTCGATCGAGGGTGTCCAAGACTGCCGCTCGGCCACGTCACCGCCGCCCGCTCGGGAGAACAAGCGGTTGACTTCGGTCTGTAGCGCCGTCAACTCGCGGAAAGGATCCCATCTGACCAGTGCCATCTCGCTACCTCCTTTACTTGTCCTCGTCTATGACTTCGTAGTCTGCTTCTTCCACTACCTCGTCCTCGGCCGTCCCGGCGCCCGCTCCCGGGCCGCCGGCGCCCTCGCCGCCACCGCCGCCCGCGCCGCCTTGCTGTGCCTGGGCAGCCTGGTAGGCCGCTTCGGACAGTTTGTAGGCCGCCTCCTGGAGGGCCTCGGTGCGCTTCTTGATCAAGTCGAGGTCGTCACCCTTGATGGCTTCATCAAGATCGCGCGCGGCGTTCTCGATGTCGCCACGGGCGGCGCCGTCGACCTTATCGCCGAACTCCTTGAGCGACTTGCGCGTCGCGTAAACCATCTGCTCGGCGTGGTTCTTGGCGTCCACCAGCTCTTTCTTCTTGCGGTCTTCCTCGGCGTTGACCTCCGCGTCACGGACCATCTTCTTGATCTCGTCGTCACCCAGGCCGCTCGAGCTCTTGATAACGATCTTCTGCTCGTTGCCGGTGGCGAGGTCTTTGGCCGACACATGGGTGATGCCGTTGGCGTCTATGTCGAAGCCCACCTCGATCTGCGGGATGCCCCGCGGCGCCGGTGGGATGCCCATCAACTGGAACTTGCCCAGCGTCTTGTTGTAGGCCGCCAGGTCTCGCTCGCCCTGCAGCACGTGGATCTCCACCGAAGTCTGGCCATCCTCCGCCGTGGAGAAGATCTCGCTCTTCCTAGTCGGGATGGTGGTGTTGCGGTCGATCAGCCTGGTGAACACGCCACCCTTGGTCTCGATACCCAAGGAGAGCGGGGTCACGTCAAGAAGGATGATGTCCTTGACCTCGCCCGCCAGCACGCCTCCCTGGATGGCCGCACCCAGGGCCACGACCTCGTCCGGGTTGATGCCCTTGTGGGGCTCCTTGCCGGTGAGGTCGCGCACCTTCGCCTGCACAGCCGGCATACGGGTCATGCCGCCCACCAGGATCACCTGGTCGATGTCGCCGCTCTTGAGGCCGGCGTCATCCATGGCCTGCTTGGTGGGACCGACCACCCGGTCCAGCAGCTCGCGGGTGAGCTCCTCCAGCTTGGCGCGGGAGAGAGTCATCTCCAGATGCAGCGGGCCGCTCTGGTCCATGGTGATGAACGGCTGGTTGATGGTCGTCTCCAGCACCGAGGAGAGCTCCACCTTGGCCTTCTCAGCGGCCTCGTAGAGGCGCTGCAGGGCCTGGCGGTCCTGAGTGAGGTCCACGCCCTTCTCCCTGCGGAACTCGTTCACGATCCAATCGACCACGGCCTTGTCGAAGTTGTCGCCGCCCAGGTGGGTGTCGCCGTTGGTGGCCTTGACCTCGAACACGCCGTCGCCGAGCTCCAGGATGGAGACGTCGAACGTGCCGCCGCCCAGGTCGAAGACCAGGACGGTC
>ERZ747221.4276-NODE-4276-length-10530-cov-2.185593_pt1 | contig 10530 bp, 12 predicted proteins | sample MGYA00374949_ERZ747221 | MGnify/ENA primary metagenome ERZ747221 (study PRJEB28779, sample SAMN05720172) | bioreactor metagenome | isolation source: Anaerobic biogas reactor | place: USA:Washington, USA | collected 2015-08-08 ... | reverse complement strand
GGGATCGGGGCACCGAGGACCGCCTCCGTGATCGCCGGCCAGATCTCGGCCCACGGCAGTCCGGTGCCCGCGCAGAACGCCACCGCCCGCAGCGCCGCCAGCAGGTGCGGGCCGGGGACGGCATCGGGTCCCGCGGCTGCGTCCCGGAGGTCGGCCCGCAGCAGGGCCGGGGTACCCCCGTCGAGCAGGGCCTGCCACGCGGGGTCGGCCGGGTCCTGCACCGTGGACGATCCGCGCAACCGCAGCGCCGCCAGCCGTGCGTCGAGGAACGACGGGGTCACCCGCGCCGAGGTGTGGCTCGAGCTGCGCGACGGGGCGATCTCGGGTTCGACCGGCGTCAACCGCCTCCGGGGCACCTACGCCGGGGATCCGCCGACGGTCGTCGGTGCGGTGGCCACGACGATGCGGTCCGGGCCGGAGCCCGCGATGGACGTGGAGCGGCGGGTGCTCTCGACGCTGGGTGACGGGGCGCCGCTGTCCGTCGACCACGACCGGCTGGTGCTCGGTACCGGGACGGCGATGCTCACCTTCGTCCGGGTCGATCCCCACCCCGACGGCGACTGGACCGTCACCGCGGTGCACCGGCCCGAGCGGCAGGCGGTGGTGTCCGACGGCCGACCGCAGCGGGTCCTGATCGCCGGGTCCCACGTGGCGGTCTCGACGCCGAGCGGCTCGACCGACGGATCGGTGGCCCTCGGCGGCGCCGGACGGCACTCGATGGCCGTGTCGACCGGAGCGCTCCCCGTGGGCGCCGATCCCGCCGACGTCGCCCTGGTCGACGCGCTGGGTCGGGTGCGGAGCTGGTCGCTCGACGGTCCGGTGCTCCACCTGAACCGCGACGACGGTGGCATCGCCGTGACCCTCGCCCGCGACCCGGGCCCCGCCTCACCCTCGTAGTGGCGCGTGGAACCCGCCCGGGAGGGCGGGAATCGCGCGCCGCTACGCCCTCGGGCGGGGCGGGATCAGAACAGCCAGCGGAGCAGCCAGTCGATGCCCTGCACGAGGCGCCAGCCGAGGTAGACCACGACCGCGGCGACCAGCACGTAGAAGTGCCAAGGGGCCCGGGACGGTCCGTCGCCCTCCGGCTCGTCGTCGGGTGAGGCGATGAAGCGACCGCACTGCGGGCAGGTGCCGTCGGGCAACAGGGCGTCGGGATTGACGGTTCTCTCGCACCCTTCGCACCACGGCACGGCGCAACCCTGCCGCACCGCCCACCCCGGTAGCCATCCGGCCGCGGCCCGTACCTGACGGACCGTCAGGTTTGCCCTACGCTCGCCGGACCACCCGACCAGGAGCGCAGCCGAACCATGGCCGACCCGATCGTCCACGACACCCTCTTCATCGGCGGTGAGCTCGTCGCCCCCGCCGGCACCGGGGTGATCGAGATCACCAACCCCTCGACCGAGGAGCCCTACGGCCGGGTCCCCGAGGCGACCACCGCCGACGTCGACGCCGCCGTCGCGGCGGCCCGTGAGGCGTTCGACCACGGACCCTGGCCGACGATGAGCCCCAAGGAGCGCGGCGACGTGCTCGCGGCCGTCTCCGCCGCCGTCACCGCCGACATGCAGGGCATCGCCGAGCTGATCTCCGGCGAGATGGGCTCGCCGCTCGGCTTCAGCCTGATGGGCCAGGTGTTCGCGGCGACGATGATCGCCGACCAGTACGTGGGGCTGGCGTCGACGCACCCCTTCACCGACGTGCGGCCCGGGATGATGGGTCCGTCGGAGGTGCGGAAGGTTCCGGTCGGGGTCGCGGCGGCGGTCATCCCCTGGAACGTCCCCCTCTTCGCCGCCATGATCAAGCTCGCCCCGGCACTGGTGGCGGGGTGCACCGTGGTGCTGAAGCCCGCTCCCGAGACGCCGCTGTCGGCGTACGTCCTCGCCCAGCTCCTCGTCGACGCGGGGCTGCCGCCGGGGGTCGTCAACGTCGTGCCCGCCGGTCGCGAGGTCGGCGAGCACCTCGTCACCCACCCCGGCGTCGACAAGGTCTCCTTCACCGGCTCGACGGCGGTCGGCCGTCGCATCGGCGCCCTGTGCGGCGAGCTCCTGCGGCCGGTCACCCTCGAGCTCGGCGGAAAGTCGGCGGCGATCCTGATGCCCGACGCCGACGTCGCCTCCGCGGTGGCCGGCATCGTCCCGAACGGGATCATGAACAACGGCCAGGCGTGCGTCGCCCAGACCCGCATCCTCGCCCCGCGCGACCGCTACGCCGAGGCGGTCGAAGCCGTCACCGAGGCGGTCGGTGCACTGAAGGTGGGCGACGCACTCGATCCCGAGACCGAGGTCGGGCCGCTCGTCGCCGAGCGCCAGCGCACCCGCGTCGAGGAGTACATCGCGTCGGGCCGCGAGCAGGGCGCCCGGGTCACCACCGGCGGCGGTCGGCCGGCCGGGCTCGACCGGGGCTGGTTCGTCGAGCCCACCGTGTTCGCCGACGCCGACAACTCGATGCGCATCGCCCGCGAGGAGATCTTCGGCCCGGTGCTGACGTTGATCCCCTACGACGGCGTCGACGACGCGGTGGCGATCGCCAACGACTCCGACTACGGCCTGTCCGGTTCGGTGTGGGGCGCGGACCACGACGCCGCGGCCGACGTCGGCCGTCGCGTCCGCACCGGAACCATGAACATCAACACCTTCATGATGGACATGTGCTCGCCCTTCGGTGGCTTCAAGGCGTCGGGCATCGGGCGCGAGCTCGGGCCGGAGGGCCTCGAGGCGTACCTCGAGACCCAGACCATCGCCCACCTGGCCCAGGGCTGAGGGTCGGGGAGCGCCGGTGGCCCTGCCGAGCCCCCGGGACCCGGAGGCGACGCGCCGCACCCTGACCGACTGGTTCGCCGGTCGGTTCGACGCACCGGTCGAGGTGTCGGAGCCGACCGGCCCGCCCGCGACCGGCTTCAGCAACGAGACGATCATCGTCGAGGTGGCGGTCGACGGTGGCGAGCCCGAGGGCCTCGTCGTGCGCGTGCAGCCCACGGCCCACACCGTGTTCCCCGACGACCGGTGGGACGTCCAGCGTCGGTTGCTCGATTCGCTCGGCGGTCCCGGACCGGGCCTGCGGATCCCCCGCCTGCGCGGCCACGAGGACGATCCGGCGGTGCTGGGCGCGCCGTTCATGGTGATGGACCGCATCGACGGCGAGGCTCCCGCCGACAACCCGCCCTACAGCATGGAGGGGTGGCTGCACGGAGGCGGGCCGGACCTCCAGCGGGCGGTGTGGGAGGGCGGGCTCGACGCCATGGCCGCGATCCACCGGGTCGACTGGCGGGCCGCCGGGCTCACCGACCTCGACCCGTGCCCCGAGGGCGGCAGCCGCCTGGAGAGCCGCCTCGACGAGTGGCAGGAGATGCTCCGGTGGGCGGCCCCCGACGAGCACCACGCGGTGCCCGAGGCGGGCCTGGTGTGGCTACGCGAGAACCGACCGCCGGACGTCGACGAGCCCGCCCTCTGCTGGGGCGACAGCCGCCTCGGCAACCAGCTCTTCTCCGACCGCGCCGACGCCGCGACCGTCGACGTCGGCGCGGTCGTCGACTGGGAGATGGTGCACGTCGGCGACCCGATCCAGGACCTCGGCTGGTTCACCTGGATGGACCACACCTTCTCCGGAGGGCTGGGCGTCCCGCGCCTGCCGGGCTTCCCCGAGACGACCGAGACCGTCGCCCGGTGGGAGGGCGCGACGGGCCGGGACGCCACCCACCACCGGTGGGCCGAGATCCTCGCCGGCGTCGGGTTCACGATCGTGCTCGTCCGCCTCGACGCCCTCCTCCAGGACCTCGAGCTGTTCCCGCGGGACTCCGACTTCGCCCGCGACAACCTCGGCCACAACGCCCTCGCGGCCGCCCTCGCCGACCTCGACGTCCACCCCGCGGACCTGCGCTGACGGAGGCACCGTGACCCTCTCGCCCCTCGACGAGCTGCCGATCCACCAGGCGCCGATCTCGATGCGCCACGTCGCGACCAGCGACCGCAACTTCTACGACCGCTCGTACTTCAACGTCCACGACGGCACCGGCGACGTCTTCGGCGTGTTCGGGATGGGGCAGTACCCCAACCTCGGCGTGCAGGACGCCTTCCTCCTCGTCGCCGACCACGAGGCCCACCGTGTGCTGCGGGCGTCGCGGGCGCTCGGGCCCGACCGGGCCGACACGACCTGCGGGCCGCTGCGGATCGAGGTCGTCGAGCCGCTCCGGGTCATCCGGGTCGTCGCCGAGCCGCACGGCGACGCGCCGAGCTGCGACCTCACGTGGACCGGCGCCATCCCCGCCCACGAGGAGCCCGGCCAGCGCATGCGGCTGAACGAGCGCACGACGTTCGACTCGATGCGCTTCGCCCAGACCGGACGCTGGGAGGGGTGGATCACCGTCGACGGCGAGCGGCGCGAGGTCACCCCGGACCGCTGGTGGGGGAGCCGGGACCGCTCCTGGGGGATCCGGCCCGTCGGCGAGCCCGAGCCGCCCGGCATCGGCGCCGCCCACCCGCTCGAGGGCTTCTTCTGGATCTACTCGCCGATGCAGTTCGAGGACTTCTCGATCCTGTGCATCCGCCAGGACCACCCCGACGGACGCCCGGTGCTGCGCCAGGCGGTGCGGGTCTGGCCCGACGGCCGTACCGACGACCTCGGTCCCGGCTCGGTCGAGCTCCGCTTCCGCGACGGCACGCGGGAGCTGACCGGCGCGACCTGGACCCTCCGCGAGACCGATGGGTCCGACCTCGTCGTGGAGGCCGAGGTGCTGCTGCCCGTGTGGCTCGGGAAGGGCACCGGCTACGGCTTCGACGACGACTGGCGCCACGGCATGTGGCAGGGCGAGCTGGAGGTGCAGGAGGTCCGCTACGACCTCACCGACCCGGCGGTGCAGGCGTCGATGTTCGGGATCCAGGAGAGCGTCAGCCGCTTCACGTGCGGCGACCACGTCGGCCACGGCCTGCTGGAGTGGCTCTTCCTCGGCCGCCACGACCCCTCCGGCTGGACCGGCTGGTAACAGTTGGGGTCGGAGGAAAACTGTTACCGCGGTCAGGGCGGCGTGGGTGACCGGGCCCCGGTGACGGTCAGTCGCCGGTGAGCAGGACCGTCGCGGAGTGGGCGTGGACGTGGTTGCGGTCGCCGATCGGACCCAGCTCGCCCGCGCAGGCCAGGCCGGCGACGGCGGGGCCGACGAGGTCGGTCACCAGCTCGGCGTCGTGGTCGGGCACGCCGAAGAACGGGTAGCCGCGGCCGTTGCAGGCGAAGACGAGCGCGCCGCGGTCACCGGGCCCGTCGACCCGCGCGGACAGCTCGGCGCCGAGGACGTCGGCCGCGGCTCGAGGGTCGCGCACCTGGAACTGCACGGTCGTGCCCACCTCGACGCGGGGTCCCAGCGCGATCGCCCGACGGTCCGCGTCGAGGCCGACGATCGAGCGGACCAGGAAGTCGCCGGCGGCGAACGTCGAGCGCGTCTCGTCGACGACGATCCCGACCTGCGGACCCTGCTCGAACCGACTCCGGTCGTCGTCGTCCTCGAGGCCCCGGCCGACCGCGTACATCTGATCGAGCGCGGGCCGTCCGGCGAGCTCGACGAGGACGTTCCCGTCGGCGGCGGTGACGATCATCGGCTCGCCGACTGGCCGGCATCCCTGGGCGACGAACGTCCGCGGCGACGCCGACTCGGGGAGGAGCACCCCGACCGCTCCGTCGGAGTGCACCTCGTCGTCGAGCAGCAGCCGGGTCGACCCGGGACCGCCGGGCGCCGCGGGCAGGCCGCCGACGACGGTCAGGTGCGGCAGGTCGTCCGCCATCGTCGTCAGCAGCCCCTCGGCGGGGAGCGTGAACGGGTCGCCGAGCAGCAGGAGCGTGCGGTCGACGTCGCGGCCGACGGCGGGGACCCCGGAGACCTGGACCCCGCCGTCGACCGGCCGGGCCGCGATGCGCACCGGGTGAACCCGCCCGACGCGGGCGGCCCACAGGGACACGGCTGGACCGTGCTCCGCCTCGCGGCGCGGTCCGATCACGGTCGTCGACACCGCGCCGAGCAGGTGGGTCGGCCGGAGCGTGGCGCGCACCACGGCGGCGATCTCGTCGACCGCGCCGGCGAAGGCGGGCGCCACGAACAACGCGGCGAGGTCGGGGCCGTCGCCCAACCGGTCGAGCACGCTCCCGACGACCTCGCCGACCGCCTCGGCGGCGACCGGGTGCTCGGAGAGGGCGGCGGCGAACGTCACACCGGCGGCAGCAGGGTGAGCGGTACGACCGTCACCGGACCCTGATCGAGACGGCAGTGCGCCTCGACCGTGCCGTAGTCGGCGAACTCGAGCTGGGCCCGGACCAGGCGGTAGTTGAACTTGCCCGGCTCGACCTGGAGCGGCTGGACGTTGCGGGCGACCTGCTCGTCGTCGCGGCGGTACACGACCTCGAGGGCGCCGTTGCCGTTCTCGTCGGGTCGGCAGCGCACGAGGACGAGCAGGTGCGGCTCGACCGTGACCGGCACCGGCGCGGGTGCGGCCAGCGAGAAGTGCACCCCGGTCAGGTCGATGCGGGTCGATGGTCCGGGGACCTGGCGCATCTCCATCTCGTCGATGAACACGGCCGCGATGATGTCCATCCCGTCACCGTAGGGCGGGCCCCGGCCGACGATGCGATCAGCGATCCCCGTCGAGGGTCTCGACCTCGAAGGGGACGGGGAGGCAGCGGATCCCCCAGTCGGTCATCCGGTCGATCAGGGGCGTGGGCACCGGCCCGGTCGTCGTCGCCCGGGCCCACCCCTTCGGTGGGTGCTCGCCGGCGCGCCCGAGCTGCCCGAGCCGCCGGACGTCGCCGATGCGTTGGCGATTGCGCTCTGTCACTATTATTTGAAGGATCGGCCGACGGTACGCGGGCTGGCGGAATAAGTGAGGGTGTCATTGGTCATTTGCAGGAAGGTGTCGGGAGTCTTCTACTGTATCGTCATGCGATTGCCGGCGCGGCGTCGCTGCGCTGCTTAATCCGGCCTATGTTCTCTCCCTGCCTCGCCGCATACGGTAATTTAACAAGGTGAAGTTCCGAGGGATCAAGACGGACGCGATAGGCAAGATCTGGGATCGGATGTCGGCGGGCGATGCGGTCCGACAAGTCCAAGTTCCTGCCTCGCTTACTTCTGCCTTATTGGTCCAACACAATCCCCAATTGCCCGATGATGACTCGCAGACGGACCGGCGCATTTTCGACACCGTGTACGCCGGGTGGCAAATCCGAGCCTAACCCCCTTCATGAGGAGCCTTGCAGATGTTCGATCGAATTGTTTCTAACCCTGCGATTCTCGGCGGCAGGCCGGTGATCAAGGGGACACGGATAAGCGTGGAACTTATCCTGGAATGGATGGGATCCGGGGCCAGCCGAGACGAGATCGTCTTGCGGCACCCGCACCTGACTGCCGAAGACGTGGAACAAGCCCTCGCCTTCGCAGCTTCCTCTTTCAAGAATGACGTGCTGCTGACGGCGGAGGTCAAGGCGTGAAACTCGCGCAATGCCCGCTCCTGACGGACGAGAACATCGCTATCGTCCGTTGGGCTCCGGAGGGCACAGTCCATGACCATGTTAAAACGCTTCATAAAGGTCATGGTTCTTGCTGGGTGCGCTGTTGTAAGCCTGTTGTATATCGCATACGTCCTGCACCAGATCCTCTTGGTGCGGAAGTGGCAATGAGGATGGTTTGGGTGATAGGGCGGGCCGTTACTTGGCGCGGATGTCGAAGGCATGGAGCGTTTGCTCGGAACGGATGTAGAGGCGACCGCCGCAGACGACCGGGTGCGCCAGGTAAGTGTTGGGAGGGCGCTTTCCCAGGCTGAATTGGCTGACCACGTCGAAGCCCTCGGGGGTGACCGCGAGCAAGTTGAGGTCGCCCTGGTGATTCAAGGCATAGAGCATTCCATCGGCGGAGGTAATCGCGACTTTGCCGAGTGAGCGGTCGAGTTTGCGGGTCTCGCCGGTGAGAAAATCGACGCAGTAGAAGCTCTTGCCGCCCATCCGGCAGCCGCAACCGAACAGCTTGCCGTCGATGAGGACCGCTCCGCCGTGGCAATTGTCCAGATCCTTGCGATACCAGACGGGCGAGGCCGTGCCGGACGGCAAATCGATCTTCATCAACGTCCCGCCCGTCGAGTGGCCGCAGGCGACGAAGACGTAGCCGTCCTGGAAGACCGGCGTCAGCGCGTTCTGCGGCGAGGTGGGTACGAACGGCACGGACCAGAGCAGCTTGCCGGTTTGGATGTCGATGCCCAGCAGCGATTTCTGAGTGAGGGTGAGCAACTGGCGGAATCCGCCGTGGCTGACGACCACCGGTGAACAGTAGGCCGCCGAATGCTCGATCTCGGTATTGGCCCAGATCGTCTCGCCAGTTCGTTGGTCGAGCGCGACGACGCGTCCCTTGGCCCCGCCGGGCATGCAGAACACTTTGCCGTCTTCGACGACGACGTTTTCCGACAGCCCCCAGATGCCCCACTGGGCGTCGAACCGCGACACGAGGTCGACCGCCCACACCTCCTCGCCCGAGCGAGCCCGGAAGGCGGCCAGTCGGCCCATGGGGCTCATGTGGTAGAGAAGGCCGTCGTGGTAGGTGGGCGTGCTTCGCGAGCCCGGGCTGGATTGCCGCCACGCCTCGCCGTTGGGCGCTTTCCAAAGCAGCTTGCCGTCCATGTCCAGCGCGATGAGCATCTCGCCTTCGTCGAAGTCGCCCGCCGTGAAAATCATCCCCTCGGCGATCGTTACGCCCGAGTAACCGCTTCCGCAATCGGAATAGGTCCAGATCCGTGGCGGGCCATCGGCGGGCCACTGTTTCAGTAGGCCGGTTTCGGGCGAGATGTTTGTCCGGCCCGGGCCGTGAAAATCGGGCCAGCTCGGCTGCGGGCTCTTGTCCGCTGCCTGCGGTCCCGCCGCATGCACGAGCATCGTTGTCAGCGCCGCCGCGGCGACAAACAGGGCAATTCGTTTTGCGTTCATGGATGCATCATTCCCATATCGAGTTCATTTCCCAAACATTCAGTTGCAAGGCCGTCGCTTCGCCGCCCGTCGCGGCGATGGTGATGCCGTCGCTCTGCGGTTCCGGCACAAAGCAGCCGGCCATCTGCACGCGTCCGCCGTTGGCAAACACCTCGATCGACGTGCGATCGACGAGGATCCGCAAGGTAAGCTTGCCGTCCGCGACACTCAGCGGCGCGGTCTTGTTCAAGGCGCGGATCTGTTGATCCGCAGCGGAATACACCACCTCTTGCTCGCGGATCCGGATGCCGATCGATCGGGCGGCACCGAGATCCAGGGTCGCCTCAATGTCGAATCGATCGCCGGAAACGCCGTCCAATGTCTTGGGGGCCTCGCCGAGTCGGAGATCCTGCCAGGCATGATGCTTACCCCGGAGCTTCTTGAGTTCCTCAACGGGCTCGAAGAAGAGGCGAATGCCCTCGGGCGTCTCGCGCAAGGTCAGCACGCGCGGCACACTCATCTGCTGATTGAACGGCATGCCGGGATACTTGCCGCCGGCCATCCAGGCGATCTGAATCCGGCGGCCGTCGGCGGCCGGGATATCGCTGTAGGTCTGGGCCGCGTAGTCGTTCGGGCCGAATTTCGACGGCTGCGGGCCGCTCTCCGGGGTGAACGTCGTGCCGTCGAAGCGGCCAACCAGGTACTGCCCGCCCCCTTCCCAGACGACCCAGCGGGTGTTCGCCGGATTGCCGTCGACCGGTAACTCGAAAAGGTCGGGGCATTCGTGTCCGTTCGGAAATGGCACGTCGCTCAGTTTCGCCCACTTCTTGAGGTCCGGCGAGCCGAACAAGGCGAACTGGCCGCGCTGGTCGAGATACAGAATCATCACCCACTGGCCGCTGGGCGCGTGCCAGAATACCTTGGGATCGCGGTTGTGTCCCTGGAGGTTGCCCAGCACCGGATTGCCGTCGTACTTCGTCCAGGTCCGGCCGCGGTCGGTGGAGTAGGCGATGGACTGGGTGAAGGGCTGCTCCTTCGATTCGGCGTTGGTGCCGCCCGCCGACGTGTAGATGCAGACGATCGGTTTGTGCGAGCCGCTCTGCCAGCCGGTGGTATTGCCTTGGTCGACGACGGCCGAGCCGGAGAAGATCGTACCGAGTTCGTCCGGATGGATGGCGTCGGCGAGTTGCTTCCAGCGGACGAGGTCGGCGCTGACGGCCAGGGGGCGGGTGAGGGTGATCACGCCGGCTGGCAGCGTGTGGTTTCCGCCTGCCGCGGCGAGCTCGTTCCGCGTCGCCGCCACGTCGCGAACTTGCAACCAGAGCATGGTGCCGACGGTGGCGTCGGCTGCGGTGTCGGGGGCGAGGTGAGCGGGGATCTCGATGAAGCCTGCGCCGGCGTGGAACACGGTTCCGCCCGGGTACTCGCGGGCCACGGCCAGCCCCAGTCGATCGCGGTAGAACGAGGTCTGACCCGCCCGGCGGTTCCTGGACAGTCTCCCGACTATCGTTGGGGTGAACTGGAACCGCCGGGCGGGTCACACCCCACGGACCAGGCCGCGAGGACGGCGATTCAGGACCCGCCGACTCCAGATCGGAAGAGCGT
>ERZ747221.4275-NODE-4275-length-10530-cov-4.817182_pt1 | contig 10530 bp, 9 predicted proteins | sample MGYA00374949_ERZ747221 | MGnify/ENA primary metagenome ERZ747221 (study PRJEB28779, sample SAMN05720172) | bioreactor metagenome | isolation source: Anaerobic biogas reactor | place: USA:Washington, USA | collected 2015-08-08 ... | reverse complement strand
CCGAGGAGAGTTCGCAGAAACTCGATGAATGGTATGCCGCGCTGCGCAAGGGCCATGAAGTGGATGACCGCGAGGCACGTGAGCTTCTGAGACAGCAGGTGCGCGATTTTGCAGATTGGCTCAAGGCCCAGGGAGCGATTTGATGGCCGGAATGTCGGGTCTGCGGCCCCGACCTACAGTGGTCCGCACCGTTGACCCTGCGAGCTGAGAGCTTCTTATGCATCTGACACTACATCTAACCACAGCCTGCAACATGCGGTGCACGTACTGCTACGCCCCGCCGCATGACGGCACACCGCTGACCGAGGCGATCGGGCGGCAGGCGCTTGATCTCGGGGCGCGGCTGACGACGGAATCGTGTGGCGTGGTGTTCTTTGGCGGCGAGCCGCTGTTGTGCAAGCCGCTGATCGCCGGCATCGTGGATTACGCGCGGCGTCTGGAACGCGGCGGCGCCGGGCGATTTCATTTCAAGATGACCACCAATGGCCTGCTGCTCGATGACGAGTTCCTCGAGTTCGCCATTCGCAGTGACATACTCGTTGCCATGAGCTTTGACGGCGTGCGCGAGGCACATGACCGGCACCGGCATCTGGTTAATGGCGGGCCAACGTTCGATCTCCTGCTGGAGCGGCTCAAGACGCTGCTGGCTGTGCGCCGTATTCGAGCGTGCTGATGTGCGTGAACCCGGATACCGCACAGTACCTCGCGGATTCGTGCAGCTTTCTCTTTCACCTCAGTGTGCGGTACCTGATCGTTTCGCTCAACTATGCCGCCGACTGGACCGAGCGCGACATGAAGGTGCTCGGCAAGCAATGCCAGCGGCTGGGCAAGCTGTACATTCAATGGACGCGGGCCGGCCGGAAGTTCTATCTCAGCCCGTTCGAGGTGAAGCTGTCATCGCACATCAACCGGCATTGCTGGCGCAAGGAGCGCTGCGAACTCGCGCAGCGGCAGATTTCGGTTGACCCCCAGGGCTACTTGTTCCCGTGCGTGCAGTTCCCCAAGGCCGGGCCGCAAAGCGACTGGTGCATCGGCCACGTCTCGACCGGCATCGACGAAGAGCGCCGCGCCCGCATCCACGCAGCGTCCGAGGGCGAGAAGGAGTTCTGCCGCGAGTGCGCCATCAAGGAGCGCTGCCACAATACCTGCGGCTGCCTGAACTGGCAGACGACCGGCTCGATCAACGGCATTTCGCCGGTGTTGTGCCGCTACGAGCAGATGCTTCTGCCGATCGCCGACCGCGTCGGAGAGGTCCTCTACAAAAAGCGCGACCCGCTCTTCCTGCACAAACACTACAACTCGGCTTACCCGGTGCTATCATTGCTCGAAGACACGCTGACCAGAAAGTGACCCGCTACTGGTTGGGCATTGATGCCCCCTGGTGGAAAGTGTGGCACCGGCGTCCCCCGGTGTGTTTACGCGAGAATGCACACCCCATGAAACTCCTCCGCAACCTCTGACTGGCCACCCTGACGATCGCCGGTCTGGCGCTTCTGTTCCTCGGACTGGTCAGCTACAAATATGGCATCCCCGGGAACACGCTGTGGATCACTACTCAGGACGACCAGCCCCGCGTACGCCTGGCCCTGATCGCCGGCATCGTACACGCCGTGTACTCGACGCCGCGGTTGAACGGCTCGGCTGCGAGTGAGCCCGGCATCCTTACGTCAGGCAGAAAGACCGACCAGACCCTCGGGCCCTTTTACGCGCGGCGTGTGCCGCTCGGCAAGGTCGTCGCCAGCGGCGTCGGCGGGCCGTTCTGGGCGCTCGTGCCGCTGCTTTTAGCTTGGCCGGCCCTGGCATTCGTGCGCGGCCCCATCCGCCGCTGGCGCCGCCGCCGCCGCGGCTGCTGCACGTCATGCGGTTACCCGCTGACGGGCCTGCCCGAGCCGCGCTGCCCCGAATGTGGGAAAGCGGCAAGTCCTGGGCCAACGAAAACCGCCGCAAACTGACCCGCCGGGCAGCGTTGAAGCACGCCGCGTATTCCGCTATTAAGCGATTATGATTCGACCACGCGCATCCTCACTGCTGTACTCGCTCGCGCCCTGCGGCGCAGCGCTCCTGCTGCTAACCGGCTGCCACGCGCAGCAAGTGACGGCCCAGTTCCGGCTGGGCTATGACGAGGCCATCCGCCGACTGTATGAGCATCACGCCCTGATGAATTTGGCCTGCGCCGAAGAAGGCGCCTTCTTCGTGCAGATGGCGTACAGCAACTTCGGCAGCCAAATCGCTGTCACCGGCAGCATCAGCGCGCAGTTCACGATTATCGACACCATCGATGCCCCGTACGGCAGGGATCAGGTAGTCGTGGATATCTCCGATCAGACCTTCGCGCCCACGCTCAGCGCCTCTCAAACCAACGTGCTCGGACTGACGGCCAGCCCCGCCCCCAACCAGCACGCCATCCGCGAGCTGTACCAGGCCGAAGTGAACAAGCCCCCAGAGGAGCGGTTTTTCTTCATGACGGCCAACCCCAAGGCTGTGCTGGGCGCCTACCTGTGCATCCCATACCGGTGGCATCGTTGGATCGTCGTGCCTGATGAGCGCAAGCGCGAGTTCGCTGACTTCGTCTACCGCGTTTCGTTTTACGATCCGCAGGCGTCAGCGGTGACGGAGACCCAGACGAATGACGCTCCTGAGTAGCGCTCGCACAACCCCGCGCGTGCTCCGTGAGCGAACGCACCTGACGCCGTTAGCGATGGGCATGCCCGCGCTTACAGCTTGGCCATGGCACCCGCTTATTTGGCACATTAGGGTCAGTAGGCGATCTGTTTCTTGCGCAGCCCGTCGCTGAGCGCGACCTGCGCGAGAATGCCGGCGATGCGCTGGCCCGCCCGGCCGTCGCCGTAGACGTTCGAACCGCCGCGCCGCGGTCGCGTCGCAAGAGCTTTTTTAATGGCCGCGCGGATCGCCCGCTCGTTTTCAGCCGCGTGAATCACCGAAGGGCCCGCGGGCTGCCGGCCGGCTTGCCGGTCGCCGACGTCAACCGAAGGCGTGCCGGCTAGCGGGGCCTCGATGATGCCACTGGACGAGTTGCCCACCAGAACGTCGGCGGCCAGTAGAGCACGCAGGTAATCGTCACGAGCCAGCGAACGCGCGACCGTGACCGCGCCGTTCCCTTCGTCCTCGACCGCGTGGCGTCGAATCGCTCGCAGCACACCCCTATGGCCCCGATCGGTATTCGGGTACACGATGAAACGCCGCAAACCGGATTTTTTGACCGCGCTCAGCACAGCGTGCATGCCGCGCTCTTCGACAGCGGCCGCACGCCCACTGGCGTGGTACACCACCAGGGCGGTCCGCGCGAGTTGCCCGGCGAGCCGCGGCTCGGCGAACGTCTCGCCCGCCCGGGCCTTCCGGGTTTGCCCGGCACGCTCCGGACTCCTCTCCTCAATTAACTCGCCCAGCCGGTCCAGCCCCGGCGCGCCCACGAGAAACACGTGCTCCGGGCGCTCCCCCATGCGAATGATCCGCTGCGCAGAACGCCGCGTGGCCGCAAAATGCAGGTGCGCGAGCTTGGTAATCCCGTGGCGCAAGCTTTCGTCGAAATCGCCGGCCGCTACGTCGCCGCCGTGAATGTGAGCTAACACGCGGCCGGTGGTCACCGCGGCCAGCGCCCCGGCCATCGCTTCGATGCGGTCGCCGAGAACTACAACGATGTCGGTGTTGGCGGCGACGAGGAAATCGGCGATGCCCGCCACGCCGCGCGCCAGCCCCCGGGCCTGATCGAGCGCGTCGTCGTCGCCCCGTTGCATGGGCACGCGGGCCGCGATCTGCCAACCGTCACGCGCAATGTCGCTCTCAGTCCGCCCGAACTCGGGCAGAAGATGCATCCCCGTGACTACAACCTGCAATTCCAGCCGAGCCTCGGCCGCAATGGCCGCCATGACCGAACGCAAGATGCCATACTCTGAGCGCGTACCGGTGATCACGGCAACGCGCCGACGTGGCGTGCGTGGCCTGCGGCTCACTGAATCACGTCCCACGTGAGAAGCTCGTCGCGGCCAATGTTTGTAGTGACTATGCGACCGATGAGGGCGTCGAGCTGGTCGGGCTCGATGCCGCCGGCGGGCCGCTTGATGGTCAGCATGTCCGGCGTGAGAACGGTTCCGGCGCGCAGGGCGCGGGCCGTAACCACACTCTTGCGTGCCACGGCGCGCACTTCGGCTTCGATGGGCAACATGCCGATCGTGCCGGTTCCCAGTGCTGCTTCGGCGCGGCGCACCTGCGCCACATACTCGGCCAGCTCGGCCGGGTTGAGCGACATGGCGTGATCCGGGCCCCGGGCCTCACGATCGAGCGTGAAGTGCTTCTCCAGTACGCATGCGCCGGCGATCACCGCCCAGGCGCCGGTCTGCGGTTGCACCGTGTGGTCGCTGAATCCAACCGGGACCCCAAACTCGTTTCGCAGCGCGGCGATAACCCGCAGGTTCGCGGCCTCAAGCGGCGTAGGATAGCTGCTGATGCAGTGCAGCAGGACGAGCCGGCTGCCTGCACCACGACCGCGCAGCCGCCGCACCGCGCCACGTATTTCCGCCGCCCTAGCAGCGCCGGTCGAGCATAGCAGCGGCAGTCCACTGTCAGCGGCAGCCCGCAGCAGCGGCGCATTGTTGAGATCCGTCGAAGCGATCTTCACGGCGCGCACGCCGAAAAACAGCAGGCGTTCCAGATCGGCGACGCTAAAGGGTGTGGCCAAAAACTCGATCGAGCACTGCTGGCAGTGTGCCGCAATGCGTTCGAAAGCCGCGTCGGACAGCTCGAGTCGCCTGAGCATCTCGCGCTGCGAGCGCGCCCCCGTGGACTTCTGATACGCCGCCACTTTCGCCGTTTGCGTCGTTAGCTCGTCAGCACGAAAAACCTGGAACTTGACCGCATCGACGCCCGCGGCCACGGCGGCATCGACCAACCGCAGCGCCTGTTCGGCCGAGCCGTTGTGGTTGACTCCGGCCTCGGCGATCACGTACGTGGGGCAGCCCGCACCGATGGCCCGGCGGCCAATATTCACGCCAGGGGCGGCGCTCTGGTCTTGCATAGCTCCGCTCTCCCACACTGCGAAGCTCCGCTTCGCGCGCCGACGATCAGACCGAGCAGGCGGCGGACTCGGTCTGTCGCAGGAGAAATTCGGCATACTTCAGGTCTTCCAAGGTGTCGATATCCACGCCGCGCGAGCGGGACATCGGATAAACGAGCGTGCGCGCCGGGGACCGGCCGGCGCGGTAGTCGCCACTTGTATAGACGTAAATGGCGCCGTTAAGTTCATACAGCACGTCCTCGCCCGGCAATGGCTCTAACCGACCGTCTTTTCCGACGCGTCCCAGCCAGGATGCCGGCGCGACCGGCGAAGCCGACACCACGGCGCACGGCTGATTCGTTTCGAACAGTTCCCAGGCCTCGCGAATGTCCTCAGCGGTGCGAAGCGGCGACGTCGGCTGAAGCACCATCACCGCCTCAAATTCTTCGCCCCGCGCCGCAAGCAAATCCAGGAGAAAACGATTCGACTGCTGCGTCGGCGTATCATCCCGCGCCAGGGACTCGGGCCGCAGGGCCGGGCAATGCACGCTGAAACGCTCCGCAACCGTCGCGATCGCCGGACTGTCGGTGTTCACATACACGGCCGAGAGGACGCCGCTGCAGAGAGCGGCCTCACAGGTGTAAGCAATTAATGGCTTGCCGTCCAAAAGGGCCAGGTTCTTGTGCGCGAGTCGTTTGGAACCGGCACGTGCCGGTATCAGCCCTACCACTTTCATATGCAGGCCCAAACCACAATCAAGTCCTGAAATCAGTCCCGAAAGCTCCAATGGCGAGCCAACAGCCTGCGAGCTGCAGGCCGCTACAACTCCTATAGCAGCCGCCGGCTCGTTGGCCGTCCGCCATCCGCCACTATTTCGCGATCACAAGACCGCCGCGGCTCGCGTGGACTCCGATTCGGTCAGGCGTAATCCTCCGAACCAGCTTAGTGCGATCACGAGCAGCGTGCGTCCGACGAACATGGCCGCCATCAGCAGGACCATGCCGTACTGATAAGAATCGACACCTTGGCCGATTCCTCTGGAGAGGTTTAGACCGGTAACTGCGCGCACCACCCCGGCGGAGAGGTTTGCGCCCCCCACTGCGGAGCTGGCGTCCAGGAAGGCGGCAGCGAAGCTCGGTTGCTCCTGGTAGCTACGGGCCGTGCGGGTTTCGATGACCAATAAGCCGAAAGCCGTCGCGAGGGTCACGCCCACCAGCAGCCCAATGCACCCCGCAGCGGCGGTAAACCGTCGCACGGCCGTCGGCGTCCACGATTGCCGCCGCATACAGGTCGCCGCCAGGCCGCCGCCGATGAACCAGGCGAACAAGGTCCATTTAATCCCGCCGCCGGGCGAACCGCCCAGCGAACCTAGCAGGACCTCGCAGCCCAGCAAAAATCTCGAGCCATCGGTGAGGTTGCCTTCTGTGGGCCTTTCGACCGGCAGCCCGGCGGTGGCGGCGCAGACCGTCGTGGTCAGACTGCGGCCATAGCGAACAAGAGCCTGCTGCCCGGTTAGCTGGTTCTCCGGCACGCTCGTCGCGCGCAGCCCGCGCGGACTCTCCAGCAGAAACATGATTCCCGCGGCGAGGAGCAGATAAAGCACGTAGCCGCCCGCGAGCTTTGCCACTGCCGATACCCGCAAGTATTCACGCCGCGCTTTGGCAAATGGCAGCAGCCAAACCATCCACCCCAGCCCCCCTACCAGCCCAATGACGGCGTAAACCCATGTGTATGCCCGGCCCGGACTGCCAGGAAGCCAGCCGAGTGAGGCGCTGGCCGATATCCCGCGCCATATCGAGCCGCTCAGACCTCCACCGGGCGTCGAAGCTTCAGTCGTGGCTTGAATTAACCATTCCAACAGCATCGTGGCGGCAGTGCTGACCCCGACCAGGGCCGCAAACGCGCCGATCACACGGCGTGCCGTCGGCAGCGGATGCTCTGCTCCGATCGCGCGCCAGAAGCGGCCCGAAACCGACAAAATTGCGGCGAGCCAGAGCCCCGCGCCGATCAGGCCGATCGCGAACAGAACGCACTTACCGATTGTGGTGTATTCCTCATCGATGTCATGCGTGAGCAGTCCGGCGCCGCAAGCAGCGCTGACGGCGTCGAACGTGGAACGCCAGGCGTTGGCACACGCATACCAGCGCCAGTCCCGCTCATCCAGCGACTGGCACGTCGGATTGTTGAGAAGCGCGGCACCCGCAACGATCAACAGAATCAACGCGGCCGGAAACCAAACCTCAGGGCGCTTCAACCAGCTCATCGCGTAGCTCAACTCGCCTCACGCCGATTGGAATTGCAGGCGGCGCATTTCCTGATCGATCGCTTATTCGGACATTCCCAGAATCACCCGCCAGCGGCGGATTAACTCCACGGCGCCCACCGTGTCGAGCTGTTTGAGGTCGCACTCGCGCAATTCGCGCACCACGGCGTCCTCCGGCTCTTCATATAACCGCAGTTGTCGCTGCCGCCGGCGCTGTACGGCCGCCAGCACCGGCCTCTGCGATTCGCGTGAAAACGTCTTTTCAAGTTCGGTGAGCACGGCATTGGCGCGTTCGAGCACCGGCCGAGGCACGCCCGCCAGCTTCGCCACGTGCAGGCCGTAGCTGCGGTCGGCCGCGCCTGGGGCGATGCGGTGCAGAAAAACGACCTGGTCCTCGTACTCGCGGACGACGACATTCAGGTTGAACACCGATTCGAGCAGCTCGCCCAGTTCGGTCAACTCGTGGTAGTGCGTGGCGAACAACGTGCGGCAGCCGATGCGCGTGCCCAGGTGCTCGGTGATGGCCCAGGCCAGCGAAACGCCGTCGAAGGTGCTCGTGCCACGGCCGACCTCGTCCAGAATAACCAGGCTGCGCGAAGTCGCGTTGTGCAGAATATTGGCGGTCTCGAGCATCTCGACCATGAACGTGGATTGTCCGCGCGCCAGTTCATCCGCCGCGCCGACGCGCGTGAATATGCGATCCACCAGCCCCAGCCGCATGCGCCGCGCCGGCACCCAACAGCCGCAATGCGCGAGCAGCGTCAGCAGTGCCACCTGGCGGATATAGGTACTCTTGCCCGCCATATTGGGGCCAGTGATCAGGGCCAGAGATTTGGGAGAGGCGCGATCGCTCGGTTCTCCCTCACTTCCGTCCTTTCTTGATCCCTCGATCCCTCGATCCCTTGATCCCTCGATCCCTAGATCCCTAGATCCCTTGCCCGCTGTCCCCAAATCCTCCCGCGCCACCAACCAAGTATCATTCGCCACAAACGCCGCTTCCAGCGCTTGTTCGACCACCGGGTGCCGCCCGGCCGTGATTTCCAGCACCGGCTCCGCCACGAATTCCGGCGCCACGTACTTGCGCTGGTGCGCCAACTCCGCCCAGCCGGCCAGCACGTCTATCTCCGCCAGGGCGCCGGCCGCTCTTTGCAACATCGGGATGTGGCGGGCGACCTGTTCGCGCAGCTCGACGAACAGCTCGTATTCAAGCTCGCGGGCCCGAGCGTCGGCCGACAGCGCCTCGGCCTCATAGCGTTTCAGCTCGTCCGTGATGTAGCGCTCGGCGTTTTTGACAGTCTGGCGGCGCACATAGTCGGGCGGAACGCGTTCGCGGTGGGCGTTCGTGATCTCGATGTAGTACCCAAAAACCTTGTTGTACGCGACCTTCAGCGATGGAATGCCGGTGCGCCGGCTTTCGCGCGCCTGAAACTCGGCCAGCCAGCGCTGCCCGTCGACGTTGATGGCGCGCAGCCGGTCGAGCTCAGCATGGTGCCCCGCGGCGAATATCCCGCCCTCGCGCAGCGTCAGCGGGGCGTCCTTGTTCAGCGCTGTGCACAGCATTGAGGCCAATTCGTCCAGATCTTCAAGCTTGTCGGCCAGTGCATCGCATTCTTCGCATTTCAGCGCCCGCAATGCAGTGCGCAGCGGGGCGAACTTTGTCAGGCCGTCTCCCAGACCGCGCAGTTCTCGCGGGTGCGTACGCTGCACGCCCAGCCGGCCGATGGTGCGCCCCAGATCGCCCATCTCGCGCAGCGCTTCGCGCAGCACGCTGCGCTGGGGCGGGTGCTCGTACAGCGCCGCCAGAATGCGCTGCCGCACGCGAATCTGCTCAATGTCCTTAAGCGGGTAGCACAGCCACGCCCGCAACAGCCGCGCCCCCATGGGGTTACACGTGCGATCCACGGCCGCCAGCAGCGAGCCGGCCCGCGCGCCGCTGCGCAGCGTGCGCTCGATTTCGAGCGAGCGCAGCGTGGTCGCGTCCAGCACGATGTAGTCTTCAATGGGTTCCCGGCGCGGCGGACAAAGGTGCCGCGCCGTCAGCTTTTGCGTTTCGCGCACATAGACCAGCAAGGCCGCCGCGGCCTGCAGCGAGAGGTCCACATGATCGAAGCCCAGCCCATCGAGCCGCGCGATGCCGAAGTGGTCTTTAAGCACCTGTTCGGCCCGCGAAACGGAAAAGTCGGTCGGACTGCGATACGTAATCGCGGCCCGCACGCGGTCACGGATATCCGCCTCCAGCGCGTGTGGACCGGCCGCGGCATCGTCCGCCAGCAGCACCTCGGCCGGCTCGAGGCGGCAAAGCTCGTCGACGATCTGCTGCGGCGGGCACATTCGTACGTGAAAGTCGCCCGTGGACAGTTCCAGCGCGGCGATGCCCCCGGCCCCGTGTTGCAGGCAGACCGCGGCCACGAGGTTGCTGCGCGTACGGTCCAGCAGGGCTTCATCCGTCAGCGTGCCCGGCGTGACGATCCGTACGATCGCTCGGTCAACGATCCCTTTGGCCTGCCGCGGATCCTCGATCTGCTCGCTGATGGCGACCTTGTAGCCCGCCGCCACCAGCTTCGCCAGGTAGCTCTCCAAGGCATGGTGCGGAATGCCGGCCAGCGGCGTGCGGCCGCCGTCGCGGCTGGTGAGCATGATCCCCAGCACGCGAGCCGCCAGCTCGGCGTCCTCGTAGAACATCTCGTAGAAATCGCCCATGCGAAACAGCAGAATGGCTTGCCCGACCTGCTGCTTCTGCTGCCAATACTGCTGCATGGCCGGCGTAAGCCGCTCGCCGTCCCGCAACGGAACCGAGGCCGGCGTGGACCGCCCGCTATTGGCCGGCGCGGCCGCAGAGGGCGCAGCCGGCGTAGGGCGCTCGCTATTGGGCGGCGTCCCAGCCGGCCGCTCGCTATTTGTTGATGGGGCCGCAGAAGGCGCAAGCCGCGCGCTTTCATCCCGAGGGGCCGAGGCCGGCAGATCGCACTTGGAGTCTTCGCTCGCCACGCCGAGAATGTAGCCGACGCGCCGCGCGTGCGGAAGTGTCGTTGCGGGTGAACACGTGCCATGTTGGCGCCATGGGTCGCGCCACGGGTGCCATGCGCCGGTGCCAAGCGCGGGTGCCAAGCGCGGGTGCCATGCGCCGCGGCGGGTGCCATGCACAAGCTGTAAGCGCGGGCATGCCCCCTGGTTCACGGCGTCAGATTCAGGGGATCAATCTGCGTAGGCTTCGTAACAGCCCAGCCACAATTCAAGATCACTCATGCCGATGCAG